>ERZ1106954.1569-NODE-1569-length-16890-cov-4.514286_pt1 | contig 16890 bp, 16 predicted proteins | sample MGYA00403678_ERZ1106954 | MGnify/ENA primary metagenome ERZ1106954 (study PRJEB35170, sample SAMEA104062445) | human gut metagenome | biome: human gut; feature: human-associated habitat; material: faeces | place: Denmark | collected 2012-08-20 ... | reverse complement strand
CCGATCTGGAGGTGGTGGGGTTGCCCAGACGGGTGTAGATATAGCCGTTCTCCTGACCGGCAAAGCGGCGGCCACCCTGCTCGCAGCTGTCAAAAACGAACGTGGAGCTCTGATAAATGGGGGTCGCCAGCGCGCCGTACTGCGCGTCCTTCACGTTGCCGGCGTGGATGGCCTTGGTGCCGATGCCGCAATTCTCGTTCAACATACATACTCCTCCTAAAGCACTTTCAGATGTCGTACAGCCGTGCAGGAGCAGTGCCTACAGTATAGCACATACCAGCCCCCGCTTGTCAACCGGAGCGCCCCGCGGCGCAGCTTTCTTTGTTCCAATTGTCGAAACCGGTTAACATATCTGTCCTCTGTATGCTAACAAATGGTGAAAAGAATGTCAACCGCTACACATCCGCCAACTATGCCGAAAAATTTCTCTATTTTTTGTGCGTAATGACGGTAATTTAATGAAAAATACCCCTCTCAGCCCGAAAAACGGGGTGTTTCCGGCGTCAGGAGACCGCCCTGCGCCGCCGGGAGCGGAAGGGGAGGTTTCTGTATAAATAGAATTGGTATGGCGAAATTTTTCACTAAAACAGGGAAATATTGACATTATCGTCAACGGTTGCTATAATTAACGAAACCAATTTCGTTTCCTTTCCGAAAACCAGGCAAAGCGGCGGCACACAGCCGCACCCGGCGGGCCAAAACGGCGGCGCTGTCTGTTTTCACGGAAGATACGCCGAGAGGAGGACGCGGTATGGAGCGCAAATCCATTACCATCAGCGATATCGCCAAACGCACGGGGGTCTCAAAGACCACTGTCTCCCGCTATCTGAACGGGAAATACGAATTTATGTCGCAGCAGACCCGCGACCGCATCTCCAAGGAGATTTCCGACACCGGGTTCCGGCCCAACCGCCTGGCCAACAGCCTGAAAACGGATTGCAGCGACCTGATCGGCGTGGTCATGTCGGACATCATGTCCAGCCAGACGCCCCACCTTCTGGGCAGCATCTGCGATACCTGCACCAAGCACGGGAAGAAGGTGGTGGTGGTTAACAGCGAGAACGACCCCGAGAAGGAGCGGCTGATGACCCTGGATCTGCTGGACCAGCGGGTGGAGGGCCTTCTGGTCATCAGCGGCTACAACAGCGACTTTTACCAGAATCTGGACCGGGAGCGGCTCCCCGTGGTGCTGGCGGACCGCGTTTCCGAGCATGTGGATATGGACTCCGTGGTGGTCAACCACGCGGAGAGCACCCGCCATGTGGTGAATTACCTGCTGAAGCAGGGCTATCAGCGCATCGTGATCCTGCAGCGGCCCCACATCAACCCGTACAACACGCCGGCCATCCGCGTGGCGGCCGCCAGCGCCGCCTGCCGGGACTTCTTCGGGGACGACAGCCACTGTGTGCAGGTGCAGCTGTCCTCCGACTGCAAGCAGCGCCGCGTGGGCTTCGAGGAGGTGTCCCGGGTCATGGAGCAGTACTACGCGGAGAGCCGGGAGATCCCCACCGCCATTTTCGTGTCGGAGATCTCCATTATGCTCCACGCGGTGTGCAGCTTTTACCGCGCCGGCATGAAGCGCTCGCCGCAGTTCACCATCGCGGGCTACAGCGATGAGAACATCAGCGACATGTTCGTGCCGCCCATCTGCACCATTGAGCAGCCGCTGGAGCGGATGGGCCAGCTGGCCGTGGAGCGGCTGCTGTACCGGATCAGGATCCGCAAGACCAGCGACGAGGTCCCCATCGGCGAATCCAGCCGTCTGAGCTGCCGGATCCGTCTGAGCGAGATGGAAAAATAGGCACCTGCATGCCGGAAAAGAGGCTATTTTCATGCAGTTTCATTACAGTACAGACACGAAAGACCTGCGCGCCGCCATGTATTACGGCGTTCTGATGCGCAACGCGGCCTTCGGGCGGATCATGCTGGTGCTGCTGCCGCTGGCGCTGCTCTACTTCTTCGGCGTGACCTGCGGGCTGTGGCCCGACATCCCCGCCATCTCCTATGTGGTGCTGGCCTGCGGCATCTGGGTCCTGATCCTGCTGGGAAACGCGGAGCGGGCCATCATGAAGCACAGCCGCAGCGCTGACTCCCTGCTGGGCGTGGGGATCGACGTGAAAATACAGGACAACTGGCTGTTCGTGGACATTGCCGACCGGGATTTCCACTTCAAGGGAAAGCTCTCCGAGCTGGCCGGCGCGGTGGAGCTGAAGCGGGTGGTGCTGCTCTATGTCAACGCGCAGCAGACGTTTATCATCCCCAAGCGCGCACTGCCGGACGAGGCGTATTTTATGCGCTGTCTGGGGCACATACCCGCCGACCGCTTCATCCGGGAAAGCGATGGCAGCGGAACGCGGCGCTTCGCCTTCTGGCGGCGGAAGAAATAAGCCGCAGAAGCAAACCACATAAAGCAGCAGGGGAGGCAGACTTGCCGCCCCTGCTTTTTCGTCCCCGGCGTCAGGCAGCGCGCGCCGTTGCGGCAGGCCGCTTCAGGCCGCGCAACCGCCACAAATTCACGCCCCTCTTTCTATCGGCATTTATGGATACTGCACAAAATCCGCTTGTTATTTTTATCGCTTATTGCGGCTGAAAAGTATTTGACACACGTTGTGTTCGATGTTACACTACAGTCAGCAGCTATATTAACCGGTTTCGTTAACCGGTATTTGCTTCGGCAGGCGTCAGAACAGATACCGACAGGCCGAAGGATCCCCCCGACAGATGAACCAACCGATAAGCAGAAAGAGGCAACAAAATGTTTGATGTGATCAAAACCTACGAGAAAGTCCCCGATGAGATCGTGGAGCGCTACGCCGTGCTGGAGGAGAGCGCGTCCATTAACGAGTCCATGCCCAACAAGGACGGCGCGCTGTGCTCCCGCATCCGCGCGATCTGGCCCGGGCTGCGCATGTGCGGCACGGCGCTGACCGTCCAGTGCGGCATCGGCGACAACGTGATGCTCCATAAGGCCATCTCCATGGCAGGCCCCGGCGACGTGGTCATGGTGACCAACGGCGACTTCGACGAGGCGGGCGGCCTGTTCGGCGGCATGATGGCGGCTTCCCTGAAGTCCAAAGGCGCAGCCGGTCTGGTGATGGAGGGTGCGGTCCGCGACACCATGCTCATCAAGGAGCTGGAGTTCCCCGTATTCGCCCGGAACGTGTGCATCAAGGCCACCACGAAGCTCTGCCCCGGCAAGATCAACCACCCCATCGTCATCGGCGGCGTGTACGTCAAGCCCGGTGACCTGGTGTTCGGCGACAACGACAGCGTGGTCGTGGTGCCCCGGGAGATCGCCCTGCAGGTGCTGGAGGTCGCGGAGCAGCGCGAGCACAACGAGGAGGGTCTGCTGCAGCGCATCCTCAACGGCGAGACCACTACCTTTGAGATGTTCCGCGCCAACTACGAAAAGCTCAACCTCAGCGAGGAACCCGATCAGCACTGATCGCAAGCCACAAATCAGGAGGAAAAGCAATGAAAATCACGAAAGTTACTCCCTATCCCTTTTTTGCCGGTCCCAAGAACCTGATGCTCTGCCGCGTGGACACCGATGAGGGCGTGTACGGCTGGGGCGAGGCCTATGTGGTGCAGGGCAAGGAAAAGGCGGTGCAGCTGTACATCGAGGCCATGGAGGCCTATATGATCGGCCGCAGCCCCTTTGAGATCAAGCACTCCGGCACGGCTATGTTCGACGACTTCTCCATCCGCCGCAGCAGCTGCGACTTCTACGCCGCCTGGAGCGCCATCGAGATCGCCATGTGGGACATCGCCGGTAAGGTCTGCGGCCAGCCGGTGTACAACCTGCTGGGCGGCCCCTGCCGCGAGAAGATCCGCCTGTACGCCAACGGCTGGTGGGGCGGCGCCAAGAGCATCGACGAGACGGTGGAGCGGGCGTTGGCCGTGAAGGCCAAGGGCTTCACCGCCATGAAGTGGGATCCCTTCCAGGGCTACTGGCGCAACTACATCACCCCCGCGCAGGAGGACTACGCCGTGGATTGCGTGAAGGCCGTGCGCGAGGCCGTGGGTCCCGACGTGGACCTGCTGGTGGAGGTCCACCGCCGTCTGTCTCCCTACCACGCCATCCACTTCTCCGAGCGGATCCAGGAATTCAACCCCTTCTGGATCGAGGAGCCGTGCCTGGCAGACAACATCGACCTGATCGCCCAGGCACACGCCGGCATCAAGGCCCCTGTCGTCACCGGCGAGACGCTGTACAACAAGGAAGCGTTCATCCCCGTGTTTGAAAAGCACGCGGCCGAGATCATCAACCCCGACATCTGCGTCAGCGGTATCAAGGTAATGAGTGAGATCTCCGCCATGGCGGAGCCTTACAGCGTGCTGATGAGCCCCCACAACTTCAACAGCAACGCCGTGGGTCTGGCGGCGATGATCCATCTCTCCGCCTCCATCCCCAACTTCCTCATCGGCGAGATGTTCCTGACGGTGGACGAGGCCTCCCGCGAGATCATGGTCGAGCCCTTCGAGATCAAGAACGGCTATGTGGCGCTGCCCACCAAGCCGGGTCTGGGCATCGACATCGACATGGACAAGCTGGCCCAGCGCCCCTACAAGTTCTTTGAGCGCAAATTCCCCTTCAAGGGCGCCTGCGACTACCGCGACGAGTTCCCCAAGGAGGGTATGTAAGCCCTCTGTCCCCCTGTTCCCCCTGTGCGCGGGGCGCACTGTTGAGATAAAATGTTAGGATCGAAAAAAGGAGAATATGATGATGAAGAAAATCACTTCCCTACTTCTTGCTCTTTTGATGGTCATGTCCATGGCTGCCTGCGGCAGTCAGGACGCCGGCAAAGAGCCCGCCAATGACAATGGCGACGGCACCACCACGTTCAACAATGTAAAGATCTCTGCCGGTTCCGGTACCTCCGGCGGCGGCCAGTATGTGTATGTTGGCGGTATCTCCAGCATTATCAACACCCATCTGGACGGCGTTGAGGTCATCCTGGAGGCCACCAAGGGCTCCGGCGAGAACCTGAGCCTGCTGCAGAACGGCGATCTGGAGATCGCGTCCATCGAGTCCTCCATCGCCTACAACGCCATGATGGGCGTCGACCTGGGCGAAGGCGAGAGCGCGTTCCCCGAGATCCGCTGCCTGTTCGCGTCCCTGCCCACCTATTTCATCATGACCACGCTGGACGGCAACCTCACCAACTGTGAGCAGTTCGCCGGCAAGAACGTCGCCTTCGGCCCCTATACCGGCTCCACCGATATTTCCAGCCGCGCGGTGTTCTCCTGCCTGGGCATCCTCGATGACATCAAGATCACCAACTCCGGCTGGGGCGACTGCTTCACCGCCATGGGCGACGGTCTGGTCGACGCCGTGACCGGCGGCTCCATCCACCCCGCCAGCGCTCTGACCGAGCTGGAGGCCACCAAGTCCGTCAAGTGGGTGCGCTTCACCGACGAGCAGATGGACAAGCTGACCACCACCTATCCCTACTACAAGCACGTGACCCTGTCCGCTGACACCTACAACTCCCTGACCGAGGACTACGATACCATCGGTGCGTGGCAGGCCATGTACGCCAGCGCTGAGATGGACGACGAGCTGGCCTACATGATCACCAAGACGGTGTTCGAGAACATCGCCGAGCTGCAGGCCACCCATTCCGGCGGCTACACCACCACGCTGGAGAACATCGGCGAGCAGCCCGTTCCCCTGCACAACGGCGCCTATCGCTACTATCAGGAAATGGGCATCGATGTCCCCGCTGAGCTGATCCCCCCCGAGGCTAAGTAATCAGACTTACCGAATAGCGGGAAGCAGATGCTTCCCGCTATTCGCAAAAAACCGCCTGTTTACGATCCGTTAAGAGACGGGTCAACGGTAATTCAGTGAGAACGAGAAGGTGAACTATGAATCAAACCAATACCCCTCACGCCGATCCCGTTGAGGATCAGGTCGTGACCGGCGTGGACGGCGAGGAGCTGTCCGAGCTTATCAGCCAATACGAGGAATCCGCCAAAAACACCAGCAACGACAAGGACGAGGACGGCGGCAAGCTGCGCACGTTCCAGAACAAGATCTTCAAGGGCGTTCTGCGATACACCGCCATCGCCCTGGCCCTTTACCATATCTACGCACTGATTTTCCAGCTGCCCATCCCGCTGGTACTGTACTCCATCCACTGGGGCATGGGTCTGACCTACGCATTCGTCTACTATCCCAGCTATAAGGGCAATAAAAAGGCCCTCCGCAAGACCTTCGGCGTCATCGACGCCATTCTGGCCATCGCCACCATCGCCGTGGTGCTCTATATCCTGCGCGACCCCAACGCCTTGATGTACCGTGTGTCCAAGGCCAACGCCAACACGCTGGACCTGGTCTTCGGCACCATCGCCATGATCCTCTCCCTGGAGGCGGCGCGCCGCACCATCGGTCTGGGTCTGCCCATCATCGCGCTGGTCTTCTTTGCCTACGCCATGTGGGGCAACTATCTGCCCGGCATGATCGCCAGCAAGGGCTACTCCTTCCGCCGCGTCATCAGCTTTATCTTCAGCGTGGAAGGTATCTACGGCTCTCCCACCGCGTCCTCTGCCCAGTATGTGTTCCTGCTGATCATATTCGGCGCCTTCCTGGGGTACAGCGGCACAGGTGAGTTCTTCATGAAGCTGGCCATGAAGCTGGCGGGCCACGCCCGCGGCGGCCCCGCCAAGGTGGCAGTCATCTCCAGCGGCCTGTTCGGCAGTATCTCCGGCAGCGCTGTGGCCAACGTCATGGGCACCGGCGTCTTCACCATCCCTCTGATGAAGAAGACCGGCTACAAGCCCCACTTCGCCGGCGCGGTGGAAGCCGTGGCCTCCACCGGCGGCCAGATCATGCCCCCCGTCATGGGCTCCGGCGCGTTCATCATGGCCGAGCTGATCGGCTACAAGTACAGCCAGATCGCCCTGGGCGCTCTGCTCCCCGCCATTCTGTACTACCTGAGCATCCTGCTGATGGTGGACTTCGAGGCGGCCAAGAGCGGCCTGCTGGGCGTGGATACCAGCCATATGGACGCCGCGAAAAAGATCCTGAAGCAGGGCTGGAACCTGCTGGTCCCGCTGATCATCCTCATCGTGTGCCTGGCGTTCTTCCAGTTCACGGTGGCGCGCTCCGCAACGCTGGCCATCCTGGCCACCATCATCGCCTGCGCCCTGAAGAAGGAGACGCGGATGAACTTCAAGACCATTCTGGACGGCTTTGAAACCGGCGTGCTCCGCTCCGTCTCGGTGATCTGCGCCGTCGCTTCCGCCGGCGTGGCCATCGGCTGCATCATGCTGACCGGCGTGGGCGCCAAGTTCGCCTTCGCAGTGCTGACGCTGGCCCACAACAACCTGTTCCTGACCCTTCTGATGAGCGGCCTGGCCGCTACGATCCTGGGCATGGGCCTGCCCACGGTGGCGGCGTACATCATCAGCGCCTCCCTGCTGGCCTCCAGCCTGGTGCAGCTGGGCATCCCCATCTTTGCCGCGCACATGTTCCTGCTGTACTACTCCATCCTCTCTCAGATCACACCGCCTGTGGCCCTGGCTGCCTACGCGGCGGGCAACATCGCCGATGCCAACCCCAATAAGGTGGGCTTTACGGCCATGCGGCTGGGCGTCATCGCCTTTATCATCCCGTTCTTCTTCGTATACGGCCCGGCGCTGCTGATGATCGGCACGCCGCTGGAGATCATCGAGGCCAGCATCACCTCCCTCATCGGCTGCTTCTTCCTGGCCGTGGGCCTGGAGGGCTGGCTGGTGGAGAAGATCAACATTCCCTGCCGTATCCTGGCGCTGGGCGCAGCGTTCTGCTGCATCGCCGCCGGTCTGGTCACCGACCTGATCGGCCTGGGTCTGATCGTGGCCTTCCTGCTGCTGCACAAGGGCACCAGACACAAGCTCCTGCGCAAAAAGAGCGCCTGATAAGATCCCTTTCAGCCTTTTTGATCGTTCTTCCCCCATCGTGCGTCTTGCGCAGCAATGCGCAAGACGCACACCTCCTCAATATTCACACGGTATTCACCATCCCACTTTAAGAAAGGAAGCTATTGATTATGGTCATCGCATTTATCGGTCTGGGCGAAGTCGGCTCCACCTATTCCAGCGGTCTGGCGCGCAACGGCGCCACCGTCAAGGGCTACGATATCAAGTTCGACACCGAGGGCAAGGAAAACTTTGTCAACTATCAGAAGTGCCTGGATGCCGGCGTGCAGCTGGTGGACTCCCCCAAGGAGCTGATCGAGGGCTCTGACATCATCATCGCCGTCACCTCCTGCTCCCAGGCCATGGAGACCGCCGCCATGTACAAGCCGTTCCTGAAGAAGGAGCAGCGCTACTGCGAGTGGAACTCCACCGTGCCCGATCTGGTCCGCAAGGTCGAAGCCTTCCTGGGCGACAACTGCACCTTCGTGGACTGCTGCACCCTGTGCTCCCCCAGCATGTTCGGCGTGGCGACACCCTGCTGCAGCTGCGGCCCTGCCGGCGAGCAGACCGCCAACGAGCTGAACGCCTACGGCATGAAGATCCGCTACATGGGCGACTCCATCGGGCAGGCCTCCGCGTTCAAGGTCATCCGCAGCATCTTCACCAAGTCCCTGGAGGCTACGCTGGTGGAGAGCCTGGCCTGCGCAAGATACTACGGCGTGGAGGAGGACATCTTCAAGTCCATCGTGGAGTTCCTGACCGATGAGCCGACGGACGAGACGCTGGCGATGATGGTCCGCACCAATATGATCCACTCCAAGCGCCGCGGCGACGAGATCTGCGAGATCGCCGAGATGGAGAAGGAGGCCGGTCTGGAGAACACCATGGCCGAGGCCGCCACCAAGAAGCTGTACTGGCTGGCCGATCTGGGCCTGAAGGAGAAGTTCGGCGGCAAGAAAGCCGAGACCCTCAACGACGCGCTGGACGCCGTTCTGGCCGCCCAGGGCAAGAAGTAAATCAGCTCGGATCCAGGAGGAAAGAATATGTCCGGACCTGTCGGTTTTAGAATCTTTACAAAGGTGAAGCGGGCCGAGCCCGCTCTGGTGGAGGCGTTCCGCGACCTGCCGGTGTGCAACATCGACGACAGCATGAACAAGATCGCCGGCGCTCATTCCGCCATCAAGCCCCTGAACAGCGTGAAGCTGCTGGGCACCGCCATCACCGTGAAGGCGCCCATCGGCGACAACCTTATGTTCCATCAGGCCATCAGCATGGCGCAGGCCGGCGATGTGATCGTGGTGGACGGCGGCGGCTGCACCGAGCGCGCCATCTGCGGCGAGAACATGATGCAGATCGCGCGGCAGAAGGGCGTCCGCGGCTTCCTGGTGGACGGCTCCATCCGCGACTCCGCCGCGCTGGCTGCATTTGACGATTTCACCATCTTCGCCAGAGGCGTGATGGCCAACGCATCCTTCAAGGGCTTAGGCCCCGGCGAGATCAACGTGCCTGTGTGCATCGGCGGCATGGTGGTGTACCCCGGCGACATCATCGTCGGCGATGAGGACGGCGTTGTGGCCATCCGGCCGCAGCACGCCCAGGAGATCGCAGAGGCGGCCCGCCGGCTGAAGGAGCAGGAGGAGGCCAACCTGCAGCTGATCCTGCAGGGGAAGTCCGACCGCTCCTGGGTCATGAAGGCCCTGACCGAGAAGGGCTGCACGTTCATCGATAAGGCTTGGGACGAGGAGTGACCGTCCGAAAGGAGTTTTGACATGATAAAGCACATCGTTTTCTGGCGCATGAAAAAAGAGGCCAACGGCAACGACATGTACGAGAACATCCGCATCGCCGCGGAGAAGCTGGACGCCGTTGCCAAGCAGTTCCCCGCGCTCAAGAGCCTGACGCATCATACCTGCATCTTCAGCGGCGCCCATTACTGGGACTACGTGGAGGAGATGGAGTTTGACGATCTGGACAGCCTGAAGGCGTGGGCGCAGTTCCCGCCCCACAAGGAGCTGCACGATTTCGTGGACAGCATCCGCGAGGAGCGGGCCGCTGTGGACTACGAGTTCTGAGAAAGCCATCTGCAAGAAACTTTTTCATATCCGCGTTCCCCCGATACCCCGCAAGAGAAATGCACAAGAGGGATCCCTCCTCTTGTGCATTTCTCCATTTCACCCGACAAAAGGCAGGTCTGCTATGACGATCCGGAAAAACAGCAAAACCACCGCCGTGCTCCTGATGGTGACCGCCTCGTTCTGCTTCGCGGCCATGAGCCTCTGCTCGCGGCTGGTGGTGGGCGTGGAGAGCGTTGAAAAGGCGTTTTTCAGGAACCTTTTCTCCCTCATCATCTCCTCGGTCTTTCTGATTAGGGATCGGACGCCCATCCGCCTTACAAAGGGCTCCGTGCCGCTGATGGCGCTGCGCGCCGTGGGCGGGACGCTGGGCGTGGTGTTCAATTTCTACGCCATCGACCACACCCTGTTTTCCAATGCCAACATGCTCAACAAGGTCTCGCCTTTCGCCGCCATCTTCTTTTCCGCCATCCTGTACAAGGAGCGGGTCAAGCTGTCCCAGATCGCCTGTCTGCTGCTGGCCTTCGGCGGAACGCTCTTTATTCTGAAGCCCGGCGGTGATATGATCAATACGGCCGGACTGATCGGGCTGGCCGGCGGCATCTGCGCCGGACTGTCCCAGTCCGCGCTGCGGGGACTGAAGCTGCGCGGGAACCACTCCATGGTCATCGTGTTTCTGTTCTCGCTCTGCTCCGCGGTGATGATCCTCCCGCTGTCCCTGCTGCACTACACACCGCTGCAGCCCCGGCAGCTGCTTCTGCTGTTCATGACGGCGGCCTTTGCCGCGGGCGGACAGTTTTCCATCACCTGCGCCTACTCCATCGCACCGGCCCGGGAGATCTCCATCTACGACTACTCGCAGATGTTCTTTGCCGGCGCCTTCGGATACCTGTTCTTCCGCCAGATCCCCGACCTGTGGAGCCTGGTGGGGTATGCGGTGATCTTTGCCGCCGCATACTGTATGTTCCGGTATTCAAAGCATCATACCGACTGACACGTCTTTCAGAAAGGAGAAAACCATGGAGCTTGCTTACGGAGCGGCCAGTCTGCACATTCCGTTTCCCGATGAGCGCATCGACTGCGTGGTGACCTCAAAAGCCGCCGACATCCGGCCCGAGGCCGATGTGGCCCGGCTGGTCGACGCCGCCATGGCGCATCCCATCGGCTGCCCTCCGCTGGAGGAGCGGATACACGCCAACGAGCGCGTCTGCATCCTGGTCTCCGATGTGACCCGGCTGTGGCAGCGCACGGCGGAATATATGCCGCTGCTGGTGAACCGCCTCAACCGCTGCGGCGTACCGGATGAGAACATCCTCATCATCGTGGCCGTGGGGACCCACCGCGGCCAGACGCCGGAGGAATTTGAGAAGATCGTGGGCGCGGACATCGTCCGGCGCATCCGCGTCATCAATCACGACTGCGACGACGCGGCCCACCTGCGCTGCGTGGGGCAGACGCCCTCCGGAAACGCGGTGTATCTCAACAGCCGCGCGCTGGACTGCGACCGGCTGATCCTGACGGGCGGGACGGTGCTGCATTTCCTGGCGGGCTTCGGCGGCGGCGCCAAGAGCATCATCCCGGGCATCGCGTCCCGCGATACCGTGAACCGCAACCACAATCTGGCGCTGAACGAGGGCTTCGGCGCCGGGATCCACCCGCTGGTGAAAAGCGGCAGCATGGAGGGCAACCCGCTGCGGGAGGACATAGACGCAGGCGCGGCGCTGATCCCCATCGACTTCATGGTCAACGTCGTGGCCAACGAGCGGGGGGAGATCGTCCGCGTCTTTGCCGGCGATGTGTTTCAGGCGCACCGGCAGGCGGCGGCCTATATCCGCCGGATGTACACGGTGCCGGTCCGGCAGAGAGCATCGCTGCTGTTCGTCAGCGGCGGCGGCTTCCCCAAGGACATCAACCTCCGGCAGACGGCGAAGTCCCTGCACTGCGCGCTGGCCATGGCGGAGAAGCGCTCCACCATCATCCTGGCGGCGGAGTGCCGGGACGGCTTCGGTGATGAGCAGATACGCCGTCAGATCATGGACTTTTCCGACATGCGGCAGCGGGAGCTGGATCTGCGCCGGCAGTTTACCATCGGCGCCTTCGTGGGCTTCTATTTCGCCCAGGCGGCGGAAAAGCACCATGTGATCCTCATCTCCTCCATGCCGGAGGCGTGGTTCCGGCAGACAAATATCCATGTGGCCGCCACGGCGGAGGAGGCGCTGGCGTCGGCCCGCCGGCTCAACGGCGGCAGCCTGGACGGACTGTACACCGCGCTGCTGCCCGGCGGCGGCAGCGTGCTCCCCGTGCTGCCCTGACACCGCGCAAAGCACAGGCCCCCGGCCATCGGCCGGGGGCTTGCGCGTTATATAGGCAATATAGGTAATAATCACCCAAACAGCTTATCTTTGGGGTACAGCCCGTCCTTGCTCATCCGGTGCAGGGCGGCTACCAGTTCGGGCTTGTCCTCGCGGTAGGTGATGCCGTGCCATTTGTCGGCACTGGTCAGCACATGGACATCCGCCTTGCCGGCCTCCAGCGCGTTCGCCACGACGGTGGGCAGGTAATATTCGCACTTCATCGGGTTGACGGGCAGGCTGGCCTGCAGGAACGCGGCAAAACCGGCCTTGGCCTCCTGCACGTAGGCGGGGGTGAAGCCCCACAGGTTCATCGAGACAACACAGTCGGCGGGCAGGTCGGCCCAGCTCTTGCCGCCGTCCTCGCTGTAATGGATGCCGTCGGCGTAGGGCTCGATGCAGGTGCGCTCGGTCACGCTGACGAGGTTGCGGCTCTCGTCGGTCACGCAGACGCCGCGGCTGACACTGCCGTTGGCGCTGACCGTGTTGCCCAGCAGGAAGCCGACCATGGCCCAGGCGTAGCGGTCCCCGTCGGCGTGGGTGCTCAGGTAGTCGTACATCTGGTGCAGCAGCGTCAGGTCATAGGGCGTGTCCCGGTCATCCACCTGCTTGCAGACCTGCGGATCCTGGTACCAGGGCAGCGACACGGCGTCGTTCCGGTAGTAGGGGATCAGCCGGATGTCGCTGTCTGCGATCCTCTCTGTCATTTTACGGGCGCCTTCCCTTCATCGCCGCCGGCCAGTGCCCGGAACACCGCATCGCGGTCAAAGGCGCCGGCCGCGAAGCCGGGGATCTCCCGGATGGCCTTGTAGATGCTGACGCTGAAGCCCGTCAGGAGGCGGGCCAGCTCCTCGTCGGAGTAGGGGCAGTCGTTGGTGACGATCAGCGTGGCCAGGCTGTGCACCACCAGCCACATGTCGCGGAAATAGAAGTCCGCCTCCTCGGCGGTGATGCGGTAGATGCGCATCAGCGTGGGGCGCACATGCTCCTGCAGGTGCCGCATGGAAGCCATGGCGCTGTACTCCTTTGACCGCGTGAGAAACAGCAGGCGGTAAAGCTCCGGCTCCTCCCGGGCAAAGCGGATATACTGCCTGCCCACGCCGAGGAAGGGCACCGCGTCCCGCAGGCCCTCGTCGGTATAGCTGTCGTACAGGCTCACCGCCGCGGCATAGGCCGCCGATCTGATGCCGTCCATGGAGCCGAAGGCGGTGAAGATCGGCTGCGTGGAGGTGCCCAGCTCGTCCGCGATGGTTTTCGCGGTGAGGCCGTCGACGCCCCTGACCCGCAGCACCCGCAGGGCGGCCGCCGCCATTTCCTCTTTTGTGAACTTGTTCTTTGGAGCCATCGTCTGCACCCTTTCCCGTTCAAGCAAAGCATTTAATGCATATCGCGCGATGTGTATTGCGTATTATACACGCCGCCACCGCGGCTGTCAAGCCCTGTGTGCCATTTCAGGCATCCAGCGTTTCCAGGAACTCCCCAATGGCGGGGATGAATGCGTCCTTACAGCACGTCCTTGGTCAGCTCCCGGCCGCAGACGATGTTCAGATTGCCGTTCCGGCAGCGCAGCGCGTCCAGAAACGCCTTGGGGATACAGTCCTCCGGCAGGGTGACGCGGTACTCCAGCTCGTACAGCGTGCCCATGTTGCTGGTCTTGACCTTCACCAGCGTGTGCGCCGTGGTGTACTGGGCGAACAGATCGTCAAACAGCCCCTCGTAGTCCAGATTCTCGGGGATGGTGATCTTCAGGATCCGCTCCCCGGCCGGCTTTCCGCCCAGGTGCAGTGCCGTCAGCAGCATCAGCGCGGCGGAGACGATGACGAAGGTCAGCACCGCCAGCCCCACATAGCCCATGCCGGTGGCCAGACCGATGGCCATGCCCAGAAACAGTACGCCGATCTCCCGGGCCGTCCCCGGTGCGGAACGGAAGCGCACCAGACTGAAGGCGCCCGCCACCGCCACACCGGCGCCGATGTTGCCGTTGACCAGCATGATGACCACCTGCACCACTGCGGGCAGAATGGCCAGCGTCACGGCAAAGCTCTGGCTGGAGCGGGCACGGAACTGGGACACCAGCGCCAGGCCCACGCCCAGCGCCAGCGACACCGCGGTACAAATGAGGAATACGGACGGCGTCAGCTCTGTCCCGATGATCGAACTAAGCACAGAAACGTCCCTCCTTATTGAGAATGTGCTGCTGATAGCAGGCACCGTATTTGGAAAACGAAGTGGGATACACCCCTGCCTGCGACAGCAGGCGGCTGAGCCAAAGCGGGCAGACGCCGGGGATCTTGATCTCCATCAGGATCATGTCCGGATCGCCGATGGGCGCGCCATGATCCCCCAGACGCAGATCCAGCTGGGTATCGCGCCAGCGCAGGTTGGTGTCGAAGGTGATGCGCAGCTCCGGGTCCTCTGCCCCGGCGAAGGCGAGGCGGTCATAGGCGATGAACACCCGGGGCCGGGCGCGGTAGAGCCGCTGGAACCATGCGGTCTCCCGGCCGATCTGGCCAAAGGCGTCCTCCGGCAGCGCGCCGTCCAGAAAGGGCGCCGCCTGCACGGCGGGCATGGTGACACGGCGCTTGTATACCACGCCGTCGTACTTCTTCTTCAGCTCCACGAACACCCGGTCGCCGCCGGACGGCACGCCGTAGCTGCGGACACGGAGCTTCTCCTTGTACACCGGCTTTTCCAGCGAGGTACGGATGAGCCGCCAGTCCTCGGTGTCATAATAGATGTTGCAGATGGTGTATGCGCCGTAGGCATCCTTTTTCATATAAGGAGCCATTCCCTCCAGCAGGAAGCGCTGCTGTGCCGCCGTCAGGCGGTATTTCTTCTCATAGCGCCGGAAGCAGCTCTGGATCTGGTTTGCCATGGTGGGCACCTCCTTTTGTGGCTCTATCCTACACGGGCAGGCTAAAACGTACTTAAAGAAACTTTTTGTTTTTTCTTTAGCCTGCCTTTAGGCGTCCGCCGTATGATGGGGGCACAAAAGCAAAAGGAGGTCACACCCCATGAAAAAGCTCATATCGATCCTGTGCGCCGGGGCCATGCTGCTCTCGCTGGCGGCCTGCGGCAGCACCAGCGGCGGCGCATCCGCCGCAGATACCAATATTACCGCTGACAGCGTGGTCAGCAGCGACAAGGCCGGCAGCACCAATACCGGCAGCACCGTCACCGACGCGGACATCGCCGCACAGCTGGCGGACGCGGTGACACTGACGTTCTCCGACAGCGGCATCACCGCCGACGGCAGCGGCGGCTTTGAGACGGACGGCACGGCGCTGACCATCACCGATGCAGGCGCCTATGTGCTGACCGGCAGCTGCGCCGATGGCTCTGTAAAGGTGAAGAAGGGCGTCACCGGCGTTACGCTGGTGCTCAGCGGGCTGGAGCTTACCAGCGCCGACACCGCGCCCATCACCTGCGCCAAGTCCAGTCAGGTGGTGCTGTACGCGGCGGCAGGCACGGAGAATCGTCTGGCCGACACGGCGCAGAACAGCGACGAGACGTACAGTGAAAACGCCGACGCCGAAAACGCCGTGATCAAATGTAAGGACGGTTCTCAGGTGACGCTGTGCGGCAGCGGCTCCCTGGTCATCGAGGCCAACGGCAAAAACGGCATCAAGTCCGGCGCCACCACCGCCGAGGAGGGCGAGGCGTCCCTGACCATCCGGGACATCACGCTGACCATCGCCGCGCCGGTGAACGATGCCATCAACGCCGAACAGCTGCTGGTCATTGAGAGCGGTACGCTGACCATCGCCGCCGGCGACGACGCCATCCACTGCGATCTGCTGCTGAACATCGGCGCGGAGGGCACGGACGGCCCCGCCATCACCATCACCGACTGCTACGAGGCCATTGAGGCCGCCACGCTGAACATTCTCTCCGGCGACATCGACATCACATCCTCCGACGACTGCCTGAACGCCGCCAACTCCGATCTCAGCGGCTACGCCTTCTCCATGAACATCTCCGGCGGCACCATCACCGCCTTTTCCTCCGGCGGCGACGGCTTCGACTCCAACGGCAGCCTGACCATCTCCGGCGGCACCGTGGTGGTCTGGACAGCCAACACGGCGGACAACCAGCCGCTGGACGCCGACGGCACCATCACCATCTCCGGCGGCACCGTACTGGCGGCGGGCGGCAGCAGCATGGGCATGAACCTCAGCGCCTCCCAGACCTGCGTCACCTTCGGCGCGTCCGGTATGGGCGGTTTCGGCAGCTCCGCCATCACCAAGGGCAGCGCCATCAGCATCCAGGACGCCTCCGGCACCACCGTGTACAGCGGTACGGCCCTGTGCAATGCCGGGTTCGTGTTCTTCTCCTCCCCCGCGCTGACCGACGGCACCACCTATACGCTGACCGGCGGCAGCAGCACCCTCACCGCCGACGCGCAGACCGGCAGCATCTCCTCCGGTATGGGCGGCATGGGCGGCCCCGGCGGTCAGATGCCGGACGGCCAGTTCCCCGGCGGGAACGGGCAGCGCCCCTCGATGCCCGGCAATGAGCAGTCTCCCGCCGCTCCCGGCAGCGGTTCCTGAAAAAACAGCAAA
>ERZ1106954.1567-NODE-1567-length-16915-cov-34.334698_pt1 | contig 16915 bp, 13 predicted proteins | sample MGYA00403678_ERZ1106954 | MGnify/ENA primary metagenome ERZ1106954 (study PRJEB35170, sample SAMEA104062445) | human gut metagenome | biome: human gut; feature: human-associated habitat; material: faeces | place: Denmark | collected 2012-08-20 ... | reverse complement strand
CTGGGTAGCTATGTACGGACGAGATAAACGCTGAAAGCATCTAAGCGTGAAACTCTCCCTAAGATGAGATCTCTCATCCATTATGGAGTAAGGGCCCAGAAAGACGATCTGGTTGATAGGCCGGAGGTGGAAGCACGGTAACGTGTGCAGCTGACCGGTACTAATAGCCCGAGGGCTTGACCTACAATTTGCAGGCAATCTTAGCCTTCTCCGTTCACTTCTTCATTGTTCGGTTTTGAAGGTGCAAACCTTCAATTGAATAGTTGGTGCTGATTAGGGCGAGGGTCCACCCGTTCCCATCCCGAACACGGAAGTTAAGCTCGCTTCTGCTGACAATACTTGGCTGGAGACGGCCCGGAAAGATAGGTAGCGCCAACACAACAGCCTGTGACATTTGTCACAGGCTGTTGGCATATATGGGAGTACGGTTCGGTATGCCTGCGGCATCTTTCCGTGACATAGAGTATTTGCCTGATTGACATCTGCTGCAGTAGATGGTATATTGGTGGTGAACTTATACGGAGGAAATACATATGGAGCAGAAGCAGCTAAAAATGTGGCTGCCCTCATTTTTGACTTGGCGGGCCGAGCATGTATTGCAGAAACAAGCAGAGATGGGTTATCTGCTTATGGCTGTAGAAAATTTTGGAAGCTTCTATACATTCTCCTTTGAGAGTGCGCCGCCATTGCCGCGGCGGTTCTATGTATTCCGACAGGACGATATCGGAAAGTGGGGTGCACACGGAAGATCTCCGAAAGAAATCGCCGAGGAGGAGATCAGCCCCTATTGTGCAGAGATCTTCGAATGCAGCGACAGTTACTCCTTTGTGGCGGAATTACGGCAGGATGTACCGGATGACGTAATAAGCAAAACCGTTGAAAGACGGATGCGGAACACAGCAAAGTATCATGTGGAGCTTTTTGCAATTTGGCTATTGCTGCCAGTGATATGCCTCATTGTATTGACCATAACGAATACGCCATGGGAGTGGGGAAATAGGTCGGCAGGGGCGATGCTTATGGGCGCGCTGCTGATGTATCATGCTACCGCTGCGATAATTAGCTATACACATCGATAACAAAAGCACCCTTTCGGGTGCTTTTGTTATATCTTCGAAGAAATTATTTGCTCCAGTGCTTCAGCTTTGGCAGCATCTGATTGAAATAGGTTCTGGCCTGCTCCGGAGGGAATTGCTCATTGGACATATGGGTGACGAGAAACTCCAGGAGCTGCTCCATGCTGTCATAGGTGAATTTCCCGCCTGTGTAGCACCATTTACAGTAGTCCTCGTTGAAGCTGCCGTCCAGATCCCGGCTGATGACCTCATCACTGTCCAAGGGCATACCACAGCACTGACAGATCAGCTTGCGAGGGTCACCCAGCAGATGATTGATGGAGGTATCAAACAGTGCGGACAACTGCTTTAATGTTTCCGGGTTGGGGACGGACTCGCCGTTTTCCCAGCGGGAGACAGCCTGTCGTGTGACGGCCAGCTTTTCAGACAGCTGATCCTGTGTCATATTGTGCCTTTGCCGTAATTCCTTCAAGACATCCTTTGCTTCCATTGCTATACCTCCCGTATGTACTGCCGCCAGTATAACAGGAAGGTGGATCGTTGACAAGCAATTATCTATTGCGTGGGGAATAAACTGTATTTAGATATTCTGTAAAGTATAAATGCATTACAGAATGACTTTACTTCACAAAAGAAGAAAAGGGTACCACGGCGGGCGGAATGGCGGCATCGGACAGGCGTTTTTCCATCCAGACCACGTCGTACCAGGTGTCAAACTTGTATCCGCAGCGGTGGAAGGCGCCCACGATTTCGTAGCCGCGCCGGGTATGGAAATCAATGCTGGCGCGAGTCAGGTAGGGGTCGCCGTCCGAAACAGGTGCGGCGATGCAGGCGTACAGCACCTGTACATTCTGAGCGCGGGAGGCATCCTCCAGCGCATGGTACAGCCGGGTGCCCAAACCACCGCGACGGCAGTCCTGCCGCAGATAGATGCTGGTTTCCGCCGCCCAGGCGTAGGCTGCGCGGCTGCCCAACTGTCCGGTGTAGGCATAGCCCACGATCTCGCCATCGCGTTCCATGACCAGGTAAGGATGCGTGTGCAGTGTGTTTTTAATACGCTGGCGGAAGTCATCCAGCGTGGGCACTTCATACTCAAATGTGATGGCGGTTTCGATGACATAGGGCGCATAGATATCCAGCAGCGCCGGGGCGTCATCAGAGACTGCGGGGCGGATATGTATCATATGCAACACCTTCTTTCGCTTTGTTGCGTTTGATTATACTATGGGAACGGTACCGGTGCAATAGATAAAAAACGCTAAAAAAATGTAGGAGTTTTACAAAAAAATTCTTCCCAAAATCCGACAGATATGGTATACTACTCCCGATTTAATATTTGGGAACAGACCGTGGTCTGTTGTCATTTTCCACTTGGAAAATGACAACTTCTGCAAACACATGAACGAAGGGAAGTGAGGGAACTTGAGCGAGCTGCTGCGTATGGAGCATATCAGCAAGCGGTTTGGTGATTTTTACGCCAACAAGGATATCAACCTGACCGTCAACCGCGGCGAGGTACTGACCCTGCTGGGTGAGAACGGTGCCGGTAAGTCCACGTTGATGAACATTCTCATCGGCCTTTATCAGCCCACGGAGGGAAAGATATTCCTCAATGGCAAAGAGGTGCGGATCGAGTCCCCCAGCCAGGCAGTCAAGCTGGGAATCGGCATGGTGCACCAGCACTTTATGCTGGTGGAGGCAATGACTGTCTTTGAAAATATCATCCTGGGCGACAAGCACGCCAAGGGCCTGTTTATCGACCGGGCGGCTCGCCGCAGGGAGATCGAGGAGCTGTCTGCCAAGTACGGTCTGGACGTGCAGCTGGACAAGCTTATCACCGAGATATCCGTGGGTGAACAGCAACGCACCGAGATACTGAAGGCGCTGTACCACGGTGCGGAGCTGCTGATCTTGGACGAACCCTCTGCCGCACTGACCGATATCGAGGTCGAGGGTTTGTTTGCCATTATGCAGAAGCTCATCGGCGAAGGGAAGAGTATTATCTTCATCAGCCACAAAATGCGCGAGGTCCTGCATATCTCTGACCGCATCACCGTCCTGCGTCTGGGCGAGGTGGTGGGCACTGTGGCCCGCGCTGATACCGATGGTCAGAAACTGGCCAATATGATGATCGGTAAGGAACTGACCGAGTCACAGTACGAGAAGGTGGATGCCTCCGGCGCTGAGGTCGTGGCGTCTCTGGACCATGTGGACTATGACAAGGAACATAAGCACAGCGGTGTCAACGATATGACACTGCAGATCCGCAGCGGTGAGATCGTAGGAATCGCCGGCGTGGACGGCAATGGTCAGACCCAGCTGGCGCAGCTGATCACCGGCGTTATTGTGCCTCAAGGCGGCAAGATATACCTGAAGGATAGGAGCGTAGCGGTCTTCGACCCCCATTCTTTCATTACAGACGGCGTTTCCCACGTTCCTGAGGACCGCAACGCGCAGGGCCTGGTGGGCGATATGTCCATTGCGGAGAATTTGGTGCTCAAGGAGACCGATTCTCCCAAGTTCAGCCGTGGTAAGGGGCTGCGGCTGAACAAACGTGCCATTCACGACTATGCCGAGGAGATGGTGCAGAAGTACGACGTGCGCTGCACCTCTGTGGGGCAGACGGTCCGCAGCCTGTCCGGCGGCAACCAGCAGAAGGTCATCCTGGCCCGTGAGCTGGAGTCCCAGCCGTCCCTGCTGGTGATGGCGCATCCAACCCGCGGCCTGGATATCGGCGCGGCCAGCTTTGTTCACGAGCAGATGATCGCTGCCCGTGAGCGCGGTGTAGGGATCCTGCTGATCAGCGCAGACTTCGATGAGATATTGGAGATGTCCGACCGCATCCTGGTCTGCTTTGAGGGGCAGATCATGGGCGAATTCTCCGGGAAGAACCCGCCCATCGAGGAGATCAGCCTCGCCATGACGGGCAAGTGAGGGGAGGAGCTGCGATATGGAAAAGTTAAAACGTTCTCTGGGCAGCTTCGTTGTCCCGCTGCTGTCCATTATCCTGGCCTTTGTGATCGGCGGTATCATTATGGCGGCCCTGGGTGCCAATCCCTTTGACGCGGTGAAATACCTCTTCCAGGGAGCTTTCGGCTCCAAGGCCAATATTGGCACGACACTAACCAAGGCCACGCCCCTGATGTTCACCTCCCTGTGTGCCTGCTTCGCGTACAAGTGCGGTGTGTTCAACCTGGGCGGTGAAGGCCAGTTTCTCATGGGTTCCATCGCCGCATTCGTTACGGCGTACTTTTCCGGCATCACCGGCTTTGCCGGTGTGCTGCTGGCGCTGCTGGCCGGTACGCTGGCCGGCGGTATCTGGGGCATGATCCCCGGCCTGCTGAAGATCGGCCGCGGCCAGAACGAGATGATCATCTCCATCATGCTCAACTATGTGGCTACCTTGTTTATGGGCGTGCTGTACACCAGCTGGATCCGCGACGCCAGCGTACCACAGACCCCCGCGGTGGACGACCTGGTGAAGCTGCCCCGTGTAATCACCGGAATGCGCTTTACCTGGGGCTTTGTCATCGCCGTGGTGGTGGGCCTGGTGCTGTATTACGTGCTGTTCTGGACCAGCGGCGGCTTCAAGCTGCGGGCGGTGGGCTATAACATGACCGCCAGCCGCTTTAACGGTATCCATGTGAAGCGCTGTATGCTGACCAGCTTCATTATCTCCGGGGCCATTGCCGGCCTGGGCGGCGGCGCAGAGCTGCTGGGTACCCAGTTCCGGCTGATCAACGGCTTCGGGGCGGGCTACGGTTTTGACGGTGTGGCTATGGCACTGATCGGCCAGCTGCACCCCATCGCGACGATGGTGGTGGCATTGTTCTTTGCTGTGCTGCGTGTGGGTTCCACCACTATGCAGGCGGCCACCGGTGTTCCCACCAGCGTTTCCGATATCATCCAGGCGTTGGTCATCGTGTTCTCCGTGGCCGGTATGGCGCTGACCAAGCTGCCTGAATTCCAGGCGTGGAAGGATCGCGTGTTCTCCAAGAGAAAGGCGGGTGACAAGTAATGGATTGGATCTCCAGCTTACTGTTGGCAACGGTTCGGCTTGCCATCCCTCTGTTGCTTATCTCACTGGCCGAGTTGTACGGCCAGCGGGCCGGCATGGTGAATATCGGCCTGGAGGGCCTGGCTGCCATCGGCGCGCTGGTGGGCTTTCTGATGTGCTACATCACCGGCTCCAACTGGATCGGTCTGCTGTGCGGTGCGTTGGCGGGCCTGCTGGTCAATATGATCTACGCCTTTTCCACCGTCACCCTCTGCGCGGACCATACGGTCTATGGCATGGCTATCAACATATTCGCTCCGGCGCTGGCGTCGTTTATCTACCGCATCGTGTTCGGCACCGGCTCAGACCTGAAGCAGATCATTACCATGCCCAGCATTGCTATTCCCGGCCTGAAGGACATCCCGGTCATCGGGCCACTGCTGTTTGATCAGAGTCCCATGGTCTATCTGACGCTGCTGTTGGTGGTGTTCACCTCCATTTTCTTCAACCGTACCCGTGCGGGATTGAGCTATAAATCTGTGGGAGAGCATCCGCAGGCGGCCGCTACGCTGGGCATCAATGTCATCGGCGTGAAGTATCTGGCCTGCATGATCTGCGGTGCGCTGGCCGGACTGGGCGGCGCGTACCTGACCACCTGCTATTCCAGTACCTACACCGACGGTATCGTGGCCGGCCGCGGCTTCATCGCCCTGGCTGCCGTGATCTTTGGCCGCTGGAGTGCCGGCGGCATCCTGCTGGCCTGCCTGTTCTTCGGCTTCTGCGATGCGCTGCAGATCCGGCTTCAGGTCTCCGGCATCGCCATCCCGTACCAGTTCTTCCAGATGATCCCCTATGTGGCCACCGTGGTCGTCCTCTCCGTCATCGGTACGAAGCAGGCGGGACCCAAGGCCAATGGACAGCCCTATCGCCGCGAACAGCGGTGACATGACGGTAATGATGTCCGCAAGGACGTTGTTATAGAACAAAGAGCAAGTCACAAAAAACAAGGAGGAAAACCATGAAAAGATTTCTTGCACTGCTGCTGGCGCTCGCTATGACGCTGGCCCTCGTCGCCTGCGGCGAGAAGAAGGACGACACCAAGACGGACGGCGCCGGTGATGGCGAGAAGACCTACAAGGTCGCCATGATCTGCGACTCCAGCATCAACGACGGCGGTTGGGGCGCTGCCTGCTACAACGCCATGGTCAAGGCTGCTGAGGACAAGGGCTGGACCTACGACGTCACCGACTCCATCTCCCAGGATCAGTATTACGAGACCATCGTTGCCTTCTGCAACCTGGGCTACGACATGATCTATGCTCCCGGCAACCAGTACACCGATGCGGTCCTGCAGGCTGCTGAGGAGTATCCCGACATCGCCTTCGCTCTGCTGAACGGCGCTGAGTCCACCCCCGAAAAGGCCGCTAACGGCAATGTCGCGTCTCTGCTGCCCAACGCTGAGCAGATCGGCTGGATCGCCGGCGCTCTGGCCGGTCTGATGACCGAGTCCGGCAAACTGGGCTTCATCGGCGGTATGGAGCTGGATACCACCAAGGGCAAGATCGCGGGCTTCGAGGCTGCTGCCAAGTATGTTGGCGAGCAGGAGGGCAAGACCGTTGAGCTGCTGGCTGTTCCCTATGCCAACTCCTTCTCCGATGCCCCCAAGGGCAAGGAGTTCGCCACTGAGCTGATCTCCCAGGGCGCTGACGTGTTCTTCGGCGATGCTTCTGCCGTTGACTCCGGTGCCCGTGAGGCCATCGACGCCGCCAATGAGAAGGCCGGCGCCATCAAGATCTACGACATCGGCCAGCCTGCCGATATCCTGGGTCAGAACCCCTGCATCATTTGCTCCCAGGTCACCGATAACGCCGCTATGATCGGTGTCTGCATGGAGGCTGTTGTGGCCGGTACCTTCGGCGGCAACACCATCTTCGGTACGCTGGAGAACGGTGCCCTGTCCGCCGGTGCCATCAATACCGAGCTGGTTCCCGCTGAGAAGGTGGAGAAATATAACGCCTATCTGCAGCAGATGATGGACGGCACCTTCATGAAGTAAGCTGTCATTCCTTTGATATCCCCCGGCCAGCGGCCGGGGGATATCTTTTCTGCATATAAAAAAAGACACGGTATATGGATCCTCCATCCATTTCCGTGTCTTTTTCCTGTTGTAAGCTTTGGGGTTTGGACTTTTGCGTGTAACGGGGTTCAGCACGCCCCAGGTGCCTCGCTGCACAGCGTCACGCCGGCGCTTCTCTTTTTTCGAGAGTTTTTCATAAGGGATGAACTTCTCCATAGGTATGCTCCTTTCAAACGGTTTCCGCCATCATACCAGACCTTGTACCGTTTGTCAAAGGAGCGCGCTTATTTCACTCTGCCAATATCTTCTCCGCCACTGACCGGCGCGTAACGCACCGGTCCATGGCCTGTTTTTCAATGTAGCGGTGGGCCTCCTGCTCCGTCATGCTTTGCTTGTCGATCAGCGCCCATTTAGCCCGGTTCACCAGCCGTATCTCCGCCATGCGTTCCTCGATGGTGGCAGTCTTTTCTTCCATACGCCGCAGGCGCTCCCGTGTGCCGCACAGCAGCTGCATGGATTGCAGCAGCAGCGGCGGCGTGGTGGGCTTTTGCAGCAGCAGGATGCCTTGAGGAGCCAGCCGTGCCGCCAGATCCGGATAGTGTTCCGCCTTCACCAGCAGCAGCACACCGGCGCTGGATTTGTCGATGATATGCAGCGCCAGCTTTGTACCGAATTCATCCGGCAGCGGCGTACTGATGACCACGATGTCGAAAGGCCTCTCCAGCAGGGCACGCCGTGCCTCAGACACGCTGCCTGCGGCACACACCGGGTCGTACCGATCCTCCGGCAGCATCTCCCGCAGGGACACATGGAACTTGGCCGCGGCGGCGACCACCAGCACGCTGTACGTCCGGCGGCTGTCCTCCATATACGTCCCTCCTCTCCAAAGCAGACCGGCTCAGTGGGTGTACTGCTGTATAATGGTCTTGGGTAAGTGCTCTGCGATAAATGCGCTGGATGCAGCCAGTGATCTGGCGTCCTCCAGAGTCTCCGGCAGCGTGTGGAAGCGTGCCTTTACGTCGTTAGCCGCCGTGTAGAAATTCACATCCGCGGCTTCCGGCAGCACCAGATGCCGCGTTACACCGTCCAGGCCGGCGCGGATTAGCAGCGTAAAGGCCAGATACGGGCTGCACAGCGGATCGGGAGAGCGCAGCTCCGCGCGGCGGTACTCGCCCTGCGCGGCAGGGATGCGTATCAGCTGACTGCGGTTTTCGCTGGACCAGGAGATATATCGCGGTGCTTTGCTGCTGCCAAAGCGGTGATACGACTCCTCCCGCGTGTTCAGAAACACCGTCATCTCGGCAATATGGGCCAGAATACCGGCGATGATCTGCGGCATTACCTCTGCGCCGTCGCGGCTCTTGGCGGAGATGTTGATGTGCATCCCGTTGCCCGGCTGTCCCATCAGCGGCTTGGGAGAGAAGTCGGCTGCCAGGCCGTTTCGCACCGCCACGGAATTGACGACAGCCTTAAAGGTCACGGCGTTATCCGCCGCCGTCAAGGGATCGGAATAGCGAAAGTCGATCTCGTTTTGCCCGGGGCCCTGCTCATGGTGAGAGCACTCCGGCCGTATCCCCATCTGCTCCAGCGTCAGGCAGATCTCACGCCGTACGTTCTCGCCCTTGTCCTCCGGCGCGATGTCCATGTATCCCGCATTGTCGTAGGGAATGCGGGTCGCTTCACCGTTTTCGTCCCGGCGGAAGAGATAGAACTCCATCTCCGTGCCGAAGGAGAAACGGATGCCCAGTGCTTCCGCGTCCGCCACCGCCTGACGCAGCAGCGCGCGGCAGTCGGCCTCGAAGGCGGCGCCATCGGGCCGCAGCACGTGGCAGAACATCCGCGCCACCCGGCCGTGATCCGGCCGCCAGGGCAGCATACAGAGGGTGCTGCTGTCCGGATGCAGGAACAGGTCCGAGTGGACCTCGTCGCCGAAGCCGGGCACAGCGGAGGCATCGAAAGCGATGCCGTAGCTGAAGGCCCGGTCCAGCTCATCCGGCAAAATAGATATATTTTTCTGGCTGCCGAAAATATCGCAGAAGGCCAGACGCAGGAATTTTACATCCTCCTCCGCCGTAAACTGCCTGATCTCATCCACTGTGTACTCCATCGTGCTCCTGCCTTTCTCAGTTGGCTACATACATCTGCTGATAGGGGTTTTTGCTGTCCGGTGTGATAACGGTATAGTTGTCGCGGAGCATCGCCTCCGCGTCACGGTCAAACAGACGGCAGTACTCCCGCACATAGGGTGCGATCTCCGCCATATCTTCCGCCGTGGCGTTGTGCAGCGTGACCTGATCCGGAAACCGTATGCTGCTCACATCGCCGCGGAAAACCATCTTTCCGCCGTGCATTCCTGTGCAGGGGAAGAAGTGTACTATCGGCCGGCCGTCGGTGTGCAGGCCCAGCACCAAAATCAGCCCGCCGGCCTGGTATTCGCCCAGAAAGCTGCCGGCCCGCCCGCCGATGACGATCATCGGCTTATGCTGCTTATAGGCTTTCATGTGTATCCCAGCGCGGTAGCCCGCATTGTCCCGGATAAATATCTCACCGCCCCGCATGGCGTACCCCGCAGCGTCGCCGGTGCTGCCGTGGATCACGATGCGTCCGGCACTCATGGTGTCGCCCACCGCGTCCTGTGCATTGCCGTTTACGGTAATAGAACCGCCGCCCAGATAGGCGCCCAGCGCGTTGCCGGGGATGCCGTCGATCTCCAGCCGTTTGCTGCTCATACCGGCGGCGATGAACCGCTGGCCCTGGCAGGCACAGATACGGCATTCCTTCCCGGCGTGGCGTATCGTTTCGTTTAGTTGGGAGAAGGACAGACCACTCGCCTCTATGAAGTCCATATTGTACCACTCCTTTCGAGTGTTTTCCATTATTTTTCCTATAAATATCGCTTTTTCGACAGGCCTTATTCACCGGCGTGGGCAATTCCCAGAATTTCCAGTTCTTTTTCGTTCAGGTGAATACCCCGCAGCATGACCCGGTTGCCCCGCAGCGCCTCGATGGAGTTGATGCCCATACCGCCCATCATCTCCTTGATCTCGTGCTTCCAGGCGGTTACCAGGTTTACCAGCCGCGCCGCGGCCTCCTCGGGGTCCAGACGTTTCACCAGCTCCGGCCGCTGTGTGGCGATACCCCAGCAGCACCGGCCTGTCTGGCAGGAACGGCACAAGTGGCACCCCATGGCCAGCAGTGCCGCGGTGGCAATGTAACAGGCATCCGCGCCCAGAGCAATGGCCTTGACCACGTCGGCAGCGGAGCGTATGCTGCCTCCGGCGATCAGGGATACGCTGCTGCGTATGCCCTCGTCCCGCAGCCGCTGGTCCACCGCTGCCAGCGCCAGCTCAATGGGAATACCCACATTGTCCCGTATTCGGGTGGGCGCCGCGCCGGTGCCGCCCCGAAAGCCGTCGATGGCGATGATATCCGCACCGCTGCGGGCGATGCCGCTGGCGATGGCGGCGATGTTGTGTACCGCCGCCACCTTGACGATGATCGGCTTTTTGTACGCCGTGGCTTCCTTTAGAGAGTACACCAGCTGCCGTAGGTCCTCAATGGAGTAAATGTCGTGGTGCGGAGCAGGGGAGATGGCATCCGCGCCCTCTGGTATCATCCGGGTCTTGGACACTTCGCCCACGATCTTTGCGCCAGGCAGATGTCCGCCGATACCGGGTTTGGCGCCCTGGCCCATTTTGATCTCGATGGCCGCGCCGGTGTTCAGGTATGTCTCATCGACGCCGAAACGGCCGGAGGCCACCTGTACGATAGTGTTGGCGCCGTAGGGATAGAAGTCCCGGTGCAGTCCGCCCTCGCCGGTGTTGTAGCAGATGTCCAACTCCCGGGCAGCCTTGGCCAGCGCCGCATGGGCGTTGTAGCTGATGGAGCCATAGCTCATGGCCGAAAACAGAATGGGCACCGACAGCTCCAGCTGCGGCGGTATTTCGGTGAATAGGCTGCCGTCCCCGTTCCGCCGGACGGTCTCCGGCTTCTTGCCCAGGAATACCCGCGTCTCCATGGGCTCCCGCAGGGGGTCGATGGGCGGGTTCGTCACCTGTGAGGCGTTGATGAGGATACGGTCCCAATACACCGGCAGGGGCTGGGGGTTGCCCATGGAGCTCAGCAGCACGCCGCCGGTGGACGCTTGCTTGTATATCTCCTTGATGGTGGCGCAGGACCAGTTTGCGTTTTCCCGCAGGCAGTTGTCGTTTTTTACGATCTTAATGGCGTGAGTGGGACAGAAGGACACACAGCGCTGACAGTTGACGCACTTGCTCTCGTCGCTGACCATGACCTTCCCATCCGCGTTATAGGTGTGCACGCCGTTGGCGCACTGGGATTCGCAGATGCGGCAGCGGGTGCACCGTGCGTCGTTTCGCACCACTTCAAATTCCGGTATGATGTAGTCAAGAGCCATCAATAGGCACCTTCTTTCACTTTCACGATAAAGGGCTCGCCGCCCATGGGCGCATACAGGTTCTCCGCATCCGGGGCCATGACCCGTATGGCGGCCTCCTCGCTGGCGATAAATACCTTGTCGTCCTTCTCAGCCGTTACCATGGAGCGCAGCTTCAACCGGTCGTTCAGCGCCATCAGTCCGCCGTTGAACCCAAGAATGATGGAGAATGGTCCGGTGATGAGCAGGCTGGGGTATATGGTCCGCAGATAGGTCAGCTGCCGTGCCGCGGCCGGCTCTCTGGTGCGTATGGTACTCCAGAAGGGCGCCGCGATCACCGACGCCATTTCCTCCAGCGTCAGCCCCTGACGCCGCAGCAGATAGTCGGCGATGTAGGTGATGACCTCCGTATCCGTCTGCAGATTGCATTTGTAGCCATACATCTCAATACAGCGCCGATTGGCGTCGTAGGAGGATATCTCTCCGTTGTGGACGATGGACCAGTCCAGCAGGGAAAAGGGGTGCGCGCCGCCCCACCAGCCGGGGGTATTGGTGGGATAGCGCCCATGGGCCGTCCAGCTGTATCCCTCATATTCCTCCAGCCGGTAGAAGCGTCCCACATCCTCGGGATATCCTACGGCCTTGAAGGTCCCCATGTTCTTTCCACTGGAGAATACGTATGCGCCCTTCAGCTTGGTGTTGATATCCATCACGGTCCGTGCCACGAACTCCTTTTCATCCAGCTGCAGGCGTGCCAGCACCGAATTAAGGGGCCGCACAAAGTACCGCCAGATGTGGGGAATGTCCGTGATCTCCGGGATGATGCGGATGGGGATCAGCTCCGCGTCTACAAGCTCAAAGCCCTCCTTCAGCATAGCCTCGCACTCCCGCCTGGTGGTGTTATCGTCAAAAAAGATGTGGAAGGCGTATTCCTCCCGGTGCTCCGGGTAGATGCCGTAGGCGGCGAAGCCGCCTCCCAGACCGTTGGACCGATCATGCATGGGGACCATGCTCCTGATGATGTCCTCACCGGTCATGCGCCGCCCCTCCCGGGAAATGACCGCCGAAATGGCGCACCCGGATGGGATACGTACCTGTCCCTCCAGCTTCATAGTTTCTCACCCTTTCTTTATGTGCTTCCGTAGGTTCCAGCCGTTCCACGGAGTGATCCGCTGAAAAGCCGCCCCGGAAAGCAAAAAACGCCCATCCGGCAGGGACAAATGTCCTGTCCGGATGAACGCCTTTGCTCATCATGGTTCGGCATTATAGCATCAGATGTGCATAAAGTCAATGAATAAAACGCCAAAAATTGTGTAAAAAGCTGATTGACAAATCCGTCACAACCGCCTATAATTTCGCACATCAAAGGCAAAGGCGTCTTGAAGCTGCGGGCTTCCTGACGCCTTTTTCTATTTTCCAAATCTACAAAAGATCGGGGTGGAACACATGAAAACCGTATCGGACATTTTCGGCACACTGGTATTTGACGACCGACAGATGAAAGCACGCCTTCCCCATGACGTCTATATTTCCCTGAAGAAGACCATTGACGAGGGCGGAAGCCTGGACAACCAGGTAGCGAATGTGGTGGCGGATGCCATGAAGGATTGGGCCATCGAGCACGGCGCGACCCACTTTACCCATTGGTTCCAGCCGCTGACCGGCATTACTGCCGAGAAGCACGACAGCTTTATTACCCCCTCGCCGGATGGCGGCGTCATCATGGAGTTCTCCGGTAAAGAGTTGATCCAGGGTGAGCCGGATGCCTCCAGCTTCCCCTCCGGCGGCCTGCGTGCTACCTTCGAGGCCCGGGGCTATACCGCCTGGGATCCTACCTCTTACGCTTTTATCAAGGACAAGGCACTGTGTATCCCCACGGCATTCTGTTCCTACGGTGGCGAGGCGCTGGATAAAAAAACCCCGCTGCTGCGCTCCATGCAGGCCCTGAACAAGCAGGCCATGCGTGTCCTGAAGCTGTTTGGCAGCACGGATGTCAAATGTGTTCGCACCTCTGTCGGCCCCGAGCAGGAGTATTTCCTGGTGGACCGCGCCATGTACCGCAAGCGCAAGGACCTGATCTTCTGCGGCCGCACGCTGTTCGGTGCCAGACCCCCCAAGGGTCAGGAGATGGATGACCATTACTTCGGCGCTATCAAGCCTCGTGTGGCGGAGTATATGGCCGATTTGAATGAGGAGCTCTGGAAGCTGGGTATTCTGGCCAAGACGGAGCACAATGAGGTGGCCCCGGCCCAGCATGAGTTGGCGCCCATCTACACCACCACAAATATCGCCACCGATCACAACCAGCTGACCATGGAGATCATGCAGAAGGTGGCTGCCCGCCACGGGCTGGTCTGTCTGCTGCATGAAAAGCCCTTTGACGGCGTCAACGGCTCCGGCAAGCACAACAACTGGTCTATGGCCACGGATACCGGTGTGAACCTGCTGACTCCCGGTGAGACACCCCACGAAAACGCCCAGTTCCTGCTGTTCCTGTGTGCTGTTATTCAGGCGGTGGATGACTATCAGGACCTGCTGCGCATCTCTGTGGCCACCGCCGGCAATGATCACCGTCTGGGCGCCAACGAGGCGCCGCCCGCTGTGGTGTCCATCTTCCTGGGTGACGAGCTGACGGCCATTCTGGATGCCATCGAGAAGGATGAGCCGTACAGCGGCACGGAAAAGACCGTGATGAAGCTGGGAGCCCATGTGCTGCCCAAGTTCCTGCGTGATACCACCGACCGGAACCGGACGTCGCCCTTTGCGTTCACCGGCAATAAGTTCGAGTTCCGTATGCTGGGCTCCGCCAACTCCATTGCCTGCTGCAACATTATGCTCAACGCCGCCGTGGCGGAGTCTCTGCGTCAGTACGCGGACAAGCTGGAGAAGGCCAAGGACTTTGACGCTGCACTGCATAGTCTGATCCGGCAGACCATCAAGGATCACAAACGTATCATTTTCAACGGCAACGGCTATGACGATGCCTGGATCAAGGAGGCTACCGAGGTCCGCGGCCTGTTGAACCTGCGTACCACGCCGGACGCTATGCCCTATCTGCTGCACGAGAAGAACGTAAAAATGCTCACGTCTCTGAAGGTCATGTCCGAGGCGGAGATACGCTCCCGTTATGAGATCACACTGGACAACTACCGCAAGATCGTCAATATCGAGGCCGAAACGATGGTGGATATGGCCCGCCGTCAGATCCTGCCCGCCGTAGAGAAGTTCTCCTCTAAGCTGGCGCAGGATATCGCCGTAAAGAAGTCCATCGCGCCGGTGGTGTCCGGCATTTATGAAACGACGCTTGTCACGCGCCTGTCCGATCTGGTAGAGGACATCGACGCTGCCGTGGAGGACCTGGCTGCCGCGCTGGCCACTTTCCATAAGATCGATGATGTGACCGAGAGCGCCAACATGGTCCGCGACGTGCTGCTGCCCAAGATGGCGGCGCTGCGCGCCCCCTGTGACGAGGCCGAGCAGCGCACGGCCGAGGGCTGCTGGCCGTTTCCCACCTACGGCGATCTGCTGTTTGGTGTGGAGTGACTTTGCTTCCGATCCCACCGGGCTCCGCCAGGCCCTGTGGTTCCGTACCCTTGCAAACGGGGTACTTTCTCTCCTGAAAAGTGGAATGCCGTGTGCCCATGGGGCACGCGGCATTTCGCTTTTCCGATCATGAAAAATAACTTGATTTGAAGCCGGGTTTATGTATTAGAATAGAGCGGGCAAAACAAAGAACAAGGAGCTTTTATCATGGATAAAAAGGTTTTAAAGCAACCGCAGGTCTTAAAACGCTTAAAATAAAAAATCTCACATCAGATTTTAGGTAGCCCAGGGCTGTCCCCCTCTTGACATTTTCCTGCGGATATAGTATACTTCCTGCATATGAAATCGGCGATGACGGGAAGCAGTAGGCGGTCAGCGGATGCCAAGAGAGGGCGCGGCAGGTGTAAGCGCCCGTGATGCCCCGCCCAAGTCGTCCCTGAGCTCCGCGCTGAACTGACAGTAGGCCGCGGCGGTTTGCCCTCCGTTACCGGGGCGGGGTGTTGCTGCACCCATGAGCGCGGGAGCGATCCCGAATACAGGTGGTACCACGGACATTATGTTCGCCCTGTTTTGCACTGGCAAAACGGAGCGAACTTTTTGTTTTGCCAAATACCGAAAAAGGAGCATAGATATGAAAGAACTGCCCAAGGTCTATGACCCGCGGGACGTGGAATCCCGCATCTACAAGCTTTGGATGGACGGCGACTGCTTCAAGGCGGAGCCGAACCCGGACAAGAAGCCTTTTTCCATCGTCATGCCGCCCCCCAACGTCACCGGCCAGCTGCACATGGGCCACGCCCTGGACTGCACCCTGCAGGACATCCTGACCCGCTTTAAGCGGATGCAGGGCTACGAGGCACTGTGGCTGCCCGGCAGCGACCACGCCGGTATCGCCACCCAGATCAAGGTGGAGGAGGAGCTGCGGAAGAACGAGGGCTTGACCCGTTACGATCTGGGCCGCGAGAAGTTCCTTGAGCGTGTGTGGGCCTGGAAGGAAAAATACGGCAGCCGTATCGTGGAGCAGCAGAAAAAGATGGGCGCCTCCTGCGACTGGAGCCGCGACCGCTTCACCATGGACGAGGGCTGCTCCCGCGCCGTGCGCGAGACCTTCTGCGAGCTGTACGAAAAGGGCCTGATCTATAAGGGCAGCCGCATTATCAACTGGTGCCCCCACTGCCTGACGGCCCTGTCCGACGCCGAGGTGGAGTACACCGATAAGCCCGGCAATCTGTGGTATATCCGTTACCCCCTGGCGGACGGCAGCGGTGACATCGTGATTGCCACCACCCGCCCGGAGACCATGTTCGGCGATACCGGCGTGGCGGTGAACCCGGAGGACGAGAAGTTCAAGCACCTGATCGGCAAGACCTGCATCCTGCCCATTATGAACCGCGAGATCCCCATCGTGGGCGACGATTACTGCGAGATAGGCTTTGGTACCGGCGCCGTGAAGATGACCCCCGCCCATGACCCCAACGACTTCGAGGTGGGCCTGCGGCACAATCTGGAGGTCATCCGCTGCATCAGCGATGACGGCACCATGAACGAGAACGCCGGAAAATACGAGGGAATGGACCGCTACGCCTGCCGCAAGGCGGTGGTGGCCGATCTGGAGGCACAGGGCTACCTGGTCAAGACCGAACCGTACAGCCACAACGTGGGTACCTGCTACCGCTGCCACAACGATGTGGAGCCCCTGATCTCCGCCCAGTGGTTCGTGAAGATGGCGCCCCTGGCCAAGGAGGCCATCCGTGTGGTGGAGGATGGGACCATCAAGTTCGTGCCTGAGCGCTTCACCAAGACCTATATCAACTGGATGGAGAACG
>ERZ1106954.1565-NODE-1565-length-16941-cov-4.263177_pt1 | contig 16941 bp, 13 predicted proteins | sample MGYA00403678_ERZ1106954 | MGnify/ENA primary metagenome ERZ1106954 (study PRJEB35170, sample SAMEA104062445) | human gut metagenome | biome: human gut; feature: human-associated habitat; material: faeces | place: Denmark | collected 2012-08-20 ... | reverse complement strand
GGCGCGCATTGCGCGCCCGCGTTTTGTGCAGAATTTGCTTTTTGCTCAATTATTGTAGCAACATCAAGAAATTCATCTATTCTTTCATTTGCAGAAAGGGCTATTCTCCCCCCTTTCGGGGGGAGAATAGCTTTTTGTCTGCACTATCAGTTTACCTTTTTTCCTCCGCCATTGCAAGCCCCGGTTTTTTTCGGTCTGTCAAAAAAAGCGTGAAACTTCCCGCCGATCGTGCTATAATCTTCTTGTTTTCAAAGAACCCTCTTTGTACACGCCTTTTTTGCAGGAGGAGACCATGTTTGATTCTTCCAAACTTGACGCATATCTGACCGGGCTTTGCCAAGCCCGCGATCTTCCCGGCGTGAGCGCCGCGATCATGGGGTCGGACGGCCTTGAATACGCCTTCAATTACGGCTTCCGCGACGGGGCCTTCACCCGCCCGGTGGACAACGACACCCTGTTCGGCGTCGCCTCGATGAGCAAGTCGATGACCGCGCTGTGCGCCTGTATCCTGGCCTGTGAGGGCAGGCTCGACCTGAACGCCCCGGTTTCGGATTTCTTCCCGGAATTTGAGCTGGCCGGTCAGCCGCGCGAGGCGGCGACGGTGCGTACGCTGGCGATGCACACGGCGGGCATCCCCCCGATGGAGCCGCTGGAATGGTCGATCGCCATGAACAGCGAGGGGCGCAGCGAAAGCGACTGGCTGCGCGAGATGAAGCGCACCGCGCCCAACAAGATGGAGACGATCGACCAGATCATCGCGTATATCGCGCACTGCGGCTACAACACGCTCGGCGCGCCGGGCGAGGTGATGAGCTACTCCAACGAGGGCTACGCCATCCTCTCCTACATCGTCGATCAGGCGGCGGGCGTTCCGCTCGAGCAGTTCATGCAGGCGCGCATCTTCGACCCGCTGGGCATGACCCGCACCATTCTGGATAACGGCGTCGAGGCCGCGCGCGCCCTCTCCGGCGGCAACATCACCAGTCTGTTCGAGGTGGAGGACGGCCGGCGCACCTGCGACGACTGCTGGAGCGTCCTGCCGCCGTTCCGCGGCTGCGCGATGGTCAAATCCACCTCGCGCGACATGGCGGCGTATTATCGCATGATCGCCAACATGGGCATGCACGAGGGCAAGCAGGCGATTCCGGCGCACGCGGTCGATCTGCTGGTCGGGCGCTATCATCCGCTTTCCCATCTGATGACGATGTGCATGGGGCTGAACAAGCGCGAGTTCGCGGGGCACGTCGTCTGCGAACACGCGGGCGGGCTGCACGGCGTATCGAGCAAGGGCGCTCTTCTGCTGGGCGAGGGCTACGGCTTCGCGGTGCTCTGCAATCAGGGCGACGAGGATATGGACGCGCTGCTCTACGGCATGCTCTGCGCGATGATGGGGCTTCCGCTCGCCACGAATATGGATTGGTTCACCCCCGCGGGCCGCGATTTCAGCGCGCCACATATGATCCGCGGGCGCTATATCGGCCACGAGGGCGTGCCGAGCATCCTGTGCATCCACTGCGAGGAGGACGGCAGCCATCTGCGCGGCACGCGCGACGGCGAGGATCTGCGCCTCGTTTACTGCGGCGGCGCGCGCTTCCTCGCCGTCAAGCCGGATGCGCCGGACACGGTCGTCTGCCATCTGGAGTTTTTGATTCGCGCCGGACGCGCGTGGGGCGTTCGCGTCGGCACACGGGTGTTCGAGCGCGATTGACGGCAAAACGCTGCATATTTTTCGTTTCACACGGTCATCCTTCTTTCAAAAGGGAGGGATGACCGTGTTTGATTTTCTCAAAAACCGTCTGCGTCAGGCGCGGGAATGGCTGCTGGATTACGCCTATTGGGTGACGCTCGGCGCGATGATCGCTGTCATCGTCGGCACGGCGCTGTATACCGACCGTCTCCGTCAGGCGGAAAACGTGCAGGCCGCCGCCCCCGCGCCGGAGGTCGCCTCCCCTTCCCCCGCGCCGACCGCAACCCCGTCGCCGCTGCCGACGCTCGCGCCCGTCCGCCTTCCGTCCATTGCGGGCGCGGTTCGCCCCGTTTCCGGCGGGCTGCTTCGCGGCTTCTCCGCCCAGCCCGTGCTTTGGCCGTCGCTTGACTGCTGGCAGGCGCATCCCGCCGTCGATTTGGGCGCGGCGAGCGGCGAAACCGCCGTCTGCATGCGCGACGGCGTGGTGCTCTCCTGCGTGCGGGATGATCTCTGGGGCTGGCACGTGGCCGTTCGCCAGACGGATGGCGCGGTCTGCACCTATTCGGGGCTGTCCTGCGCGCTCGTGCAGGCCGGTCAAAGCGTCGTGCGCGGCCAGCCGCTGGGCGACGTGATGGCGGCCGTCCCGGCGGAAAGCGAGCTCGGCGCGCACCTGCATCTTTCCCTCTATCGGGACGGCGAGGCAGCCGAACCCACGCTGCCCGATTGATTTTTCCAAATTTTCAAATTTTACCAATTCATCGAAAAGAACTTTCGAAATACATCAAATGATGGTATACTGAAAACAAGAATAACGGCCTTTGTCTGATTTTTGGCCGAAATTCGCATGAGGGAAACGGAGGAAAAAACGTGCTTGATTTTCTGAGAGATCGGAAGAGCGTCATCGCGTATTGGGCTTCTCTTCCGGGAACGCATCTGCTTGTGTTCACGCTTGTGATTTGGGCGGCCTTTTCGCTGGTTCTGCTGGCCGACGCGCGCAACCAGCTCAACCAGTGGTGCTTCACCGGCGGCATGATGTTCAGCGTCGGCGCGCTCAAGGAATATCTGTATTACGGCCTCGCCCCGTCGCTGATTGCCTCCGGAATATGGACGCAGGCGGGCGCGTCGCTGATGTATTCCGTCCTGAGCGCGGCTTTCTATTTACTGGCCATTCCCTGCGTAATGATGTTCGCGTTTTACTTCGCGCAGCTCAACCAAACCCGCTTCTTCCCGCTCCTGCGCGTCGTCGTCTGGCTTCCGGCCGTCTGCCTGAGCGTCCGTTTTCCGCCCGATCGGGTGGCGTCGCTCCAGCGCGACCCGGTGTTCTGCCTGAGCATCGCGGGGTACAATGTGCTGTTCGGCCTCATCGCCACGCTGATCCTGCTGCGCACCCTCTGGGCGGAGCGCCACGGCGGGCACAACCGGCAGCGCCGCCTCGTGGCGGTCAGCGTGCTTCTGCCGCTGTGGGTCTGGCTCGTCGCGGCGTTCCCCTATCACGCGCTGGGCATCCCCCATCTGGATAAAATCTGGCAGATCGAGCTGCCGGTCGTCCTGTTTACGCTGTGCTTCCTCCTCTATCATGCGTTTCGCGAGGGCATATGGGGCATGCGTCTCCGGCGCGAAACCTACGATTGGAGCGGGAGCGGCGAGGTGTTGCAGCGCAACACACAGTACGTCGCCCACGCGCTCAAAAACGACCTCAACAAGATCGACTGGTGCGCGGCGCTGCTGGATGAACGGCTCCCCGAAAACCGCGAGCTGCAAATCATCCGCGGCTCGGTCGATCATCTGCGCGCGCTCCTCCAGCGAACGAGGATGCACACCGGCCGCGTGGTTCTCAACCCCGGCGACTGCGACGTCCGCGCGCTGTTCGAGCAGATCATCCGCGAAACGCCGCACACCGACGCGCTGCGCATCGAAATCGACCGCTGCGACGACGCGCCGCTGTACTGCGATCCGTCGCACGTCCGCGAGGCGCTGACCAACCTCGTCGGCAACGCCGTCGAAGCCATGCGCGGCTCCGGCCGGATCACGCTTTCCTATGTCCGCACCGCGCACAAAGCCTCCATCTCCGTCTGCGACGACGGCCCAGGCATGACCCCGGCAGCGCAGAAGCGCATCTTCGAGCCGTATTACACCACCAAAACCTCCGGCGAAAATTTCGGTCTGGGGCTGTATTACTGCCAAAACGTGATGAACGTACACGAGGGCAGCATCCGCGTCAGCAGCGCGCCCGGGAAGGGCTGCACCTTTACCCTGGTTTTTCCGCTGGCCGCACAAGGGAGGCGCAAACCGTGAGCACCATCCGCATCATGCTGGTCGAGGATGACCTCGATTATCGCTATCTGATCGAACAGGCGCTCCGCCGCGAGGCGGATTTCGAGCTTTGCACGAGCTGCACAGACGGAAAAAGCGCGGTGCAAACCGCGCTCATGGAACAACCGGATATTGTATTGATGGATCTGTGCCTCGCCCATTCGCCGATAGACGGCGCGGAGGCTTCCCGGCAGATTCGCCTGCAAACCGATGCGCGCGTCATCATCCTCACCTCGCGCGAGGATTTTGAAACGGTGATCCGCGCCAGCACACATGCCTTCGCCTCGGCCTATCTCTTCAAGAGCAATTTTCCCGTGCTCATCCCGATGATTCGCGAAACCGCGCAGGGCGTCACCTCGCAGGCGCATTTGATCTGCTCCGCGCTGCTCGCGCCGCTGACCGACGCGGAGCGGAGCGTTCTGCGCCACCTTCTGGGCGAAGACGTCCGCCTTCATTCCTCCAGCAAGACCATCTCCAACCAGCAGACGGGGATTCTGCGCAAGCTCGGCCTCCCCGGCAAAAAGGAGCTGACGCACATCTTCAGCGCCTACGGTCTGGGGAGCGCGGAGACGCAGGCGGATTGACGCCGCTCACCGCTCCCGGTTGATTTCCGGCATTTTCACGCGCCTGCTGAAAAACGGCAGGCCGTTCATCCATGCGCCAAGCAGCAGCGCCAGCAGCCCCCAGCGCAGCAGCGCGCGCCCGGTTTCCAGCACGCAGCAGCTCCGGCTGACATAGCGCACCGCCGCCGCGTTCGCGTCGTTCAGCGACCAGAAGCGCTTGGCGATGGAGGAAAGCTCCACCAGCACCTCCGGCACCCACTCCGTGAACACATACAGCGGATCAATCGAGAATTTCGCCAGCGCGAACGCCGCGCCCGCCAGCGCCGCATAGCCCAGCAGCATCAGCAGCGCGCTTGCGATCATCCCCGCGAGCATATCCCGCGCGTACCGCGTTTTGAGCCGGTCGGCATAGAGGCAGACCCGCCCCCACGCCGCCGCGTTCAGCCGCGCCAGCAGGCTGAGCAGCAGCGCGACCCCAACAAAGAGCACCGCCCAGCGAATCGGCATCGCCGCGCCGAGCGCCAGCTTGTCGTAATTGTAAAAGCTGCCGGCGGGCTGCCACGTTTTCAGCGTGTTTTCCATCAAAATGGCGCTGCCCGTCGTCTTGTCCGCCGTTTTGGCGATCATCTCCACCGTCTGCATGGCGAGCGCGTTGGCGCTGGCCGACGTGATCGGGATATAGGCGATGTGCTCGTTCGTCTCGCCCAGCCGCCTTTCGGCCTTGATGACCCCCGCGACCTCGTAATCAAGCCCGCTGAGCGTCACGGTTTGGCCGACCGGCTCGTTGCCCGCGAAGAAGGAGAGCGCCATGCGCTCGTCGATCACGACGACGTTCTCCGCGCGCTTCACGTCCGCCTCGCTGATGAGCCGCCCGTCGAGCAGCGTTTCATGCGTCACGTCGAAATAGCCCGAGCCGACCGCGTAAACCGTCGCCTCCGCGCTCTGCGCCTCCGCGGAGAGGTTGACCCCCTGCGCCCGCGCGCCGACCGCCCCGGCCGTGATCGAATCCGCGATGGAGGCCATCTGCTTCTGCGCTTCTTCGTAGAGCGCGTTCAGCTCGCCGCCCTCCTGCGTCGCCGCCGGCGCGGGCAGGATGTATTCCAGCCGCCCGCCGACGGTCAGCGTCAGCGCGCCGCCGCAGACCGTCAGCACAAGCCCCAGCAGCACCGCGAGCATGCCCCGGCGCTTTTTTTTATTCTCCATAGACCATGACCTCGGAGCCGTCGCTGATGGCGCGATCCTCCATATAGGCCACGCGCTGACGGCTCAAATCATCCTGAATGGACACCGTGCTGCCGACCTCGGAGAGCACCTTCACATCCTGCTTTTTCACCTTGAGCACGCGCTGGCCGAGCGCGTTGCTTTCCTCGCTGACGATATAGACGTATCGGCTGTCCCCGCTGCCGCGAACGGCGCTGGCCGGGAGCAGCGTGGTGGAGCTGGACGCGCGGTAGCTCGCCGTCATCTCCACCGCGGCGGAGAACAGCGCCGCGCCGCCGCCGAGGTTTGTGATGTCCTTGTCGGTCAGCTTCACGTCGATATAGCGCTTGCCCTCTTCGTTCACGCCGCTGTCCGTCACCTTTTTGGTCAGCGTCTTGTCGCTGTCGCGCTTGACCGTGACCTGCGTGCCCTTGTCGATCTTCTTTTCGATCTTGCTTGTGTCCGCGCGCAGCACCGCGTCGCCGCTTTCGCTGCTGATGACGAGCGCGGCGGTCTTGCCGTCGTAGCTGTCGCCCGCCTTGACGTTGATCTCCACGATATAGCCGTCGTGCGGCGCGGTCACCTGCCGCGCCTGCTGCGCCAGCACATCCAGCGCGGTGATCTTCTCCTGCGTCGTGGCCAGCTTTTCGTTGAGCTGGCGGCTCTGGGTGATGTAATTGATGACGTTCTCGCTGATGCCCAGCCGGTTGGCGCTGTTGAATTTCTTCTGCGCCTCGTCCTGCGCGGCCTGCGCCGCATCGACGGCTTTCTGCGCGGCGGTCAGCGTCTCGTCCGTCTCGCCCGACGGCAGGCGGCCGCCCGAAAGCGTCACGCCCGCCAGCTTGGCGGCGACCTCGAGCTGCGTCTGCGCGGTCATGCAGTCGTCCTTGCTTTTCGCCAGCGCGTCGTAGGCCTCCACCCAGATTTCCTCGGTGCGCTTGAGCCGAACGTCGCCGTTTTTGCGCTCCAGCTCCATCAGCTCCTTCTGCGCCGCGTCGTATTCGCCGCGCAGGCTTTCCATCTCCTTGTCGTAGCCGGAAACCTCCGCCTCAAAGAGCACGTCGCCCGCCGCAACCCTGCGTCCCTTCGCCACGCGCACCCGCTTGATGGTCACGCTCTGGTCGGAAGCCAGCGCCAGCTTCACATCCTCCGTCTCCGGGAACGTGAGATTGCCGCTAAGCTTGATTTCCTCCTCCAGCTTGCCCTGCTTGGCGGTCACCAGCTTGACCTTGGCGGTTGAAATGGTTTTGATCGTGCCGGAAAAGAACATGCACAGGGCGACGACCGCCGCCAGCGTGACCAGTCCCTTGATGGCCATTTTTTTCATCGCTTTTGTCTTCCTTTACTTGAGTTCCGTGAGCTGGACGCCTTCCAGAATGTCGTTCTGGAAATACAGATAGATCAGCAGTGCGGGCAGGGTATACAGCGCCGCGCCCGCAAATTCCACGCCGGTGCTCTGCTGGGTCAGCTGATTGAAGACCACGGAGAGCGGATAAAGCTCCGTGTGCGTGGTCAAATAGGTCAGCGGCTGCTCGACCAGATTCCAGCAATCCGCAAACGAGAGCGCCACCGCCGCGCCGAGAATCGGCTGGCAGACGGGCAGAACCACGTGGATGAAGCAGCGCAGCGTGCCCGCGCCGTCAATCTGCGCCGCCTCGATCATGTCGCCCGGCAAGCCGACCATGTATTGCCGCAGCAGAAAGATGTAGAACGGCGCGACCGTCATCGGCAGGATGATCGCCCAGATCGTATCCAGCAGCCCCATCGCGCGCAGGGTGATGACGTTTGGCACCATCGTGACCTGAAACGGCAGGAGCATCAGCATGATGACGACGAAGAACAGTGCGTCCCGCCCGCGGAACCTGAAGCGGGAGAGCGCGTAGGCCATCGCCGGAATCAGCAGCGCCTGCCCGAAGAGAATCGCCGCGGTATACATCGCCGAATTGACGAAGTAGCGCAGAATCGTCATGTCCTCAATCAATATTTTATAATACTGGCTGAGGGAAAACATGTTGGGCGAGAGCTTGATTTCCATCAGGCTCTTCGCGTCGAAGCTGCCGCGCGTCTGCATGAACGCCTTGATTTCGCCGGGCGAAAAGAAGGAATACAGCGCCGTCAGCACCACCGGCAGCAGGATGACGATCGCCGCCGCCGACAGCAGCAGCCGCGCCAGAATGTGCCTGCGCCGGATATGCGCCGGGCGAACCGTTTGTTTTTCCATCCGCCTCACCTCAATTCAGCCCGCGCGCGGCTCGCCTTTGCAGGAAGAACAGCGCGCCGAACAGCGCGAACACGATCAGGCCGAAGGAATAGGCCGCCGCCGTCACCAGCTGGTAATTCAGCTTGCCGAACATGTTGTTCATGTAGTTTTGCAGGGTGTACACCGAGTAATCCGGGTATGCGCCCGCGATGAAGTACACCTCTTTGAAGATCTTGAACGCATTGATCCACGCCAGCACGAACACCAGAAACGCCGTCGGCGTAATCATCGGCAGCGTAATGTGGAAAGCGCGGGTGAAAAAGCCCGCGCCTTCCAGCTGCGCGTATTCGTAGAGCGGCTGGGGAATGGATTGCAGCGCCGCCAGAAAGATAATCAGGCAGAAACCCAGATTCTTCCACAGAAACATCAGCACGACCGGCAGGCGCAGCGCGCCGCTGGTCAGCCACATCACCCGCGTCATCCCCATCGCTTCAAGCGCGCGGTTCACCGGGCCGCCGTAATCGAAGATCACCAGCCACACCAGCAGAATCGCGGAGGACGGCGTGAGATACGGCATCAGCACGCTCGAGCGGAAGAATCCGCCGAACGGCTTGATCGCGCTCAGCGCGCTGGCCAGCAGAAAGGAAAACAGCCACAGCAGCGGCGCGCAGATCAGCGACAGCTCCATCGTGTTTTTCAGCCCCAGCAGAAACATGCTGTTCTGCCACAGATCCCGGTAATTCTGCAAGCCGACGAACGTGTTTTTGTAGCTTCCGTCCGTCAGGCTGTAGCCGATGCCGCTGAAAAAGGGCACGATGTAAAAGATCATCAGCATCGCAAGCCCCGGCAGCAGAAACAGCCAGACGGATTTTTTCTTTTCAAACATGCGGGTTTAGTTGCCCTCCAGCTTCTGCATTTGCAGGGTCTTTTCCAGCGCCGCCGCCAGCTGCTGGGCGTTCATCGCGCCGTCGAGATACTGCTGCACCTGCGTCGAGCCCTCATTCGTGTTCCAGATGAGGCTCTGCTGCACGGCCATGTTCTCGCCGAACGCACGGTAGTTCGCAATCTGCTCCGGGGAGATTTCGTATTTGCCGCTCTTCTCAAAATCCTCGCGCCATTGCTTCATGGAATCCAGATTCGCTTGCAGCGATTCGCGGGTTTCCTCGTCCTCGGTCTTGTCCAGCGTCTTCTGCACATCGGCAATCGAGCTGTCTATGTTCCGCAGGTTCTCCTCGTAATAGCTGTTGAGCACCGGCTCGTTCATCTCCGGGCTGAGCATAATCACGTCTTCCTTCCGCTCCAGCGCCCATGCGTCGGCCAGATATTCGGCGGCCTCGTCCCTGTGCTCGGAGAACGGGTTGATGAACGCAAACGTCACGCTCTGGCCGATCAGCGGCTTTTCGCCCTCCACAACGGAGAGCGCGACCGGCGTCGCCTGTTCTTCGTCAGCGCCGACATAGTTGTACACGCTCAGGCTCGTCCAATTGATCAAAGCGTCGCTCCCGTTGTACATCATGTCCTCGGTGTCCTCGTAATCTTCGGCCAGACCGAGGTTGTCCCAGTCGATGGCTTCAAACGCCTCGCACAGATCGAGCAGCGCCTGCGTGCCGCGGGTCAGGTTCTCCTCGCTCGCGTCCAGCCAGGTGAAATAATCGGCCAGCATCATGTAGAACACCTGAGAACGGAAATCATCCTTGGCGTAGCCCGGTTCGGCGATCATCACTTCCGGCGTCTCCTCGAGCCGCTTGTTGTTTGAAATGTCGGCCAGAATCGTCAGCAGCCCCTTCCACGAGGTCGGCACCTCGTAGCCCAGCTTTTCGGTCAGCTGCTTGGTGTTCAGGCTCATCATATTGGCGTAGCAGGAGAGCGGCAGCGCGTAGATGTGGCCGTCCTTCATCACGTAATCCTTGAGGAAGCCATACATGGCGTTCACCGCGTCGGAAATGGTCTGGCTGCCCTCCAATTCGGCCATAAAGCCGCGGTTCATCAGCGAGGTGAACGCGCTGCTCGTGCTGGGGAGGGTGTAGATATCCACGGAGGAATCGCGGTTCATCATGCTTTGCAGCAGGCTGTCCGTGTCCAGCGTCGTGGAAATGGAGATCATGTATTCCGGGTGCTTGTCGGTAAAGGCATAATACGCCTTGTTGATCGAATCGACGTAGTCGCCGTTGGCGACGCGCATGCGCTGCGCGGGCAGCTTGTCAAGCGTCACGTCGCGGCCGACCACCGCATCGTAGCTGGCGAGCACGTACAGATCGCCGTAAACCACGCCGTTGCCGCTGGCATACGACAGCGGCATGTCGCCGAATTCCTCCGGCTCGCCGAGGCCGTCCTCGCTGACGTCCATGCGCCAGACGCTGCCGGCGAGCACATAATACATCTTGCCGCGCGCCTCGTCATATGCCAGACCGGAGGGCGTTTCATAGCCGTTCGTCGGGAGCGCGCCCAGCTCGGCCGCCTCCTCGTTTTCAATGTCGTACAGCCAGAGCGTCGTGCTGGGCGTTTCGGTCGTATAATCGCCGACGGTCATCAGCAGCTTGCCCTCGGTATACGGCGCGATGTTCTGCACGTCGCCATCCACATCGACCGTCAGCGTCTCCACGCTTTCATCCTCGAGGTTGAGCGCCAGCAGCTCCAGCTCCTCGCCGTAGGAGAGCGCGTAGAGCATGCTGCCAAAGGAGCAGGGGTTGCTCAGGTTGCGGGTGTAGGTGTAGCTTTCGTCGCCATACGTCTCGACGATGCAAAGCGCGTCGCCCAGATCAATGATCTCGCCCAGCGACAGCGCGCCGTCATCCGCAATCAGCAGCTCGACGAGCTGGTTGGTCGAATTGCCGTCCTCATCGCTGATGGTCGCCATGCGATAGAGCTTGCCGCCGACGGCATAGAGGTTGCCGTCCAGATAGGCATATTCGCCGTCGTTCAGCTCCAGCGCGCCGGGGGTCTCGCCGTCCCCGGTCAGCACGTTTTGCAGCTTGTCATAGCCTTCCACAGGGGTCAGCTTGCGGCTGGTATTGTCCCACGTATAGAGCGTATCCCAGCTGGACAGCAGCAGCTTGTCGCCGTAGACGATCATGCTCTGAATGTTGTCGTTGAAGTCGTTCATGCCCTGCACAGCGATGGTCACATTGCCCTCCGCCAGCGCCGCCGCGCCCAGCATCAGAGCCAGCGCGAGAAGAATCGAAAGTATCTTTTTCATTTTTGGCGTCCTTTCTTTGTTTACTTCTTACTCCTTCAGTCAGCCTTCGGCTGACAGCTCCCTCGAAGAGGGAGCCTTGTGTAGCGCTCACCCCGCCTCCCTCCTTGAGGGAGGTGTTGAGCGTAGCGAAACGGAAGGAGTTCGTTACTCCACATACACGATCACGGTCATGCCGATGCGCACGGTTTCATCCGGCGTGAAATCGACATAGGCGACATACTGCGCGCTTTGACTCGCCGCGCCGTCGCTCTGCTTTTCGCTCAGATACGAGATGGAGGAAATCGTTCCCTCAAAGCGGCGGCCGCTGTCCGCATCCCAGTTGAACTCGATTTCGGCCTTGCCGCCGACGGTCACATCCATCAGATCCGCCTCGGAAATGACCATCTTGATCTGCATGGCGTCGTTCGGGTAAATCGTCGCGATCTTCGCGTCCTTCTCGACGCTCGTGCCGTTGCCCGCGTCCACCGTCGCAATCACGCCCGCCGTGTCACTGACCACCTGCTTATCCGGCGCGTAGAGGCCGTCCAGCGTGCCCGTCACGGTTTCAAACAGCAGCTCGCCGCGCTCCACCGTGTCGCCCGCCTTGACGTGCATTTTCAGCACGCTGCCCTCGGCGTTGACGGCGACGGTTTTCGTCCGCCCGACCGTGCCGCGGCCGATGCGGCTGGCGGAGGCATAATCCTCGCTGCGGTAGATGTCCACAGTTTCGCCCATGTAAAACTCGCCGCCCGTCACCTCGACGGTGAACTTGTTGTCTTCCTTCTCGTCCAGCCCGGTCACCACGCCGCGCCCCTGATGGCTTCCGTCCTTGGTGCACTTGAGAAACACGCTCTCGCCGATGTGGATGTAGCGGTTCTCGCTGGAATTATAGCCCTTCTCCGTGCTGCACTCGAGCGTATAGCGGTTGATCGGCTCGATATACACCAGCGCGCCGTATTGGGTTTTCACGCCGTCCGCGCTGTCGCCTTCGCGCGCAAACACGCCGCTGACCGTGCCATCCGTGGAGGCGTAGGTCTTGCTGGTCTCCACCGTGGCGATCGGGTCGCCGATCTTCACGCTGTCGCCCACGCGAACGCGCACATCCTCCACCAGACCGCCGTAGGGCGCGGCGATCACCTGCGTCGTCCCCGCCGTCACCTCGCCGGCGAACACGGTTTCCGCCTGCGCCGCGAGGGGCAGGGCGAGCGCCAAGAGAAGCGCGCCAAGGGTTGCTGTTTTCTTCATTTATGTGGCCTCCTTACCGGGCTGATAGCTTTCGTAGGGCTTCTTCATCATGTCCTTTGTGCCGATGAGCACGTTGTAGCGGTACATCGGGCTCTCCGTGCTCTCCTCGAGCAGATAGGTTTCGCCCTCCACCTGTACGCTCAGCGTCGTCTCGCGCAGCGTTTCATCCTGAATGAGCGTGTATTCGAACTTGCGGGTCGAAACGCCGCCGGCCTTGAGCTTGCCGTACTGCGTGCCGCCGGTGAAGCCATCCGTCGGGATGACGGCGATATACTCGCCGGAAGCGAACACCAGATACTCCACGCCGCTGTTGTACAGCAGCTTATAGGTTTCGCCGCCGAAGTGCCAGACGTTGGCCTGCGCATCCGTCGCCGCGGTGAGCACGAGCGCGTTGGGCGCGGTCTTCGTCTCGCCCGCCTTCGTCTGCCACGTCGTCAGCTCGGCGGTGAACGGCTTGAGCTGCTCCTCCTCGGTCAGCGACAGGCTCAGCGCCGTGCCGCCGATGGTCAGCTCCGTCTGCGGCTGATCGGAAACGTTCAGCTCCAGCGCGTTGTAGTTCGCCTTGGAATAATCCATCGTTTCCTTCACGTGGCGGATGGGCTTTTTGCCCGTTCCCGTGCCGTCTCCCGTGCCGGTGCGCTTCTTCTTGCCGAAGATGAAATCCTCGTCGTTTGAAGAGATGTTGCCCGCAAAGTCGCGCGTCAGAATCCAGCCCGCGTCCACCGTTTCGCCGACCTCGCCGTAGAAGGTCATGTTGTCCGTCTCCGGGTCGTTGCAGGAGAGCCACGTTTTGCCGCCGTCGTAGGAGATGCTGTCCAGCCCGCTCAAATCGTCATACGCTTCCACGTAGCAGACCTTTTTGTTCTTGCTGTCGCCGCTGAGATACGGCCCGTCCGGCGGGGTGAAATCCAGCATCGTGTCGTATTGATCCGAGAGGGACTGCACGTCGCCCATCTTATCCAGAATGACGAAGCGGACGCTGGAGAGGCCTTCCTCGCTGGGCACATACATGTTGTTGCCGTCGGACAGCAGAATCAGCCGTTCGTCGCAGATAAACACGCCGTAGACGTATTCGGTGCTGTCCTCCGGGATGCCGGAGAGGGTGAACATCGGCGGGGAATTTTTCCAAACGCCGGGTTCATAGTCCTCCGCCGTCACCTCGAGCACCGGCTTGGGCACGGGCGTAGGCGTCGGTTCTTCCGTCGGGGCAGGCGTAGCGCTCGGCTGCGCCGAAGGGGTCTGCGTCTCACCCGTTCCGGGGGCCTGCGTCTCATTCGTTCCGGGGGTCTGCGTCTCATTCGTTCCGGGGGTCTGTGTCTCATTCGTTCCGGGGGATTCGGTCTTGTTCAGTTCGTCCTCGCGCAGCACCTGCACGCTGATGGAGAGGCGAACGTCCTCCATGTCCCCCGTCTCTTCCAGCGTCATCAAATCCTTGGAATCGAGCACCGCCACATATTCGTATTTCTCCATGTTGAAGCTGTCGCTCTCGCCATCCGGCTCGAAGCCCACGCGGCCCAGCAGATTTCGCGAAACGTTGTCCGCCGTCAGCACGTCCCTCGTGCGGATATACACCGTCGCTTCCTCGTCTTCCGCCAGATGATGCTCCAGCCACGAGAGCACATCGCCGAGCGCGCCCGCCGTGTGCTCGCCGTTTTCCAGTTCCGTCCAAGCGTCCCCCTGCGGCTTCCAGTCGTCCGCTTCCGGCTCTTGCTCGCCTTCCTGTACGGGATTCTGCGTTTCAGTCGGCGTGGTTCCGTCCTTCTGTTCGGTTCCGTCCTTCTGCTCGGGTTCGTCCTTCTGTTCGGTTCCGTCCTCCTGCTCGGTTTCGTCCTTCTGTTTGGTTCCGTCCTTCTGCTCGGTTCCGTCCTCCTGCTCGGTTTCGTCTTTCTGTTCGGTTCCGTCCTTCTGCTCGATTCCGTCCTTCTGTTTGGGTTCGTCCTTCTGCTCGGTTTCGTCCTTCTGTTCGGTTCCGTCCTTCTGCTCGGGTTCGTCCTTCTGTTTGGGTTCGTCCTTCTGCTCGGGTTCGTCCTTCTGCTCGGGTTCGTCCTTCTGCTCGGGTTCGTCCCTCTGCTCGTGTTCGTCCTTCTGTTCGGTTTCACCCTTCTGCTCGGATTCGTCTTCCATCAATGATTCGGTTTCACCCTCGTCAAGGGTTTGTTCCTCTTCTGTTTCTTCCTCTTCTGTTGGCTCATCTATGATTTCTTCTACGGTTTCTTCCGTTTCTTCCTCCGGCTGGCTGTCGTTTGCCGCGTCGTTCTGCGCGCCCGGCTGATCGACCGCCGGGGTTCCCTCTGTATAGCCCTCAGCTACCGTCAATCCGGGCAGTATGGCCAGCCATGCCGCCAGCGCCAGCGCTGCTTTTCGGTTCTTGTTCATGCGTTTGCCCTCCTTGGTCGCCTGATGTCCGACATGAATTAGACGACGACGCCTCTCCGTTTGTGGACAGATTTTAGATGTTATTTGAAACAAAACCACATCTTGAACAGTATATCACATTTTTCCGTGCTTTTGTTTGCGGGTTTCCTTTTATTAGACGAATGAGCGCAGGAAATTCTTTCATCCGGAGGCAAAAAAAATGGGCAGAGCCCGCCTTCCGTTCCGCCAAGGTCTGCAAAACGCCAAAAAAAATCCCGCGCCGCATCGTTCGCCCGGATGCAATAGCGCGGGAAGAATCTGTCCATACTGAGGAAAAAAACCGTTTAGCTGGCCATGTTTTCGGAGGATTCCAAAATTTCGCGCGCAACGTCCGCAATTCGCCGGCCGGAATCCATGCTCGTCTTCTGAATCTTGTAATGCGCTTCGGATTCGGTCAAATGGAACACATCCATCAGCTTGCCCTTCGCGCGATCAATCAGCTTGCGCTCCTCCAGCGTGCGCGAGAGCTTTTCGGCCTTCGCGCGGAGCTGCTGCATGCGTATGCGGCAATGGGCGAGCGTTTTGACGCTCTGCACCAGCGCGTCCGCGCTGATCGGGTTGCGCAGCATGACGACGTTCTCCGTTTCCTCGCCCGCGTAATCCTGCGGCACGATCATCACCACGTCGGCCTCCTCGCCAAGCTGGCGCGCCAGCTCCTCCCCGGTCATATCCGGCAGGCGATACGTCGTCAGCAGCATCGCCCCGCCCTGCGCGGCGCGCACCGCCTCCACACCCGTGTGCACAACGCCGCTGGGCATGATCTGCGCGGCGAGCAGCATGCTGCTGAGTTTGGCGGCCACGCCCTGCGGCGCGGCGATGTAAAAACGATCGGAAAATGACGCCCCCATTGTTTCATCCTCCATGTGATTCAAAGTACGGTTTGAGCAGCGCGATTGTCAGCCCGTTGACAGCCTGCGGTTGTTTTTGCGCGGCAAAGTCAGGAAATCCGGTCCTTTCTTCGTCTGTGGGGAAGGCAATTTGTCTATGATCCGATTATACCGTTTCTTTGCGCGGTTTTCAAGATGTTTTTGACCTTTTTCGTTTCAAATCCTGCACTTTCTTCTTTTATTAAACTCTTTTTACATAAAATGCGAATAAATTTTCATAAATTAAGCAAAATCGCCGTTTTGCTTTTTCGCATAACGGCGATTTTCCCTTTTTATTTTTCCTGTGCCTTCAGCGCCGCGCCGACAAATTCGCGGAACAGCGGGTGCGGACGGTTCGGGCGGCTTCTCAGCTCCGGATGATACTGTACGCCGACGAACCACGGGTGGTTCGGCAGCTCGACGATCTCCACCAGATCGCGCTCCGGGTTCACGCCGCCGATGCGCATGCCGCCCTCGACGAACAAATCGCGATAGGCGTTGTTGAACTCGTAGCGGTGGCGATGGCGCTCGAAGATATTCTCCTCACCGTAGGCGGCGAAGGCGACGGAATCGCGGCTCAGGCGGCAGGGATATTTGCCCAGCCGCATCGTGCCGCCCTTCTCGTCGATATGCTGCTGATCGGGCATCAGGTCGATCACCGGGTACGGCGTGTTGGGGTCAACCTCGCTGGTGTGCGCGCCGGTCAGGCCGAGCACGTGGCGGGCGTATTCCACCACGGCCATCTGCATGCCCAGACAAATGCCCAGGATCGGCTTGCCGGAGGTAACGGCCTCGTCCAGCGCGCCCCGCATGCCGCTCTTTTCCAGAAGCGCCATGCCCTGATCGAACGCCCCGACCCCCGGTAGAATCAGCCGGTCGCAGACAGAAACCCCTTCGCCTGTGGTGACGGCCACGGCTTCCGCTCCCGCCTTTTTGAGCATGTTCAGGATGGAACCGATGTTTCCAATGCCGTAGTCCAGAACGCCGATCATGCGTAATCGCCCTTTCCGGTGAAATGAAATAACAGCGCGGCAAAACACTGCCGCGCTGAAAGGATAGCATGACGAAAAACGGATGTCAATTGGAAATGCGATTTCCCGGCGCTTTGCCGGAGGCCCCCCGACCGGCCAAACGGGCGATGAACCAGAGCAGGGCCAGCAGAACCACCAGCCAGCTGAGCGCCCCGGCAGGGGATGGAAGGGGCTGATTCCACGGCCAGAGGCTGCCCGGCAGGGGGGCGATTCCGGCCCCGGCCAGCGTAAAGAGCGCCAGATTGC
>ERZ1106954.1554-NODE-1554-length-17034-cov-3.803404_pt1 | contig 17034 bp, 15 predicted proteins | sample MGYA00403678_ERZ1106954 | MGnify/ENA primary metagenome ERZ1106954 (study PRJEB35170, sample SAMEA104062445) | human gut metagenome | biome: human gut; feature: human-associated habitat; material: faeces | place: Denmark | collected 2012-08-20 ... | reverse complement strand
GCGTCACCATCAGGCGCTTGCCCACTGCCATGGGCTTATAGAACTGCTTCCAGTTGTTGGCCCAGTCCTCGTCGCGCACATTTTCGCTGACGATCTCCAGGCTGCCAAGATCCAGGCCATCCTTGATGCTCTTCAGCTCATCGACCATGGCGGTGAGCTTTTTCATCTGCTCCGCGCCCGCGTCGTTGTCGGAAAGATAGACGCGCACGCAGGGCTGGCGCGCCGCCAGCACGCTCTCCGCGTCCACATAATCCCAATATTGTGCCGTTTCATCCAGTATCTTCTGGGTGCTGGCCGCATCCTCAACCATTTCAAACTGCGTAATACCGATTTCATCCAGCTTATAGCAGAGGAACTCCAGCCCCTCTTCCGTCGTCATGATGGAGACTTTCTTCCAATCCATGTTTCGTCCTCCCAAGGATTATTCGTCCTCTATGATAGCGCAAAGCGCGCGTCTTTGCAAGCGAAGCGCTTTTGCTTGACAGATACGGGGATGCGTTGTACTCTTTTAATGGAAAAACAGGACTTTATTTTACGGAGGATGCAAGACCATGCAGAGCTTACGCGACAAACAGGCCTTTATCTGCGATATGGACGGCGTGATCTACCACGGCAACAAGCTGCTGCCCGGGGTAAAGGAGTTTGTAGACTGGCTGTACAGGGAGAAGAAGCACTTTCTGTTTTTGACCAATTCCTCCGAGCGTTCCCCAAAAGAACTCCAGCAGAAGCTTCGCCGCATGGGCATGGAGGTGGATGAGAGCCACTTTTATACCAGTGCGCTGGCTACCGCCCGTTTTATCAGCAGCCAGGCGCCGGGATGCAGCGCATATGTTATCGGCGGAGCAGGCCTCATTATGGCTCTTCACGATGAGGGTATCACCATGAACGATGTGGATCCGGATTATGTGGTCATCGGCGAGGGGAATAACTATAACTATGAAAACATCCTCAAGGCCGTGCGGCTGGTTATGAAGGGCGCCAAACTTATTGGCACCAACAGCGATCTGACGGGTCCTTCGGAGGAGGGGATCATCCCTGCCTGCCGGGCCATGATTGCCCCCATAGAGATGGCCACGGGTCAGTCTGCCTACTTTGTGGGCAAGCCCAATCCGCTGATGATGCGCACGGGTCTCCGGATCCTGGGGGTACATTCCGAGGATGCGGTAATGATCGGCGACAGAATGGATACGGATATGGTGGCGGGCATTGAAACCGGTTTGGATACGGTGCTGGTGCTCTCCGGCGTGACGGATAAAAACGATATAAAGCGTTTTCCTTACCGGCCCAGACTGGTTCTGAACGGCGTGGGAGATATCCCCGGCCCGGCAGAGCAGAAATAAGGAGCGGAAGAAAGCCTTTCCCCGGGATATGTCCCGGGGATTTTTATGCGCTTTCTGGAAGCGGGGATGCATGCCGGTGGGAGATAGAACTGCATCTCAAAGAAAAAACATACCCGCAAGAGGTGCAAATGGGAATGTGAACCGATCTTCATACCCCCCTGCCCCATTGACAACGCAGGGAAAAGGGCATATGCTTTTACCAACCTGGAAGGTAGGTTTCATTTGATCAAAACGAAAGGAGAATGCGGATGGACTTTCAGTGCATGACAGCCAAGAAGAATGTATACGCATATGTGTGTATGTGTCTGCTTTGCTATGCCCGGGCCCCGGTAGGCATTCCCTGAAAAGCAGACGATCAAAAAAGTATCTGTTTTCGGAAGGCTCCGGCGAGCCTTCCGTTTTTTTATGCCTGTATGCAGAAAGGAGTTTATATATGCCTGTTTCCGTTCCGCAGGGGTTGCCTGCCGAAGAACAGCTGAAAAAAGAAGGACTGCTGCTGTCCACCGAAAAGGAGGGGCGGGCGCTGAAGGTGCTGGTGCTGAATCTGATGCCCACAAAGCTGGAAACGGAGCTGCAGCTGGCCCGTCTGCTGGGGCGCACGCCGTTGCCGGTAAAAATGGAAATGCTGGGGGTGCACCGTATGCCCCGCCATACTTCCGCCGTGCATATGCAGCGGTTTTATCAGTCCTTTGAAGCGGTGGAGGAGCAATATTATGATGGACTGATCCTGACGGGCACCCTTGTGAAACGGATGCCCTTTGAACAGGTGGAGTATTGGCCGGAACTGTGCCGGATCCTGCGCTGGAGCATCACCCATGCGGGCAGCACCATGCATATCTGCTGGAGCGCACAGGCAGGGCTGTATTACCATTACGGGATAGAAAAGCAGGTGCTTTCGCAGAAGCTGTCCGGCATTTTTTCACATACGGTGTGCGCCCCGGAAAATCCACTGATGGCCGGGTTTGATGATGTGTTTACGGCTCCTCATTCCCGCTATTCTGCTGTGGAAACAGCCGGCATCCGGACGGTACCGGAGCCGGAGATTCTGGCGGAAAGCGGGGAAGCAGGCGTTTATGCGATCTGGGCCAAAAAAAGAAGGCAGTTGTTTGTTCTGGGGCATCCGGAATATGACAGGGATTCCCTGCAAAAAGAATACCTGCGGGATCTTACCGCCGATCGGGGGCTGCGTCCACCGGAACACTGCTTTGCGGAGGGAGATCTGAATCATCCGGTGCCATGTACCTGGCGCTCGGGGGCTACACTGCTCTTTGCCAACTGGTTGGGGGTTCTGGCCGAAAAGATATATCCTGCCCTATCCCGTTGATTTACCCGGTAGGTTGGTGGTATAATGAGAAAAAATAAACGGGAGAAGGTTCTATGATCTCTACAAAGGGACGGTATTCCATCCGTATCCTGCTGGATCTGGCGGCGAATGGCGGCGAAAAGTATATCCCCATGAAAGAGGTGGCTGCCCGGCAGGAAATTTCCTTGAAGTATATAGAAAAATTGACTCCCGTATTAAAAAGCGCCGGGTTTGTGGAAAGTGCCCACGGTATTGGCGGCGGATATCGACTGACCCGAAAGCCGGAGGCGTATACTCTGTGGGAGATATTGCAGCTGGCAGAAGGAGATCTGACCCCGGTATCCTGCCTGCATGAAGACGGAAGCGTGACCTGCTGCCGGGCGCCCCATTGCCGGACGCTCCCTGTGTGGCAGCGGTTTTATACCATGACCCGGGAGTACTTTTCCGGCATTACGCTGGCGGATCTGCTGCAGGATCCGGAGAAGCCTCTGTAAAGAATAATACTTGGTTTTGCGGGCATGGCCCGCTTTTTTGTATGCGAAAAACCGTTTACCGGAGGGAAGGATACATGAATTCGGTTGGGTATCATGAAAGCATGAGCTTTTGCGTTAAAATAAACTCCAAACCCGTTGACTGCACAAAACCTAAAATTGCCAAGAGAAGTTACAAACTGCGATGGAGAAAATGGGAATCTTTTGCAGTACACTTTTCAGCCGGCAGACAATATCTGCACCACATGACATACAATACGGCAAACAACAGAGATTACCGAAAAAAGGTTATTTTTATATAAAATTAACGAACATTCGGCAACCGAATGAAAACAGCTTATTCGCAGCGGACAGATTCATCGAAGCACAGGAGGATTTGGCCCCACGGTATCGTTTATAAAAAGGCTGTGTTACCGATAAAGCAATAAAAATGGATAAAAAACACAAACGAACAGTAGAACCGGTTCGTATAAAGCGGATAGTGCGGCATGGGGAAAGCCCGGCCGATTTTACAGCGGGGGGAGGAGACGACTATTTTTTCGCCCGGAGGGTGCAGGTATGGGCCCATTGCCCCAGCAGTTCTACAGCAGAGAATCCGGCTTCCTGCAGCAGGGTAGTTTCATGCTCCCGGGTAAGGGGCGTATCAAAGTGGTATAAGCCCTTTGACGGCAGTCCCTGAGTGCGGAGCTGGTGCAGCAGTTCCCGGCGGCAGCGGGTTTCTGTTTCCTCATCGGAGGCAAAATGGTCTGACAGAATAAAGTCGCTGCCGTCCTTCAAAGCGGTGTGAAGCTTTTTGTATAGGGGGAGCTTTTCTTCCGGAGATAAGTGGTGCAGGGATTCTACCGAGACTGCCCCGTCATAACAGTCCGTTCCCAGAGGCAGCTTCAGATAGGAGCCCTGTATCAGGGTAAGGACTTTATGCGGGAATTTTTGCTGCAGGGCACGGAGCATCCCCGGAGCCAGATCTATGCCCGTGATCCGGGCCGTGGGATTCAAAGCAAAATAATACTCCAGCTCCAACCCCGTGCCGCAGCCCAGATCCAGAATGACGGCTTCTGGGGTGCGGGGCAGCTGCGCGGCGGTAAAGGGGTAGAAATCCCGGGCGGAGTCTATGCAGTCAAGCTGGTGTGCATCGTAAATATCCAGGCGAGCATCAAAGAAAGAGCCCATTTCTTCCAACGGTGTTTCTCCGACAGGAATACGGCGGCCGGTGATGAGCGTATAGCTGCGGGCATGGATGGTGAGCAGCACATTTTCTGCCCGGCAGTACAGGTTCTTTCCCAGGTGCAGAACGGTGCAGTCTTCCCGGGAAAGAAGATCCCGGCAGAATGCAACCGGGTCGGTGTCTTCGCTCAGGCAGAGGTTATGGCGGAGCCGGGTCAGCCCCAACGGGGTGGTGTGGAGCCGGGGAAGGGCGGCCAGCAGGGCTTCCTTTGCCTGCAGCAGATCCATATGATGCCTCCTTTTGTTTACGATTCGCCTCGCCCATGGAAGAACGGATAAGCTGTTTTCTTCCGAAGGGCAAATGCGCTGCCTCCGATCCGGCGAAGAAAAGAGATGTCGTTTTGGAGAGCTTAGCCATTTGGAGAGGCGGGATGCAGCACCGGCCAGATATCCGTGCCAATAAAGCCGTATTTCCGGTATAAGGTTTTCGGCTTTCCCGGAGAAAGACATTGCCCGGATATGGTGACGAACCGGGCGATACCTTCCTGCCTGCAAGACAGCGCGCACATCATGTACCGACCCCGCCTCAAACGGCGGCAGCTTTCGGATACCTGGATCCATTCCGGCGTGCCTTCATTGATCCTCCGATCCGGTTCGCCTGCCTGTGGCACTCTCTTTCAGTGCGATCCATAACTTCGGCACATATACGTTTCTGTGGGTATATGCCAGCGGGAAGTGCAGGCGGCTCCGTAACAGCCGGGATAGATTCCGGCGTGTGCCGCAGACGGAAATAGGGAGTGCCCTGGTATTCAGGATGATCCTCTGCCCCAAAACGTTGTAGCATATTTAGCCGCAGCCCTTGTGGCAGAGCTGTTTTCTTTGCCTTCCAATAGGGCGGGGAGGCATTTTGACAGGGGCATTCATATTCTTCAGACATGAGCGCCTGCTGAGTTCTTTGCTCCCTTTAACATTGTAAGCAAGCGTATTATTTCTGCAATTCCAGGTAAAAGTGGATACCCTCCTGTCGGGAGGCCAGCAGCGTAAGGCCCTTGGCCAGGCAAAAGGACAGAATGCTTTCCCGGGATTGGACATCCAGCTTGCATATCCCATAGGAGGTGTGCAGGAGTTCGCCCTCCAGATCTACATCCAGTTCCGTCACAAAAGGATTCGGATAAGCGCTCTCTACGGCGCAGTCCCAAAGGCACAGCCGTCCGTTAGGACAGAGGACCCGGATCCCTTCGGCAATGGCCCGTTCCTGCTCCCCGGCAGTCATGAACAGAAGGGAATAAAAAGCAGTGACGGCATCAAAGCTTTCATCTGCAAAGGCAAGGGTGGTGGCGTCCATGCAAAGCTTTGTGCAGGTATCCGGCGCTTCGTCCAGTTCCTCCTGCCGGTTGTCTATGGCGGTGACCCGGGAGCCGTACAGGCGGCCGATGATCCCTTCCCCGCCTCCGCCTATATCCAGAATGGAGCCGGTAAGCTCCTTTTTCAATGTAATCTTCATACGGTAACTCCTTGATATTGTGCAAGCTTCAAAAACAATACTGATACAATCAGGCTTTTTATTTTCGTTCCATGGCAGAAGCAAAGTCTATCTCACGGGTCTGCATATATTCCGTTTGATCCAGACACCGTCGGATCTTCTCGCTGTCGGCACCGGCTCCTTTCAAACGCTCCGTTTCGCTGAACCACAAAGGAAGCAGACAGCGATACAGCAGGAGTGCCGCCTGTTTTTCTTCCGGGCAAAAGGCATAGTGAGCGGAAACCGTTTTCAGGGCCCGGAGGATGCAGTCCGTCTTATAGTCTTCTCCAAAGGCACGGGGCGCCATGACGCAGGGGACTTCCCGGAACAGATAGTTCAGCAGAGTATCTCTTCCGCAAAGGTTGAAATCATATACGCCCCGGAATCGTCCCGATTCATCCAGAAGCACATTGGTAGGGTTGGTGTCCGCCTGAAAAACGGAACGGGGCAGCTGGGGATACAGTTTTTTCAGTTCCTGGCGGTTCTTCTCCCAGCGAGTCCAAATCCGCTGCACTTGAGGTTGAAAATCTTCTGGCAGGGCAGCGGCAGTTTTTTGCCATTCCAGGGCATTTTCCAGCACTTCATCCACAGGATCGCTGGGGCAAAAGGTTTCAAACAGGCAATATCCGGAGGGAAAATCGCAGAAATCAAAACGGGCGGCAGCTACTTGGGCCGTCATGGTCAGCATGTACTCACCGTAAGTATAAAAGCCGTTTTCCGTGATGCTTTCCTCCGGGAAACTTTCTGCCGATGCGTAAGGGGAGAAGGTCTCACCCCAAAGAAGGCAGCTGCGGCCCTTGTATGGCACGGTAGGGAAGCGGCCCTCTGCATCCGGCAGGATTGTGGGGCAATAATAGCCCAGCTGCCGGTATGCTTCGGCACAGCGCTGCCAGATCGTCAGCCGGTGGGCAGTGGTAAAATCATTGCATGCCAGCTTGAGTACAAGCTTTTCGCCGTTTTCCCATCGGGCCAACAGGGTTTCCCGAAAATCAGATTCACCCCGGCTGGTATTTTTTATCTCTATATGAGAGGGGATTTCCCGGTCGAAACGGGTAAAGAGCGATCCATATTCCTTCACGTGGCGTCCTCCGGCAGAGTAAACTGCATTCAGTGTAGCATAGGGATAAGGTCATTTCAAGAGCGGGAGCAGGGGAGGCGTGTATCCGGGGTGGGGGCGCTGGGGCGGCATGCCGCTGCCGGACCGCATAGCGGTCCGGCCTTTGGCGCCTGCGGCGCCAAAGCCAGCGCCCCCCTGCGTATATGGATCCGGCTTGCTTCGTAGCGTCCCCGGCTTCACATACCGGGCAAGCGTCGGATTATTCACAGCTTCACCTTCGGAATGTCTCGCAGCATACTTGTCGTTTTCGTACCGCAGAGATAAGCCGTGAAAGAAAGGGATAGTCTTTTGGGCGGCGCTGTGATATGATTATATATAATTTCAAACGAAAGGCGGAATTGTCCTGCTGGGACAGACCTGCCCGGGAAGGAGGCACGCTTTGCACTTTACCAAGATGCAGGGATTGGGGAATGACTACCTTTATATATATACCACGGAGGAGCCCCGGCAGCCGGAGGCTCTGGCCCGCCGCCTGTCGGACAGGCACTTTGGCCCGGGGGCCGACGGTATGATCTGGATCTTACCCTCCCGATCGGCGGATTTCCGTATGCGCATCTTCAATGCCGATGGCAGCGAAGCGAAAATGTGCGGCAACGGCATCCGTTGCCTGGGCAAATATGTATACGACAACGGTCTGACGGATAAAACGGAACTGACCGTAGAAACCCTTTCCGGCCTGCGGCGGCTGACCCTGCATCCCGGCAGTGATGGACGTATTGCATCCGTTTCTGTGGAAATGGGCATGGCTCGGGTGGAAAAACCTTTGTCTCTGGCACTTCCGGAAACATCTCTGTCCTGTATACCCGTTTCCGTAGGGAATCCCCATGCCGTGACCTTTGTCAAAAACGTTTCCGCCGTGCCTCTTGCAGTCTGGGGGCCTCTGGTAGAGAAGCATCCCGCCTTTCATGGCGGGGTAAACGCCGAGTTTGTGGAGGTGCTTTCTTCCCGCTGCTTTCGCATGCGGGTGTGGGAGCGGGGCAGCGGCATTACGTTGGCCTGCGGCACCGGAGCCTGCGCCAGCGCGGCGGCGGCGGCGGCGGCGGGATACTGCCCGGCGGAAGAAGAGATAACCGCCCGGCTGGATGGGGGAGAACTGCAAATCCGGGTGTATCCCTCCGGAGAGGTCGTCATGACCGGACCCGCCGTAACCGTATATAAAGGAGAGATTGAGCTATGAGCCGCATGAATCATCACTACGGGGATCTGCCGGATTCCTACTTCTTTACCCAGTTGGGTGAGCGCACCCGGGCCTTTATGAAGGCGCATCCCGGGGAATCCATTCTGCGTCTGGGTGTGGGGGATGTAACGCAGCCCCTGTGCCCCGCCGTTATAGAAGCCCTGCATCGGGCTGTGGAGGAGCAGGCGCACGGAGAAACCTTTCACGGCTACGTGGCGGAAAACGGAAGCCGTTTTTACCGGGAGGCCGTTCGTGGCTATTATCTTCTTCGAGGGATAGAGCTGGATGCCGGGGAGATCTTTGCTTCCTGCGGCGCTGGAGATGAGCTGGGGGATGTGCTGGATCTGTTCGGCCCGGAAAACACGGCGCTGGTGCCGGAACCCGCCTACCCTGCCTATGTGGATACCAATCTGATGGCCGGGCACAAGGTCATTCGCCTGCCTGCCGGGCAGGAATGCGGGTTTGCCCCCTGGCCGGATCCTTCCGTACAGGCGGATATACTGTATCTGTGTTCTCCCAACAATCCCACCGGGGCCGTGTATACCCGGGAAAAGCTACAGGCCTGGGTGGATTACGCCAATGCCCGGCAGGCCGTGCTGATCTTCGATGCCGCCTATGAAGCCTTTGTGGGGGATTCGGCCCTGCCACGGAGCATTTACGAGATCCCCGGCAGCCGTACCTGCGCCATAGAGATCAGCTCCCTGTCCAAAACCGCCGGGTTTACCGGCACCCGCTGCGGCTACACCGTGGTGCCCAAGGTGCTGGAACGGGAGGGCATGTCCCTCCATGCCATGTGGGTGCGCAACCGGGCTACCAAGACCAACGGCGTTTCCTACATTCTGCAAAAGGGAGCCGCCGCCGCCTTTACGCCCGAAGGCATAGCCCAGACCCGGGCGGCCATTGCCGTATACAAGCAGAACGCCAGGGTACTTATGGAGGCGCTGGATCGCTGCGGCCTGTGGTACTGCGGCGGGGAAAACGCCCCTTACATCTTCCTGCGCTGCCCGCAGGGGATGGACAGCTGGACTTTCTTTGAGTATCTGCTGGAGCACGCCCGCATCGCCGCCACGCCCGGCGTAGGCTTCGGCCCCTGCGGGGAGGGGTATATGCGCCTTTCCTGCTTTGCCCGCCCGGAGGAGGCCCGGGAGGCCGCCCGCCGTCTGGAAGCGCTGCTCAAGCCCTGATTCACCCGCGCTCAACGCCCCGGATACCGCCCGGTTCCGGGACTTTTTTTCGCCCCGTTACCGATAGGCCGTTACTCCGGCTCATATGTGCGAAATTTGGGTTTATTTATGAAAATCATATGATTTCCAACTTTAACTTATTGACTTTTCCCCGCCGTTGCGGTACTCTATGCATGTATACAAGGGATACTGTCTCCATAGGTGGGAAGGTGTCTCTATTCATAGAACCGGAGCGGAAAGGAAACAAGGAGGATTCAACATGAGCAAGCGGAAAAAGAAGGGCGTAAGCACCAAGGTATTCCTGTCCCTGCTGGCATTGGTGCTGGTGGTGGGCTGTGCCGTAGGGGGCACCATTGCCTGGCTGACAGCCACAACGGAACCTGTGGTGAACACCTTCACCTACGGGAAGATCAAGATCCAACTTACCGAAACCACAGGCAATGCGTACAAGATCATCCCCGGGGTAAACATCTCCAAGGATCCCAAGGTCACCGTTAAGGCCGACTCCGAAGCCTGCTGGCTGTTCGTGAAGGTCGCAGAAGAAGGTACGTTTGTTACCGATAAGGTAACTTATTCCATCGCAGACGGCTGGAAGGTTCTGGATGCCACAAATCATCCCGGTGTCTACTACCGCAAAGTTGATGCTGTTACCGCCGATACGGACTTCTATGTTCTCGCAGGTGATGCGACTTATCCCAACGGTGTAGTTACCGTCAGCGAAGAACTGACCAAGGCGGAGGTCAACAGCGTCGCCGCCACGCAGCCCACGCTCACCTTCACGGCCTACGCAGTGCAGAAGGACGGTATTAACACCGCCGCCGAAGCCTGGGCTCAGGTAAGCAACTAAGCAAAGTTTTCCCTACATCCATCGAAAAGGAGAAGGAATATGAAGAAGAAACTCACCGTTCTGGCTGTGCTGGCCCTGTGCCTGGGGCTGGCCGCTACCGGCACCTGGGCCTACTTTACCGCCCAGAAGCAGGTGCACAACGTCATCACCACCGGCAAGGTAGACATCCGCCTGCTGGAGTGGGCCGACGCTGACCGCACCCAGCCCTTCGAAAACCTCACCGGCATCATGCCCGGCATGGAGGTCACCAAGATCGCCGAGGTAAAGAACATCGGCACCGCCCCCGCCTTTATCCGCGTGCAGGTGATGGTAGACGTTTACTCCGCCGAAGGGAATCTGCTGGATTCCGCCCCCGTCAAGCTGGATTTCAACCAGACGGACTGGACCTATTACGACGGGTACTACTACTACAACCGCATCCTGAACCCCGGCGAGACCACCGAGCCCCTGTTCACCACCGTCAGCTTTGACGTATTCATGGGCGATGCCTATCAGGAGGGCACCACCTATGTAAACTTGCAAGCAGGCGCTGTGCAGTCCGCCAACAACGGGGAGGATCCCCTGCAGGCCACGGGCTGGCCCTCCTTCGCCCCGCCTGAACCCACCATCGTGCCCCTCAACCCCGGCGCATAAGGGAGGTAAAGCATGAAAACAAAAGTAATTTCCCTGCTCCTGTGCCTGGTTATGGCGCTCAGCCTCGTCCCCGCCGCTCTGGCGGAGGGGGAGGATCTTTCCGTTTACAACGGGAACGAAGCCGTCACCGCCCAGCAGCTTGAAAAGAATACCGGCAAGACCCTCACCCTGACGGTGAAGGCCGAAGCTGCCGCTTACCAGTGGCAGATCCATATTGAAGGCGATCTGTGGGCCAACATCTACGGGGAAACCGGCAAGGCCCTCACCGTCCATTCCGGCATGGTCTCCGGCCGGGGCAGCAGCGCAGAATTCCGCTGCCTGATGGATAAGACCCCCTCCGACACCGTTACCGTAACTCTGGTAGAGGGGCAGCCCGCCAAGGCCCCCGCCCCCAAGGCTCCGGAAGTGCTGAAGAAAGCCCAGCCCGTAGGCGAGCCCCAGATCGTGGAGCCTGCCGTTAAGGCCGCCCCCAAAGCGGAGGAGGCTCCTGCCAACGACCCCGCCGAAGGGGACGAAAACCCCGTAGCCCCCGCCGAGGAAGGGCAGACAGACGAATCCCCCGCCCCCAGCGAGGCGCCCAGCACCTATACCATTCTCATCAACTACATCTTTGCAGACGGCAAGCAGGCCGCCCCCTCCTGGAGCGCTCAGGTTGCCGCCGGCAGCACCTATACACAGGACATTCAGAGCCCTGTGGTGGTTGGCTATACGCCCAGCGACCCGGTGGTTCATGTGAATACCTCCGAGGCCAAGACCTACACCGTTACATATCGCCCCGCAGAGGTGGAGTTCACCGTCAAGCATTACCAGCAGAACGTCTCCAACGACGAATACACGCTGGCAGACACCGAGACGAAGAAGGGTTTTACCGAGTCTGAGGTTGGAGAAAATCTTGCCAAGAAGGACTATACCGGCTTCTACTCCCTGCTCTACGATACCACGACCAAAATTGCGGCGGACGGCAGCACGGTGGTCGAGGTGTACTATGACCGCTATTACTATCTGATGAACTTCGATCTGGACGGCGGCTACGGCGTGGAGCCCATCTACGCCCGCTACGGTGCGCCCATCATCGTGGATACCCCCACCAAGCCTGGTTATACCTTTGTGAGTTGGACTCCGTCGATCCCCACCACCATGCCTGCGGATAACACCAGCTACAAGGCGAGCTGGAAAATCGGAAAATCCGGCTTTACCGTCGTGTTCTGGTACGAGAACGCCAATGACAACGGCTACAGCGTAGCCGGAACGTATACGCCCGCCGATGTAAAGCCCGGCACGGAGAAAAAGAGCGAGGACTACAAGAATCAGAGCTTTACCGGTCGGGACGACAAGCATTTTACCTATAACGCCGCCAAGTCCGAGACTGTCACCGTCAAAGGCGACGGCTCCACCGTGCTGAATGTGTATTTCACGAGAAATACATATACGCTGACGTTTAAGGATGGTCAGAAAACACTGACCTGCACGAAGACGGAGCATACACATAGTGATTCCTGCTGCAAATACGGAGGAACTGATCTTGGCCATTGGTATCACAGAGATTCATGTTGCAAACTTGGCCTATCAAAGCACACCCACAGCAACAGCTGCTACAAAACTTCCGATTTGACCATCACCGCCAAGTATCAGGCAGATATTCACGGAAACTTCCCCATCAAGGACGGGGATGAGACCATTTGGTGGATCGTTCCGGATGGAACGGAAACGTATGGAAAGCAATCTTCGTACGATCCACATTATCTCGGTAGTATTGATACCATGCCGGGAGAAAATATCACATTTACGAAAAATGGCGCTGAATCCGGTGCAAAAATCTATTACTATGTTGAAACGCTGAACGGAGAGCAGGGCGACACTACCTACAACGGGAGAACTTATAAACAGTACAAGGTAATTGATTTGGAGTACAGCTCAAACACCAACTTGACCTACGCCGAGGAGTTCCACCCCATTACCGGTTTCACGCAGGGCGATTCCAACCCGGAGCTTCCGGTGGGCGGAAGTGTACGGATGAAAGAAACCAACTACCTCTACTACACCCGCAACAGCTATAACCTGAGCTTCTACAATTACAACGGCTTTGTTGCAGGAAAGGGCGGCATCGTGCAGTATGAGGCGTCGCTGAATGGTTACGACTTTGTACCTGACTACCCGGCAAATCTGGAAGCAAACGCATATGTGTTTGCCGGATGGTACACTACGGCTGGCTGCTATGAGGGTTCCAAGGCTGACCTGAACACCATGACCATGCCTGCCTCCGACGTGATCCTCTATGCCAAGTGGGTTCCGAATACTCATACGGTCAAGTTCTCTCTTGACAAAACCGCCTACGAGAAAAATGAGCGTCTGTCCACCCATCACGCTGAGACCGTCTCCCACGGCAGCAAGCTGAACAATGTCGCAGAGCCTGAAAATGGTGACTACACTTTCGTCGGCTGGTTCTACGAAGAGAACGGCGTGGAGAAAGCTTTCGACTTTGCCAACATGGAGATACGCAAGGATCTCCACGTTTACGGCAAGTGGTCTTCCAACACTCTGAAGCAGTACCCCGTTCAGTTCGTGCTGCAGAATGATCACAGTGTCAAGGTGGCGGATGACATCACCGGCGCGGGTCTTGCCGGTACTACCAAGACCTTTGATGCTAAGGGCGGCACCGAGCTGTATGCTGATTATCAGGAGGGCTATTTCCCCACAGTCAAGTCTCAGTCCCTGCTGCTGGACATCAATGCGACCGAGCTGGTCATCACCTTTGAGTACGTCCAGATGCCCAATGTCCCCTACACAGTCAGGTATATCAACACCGATACAAATACTAATGTGTTCGATGGAAAGACAATTGCTGATAAGGTCGTTTCCGACAACAAAAAGGCTGTTGTTACCGAGAGATTCGAGGTAATACCCGGCTATATGCCCGATGCATTCCAGAAGCGTCTGGTGGTAACGGCAGAGGGCGAGAATATCCTGATCTTCTACTACACCAGGGATACCAAGCACGCCTACTACAAGATCACTCACTACACGCAGAACCTCGACGGTCAGACCTGGACCGAATATGCATCCAGCCAGGCAGTGGGCGATATCGGCACGACCTATACGGCACAGCCCATGACCATCCCCGGGTTTACTTATTCTCCTGGAGCTGCCGGTGAAGTGAAGAGCGGTGTGCTGACGGCTGACGGTCTTGAACTGAAGCTCTACTACACCCGCAACTCCCACCCCTATCAGGTGCGTTACCTCGAGCAGAGCACCGGCAATGTGCTGCATGAGCCTAAGAACGGCTCAGGCAAGTACGGACAGATGGTCTCCGAGTCTGCGATCGACATTGAAGGCTACGACAAGGTCGACCCCACCAGCGCAGCCATCTCCATACGCATCGAGACGCCGGATGACGTGGCCAGACTTAATGTGATCACTTTCTACTACACCGAAAAGACCGTGGAGATCAAGTATGTGCCGGTCGGACCGGCGGGCGCGCAGAACTTCGGTTCCGTTGATCCCACCAGTGAGACGGTAAAGATCAAGACCGGCACTGCCGCCGGTTCCACGCCCACCGCCGGTGACGGCTTCAAGTTCGCCGGCTGGTACAAGGATGAGGCCTGCACTGAACCCGTGACGGGCGCTAACTGGATAGTCGGCAATGTCATCAAGCCGCAGAAAGAGAACGGCATGAATATCGCCACAACCTACTATGCCAAGTTCGAGTACGATGTGGCAGACCTGACGATCACAAAGGAGGGCTGCTCCGCAGCGGATCAGGATCAGGCATTCATCTTCACCATCGCCGGACCTGAGGGCTACAGCAATCAGATCGTCATCAAGGGCAACGACTCCGTGACCATTAAGGGGCTGAAGATCGGTGAGTATACCATCCATGAGGAATCCGGCTGGAGCTGGCGCTACAGCTGCAAAGACCAGACCGTAACGCTCCAGCCCGGTGTGACCAACAATGTCACGATGACGAACAGCCGCGGCACCGACAAGTGGCTGGATGACAACGCAAGCGTAGACAACCGCTTTAACTAAGAAAGGGGGCAGCCATTATGTATCAAGGTAAACATTATCAGAAGAATGAGCATGTGGAAAAGCGCAGCCGCGCTAAAAAGCCCCTTGCAGCACTTGTCGCGCTGGTGCTGATCATCGGCGCAGTGGTGGGCGGCACGCTGGCATACCTCGCTGCCCGCACTGACGCCATCGTCAATACCTTTAACCCGGCCAAGGTAGACATCACGGTCGAAGAGAATTTTAACGGCAGCACAAAGAAAGACGTGAAGATCACGAACACCGGTGATACCGAGGTCTACATTCGTGCCACCTACGTGGTGACATGGAAAGACGCCGCAGAAAACGTTTATCCCGAGCAGCCCCAGCCGGGAGATGATTATACCATAGGACTCAACCCCGATGGAGGCTGGTACCATTTTAACGGGTATTACTACTACACAGATCCGGTCGCACCTCGTGCATCTACCGGAGTGCTGATCGATGCGTGCAAGCCCGTTGCGGGAAGAGCTCCCGAGGGTTATACCCTGAGCGTGGACGTTCTGGCTTCAGCGATCCAGAGCGTTCCCGCTGAGGCAGTCGGCGAGGCATGGGGCGTGAGCATTGCACCGGGCAGTGTAACTGCCTACGGTGCAGGTAACTAAGGGGGTGGAGACATGAAAAAGTCATTCAAAGCGATCACATCCCTCGTGCTCATGGTGCTTGTGCTTATGAGCCTGTGCTGTCCTCGCTTGAATTTGCGGCGGCTCCGTCTCCCACCGCTTCCATCACGTTCCGCGGTGAGAAGCAGGGCTTCGGCTTCCAGTCCGGCGACATGAACTATACCGCGACCGACCTGTTTGACAGCTTCAAGAACGTCATGCCCGGCGATAACCTGACCGAGAGCATCAGCTTCACCTATGCTCCGCAGGACGCCGCGGACTGCGACTTTGTGAATCTCTACATGAAGGCAGTTCCCCATGACGAGACCGCAAACCCCCTCACCTACAGCGAGACCTTTGAGAACACCGACGGCAAGGATCAGGCCAATGTCGACGGTCAGCGCGATGATACCGTCGCGACGATGTCCGACTTCCTCTCTCAGCTCACCATGACGGTGAAGGCCGGCGGCACGGAGATCTATAACAGCACTCCCGACCAGACCGGTGCTCTGACCGATTACGTCTTCATCGGCAAGTTCTATAAGGGCGAGGGCACCACATTCACCGTTGATCTGAACGTGCCCATCACGCTTGACAACAGGTATGCCAACCGCGTCGGTGAGGTCGACTGGGTGTTCCGTGTGGACGGCTTCAACGAGACCCAGCTCACCGTCACCAAGAACTGGAGCGACGGCAACGCCAGCCACGCCAATGACAGCGTCACCGTCAAGCTGCTCAAGGACGGCAAGGAGACCGGGACCACTCAGGTGCTCAACGCCGCGAACAACTGGACCTACACCTTCGATAAGCTCGATGCGGACAGCACCTGGACGGTCGAGGAGGAGCCGGTCGACGGCTACACCCCCAGCTACAAGACCGAGGGCACGACTGTCACCATCACCAACACCGCGAATGATCCCGGCCCCAATCCAAAGGTTCCGCTGGACATCACAGTGATAAAGAAATGGAGCAATGACACGCTCAAGAACCGTCCCAGCTCTGTTACCGTAACGCTTTATGACGGCGATGTCGCTTATGACACGGTGCGCCTGAGCGCTGCGAACAGGTGGACCTACCATTGGAAAGACCTCAACGCTTACGGCAACTGGCGCGTCCTTGAGACCAACATTCCCAGGGGCTATGTCCCGTCCTACAGCGTTTCTGCCGACGGCACTGTCGTGACCATCACGAACAGCAAGAGCCTGATCCAGACCGGTCAGCTCAATTGGCCTGTTTGGGTGCTTGGCGGCGCCGGTGTTGCCCTCGTTACTCTCGGCGGGGCAATGATGCTCAAGAAGAAGAGAGAGAACGATGCCTAAAAAAGCGGGCATCGCGATCATGGCAGCAGGAGCAGTGCTGATCATTTCAGCGCTGCTCCTCTTCGTCCATAACCGTCAGGAGGACGCACAAGCCGGGCAGGAGGCCGAGAGCCTGCTCGAGAGCGTCGAGGCGGTCATCGAGGCGCAGGCGGTCCGGAAGCCGTCGCCGAGTCCGGGCGTGTCGCCGGTAGACCCGACGATGCCGACCGTCACGATCGACGGCTATGATTATATCGGCTATGTCGAGGTTCCCGTGCTGGGGCTGAAGCTGCCGGTCATGGCCGAGGGGGACTA
>ERZ1106954.1549-NODE-1549-length-17060-cov-4.132079_pt1 | contig 17060 bp, 21 predicted proteins | sample MGYA00403678_ERZ1106954 | MGnify/ENA primary metagenome ERZ1106954 (study PRJEB35170, sample SAMEA104062445) | human gut metagenome | biome: human gut; feature: human-associated habitat; material: faeces | place: Denmark | collected 2012-08-20 ... | reverse complement strand
ATCTGCGCCATGCGCTGCGATAAAGGACAAGAAACCACATGAAACTTGAGCAGCCCACGATGTTCTTGTTTGAAATCAGAATGCGATGATTGCCCAGAAGCCGTGCGCTGACCACGGTGTTCGGGACAGAATCGTGCTCGCTGCGTTCTTCCGTGCTCATGGCCATCCTCCTGTGTGCAGATCAGCGGGTTTCAATCACTCCGTAAAGGCCAGTTTCTTTATGGTGTTCAGACAGTTTATGACGGCATCGATGCTTTCCGGGCAGGAGAACGTCATCATGATATCATCGTCTTGCAGGACGTGCCTGTCCGCTCTTCCGTCCTTCGGAGAAGAGATTTCTCCAATGGGCTGAGGATGATCCAAATTGCTGAAGAGCAGGAAGCCCTCATTTCGTTCTGTCGTTCCGTAGGCGATCTCAATATCGCCCTTCCCAAAGCGAATCATTCGGCGGTCAAAACTAATCATACCGTCACCTCCAATGGTTCCTTATGACGCAATGATTTTTTCGACAAACCAGCGCCCGATGTTGTCGCCTGTCAGGGAGGCATTTCTTTCAAAGAAGAGATACGTTTGATGATTGTTAACCCAGATGGTGTAGCGGTCTCCCTGACCTCCGCAGCGCATGGCCGAAGCCTGCTTGATATCGGTTACGCGGTCAATCATGTACTTGCGGCCATCCTCCCAGCGGATGGAAACAGGGCGCATTCGACCCGTTTCGTCAAAAGCAACCTTCACACCCACATAAACCTTTTCTCTCGGTAGTTCTTTCACAGTAAACGCCTCCGTTAGCGTGCCAAAAAAGTGCTGTCGAGTTCCACCGGCATTTTCATCGAATAGCCGCGCTCCACCATGCTGTATAGCTTAAAAGCGAAGAAAGGCTCTGGAATGTATAGGGTGCGGGCGACTGTGAAGAAGTTCGCGTCACAAGCCTTCATGGCATCCAGTACTTCGTTGTCACTGATTAAAAAATCAGCAGAGAAGAAATTGGCCTCCCGTTCTTTCTTGCCTTTGGCCATGTAAATGTCGCTGTCCTTGAATGCGCCAATCTTCAGGTCGTCCTTATGTACAACGATGTGACCGGCTTCGTGACCTGCGACCACCCGCTGTTCTTCCTCGCGCAGCCGGGCGTTAATCACCACATAGGTGGTACGGTTGAGAATGGTGCAAAAACCCTTGAGACCGTTGCGAGGGAAAGCGCGGGTAAACTCCACCACAGCGCCCATCGAATCCAGTAACTCGAACGGGTCGCGGGTATTGTACCGGGTTCGCAAGCGTTCGGCTTCAAGATAAATCGCGTCGTCCATATGAGAAAGCTCCTCCAATCGTGAAGCATCGCCTCTGGGTTAAGGATTTTCCGGCTTGATGTACCGTTTGTTGGTGAACTTCTTAGCACGTTCCTTGGAATCCAGATAGAGACGCTGCATTTCCGTGATGAAGGCAAGCTCGTCTTCCGGTGAAAGCGTACCGCCAGCGAACAGCTGCGCAGTTTCCTCCAGTATGTCCTTGGCCTGTAAAACGCCACGGCGGCCATACTTTTCGCCGACTTCTTCCATGAATTGCTCGTTTTCAGTGCGCAGGTACGGTACTTCCGTTTCCAGAACCTCCGCCAGCTTTTCATACGTTTCCCGTTTGCGCGGATAGACGCTTCCCGCTTCATAGGCGGCAATCGTTCTCCGCGATACGCCTATGCTCTTAGCCAGCGCCTCCTGAGACCATCCGTGTAGCGTGCGAAGCTCCTTGACTTTCTCTCCAAATGTCATGACCACGATCCCCCTTTTGGAATTTTAACTTCACACTTTTCCTGTTGACAGTGCAGGTAAACTGCGCTATAATCATGATGTGAAGTTCAACTGCACAGTTATTGTATCAAATGTGCAACATGGTGTCAATAGGACGCGAAGAAAAATGTGCAGTTCAAATTCACACGAGGAGGCGACGAAATGCACAACAGATGTATCCTTCATAGCGACGCAAACTGTTTCTATGCGTCTGTGGAGATGCTGCTTCATCCAGAACTGAAGGGAAAAGCCGTAGCCGTGTGCGGTAGTACGGAAGAAAGAAATGGCATCGTGCTGGCCAAGAGCGAGCTGGCCAAAAAGGCAGGCGTAAAGACCGGGCAGGCAAATTGGGAAGCCCGGCAAGCCTGCCCCGGCCTGATCGTTGTGCCGCCCCATTACGATCAGTATTGCAAATTCTCTCGTCTGCTGCGGAACATCTACCTGCGCTATACCAACCTCGTGGAACCGTATGGCATGGACGAATGCTGGCTGGATGTGACCGGAAGCACCCAGCTGTATGGCAGCGGTGAACAGATCGCGGAGGAAATCCGGCAGACTGTCAAGGACGAGCTGGGCATTACGGTATCCATCGGGGTGAGCTTCAATAAGATTTTTGCAAAGCTCGGCTCGGATATGAAAAAGCCGGACGCGGTTACGGTGTTAAACGATGATAATTGGCGGGAGAGCATCTGGCCGATCCCGGTGTCAGAGCTGCTGTATGTAGGCCGCTCCACCACGAAAAAGCTCATGGAGCGCAGTATCCTCACCATCGGCGATCTGGCCAAGACAGACCCGGCATATCTGACCAGCTGGTTTGGCAAGAACGGCATGGGGCTGTGGATCTTTGCCAACGGCGAGGATGGTTCGCGGGTCATGCCGGACGGATACGAGGCTCCCATAAAGTCCGTAGGGCACGGCATCACCTGTTCCTGCGACTTGCATAAAAACGAGGAGGTTTGGAAGGTCATGCTGGAGCTGTCGCAGGATATTGGGCATAGGCTGCGAGAATATCACCTGTGCGCTAGAGGGGTAAAGCTCTATATCCGGGAAAATGAGCTGGACGGCATGATGCATCAGATGCAGCTTTCGTACCCTTCGCAAAGCCCCATGGAGATTGCGCAGGCGGCGCGGACGCTGTTTGAAAAATGGTATCATTGGAGCCGCCCTGTTCGCGCTGTTTGCGTGACGGCCATCAACCTCGTCCCAGAGGAGCGTCCTGTCCAGCTGGATATGTTCGGCGATGAAAATACGCGGATGAAGCGCCAGAAGCTGGAAACCTGCGTGGATGAAATCCGCGCCCGGTTTGGCAAACGCTCGATTTACGCTGCTTCCCTCATGGGTGATCTCCATATGCCGGGAGACGGTCGCCATGAGGTTACGATGCCCGGCATGATGTATACATGAATGCTTGAATTGTTGGGAGGTACAGAATGGACGGAGAGAGCAAGGTATTGTGCCCATGGTGTGACAAGGGAGAGATTTACGTTGAAGGCGCTGGAAAAGTCGTTGTTTCGGTGAAATGCCCACGCTGCAAGCGCTGCTACAAGGTTCGACTGGATGATCTGACAGCGGTTCGCATCGCGCCGCACAGGAAACTTCCAACACCATCGATGAAGATATACCACGTGAAAGGGGTTTCCTTCACACATACGAACATTACTGACTGACCACCGGGGCGAACGCCACCACTAAGGCCGGAGTAATGACTGGACGAGTATGTCCAGCATTATTCCGGCCTTTTTTTCATCCTTTGACTGCGGCTCAAAGCCCAAAAAAGAAGTTTTTCAAACATCTCATTAGGTGCGACCTTTGTTTTCTATCATGAAGCTACCAAAGCGAAAGGGGGTGTGGAAATGCAGAGTGCGCTCGACAGGCGGCAGGCGATGCTGGAATTGCTGTCGGATCGACGACAGGAAACCGTCGCCAATCTCATGTCAGAATTCGGCGTTAGTCGCTGTACTATCCTTCGGGATATCGAGACGCTCAGCTGTTCCGCACCCATCTTTACGGTACGGGGAAACGGCGGCGGTATTCGTGTCGCGGACGGATATTACTATGGCCGCCGCTACCTGCACAGTGATCAGGAAGCCCTGCTTCGCAAGCTCATGCCCGGACTGCAGCCGGATGAGCAAAAAACGATGCAAAGCATCCTGACCAGCTTTGCAAAGCCGAAGGTACCAGCCTGACGCTGGTGCAGAAAGGAAAGGATATGAGCAAAATCAAGCTCCTGCTGGATGTGGTGCAGGATGTACGTGCATTGGCAGATAGCCTTCAGGCTGTTGCGGATTTCATTCAGTTAGGCACGGGATCGCCGGAGGAAACGCCTGCACAGCCGGTTGACAGTACGCCGCCCAAGCACACCGCACCCCAGATCACCATCGATCAGGTGCGCACGCTGCTGGCTGAAAAGAGTGGCGAGGGTAAGACGCAGGCCGTCAAGGCACTTTTGTATAAGTACGACGCAGGCAAGCTCTCCGGGGTGAAGCCGGAGGATTACGCCGCGCTCATGGAGGAGGCAAGGAAACTGTAATGCCGGATACACACGCAAGATTTTCTCCCTCGGCGGCCAACCGCCGCATCCATTGCCCGCCTTCCCTGCTGTTGGAAGAGCAGTTTGAGGAGGGCGAGAGCGTATACGCCGCCGAGGGCACGGCGGGTCACGCGTTGGCCGAGCACCTGATTCGCAAGCACTTAAAGCAGCGCACCACCCGACCCACGTCCGAATACTACAAGGACGAGCTGCTGGAAGCGGTGGATGAGTATGTGTCCTTCGTCATTGGCGAAATCGAGGACGCTCGCCGGGAATGCCAGAGCCCCGTACTGCTGGTGGAACAGCGCATCGACGCTTCTGAGTATGTGGACGGCTGCTTCGGCACAGCGGACATGGTCATCATCACCGATAAAGTGGCTCACGTCATTGACCTGAAGCTGGGCAAGGGTGTGGAGGTTCACGCGGAGGAAAACCCGCAGCTCATGATCTACGGGCTGGGCGTGCTGCACATGGCCGAGGCGCTCTACGACATCGAAACGGTGCGCATGACCATCTTCCAGCCGCGCCTTAGCAATTCCTCCACATGGAGCGTTTCGCCCGAATACCTGAAGCGCTGGGGAAACGAAGTGCTCCGCCCTGCCGGTGCGCAGGCGCTCATCGGCGCAGGCGATTTCTCCGCTGGCACATGGTGCCGCTTCTGCCGCGCCCGAACCCAGTGCCGCGCTCGTGCGGAAAGCTATCTGGCGCTGGCCAAGATGGATTTTCGTCAGCCCGCGCTTCTGTCCGACGCGGAGATTTCCGAGATCATCGGCAAAGCGGACGAGCTTTCCAAGTGGGCGGCGGACGTGTACGCCTTCGCGCAGGACGAGGCCGTCAACCACGGCAAGGCGTGGCCCGGCTTCAAGGTGGTCGAAGGCCGCAGCATCCGCAAGTACACGGACGAAGCCGACGTGGTGCAGGCAGCGACCGCCGCCGGTTACAAAGACATCTACAAGAAAACCCTGATCGGTATTGGCGAGATGGAGAAGCTTATGGGCAAGGAGCAGTTCCGCTCCATCCTCGGCCAGTATGTTACGAAACCCCATGGCAAGCTGACGCTGGTGCCGGAATCCGACCGGCGCGAGGCCGTCACTGCCAGCACCGCCCAAGATGATTTCACGGAGGTATGAAGAAGATGAGTAGTTTTTCCAATCCCAAGAAGGTCATGATCCCGTGCCGCTTTTCTTTCCTGCACTGCTGGGAGCCGGACAGCGTTAACGGCAGCGAACCGAAGTACAGCGTCAGCGCCATTATCCCCAAATCCGACAACAAAACGGTCAACGCCATCAAGGCGGCCATCGAGGTGGCCAAGCAGGAATCCCTGCCCAAGTGGGGCGGCAAGATTCCTCCGAACCTGAAGCTGCCCCTGCGGGATGGCGATATTGACCGACCGGAGGACGAAGCGTATGCGGGCTGTTATTTCCTGAACGCCAACAGCCGCGAGAAGCCGCAGGTGGTGGACAAGCAGGTGCAGCCCATTCTTGACCAGACCGAGGTGTACTCCGGCTGCTATGGCAGGATCACCGTGACCTTCTACGGTTATAACTCCAACGGCAATCGCGGCGTCGCTGCCGGGCTGGGGAACATTCAGAAGCTCAAGGACGGCGATTCGCTGGGCGGCAGAGCCAAGGCCAGCGAGGAGTTTGAGCCGGTGGACGACGATGAGGATTTCCTCAGCTGACACACGACCGAGGCGATGGGTTTCCCATGGCGGCATTCCCGTCGCCCTTTTTCTATGGAGGTGAACCTCATTTGAACCACATCAGCCTTGATATAGAAACCTATTCCAGCGTCGATCTGAGCAAGTCGTCTGTGTATCGCTACAGCGAAGCGCCGGATTTTGAAATTTTGCTGTTTGGCTATTCGGTGGACGACGGCCCCGTGCAGGTGATCGATCTGGCCAGCGGCGAGTGTATCCCGGAGGAAATCCTCACAGCGCTTACGGATGAGCGCGTTACCAAGTGGGCATTCAACGCCAACTTTGAGCGCGTGTGTCTGTCCCGGTATCTGGGATTGCCAAACGACGAGTTCCTTGATCCGGTACAGTGGCGCTGCACCATGATCTGGTCGGCGTACCTCGGCCTGCCTCTGTCCCTGATGGGCGTGGGCGCGGCGCTGGCGCTGGATAAGCAGAAGCTGAGCGAAGGCAAGGAGCTGATCCGCTACTTCTGCCAGCCCTGTGCTGCCACCAAAGCAAACGGCGGTCGCACCCGTAACCTGCCGCAGGATGCGCCGGAGAAATGGACGCTGTTCAAAGTCTATAACCTGCGGGACGTGGAAACGGAGATGGGCATTCAAAAGCGCCTTCACCGGTATCCTGTGCCGGAGGACGTGTGGGAGCAGTACCATCAGGATCAGGAGATCAACGACCGGGGTATCGCCATCGACCGGCAGTTGGTGGAAAGCGCCATCCAGATGGACATGCGCTCCCGCGCCGAGCTGACGGAGCAGATGCAGAAACTGACCTGTCTCGAAAACCCCAATTCCGTGCAGCAGATGAAAAAGTGGCTGGCTGAGCATGATGTGCTCACCGAAAGCCTCGGCAAGAAGCAGGTGGCGGCGCTGCTCAAGGATTGCCCGGAGGAGTTGCGGGATGTGCTCATTCTGCGGCAGCAGCTGGCCAAGTCCAGCGTGAAAAAGTATATCGCCATGCGCAACGCCGCCGGTGCGGACGGGCGTGTGCGCGGCGCGTTCCAGTTCTATGGAGCCAACCGCTCCGGACGCTGGGCTGGACGCAATGTGCAGCTGCAAAATCTACCCCAGAATCACATGGAGGAACTTGCCGAGGCCAGAGCGTGTGTCTGGCGCGGCGATTACGAAGCTGTTCAGCAGCGGTATGGCTCCGTGCCAGACGTGCTGTCCGAGCTGATTCGCACCGCCTTTATCCCCAGCGCAGGTAGAAAGCTCATCGTCAGCGACTTCAGCGCGGTGGAAGCCCGCGTGATTGCGTGGTTGGCCGGTGAGCAGTGGCGCATGGAGGTGTTCGAGCGCGGCGGCGATATTTACTGCGCCTCCGCCAGTCAGATGTTCGGTGTGCCGGTGGAAAAGCATGGCGTTAACGGCCATCTTCGTCAGAAGGGCAAGATCGCCGAACTGGCTCTCGGTTACGGCGGCTCGGTGGGCGCACTTAAGGCCATGGGCGCATTGGAAATGGGCTTGACCGAGGAAGAATTACCGATTCTGGTCAGGCAGTGGCGCAGCGCCAACCCGCACATCACCCGGCTGTGGTGGGACGTGGACGAAGCAGTTATGACGGCGGTGCGGGATAAGACCTCCACCTATGCCCACGGCATTCGCTTCCATGTGCAGTCCGGAATGCTGTTCATTCACCTGCCCTCCGGCAGAGACCTGTGTTATGCCAAGCCCCGGATCGGCGAGAACCAGTTCGGCTCTCCGGCTGTGACCTATATGGGCGTGGGCGCGACGAAAAAGTGGGAGCGCATCGAGTCCTACGGCCCCAAGTTCGTGGAGAACATCGTGCAGGGCATCAGCCGCGACCTGCTGTGCTACGCCATGCGCACGCTGCGCTGCTGTGATATTGTGGCGCACGTTCACGATGAAATCATCCTCGAAGCCGATCCCCGTGTATCTCTGGACGCTGTCTGTGAGCAGATGGGCAGAACGCCGCCATGGGCGAAAGGGCTGGTGCTCCGGGCGGACGGCTATGAGTGTGCATTTTACAAGAAGGATTAAGGAGGCACACATGCGATTTTCAAAATACAACCACGAAGGCTACCATGACCCCACGGTGTACGAGGCGTTCACCGGCATCGAAAAGGAGCGCAAGCAGGAAAAGCAGGCGGTAAAACAGCTGCGGGCAAGCTATGCCGTCTACCGGCCTATCGTGTATATCTGCTCCCCTTACGCGGGCGACGTAAAGCTGAACGTCAGGCGGGCACAGGCGTATTGCCGGTTTGCGGTGCAGAAAAACTGTGTGCCCATCGCCACTCACCTGTTGTTCCCGCAGTTCATGGACGACACAGATCCGGCGCAGCGGCAGCAGGCGCTGTTTATGAGCCGGTTGCTGCTCACCAAATGCAACGAGGTCTGGGTGTTCGGCGAGACGATTTCACAGGGCATGGCCTCGGAAATCCGCAAGGCCGAAAGCCGGAATAAGACCATTCGCTACTTCACAAAGGACTGTCAGGAGGTACAAGCGTCATGCGAGAACTGAAGATCGCCTACGGCAGCAGCTGCTTTGCCAAGGTCTGGTCGAATAAAACCATCACCTTCGACGCGCTGTGCGAGCGGCTGAAGAATACGATTCGCACCCCGGAAACGGTGGAGGAATATCCGAAGCTGTCCAAGGCCGAGCGCGACCGGGCGAAGGACAAGGGCGGCATGGTCGGCGGATGGCTCAAGCAGGGACGGCGAAAAGCGGCCAATGTGGAATGCCGCTCCATGCTGACCCACGACATCGACAGCGCCGATCCGGATTTTCTGGAACGCTATCAGATGCTGAACCAGTACGCCTCCTGCCTGTATTCCACTCACAGCCACACGCCGGAAGCACCGAGGTATCGCATCATCACGCCGCTGACGCGGGACGTGTCCCCGGAGGAATATCTGGCGCTGACCCGACTGCTGGCCAAGGAATGGGGCATCGACTGTGTGGACAGCTGCTCGTACCGAGCGCATCAGCTGATGTACTGGCCCACCACGCCCAGCAACGGCGAGTACGTGTTCGAGCACTTCGACGGCGCATGGCTCAACCCGGACGCTTTTCTTTCCGCACATCCCGGCTGGCGTGATGTGAGCCTTCTTCCAACTTCGTCCCGTGAGAGCATGCTCATCGACCGCCAGCGCAAGCAGCAGGCCGATCCGCTTGCCAAGCCCGGCATTGTGGGTGCTTTCTGCCGGACGTACTCGATTGAGGAAGCCATTGATACCTTCCTGTCCGACGTGTACCAGCCCAGCGCCATGGCAGGCCGCTACGATTATGTGCCTGCGGATTCCTCGGCAGGTGTGGTGCTCTACGACGGCAAGTTCGCTTACAGCCACCATGCCACCGACCCGGCCTGCGGACAGCTGCTCAACGCCTTTGATCTGGTGCGCATTCACAAGTACCGAGATTTGGACGATAAGGTTGCCGCTGACACAGCGCCCAGCAAGCTGCCGTCCTATAAGGCCATGTGCGACTTTGCGGTGCAGGATGGGGCGGTCAAGGGAACTTTGGCAAACGAGCGCATGGAGCAGGCGACTGCTGAATTCGAAAACCCGGACGAATGGCAAAAGCTGTTGGAACTGGATAAGCAGGGTCATGTAAAAGACACTCTGACCAATATTGCAAACATCGTCCGCTACGATCCCAGTCTGCAGAACATTGTGTTCAATGAACTGACCTGCATGCTGGATGTGATCGGCCTGCTTCCGTGGCGGCAAGTAAAGCCCGGCTGGGGCGATGCGGACTTGGCCTGCGCAAAGGTCTACTTCGAGCAGGTGTACGGCATCTGGTCGCCGACGAAATTCAAGGACGCTTTGATCGCAGTCGTGTCCTCCGAGCGTGTCTATCATCCCATTAAGCAGTATTTCGATACTTTGCAGTGGGACGGAACGGAGCGCATTGATTCGCTGCTCATTGATTATCTGGGTGCAGACGACACAGCGTATACCCGCGCAGTCACCCGCAAAACCTTGTGTGCCGCTGTCGCTCGTGTGTACGAACCGGGTGTGAAGTTTGACTCGATCCTCGTACTGAACGGCCCGCAGGGGGTTGGCAAATCCACACTGTTTGCAAAGTTGGGTGGCAAATGGTTCTCCGACAGCCTGACGATTTCCGACATGAAGGACAAGACTGCCCCGGAAAAGCTGCAGGGCTATTGGCTGCTGGAGATTTCAGAACTTGCGGGCATGAAGAAGATGGACGTAGAGACAGTGAAGTCGTTCATTACCCGCACAGATGACAAGTACCGTCAGTCCTATGGTGTGTCCGTGGAGAGCCATCCGCGATCCTGCATCATTGTGGGCACAACCAACAGCGACGGCGGCTTCCTGCGGGACATCACGGGCAACCGGCGCTTCTGGCCTGTGCGCGTATCGGGCGGTGGCAAGCTGCACCCGTGGGATATGAAGGACATTGACCAGATCTGGGCGGAGGCGGTTTGTGCCTATCGCAACGGCGAAGAGCTGTTCCTCAAGGACGATGTGGCAGCGGAAGCCTATGCCCAGCAGCGAGAGGCGATGGAGTCGGATGACCGCGAAGGTGTGGTGCAGGATTACCTTGACCGGCTGCTGCCTGCGGATTGGGACAAGTATGACCTGTACCAGCGCCGCAGCTATTTTGGCGGCAGCGATTTCGGAACGCCTGCGGAGGGCACCGTGCGTCGTGACCGGGTGTGCGCCATGGAAATCTGGTGCGAGTGTTTCGGCAAAGCCCGCGAAGCGCTGAAGAAGGCCGACTCCTACGAGATCGAGGGGATTCTGTATAAGCTGGGCGGCTGGAAGAAGTATGAAGGCTCAACCAGCGGTAAGGCACGGTTTGTCGGTTATGGCGTACAGAAATGCTATGTACGTGTTTCCGATGCGGAAACGGAAACAGCGACAGAGTGATTCCCATGTTTCCTTGGCGGGGCTTTGGCAACATTCGCCGGAAACAGACCGAAGCCCCGCGCCGTTAGGCTTCCTGTTTGCCTGTTTCCTTTGTTTCTCATTCTCTACTGAAAGAATGTAGATATGAATAGAAAGGAAATCAGGCACGCATATATACACGTACACGCGTAAGGAGTTTAGCCCCCATGAGAAACAAGCATTGGAAACAGCAAAAGGAGAAGCGCATGAGAGAGAAAACGGTGGAGAAAAAGCTGGTAGCAGCGGTCAGTCATATGGGCGGTATCGCGCCCAAGTTCGTGTCTCCCGGTTTGGATGGAGTGCCTGACCGCCTGATTCTGCTTCCGGGCGGCAAAGTGGGATTTGTGGAGTGTAAAGCGCCCGGAAAACAGCTGCGGCCTTTGCAGGTACACAGAAAAAGGCAGCTGGAAGGGCTTGGGTTTTTGGTGTACTGCTTGGATAGACCGGAAGCGATTGGAGGGATACTGGATGAAATACTGTGCTCATGATTATCAGGCATATGCGACGGAATTTGTGCTGTCTCATCCGTACTGCGGTCTGATTTTGGATATGGGTCTTGGCAAGAGCGTCATTACGCTGACGGCGCTGTGGGATCTGCTGCTGGACAGCTTTGATGTGGGCTGTGTGCTGGTGGTAGCTCCCAAGCGCGTGGCCGAGGACACATGGCCGAGGGAGATTGCCAAGTGGGAACATCTGAAGGGGCTGACCTACTCGCTGGTGATGGGCAGCGAAAAGGAGCGCCGGGCGGCTCTTTCCCGGAAAGCCATGATCTATATCATCAACCGGGAAAATGTCAGCTGGCTGGTGGAGCACACCACATGGCGCTTTGACGCGCTGGTGATCGATGAGCTGTCCTCCTTCAAGTCGGCCAAGGCACAGCGGTTCAAGGCACTCAAGAAGGTGCGTCCCCTGTGCAGTAGGGTGATCGGGCTGACCGGCACGCCCGCGCCCAATACCCTGATTGACCTGTGGCCGCAGATGTACCTGCTGGATATGGGGCAGCGCCTCGGTCGATTCCTGACCCACTACCGGGAACGGTTCTTTGTGCCGGATAAGCGGAACCGGGAGATCGTGTACTCGTATAAGCTGCGGGAGGGCGCGGAGCAGAAGATCTATGAGCTGATCGGCGACATCTGCATTTCCATGAAGGCTACGGATCACCTGAAAATGCCGGAGCTGACCATGAACCGGGTGGAGGTACATTTAAGCGCACAGGAACAGAAGCTCTATGATACCCTGAAACGGGAAATGATTCTGCAGCTGAAGGATGGCGAAATCGATGCGGTGAACGCCGCCGCCCTGTCCGGGAAGCTCCTGCAGATGGCCAACGGCGCGGTGTACGATTCGCAGGGGCGGACGGTTGCCATCCACGACCGAAAGCTGGATGCGCTGGAAGATCTGGCGGAGGCGGCCAACGGCAAGCCTGTGCTGGTGGCGTACTGGTTCAAGCATGACCTTGCCCGGATTCAGAAGCGCTTCCCGGAAAGCCGCGTCATCGACACCAGCAGGGACATTTCTGACTGGAACGCGGGGCGCATTTCCATGGGGCTGCTACATCCCGCATCCGGCGGGCATGGACTGAACCTGCAGGAGGGCGGCTCGACAGTGATCTGGTACGGGCTGACTTGGTCGCTGGAGCTGTACCAGCAGCTCAACGCCCGTCTCTGGCGGCAGGGACAGAGCGCAGGCGCGGTGGTCATCCACCACATCGTCGCCACTGGCACACACGACGAGGATGTGATGCGGGCGCTGGAACGAAAGGACGTAGGACAAGCCGCCCTGATCGCGGCGGTCAAGGCACAGATTGGGGAAAAGGCACATGAACAGAAAGATGGATGAGATTGTGAAAGGCTACCCGGAGCTGGTTCAGAAGCGAGATTGTCTGGCATACCAACTGGCGCATTTTCGGGGATTTACCGCTGACGAGATCATTGAGAGCATGTACACACCCCGGCAGGATGGCGAACGTGTACAGACCAGCAATCTGTCGGACAAGACGGCACAGATTGCGCTGGATTATCAGGAGCGCCGGGAGCGGATCAACCGGGAGTGGTATGAACAGATGGAGAAGGAGCTGCAGATGGTTAGCGATGAGGTGACGTTCTTTGAGGCGGCTGTTCATGCGCTACCCATCAAGATTCGTGGTGCAGTATCTGCTTTGTTCATCGGTCAGGACACATGGGACACCGTGCAGGCTGATTTTCACATTGGACGTGCGACCCTGAGCGCTTACCGCCGTCAGGCGCTGCGTATATTGGAAAACCTATATGCGGATCGGGAACGGTCGCAAACTGCCTTCCTGCTGCAATAACCGAACTACATCCGAACTGGTTCCGAACTATATCCGAATTGTTTTTTCAACATGGGTGTGCTAGAATTAGAATCACCAAAGATGGATCGAGCGAAGGCAAAAACGCCTCCGCTCTTTTCTTTTACCCTAAAGGAGGTGATCGGATGCTGTGTACCGACAGAGTTTTGTGCTGTTGGCACTCAGACGAGTAGCTGAGTCAAGGTTTCATTATTCATATCAAGTTAACTAGAGAAAGGAAGATATTATGGCTACTTATCATGGTCGTGTACAAATCAACGGTTCCCTGACCCGTGGTGTTCTTCGACTGCGGCAGGAAATGGATATGAAATCTAAGGTCTTGGCAGAAATGCCGGATGGTACTGAATTGGATGTAACTCTTACCAGAGGTAAAACCTGGTTTAAAACTACATATAATGGACAGACTGGCTATGTACGGGCAGTGGATATTGCAATTACCGAAGGATACCCGCTGTACAGAGTGAATGTGAGTAAGGGTACTTTGAATATTCGAAGTGTGCCAAAAACTGGTGACAATGTAGTTTTTACCGCAGCCAAAGATAGAGGTCTCTATGTTCTGGAAACTAGTGGAGATTGGTATCTCGTCAGCTGTAACATTGGTACGGGCTGGGCTAGTAAAAGGTATCTTGTAAAAGATCCTTCCGCGGTACCGTTTGATTATGTTACAGTTGACGAGTTAATTGACCGACTGAAAAGTTTTTGTGGTGAGGGCTGGAGCTACAAACTGGGATATAGTAGTACGAACAAAACGATTGACTGTGCTAATTATCCCTACGTGGCTCGATTTAGTCTGGGCAACCATAATGTTCCAGCCGAGTATAATGATATTAGCGATGACGAAAAGGGCACATTTACTGATGCCAGCCAGCTTAAAGTTGGCATGGAGGTCTTCCAGCCGAATCCTGATAAACCTTCTGAACTGGGACACATGGGTGTTTATGCCGGACTTGTGAATTTTAATGGTCAAATGCTCCATGCAGTTTACCAGTCCAGAGCTATTTACAATCCTAGACAGAAGGCGATTTATAGTGAAGAAACTGGACCGAACCTCACGGAAATGAATGAAAAATGGGATCACTGGGGCTGGTCAAAGTATGTTAAGCATTAACAGTTCTTGGCGATAAAGCAGATCAAGATAGCTTAGATTAATAGGAGCGGCTATGAGTTCATGTCATAGCCGCTCCTATACACTCATGGAGTTAAATAAAAACACTCCGTGGTTTCCCCTTGTGCATTTGTCTTGCTACCATAAAAATAGAGACCGTACCCCTGCTGCTGATTCCAAGTCCCGGCATAATGGAAAGCATAGGGATCGTCTTCATCCGGGTACATCCAGACGCGCCACTCTGGCGGGTTGGTATCATCGACAATGTTCAAATCAAAATTGGCGAGCAAGATTATGTCAGGCAGGTTTCCTCCGTAATCCTGCGAGTAATCATATTCTTTTGAAAAGCGGAGGTTAACAAGCATAAATTCATCATCAAGGATCAGAAACGAACCGGATTCCACCAACATGGGTTCGTCGCCCCAATAGTCGGTTTCTATGCGGTAGTTGTTTTCGAGGTCAATTTTGAATGTGACATCGTGTTCGCTTCTGGACAGGAAAGGGGACAGTTCGGAATCACATGGAAAACTGAGGGGGGATTCTGCAACAGCTGCCAGGGTCAGTAACGATAACATACAGAACAGAATCAAACACCGTTTCAAGAACATATTCCAGTCATCTCCTTTGATTGCTTTATAAAATTATTATACACCTAAACCTCATTCACAGCAATAGTTTTTCAGGTTTACTTGTTTTCCGGATTCCAGTTTTTCGAGTACTATACACTTCATATTATACAACGAGTTAATCTGCGAGTAAATTCCATTACGTTGCGTAAATGCAATTATTCAGAAGGAGCGATTTGTATAGCGCTGACATATAAGCAGGGCAAGCAGATTCAGGCGCTGCGAGGCAGGAATCTGGGCTACCGGGCGATTGCGGCACAGCTGGGAATCAGTCGCGATACGGTTCGAAATTACTGTGTCGCGCACCAGCTGTCCGGGGTACGTGCCGGGACGGATTCCAAACCTCCGAAAGCCTGCCTGTACTGCGGCGCAAAGCTGGTACAGCCCAGCCGTGGACGCAAGCGAAAATTCTGCTCGGACGCGTGCTGCCGGAAATGGTGGTCGGAAAACCCGCAGGCGATTCGGCAAAGCCCGGAGGCGCTCTACGAAAGCACCTGCCTGAACTGCGGGAAGACATTCACGACCTACGGAAACAGTCACCGGCGCTATTGCTGCCACCCATGTTATATCGAACACCGATTTGGAAGCTGTGCCTCGGAATGATAAATATGCCTGCATCCGCTTGACTTTTTGCGCCTTCAGAGTGATGAATGGCATACCGAATGAAAAGGAGGCGTGAATATGAAATTCATCACGACCGCACCCGACCGGCGCACGCTGGTCAAGGCCATTGCAGCGCACACCGGCATGGAGCCGAGCTACGTTGGCCCGCCCACGTTCAACTACACGGTGGGCACGATTATCGTTGACCGCGAAGGCTACGTTGACGTGCCGGATGAACAGGCCGCCGATTTGAAAGCCTTCCTGATCGCCAAAGGTTGGATGGAGCCGGAGCCCGAACCGGAACAGCTGCGCATTCAGATTGGCGTTCCGGCGCAGGAGATGACGGTTCAAAGCGTCACCAACCTGATCTTTATGCTCTACAGCAAGCAGTACCTGCTGGGCAAGGCCGTCGGCACGGCCTGCGTCCGCATCGAAGACGCGGTGATTACCCGGCTGCAGGAATACACGCCGGAAAACCTCGAAGCCTACGCCAAACTGCTGCGGGATTTCAAAGCGCTGGGCGACCTTGAAGGCTTGGAGCTGGAAGAGGGACAGCTGCGGATGGATTTCCCGATGGCGGAGGACAGTACGCTTTGGATGCTGCTGATGACCAAGATGGTCGCTTTCGCCAAGGCCGCGCACCGCGTATACCCGCAGCGCCAGCAGCCGGAAGCAGAAAAGTACTTCATGCGCGGGTGGCTGCTCAGGATGGGGTTTGGCGGCTCCGATTTCAAAGCTGCCCGGCAGGCGCTGCTCAAGAACCTGAAAGGGTGCAGCGCTTTCCCCGACGCTGAAAAGGCGCAGCGCCATCAGGAGCACTGGGCGGAGATTCGCAGGCAGCACAGGGAAGCACGAGCGGAGCGGGCTGAAGGAGCACAGGAGGCGACCGAGGACGCCTGCACCGTGGTTGAAGGGAGGAAGACACATGACTGAGCGCATGGAAAGGTGGCTGCTGGATTTGAAAGCCCGCCAGCAGGCCGGGGAACATATGCCGTGCCCAAGGTGTGGCGCGGACACCATGAAGGAACCGATACACACCAACGCCCTGAGTCGGGCGACGGATTTGTATGTGTGCGACGCTTGTGGTTCAGCGGAGGCGATGCTGGCCTTTATGAAGCAGGAGTACCCGCTGACCTGCTGGGCGGCGTTCCAGCCGGTCAGACCGCCGTCCGATTTGGGAGCGCTGCCCGCCGCCGAGGTGCTCCAGCGCGTGTTAAAGGAGCAGGTAAACACACTGATCCACCTGTACCGAATGTGCCGGGACGATCCGGAGAACGCCAGCGAGTACCGCCTTGAGGCTTTTGAAAGCTGCCCCGGCCTTACGGAGCTGTGGACGCAGCCCTTCTACGCCAAGTATCAGGCGGCGGACGGCGCGGTGGTTCTCATGTTCAAGACGGGCGCAGACGGCAGGGTACAGATCGCTGAGTGTGTCATCGACAAATAAGCGCGACAGGATTTGAAAGCGTCAGGCAATTTGCCCGGCGCTTTTTTCGTCGTGCAGCGCCCTTCCTTTTCTTGCCCG
>ERZ1106954.1530-NODE-1530-length-17172-cov-4.613601_pt1 | contig 17172 bp, 19 predicted proteins | sample MGYA00403678_ERZ1106954 | MGnify/ENA primary metagenome ERZ1106954 (study PRJEB35170, sample SAMEA104062445) | human gut metagenome | biome: human gut; feature: human-associated habitat; material: faeces | place: Denmark | collected 2012-08-20 ... | reverse complement strand
GCATGAAAAAAATTAAATCAAATAGTGTAGATTTAGTTGTTACATCACCGCCATATGATGGTATTCGTAATTATAATGGATTTTCCCTTGACCTTCATGAAACAGGGAAAGAGATATATCGTATTCTAAAAGAAGGTGGAATCTGCGCTGTTGTTATCCAGGACCAAACAAAGGATTTTGGTAAATCGCTAACATCGTTTAGAATGATAGTTGATTGGTGTGATAATATAGGATTTAAATTATTTGAAAATATTATTTATCATAAAAATGGTACAGAAGGAGCATGGTGGAAATATAGATTTAGAGTTGACCATGAATATATTCCTCTATTTTTGAAGGGTAAAAAGCCATCATATTTTAATAAAGAACCATTAAAAATTCCTTCAAAGCATGGTGGCAAAACCATGACAGGAAGCGGGAATAGAAGGACTGACGGAAAAACAACTGCAACTGTTTCTAGACAAATAAATGCAATGAAATGTAGAGGAACTGTTTGGGATTATATGATGGCAGGAGATAAAAATCCATTAAAAAGAAAACATCCTGCAGTATTTCCAGATCAAATTCCAACAGATATAATTACCTGCTTTTGTCCAGAAAATGGAATTGTATTAGATCCATTTATGGGATGTGGCTCAACTGCAGTTGCCTCAGTCAGATTAAATAGAAATTTTATTGGATTTGATATATCTCAAGAGTATTGTGATTTAGCATATGAGAGATTAAAAAAAGATACATTATTTTATAACAATAAAAAAGAAAAAGAGTAGCGTATAGTGATGTGAACCCTATTTAGGAGACATTATAAAAAAAGACTTATATTAAAAAGAGAAAAGTTATTTTTCTCTTTTTGTGTAAGTTTTTCTCTTTTTCTTGATTTTTGACTTTAGTCTTGTAGTATTGTAAAATAATATCCATTCTTCTACAAGTTGAATATATTCTTGTAAAGATGTAATATTATTATTGTACAAAGTTTCCTTTTTTAGAAGAGCATGCCAGCTTTCTATTGGCGAATCATCTACTGGAGTTCCTTTTCTTGACATAGAAATCTGTATTCCGTTTGATTCACAAATGGCTTTGTACTCATAAGATGTATATTGGAAACCTTGATCACTATGAATGATTAGTCCATGTACATCTTTTTCCTTATCTAAAGCTTCATTTAAAGTATCCATAACAAGTTTATTATCATTATGTTTGGATATTTTATAAGCAACTACATGTCTGTCATATAAATCAATTATTGTAGATAAATAATCTCTATAACCTTTAAATATTAAATATGTTACATCTGTATCCCGCACTTTATTTAATGCACCAGTAGTAAAATTTCTATTTAATAAATTTGGTTTAACATTATCTTCTATTCTTTCATTCTTATTTTTCTTCTTTGATTTTATTATATATTCAGCCATTAAATTATATTTTTTCATTATTCTTAAAACCTTCTTTCCGTTCATAACTACACCATATTTTAGGAGTAGACCTTCAACAATCCTACGATAACCATATGTACCTTTAGAATCATCAAATATTTCAAATAATCATAATAATCAGGATCTTCTTTATTTCTATACTTATAATAAATTTTAGGACTTATATTAAGTACGGCACACATATTATATAACTTATAATTATCTCAATATAGATTAATAAAAGTTACTTTTTCTCTCGTTGTGCCTTGAGGAAGGCCTGGTATTTTTTTAATATTTCATATCTTTCTTTCCAATCCTCTTTAGTTAAATCTTTTTCTTTAGGTCGACCTTTTTGTTTTGAAATAGTTGTTCCTGTATTTCTATATTTTCTAACCATACTTTCAACTATTTTCCAACTAATTCCACGGTCTTTTGCTATGCTTTTATAAGAACCTTGTCCAGATAAATATTGACCAACTATTTCTGTTCTTTCTTCATCAGTAAATCTTATAAATTTTTGCCCTTTTGAAGCCATAAGAAAAACACCTCCTTTCGGAAGTGTATTCTAACATATTTTTAAAAGTCTTTTTTTATAATGTCTACTCTAAAGGGTGCATTTCATAGCGCTATTCTTTTTAATTGAAAAATCCTTCTTCATCAATTGTATATTCAATTGCTTGACCTGAGGTAATTGCCATTGAAAAACATTTTCCTTCTACCATTTCTGTATAATTTTGTTGGTTAAATGCTTTGTGTTCTCCTTTACCATCTAAAATTCCTTTAGAGAATTTTCTTAATTTAAAGTTATTAAAATTCCATTTTTCTAACTTTGATTCCCAACCCATTAATGAAGCTAATAAATTGATAAACTGTTTTACCCTTTCTTGTTCTTTATCTGTAATATCAAATAGATTATTATCATTAAGTTTTATATTAATTGGTTGTCCTTTTGAATTTGAAATCATTAATTTGTCACCAGTTCTTGAACGATGTTTTTCTGTTGTTTCTAATGTAACAAAATTATATGTTTCATTTGAATTTAATTTATCCCTTTCTCGTAAAAAGGAATTTATTTCTTCCATTACAGTATAAAAAGAATTATCACCACAGAAAATGTCATGAAGAATTGAATCATTATCTTTTATATGTAACCATTCAAACCAATCTAAACAGTTTTCTGTATATCCAAATAAAACGTTCCAAACACCGTCACTAAATAATAAAGGAACAACTGCATCATCACTAAGTTTTATATCTTTAACTTTACTTAATAAAACTAAAAGAAAATGTATTGTAGCAAATGGATATTTTCTTTGAAAATCATGAGTTTTATCAAATCCCCTTAAATTATTAATTTGAATGCAATTATCATAATTACTCCAGTTTGATGGGAGATTGTTTTTATTAAAGCATACCATATGATGCCCAACACTTTTAATTTTATTACAATAAACATCCATATCTAGAAATAAACAGTCTTTTGGATCTATGTTTTCAGGGCACAACATTACCTTACCATCATAATATCCAACTACTTCACCACCAAAGTAATTAATATATAATAAAGCACTTAAAAAACCATCGCTATCTGGACTAATAATCAATTTTTGATTTTCTTTACATATCCATGGATATTTTTGTAATATTTCATTCGAATCCATCTAATCACCTCTAATTAAATTATATCACATTTTTAATAAACAAACTATTTCCATTTATTTAGATACAAATTAGATACGATTTAGATACTAAAAATATAACATTATTCCGCAAATGGCATAAAATATATTGACATATTGTTCCGGAAACGGTATAATCTATATATATAGAGGTGATAACTATGCAAATTAGAGAAGCTAGTGAAAAGTGGAATATTAGTGAAAGAAGAATAAGACAACTTATTCAAGATGGAAGAATTGAAGGTGCTGAAAAAATAGGCACAACATGGAATATTCCAGATGATGCTAATAAGCCAATTGATAAAAGGGTAAAAGATGAAATAGAATTCAAAATAGATCTACCTGAAGATTATTTTAAAGAAGTTGATGAAAAACTTGCTAAACTAAATAGTAAAAGACCATTATCTAAAGAAACAACTGAGTCATTACAAAATGCAATTAATCTAGAATGGACATATAACAGTAATGGTATTGAAGGTAATACATTAACATTAAAAGAAACTAAAGTAGTATTAGAAGGTATCACTATAGGTGGTAAGTCTGTAAGAGAACACCTAGAAGCTATAAACCATGAAAAAGCTATCGAATATCTAGAAGAATTAATTGGTACAAAAAGTGAAATATCTGAGTGGAATATCAAAGGATTACATCAATTAGTTTTAAAAGGAATTGATGATGAAAATGCCGGAAGATATAGAAATCATGATGTAATTATTAGTGGAGCACAACATAGACCACCACAATACATAAAAGTTCCAGAACTAATGGAAAAACTAATAATGAATTATGATGAATGGGATAAATATCATCCAGTAGTAAGATCAGCATTATTACATGGAGAATTAGTTAAGATCCATCCTTTCATTGATGGAAATGGTAGGACATCAAGATTAATAATGAATATGGAATTAATGAGAAGTGGATATGTACCAGTTATTATTAAAAAAGATAATAGATTAAAATATTATGAAGCACTTGATAAAGCACATACAACAGGGGATTATACAGATTTTGTTAAATTAGTAACAGAAGCAGAAAATGAAATGCTTGATAGATATTTGGCCGTTGTATAATAGATACTATTAATTAGGGAGGTTTGCGGTATGGAAAAAATATTATTAGACACTAATATGTTTATATATTTGGAAGACTATGCAGTGACAGAGGATAAAGTTGCAACTTTAACCAAAAGACTATTTGATTCTGATCAGTATAAAATTGTGATACATCCAAAAACAAAAGAAGAAATATTAAAAATATCTGATAGTGAAAAAAGAGCTATTTTTTCTTCAAAAATATCTGTGTATAGAGAAATAAAATCAGCTCCTAAAGCTACCAAAGAATTTAATGATACGGTTGGTTGCAACAACAGTCATGATGCAATTGATAATGAGTTACTATTTTCAATATATAGAAATTGTGCGCAGTATTTAATTACTAATGATAAAGATTTAATTAAAAAATCACAAAAAATTGGACTTAGTGATCGAGTTTTATCTATTGATCAAGCACTTGAAAAATTTCAAGAAAAGGCACCAGAAGATGTCAGAAAGCCAGTTTTTATAAACTACAAATATTTACATGAATTAGATATAAATGACACTTTCTTTGATTCGTTAAAAGTAGATTATGCAGGATTTGAAAAATGGTTTAAAAAGAAACAATTAAAAGAAGCTCAGGCATATGTTACTGAATTTGATGGAAATTTAACCTCATTTTTAATGTTAAAAGTTGAAAATGAAGATGAAGACTATAAAGATTTTTTAAAACCATTTAGGCCTGCAAGAAGATTGAAAATATCAACTTTAAAAGCTGCTGATACGGGTAAAAGAATTGGGGAAACATTTATTAAAATTATTGTGGAAAAGGCAATAAAAGAAGATGTTGATGAAATATATGTTACAGTATTTGATAAGCAAGAATTTTTAATCGATATGCTTGAAAACTACGGCTTTAAAAAATATACTAAGAAAAAAACTCTAAGATCAGATGGTGGGATTGAATTAGAAAATGTTCTCGTCAAAAGTATGAAAAATAAAGAAAACTATTATCCTTTTTTTGAAATTGATGATAATAGAATATTCCTTGTTCCTATTCGTGATAAATATCATCGTTTGCTATTTCAAGAATCAGAAAAGCAATTTCAATTAAGTTTGGAAGATTTTCAAGGAAAAAATGTTGCTTCTAATTCGTTAAAAAAAGCCTATTTATGTGATTCAAAAATAAAGCAAATACAAAAAGGATCTATACTGTTGTTTTATTCATCGGGAACAAAAAAGTCTATAACATCATTAGGTATTGTTGATGCAGTATTTAATAAGTTTGACAATTTTGATCAAATGTTTAATTTGGTGAAAAAAAGAACTGCATATGATGAACATGAGCTTAGAGAAAACTTTAAAAATGATAAGTTAGTAATACTATTTAAACTATATTATTCTTTTGATAATTATGTTGACTTTGAATTTCTTAAAAGTAATAGAATAGTTAATGGAACAATTCAAACTATACAACATATCAACAAAGAACAGTTATTACAAATACTTGAAAAGTGTAAAATGAAGAAAGAAATTTATTTAATAGATAAAAACACATAAAAATTATGATACAATATTATATATATTAGGAGGTAGGTAAAATGTGTAAGATTTTAATGCCGATAAATCCTGAATATGTAGATGAAATTCTTTCTGGAAACAAAAAATATGAATATAGAAAAATAAAAGCTAAAAGAAAAAACATAGATAAAATGATTATCTATTCTACATCACCAATTATGAGAGTAGTCGCTGAAGTAGATGTTGAAGGAATAATTGAAGCTTCTCCTGAAAAGTTATGGGAGCAAACAAAAGAATATTCTGGTATTACAAAAGATTTTTATTCTAAATACTATAAGAATAAAGAAAATGCGATAGCCTATAAATTAGGAAATATTAAAGTATATGATAAACCAAAAAAACTTTGTGATATTGGGATAAATTATGTTCCACAATCATTTATTTATTTAGATTAAACTGATATAGCTGATATAGAAAAAATCATTGAAGAAATGATTAAATTAAAAAAAGAAATTGAAGATGAATTAGAAAAAGGAAATGAATATGATCTATCTTCTGAAGAAAAAGCATTCTTTGATGCTTTGGGAGTAGATCCAGAAATAAAAGAATTAATGCAAGATGAAACCTTAGTTCAAATAGCTAAGGAATTAGTAGAAATTATTAATGAAAATTTAACATTAGATGCATTTAAGAGAGAAGATGCCAGAGCTAGAATTAGAGTCAATATAAGAAGATTATTAATCAAATATAACTATCCTCCAGTAAAACGAGAAGGAGCAGTTGAACAAGTTATTAGGCAAGCAGAATTAAAGTACGCAAGAGAATAGGAGAATAAGTGAAATATGGCAACAAAATTTGAAAGATTATATAATGATATAAATGATGAATTAACAGATGTTAAAGATATAAATAAATATACTAATATATCTCAAGCATTTGGACATTTTATTTTAAAAATGTTATTTGGGTTAACAGATGAAGAAGCACTTAATTGTTGTACTGATGGTTCAGATGATAATGGTATAGATGCAATTTATGTTGAATCTGATAAAAAAGTTCACTTTTTCCAATTTAAATTTCCTTCTAAAGCAAACAACATAAACAAAGGCGTTAGTGATGAAGAGGTTTTAAAATTATGTAATGGTGTTCAATCATTTGTATCTACAGATGAAATTTTCAACAAAGTTTCTTGGAATGATTTGTTAAAAGATAAAAGACAAGAGTTTTTAGAAGCTGATATATGTGATTTGAAATTGTGGATTGTTAGATATTCTAATCAGGATTTAAGCAATTCATCAGATGTAATTATTAACAATTACATGGATAAGTATTATAGAGAAACAGGAAATAGTATAGAATTTGAAAAAATTTTAGCGATGGAGTGTATGAATTTATATGAGTCTAGAGCTAAAAATATATGGCCTGATTTTGTTCTTCCTTATTCTAAAACACTCACTCCTTTTACTGATGAAAAGGCCAGTATTTCCAGTGCCTATGTTTCTTTAAAAAGCATTTATGATACATTTTATTCTATTCAAGATACAGTTTTTGAAGGAAATGTTAGATTTTTAAGCCCTAATTCTAAAATTAATGATGGAATTAGAGAAACTATATTAACATCACCTGAGAATTTCCATTTACTTAATAATGGTATAACAATAGTTTGTAAAGGTTGTTCTGACATAAATGCTAAATCTTATTTTAATGTAAAATGTGGATCTATAATTAATGGCGCTCAAACGGTAGGAACTATAATAAATACGCTTTTTTCTCTGACAGAAGAACAAAGAAAACAATATGATAAATCATTTGTCTTTGTTAAAATAATTTCATTTAGTAATGACAATAGTCTTATTAATGATATGGTTTATACGCTTAATACACAAAATCAGATGAAGAATTCATATACCATTGCTAATGATATTATAGTAAAGAAGTTACAAGAAAAAATCAATAAAGAAACAGAATACTTTTTGGAAATTAAAAATAACGAATTTAACTATTATAAGAATAATATGCGTGGTTTTAACAAATTGTCAAAAAACAAAATTGACATTGAAAGTTTTATTCAGGCATATACTACATTCTATGATATAGCCGGAATGGGTGCTCTTTCAAAAAATAATAAAGCATCTTTATTTACAAACGAAAATATCCAGAAGATTATTAATGAATTAACTTTTGAAAAAGCTTTATTGCCATATAATACATATTTAGAACTTATGAACATTATAAAAGAATATAAAGCTTTTAGGAAAAATCCGGATAAAACCGATATTTTGAGTATACTTGATATTTCAGAAAATGAAATAGACGACTATAGATATTTAAATACTGGTAATTATGTTGTTTTATTTGCGTTAGGTCAAATTTTTTGTAATAAAGAGTTGGATCCCCAAAAAAATATGATACCAGTTATTAAAGCATTAAGATTATTATTTAAAAAAGAAAAAAACGTATCAAATGCAACAAAAATAAAAGAAACTTTTGACAAAGTAGAAAAGTATGTTAAAAAATTTAAAATTGAAAATGAAATTATAATTCCACCTAAAAAAGTAGATTTATCTAAATTATAAAATAAAAGTAATCAGGAACGGTCCTGATTTTTTTAGGTATAATTTAGGTACAAAAATACTAAAAAACCACGGTAAACGATGGTTTATGCCAATATAAAAAGGCCAATATTTAAAGGGTTTAACACAATTTGGTCTCTTCTAACTGAAGAGAGCAGGCCCCCTAGTGTCGATCGTTCGCGTGCTAACCTTGTTTGGCGTGTGTATGGTTATGGGTATGGCATTCACAACTTTTCTGCTCTCTCTCATGTTGTTATACCTTCAATCTATCTAAAAACTAATGTCATAATAGAAAGTGGTAATGGTAGTAGTACTAATCCGTATATACTTTCTTTAGATGTGTAAATGGATATGAAATAAGTTATATATATAATATATTGTTAATACTAATATTGGTGATATTATGCAATATGATATTAGAAGTGATTTATTAATTGAGGCATTGTCTATTGATACTGATGGTATAGTAAGTGATGTTAGAAATGAAAATAATTTAACGATTACAACTGTAGATGTAATTGATGAGGATATTACTAAAAAAAAGAAGGGAAAATATATTACTATTGAGTTTAATGATATAAATAGTGATAAAGAAAATCTTAAGATTGAGTTAAGAAAGTCGCTTGAGTATTTGTTTAAAATCAATAATATAATGAAGGATAGTAGTGTTTTAGTTATTGGTCTTGGTAATGCAAAAAGTACTGCCGATAGTTTGGGTCCTTTGGTGATAGATAATATAATAGTAACAAGGCATTTAGAGGAACTTGGATATAATAATATGAGAACTGTAAGTGCAATAAAACCAGGTGTAAAGGGAGAAACTGGTATAGAAACTAAGGATATAATAAAGGGAATAATAGATGTAATAAAACCGAATTTTATTATTGCTATTGATTCTCTTGCTAGTAGTTCTATATCAAGGATAAATAAGACAATACAACTTACTGATACTGGTATACATCCTGGCAGTGGTGTAGGTAATAAGAGAGAAGAGTTGAGTAAAGATACAATATCTATTCCTGTTATAGCTATAGGTATACCTACTGTTTGTGATGCAGTTACAATAGTAAATGATACGATAGAAGAGGTATATAAGCATTTTGCAATAACTACTAAAAGTATAAATAATCCAGTATTTAAAATGACACCATTATCTAGTATAAAAGTTGATAATTATACTCCATTAAATAAAGATGAGAAAGAGAAATTATCTGGATTAATAGGAACTCTTTCTTATGAAGATAGAAAAGCTTTAATATACGAAGTTCTTTTGAAAACGAATTATAATTTAATGGTAACACCTAAGGAAATAGATTTTATAATAGATAAATTAAGTGATTTAATAAGTATAGGTATAAATGAAGTTTTACATGATTTTAATCTATAATCGACAATTTTTATAATATGATTTATATATTATTTAATTGGGTGATTTTATGAAGTTAAAGGGAAGAAAATATATTTTATTAAAACCATTATTAGTTTTAGTATTTATGTTTTTTATTTGTTATATGACAATAGAATATTTAAGTAATAATATAGAAATATCTAATGAGGAATATGTTCGGTTATTACTTAGTGATTCTTATAAGAGCAAAGATAGTAATTTTTATTATAATGTGATTAGTTTTTTTACTGATAAATTTAATCCGAAGGAAATGCTTAATATTCCTGAAAATAAGGAAGTTAAGATAAAAAACAAATTTGTTAGTAATCCTAATAAAAAGATTATTACTGATCCAGTATTATATATTTATAATACTTATCAATATGAAGAATATAATAGTAAAGATAATATATTTGATATTACGCCTAATGTAATGATGACTTCATATATATTAAGTGAGAAATTAAATAATTTGGGTATAAGTAATATAGTTTTGGATATAAATTTAGATAGTTTAAATGATAGTGATTATATGAAAGTAACTAATAAAATATTAGCAGATAAGAAAAAGGAATATCCTAGTTTAAAATATTTTATTGATATTAGTCGTGATAGTATAGATTCTAATGTTAAAAGTATTAAAATAGATAATAAGAACTATGCTAGAATATTATTTATGATAAATAAAAGAAGCACTAATTATAGTGATAATTTAGAACTTGTTTTGAAATTGAATTCTAGATTGAATGAAATTTATCCAGGTATAACAAGAGGAATAAGTAAAGATGAGAATAGTGATTATGATGGGATTAGAATTGAATTTGGCAATATTTTTAATGATTATGATGAGGTAATTAATACTGTAGATGTGTTTTCGAATATATTTAAAGAGGTATTATATGAATAAAGAATCTGCTGTAAAAACTGTATTTATTTTGTTGTTTATATGTTTTTTAACTATTTATATATCACAAGCAACTGGCTATTATGAGTATAAACTTCATAAGAAAGCAGAATTAACAAAGGAACAAATAAAAAAGTTTGAAAATGATGTTAAGAATAATGAAAAAATTGATTTAAATGATTATTTAAAGGATGGTGTAAAAGATTATTCAAATAGTGTTTCTAAAATGGGAACTGATTTTTCTAATGTAACTAGTAAATATATAAAAAAAGGAATAGATGGTATGTTTAAAATTATAGATAGTTTGCTTACGTAGTTTACAAAATACTCATTTTAAGATATTATTATAATGTGGTGGATTATATGAACGATTTAAGTAAGTATAAGTTAAGTTATAATGATTATAAAATAGATATTAGTGTTATAAATAAGTTGTGTTTAGATATAGATGGTGATAATAAGGAATTGTCAATCTTGGAAGTTGTAGTTACAAAAAAGAACGGAAGTGTTGTTTATTTGGGTGATTTTTATGGATTGCTTCCTAAGGTTTTGAGTAATGATGAGATTAGTAAAATGATATCTTATTTAATGGATAATATTGATTATATATTATATGAAAATTCTAGGTTCATTGGAGTGTTTGATGGCAAAGAAGTTACTTTAAATGATAAAATAACTGCTGTTTTAAGAAGAAAAATGAATAATAGTAGTGAACTTGAATTAAAGAACATTTATGAAGAATATATGAGTATGAAGAAAGATACAAAAGAACATGTGAAATATGCTCATTTTTTAGAATTATATTTTAATAGCCATAAGATACCAGATTCAATAGTAGGATCTTACTTAGGAAAAAGAAGAAAATCTATATTGGATTATGATGATGTTTCTTGTGAAATAAAGAAAGATTTTAATATGAATGTTTATGATAGTACATCTACTTATGAATATGAGAATAATTTGGAATTATTAAGTAAATTAAATATAGAAATAAATGAAAAAGTAGAGGAACTTAAGGTATTAGAGAGTTTTATTAATAAGATAGATGATTTGTTAATGTTTCAAAATAATAATATTAAAACGAAAAAAGAGATTGGAACTATTGAACAAGAATTAGATGAATTGAAAATGTTTGACAAAAGAAAAAAAGAATTGAAGCAGAGATTAAAAGAATTAAAAAATGGATTTATTAAAATTGATATGGTTAAAGTGAGGGATGAATTAAAAGTTGATATTTCAGAAAGGTATACGAGTAAGTATGCGGATACTCATGGTATAATAGCTTTATATGATAGGTTATCTTTAGAAGATTTATATCAAGTGTTTAATGAAATACATAGTGTAAGAGAAAGACAGCATTTGAGGTTGTTAGATAAGTATAATAATGTATCTGAAATGGTTCATTATCATGAAGAAAACTTTGTTGATATTGGAGATTTATATGATAGAGTAGATAATAGTAATAGAAAAAAATCATAAAAAAAAGAAAAATTATTGACAGTAAAATTGTACTATGCTATAATTTATCTTGTCTTGGGGAATTAGCTCAGTTGGCTAGAGCATCTGCCTTGCACGCAGAGGGTCAAGGGTTCGAGTCCCTTATTCTCCACCATTAGATAATTAACCCTTATTTTATAAGGGTTTTTTCATTGTTTAAAAGTTAGGCGAGAATCGAACTATTTGGCAATTTTGACAACAATTGACAACAGTTTTCACTAAAATCCACTTTGAAAACCAACTCAAAATTTTACATCAAAAAATTATCCATCTAAACCCGTCAAAAACCGCCTAAAATCACCCTATTTGTAGTCAAATTTGTAGTACAACATTTATTTCATAAAATTTAATGATTTTGCAATAAAAAAGATGGCAAAAGCCATCTTTAATTTTTTATAATTTCAAAAATCTTAGCTTTAATAATTTCTTCAAAATTATTTTTTCCATCAATTATTGAATCAAATACACTTATTAAATCATTGTCCATAATTGGAATAATCAATCCTCTATCTTCGGCATATGTGTCTTTGCACCTTTTCATAAACAAATCATATTTTTTAATGTCTCTAAAAACCAAAAAACCGCATTTCCCTCTTTTAGGTGAAAATCTACCAGCCAACTGATCAATTTCTGGATTTCCAACATCATTTGAATAGTTTTTACATTCCATTATAACCATATTAAAAGGAATATGATACTTATCATGTATATCATATAAAATTCCGCTTGACGCAGAATTTAGAAAGGCAATATCAATACGTTTTCTACCATCATTAATTTTTACCTCTTTACTTGGGCAACTCACTTTAGTTCCAAATATAAAGACAAAAATATCCAGAATGATATCTTGATATAAATTTTCATCTTCTTTACCCGGTTTAATTTCTGAAAGTTTATCTTTAAAATATTGTGCTCTATCAGCCTCGCTTTCTTCAACTTCGATTGCAGATTCTACATATTTTTTTATTATTTCATTTTTAAATAGTTCATAAACCTCTGGATGATTTAGTGCAAATTGCTCACAAAAACCTTTATCTAAAATTTCACCGTTTTTTTCATATTCCTCACGTATGGATTTTTTAGTTACATACTCTGTTCCATCTTTTCTTTGCATTACTAAAGATGTTTTGTCGTTAATATTATATTCTTGTAAAGCATTCAAAATATAGTGTTGTAAAAAATTATCCCACGTATACTTATTGCTGGAAGAAACAATTTTTTTAGGTACCAATAAAATTCTTTTATTGCCAATAATTAACTGTTCTATATTGTTTTCTCTTTCCCATGATAAACTATTTCCATTCCAAAAATAGTTAGTTCTTTCTTTTACTAATGGAATATTATAGTTATTACATTGTTGAATAGTATACTCTATAAGAACTTTTCTTATTATATTGGCTACCATATCAGAAACTCTATCAACATCAATATCTTTTAAAAATATCTTTGTGTCTTCAATATTTACTAACAAATCACCTTGAAAAGCCGGGCTCTGTTTTAATGCAAAACAGAATTTGTTGGCTGTCAATGGACCAATTCCACTACCATTTGTGCCTCTATCTTTTGAGTATCCTAAGCAAATATCGCTACTTTCACTCAAGTAAGAACACAAAATTACTGCCTCTCTCATTTTATTTCGTTTTATTAAATCCACCAACTTAGTAAAAAAACTTTTTATTAATAAATCACATTTAATTGTAAAGTCACAATCCTGTTTTGATATCCAATAAGGATCAATAAACAATTCCGTATCATGATTTATATCAATATCAACAAAATCTAATTCATATTGAGTTTTATTTAAATTAAAAATTTCAGTAATTTTTGCCACACTTAACTCCTTATATTTTATAAGTATAGCATATTTTGAAATACAAAACAATAGCTCTCAACAAAGTTACATTTCCATATCTTTTTCTTTTCTGCGTTTTCTTCTTTCTTCTCGTTGGCGTTTAAGTTCTTCGTATTGCCTGTCGAGTTCATCATCGGTCATTTCTTCGTATGTTATTGATTTTTGTTCAGTTGTTTCGGTGTTAAAGATGTTATTGTCTATGTAGTAGGCGGGAACATCTTTTTTGATGTGTTCTTCGCCATCATAGAGCGTTGTGTCATTAAAAAGACTATCCAACAGTTCTGCACCTTCGTAGTCGAGTTCTTGGTCGATTACTGAGTTATAGTGCAATTGGGTAGTCTTTGCGTCTTTATGTCCAAGTAAATGCTGAACATCTTTTATATTTCTTTTATTCTCAATTTGCATGTTTGAAAATGTTTGTCTTAACATGTGGCAATGGAGTCCAAATTCTTGCCTAAAACCGTGTTTCTTAGCAAACCTATCAAATACTCGACGAGTTGCGTCATAACTGCGTATCGAGCCATCATCGTTGCAAAACACAAGGTTTGTAGACTTAGTTAAAGTTTTTCCTTTAACCTGTTCTTTGCACCATTGTATTTTTCGCCATTGGAGCAAGGCATCAATTACTAGTTGTGGCATTTTAATTGCTCGTTTACTGCAAGTTGTTTTGGTGCTTGAAATAATATTCTTTCTGCCAACTATGTTAAGGTCGTTATCAAACTCAACATCTTCGGTCGAACCTTGTTCAACAAACAAAGCACCTTTTTCAAAATCTATGTTTTCCCATTTTAAAGCAAGTGCTTCACCAATACGGAGCGAAGCCAACATCATAACTAATGAAAGTGGTTTAATAATATCTGGGCCGTCATCAAGCGCACGAATAAATCTTGCTCTTTCAGCAACAGGAATTGCTTTGTAGTTTTCATTGTTTTTGTGTTGACCTTTGCTATCAATGTATGTTTTTTTATATCTATTGCTCACTTTACATTTTAGGGTAGGATTATCATAGGCAAGTCCTTGTTCAATTAAGTGTTCATAAAATTGATTTAACAAAAACTTTATTCTCTTTGGTGTGTTAGACCTTCCTTTGTGGTCTTGCAAAGATTTGGTCAAAATTGCTTGAACAATGTTTGTGTTGACTTCATTTATTTTCATATTTCCAATCGCTGGAAGAATGTGATTTTTGAATGTTCTAATATTACTTTCAAATGTGCGAGATGATACCATTGGCTTCTTAAATATTCGCAACCAATTTTTCATTGTTTCACCAACCAAAGCTGTTGTTGAAGATACTTGTGGACCAGTTACAAGTCTATGTTTTAGTACACTCATTTTCTCTAAAACTTCTGCTTGTGAATGTTCATAAACCGATTTCCTATTTACCTTGCCATCGGGTTTATATCCAAGAGTTACAACTCCACACCAACGACCATCTTTTCTTTGAACAATGCTTCCTTCGCCATTTGCTCGTCTAGAATTCTTTCTCTTCTTAGCCATTAGTTTTTCCTCCTGTTATCTTGAAAGTAAGCCCATCTTGCAAATGCCATTACACTAATAACTTTGCGCTTGCCGACATTGGTGGTTGGAAAATCATATCTATTCATAAGTGTTCTTACATTGCCTTTGCCAAGACTTGTAATTTTCATTAAATCCTCACAGTCTAAATAATCTTTGTTATATCTATCTGCAAGTCTTTTAGCTTCTAATAAAATAAGTTCTTCTACTTTAATTTCCATATTGTTCTCCTACATCTCTTCTTGTTTATCTAACTGCTGTTCTACAATCCTTGCTAAATCTTCACATAATGTTTCAAAATCACCATCGTTTACATTTTTAAGATTTCCATAGCCTTCAAGACAATAAACATCATCGCTATAAGTGTCACCAACAAAACAACGCAATCTGTCAATGCTATCAGAATTGTTTTCTATTGCAATTTTTTCATCTTCTTCGCTAACAATAAAGTTTTGTTCATAAATATAATCTGTTAAATCCAAACCTGATACATTGCAATCTATTTCAACACAGGCATTATAGATCTTATTGTAATTTGTTAAATTACTGTTATTTGGAATATCTTCTTTTATGTCTTGTAAATTTTTAAGTATTGTTCTTTTATTCATTTTTAGTATCCTTTAATATCAAAGGCTTTAATTTTCAGCCACTCGTTTAATCATAACCGGTGGCACACTCATTCCGCAAATATAAGCTACATTATCAATGTTTTCACTCAAAAAATTATAGTCCTGTGGGAAAGTTGAAATTGAAATAATATCTTGCTTTGATAAAAAACATTTGTTATCCCATCGAATATTGTTGCAGTGGGCAGTAATTGTTGGTGCAACTTGATTATCATAAACAAAACAGTAATTAAAAAAAGAACTCTTGCCACGCAATTTCAAACAAGCATAGGTGTTTAATTTATTGCATTTTATTTTATTAAACAAATTTATTTCAAGCGTGTGATTGTTTGGTAGAGCGAAGCGACAGTGCTTGTGATAAGACAAGCACACCTGAATTTTAGAAATATTATAAATGGAAAAAAGTCATATTTCTAATTTGCGTAGAAATATGACTTGAAATTATACAATAAACCCGTTTTGCATCAGCCAAATTGCGAATTTAGACATTGATGCAAAGCCTGTTTTTTCTAAAATTAGTGTTATTTTGTTTTTAATTGTGGACTCAGAAAAGGACAACTTTTGTGCAATCTCTTTTCGATTGTTGCCTTGACAATATAGTCTTACAATATTGAGTTCGTTGTCAGTTAAATTTTTCAAAAAAGAAATTTCTTCTCTTTTGCTTATTGGAAAAGTGCCATATCCATTCATAACACTATGAATAATTGTGATTAGTTCTTTGGTTGGTATAGTTTTATATACGAAACTGTCTGCACCAGATTGCTTGGCTCTATCAATAAAACTTATTTCCATAACAGATGTCATTAGAATAATTTTAATGTTTGGGTTGTCTTGCTTAATTTCTTTTATATAGTCTATGCTATTGTGATTATTCGAGCAGCAAACATCGGTTAAAATTACATCAATGTTTTTTCTATCTTCAATATAAAAATAGTCTGCAATATCCTTAAATTTTCCAACAATTTCAATTTCGCCACTCGCTTCAAGCGACAAAGACATTCCGTCTAATAATAAATCTTGGTCTTCCACAAGCAATACTTTAATTTTATCCATTTTCGCTCCCAAAAGTATTTATTTTTTATATTATATCATAAAAGCCCCACAAGATAATAGGACTTTTGTCCTTTTTTTGAACAAAAGTTTAGACTTAAGTCCTAATCATTTTT
>ERZ1106954.1515-NODE-1515-length-17235-cov-5.799651_pt1 | contig 17235 bp, 14 predicted proteins | sample MGYA00403678_ERZ1106954 | MGnify/ENA primary metagenome ERZ1106954 (study PRJEB35170, sample SAMEA104062445) | human gut metagenome | biome: human gut; feature: human-associated habitat; material: faeces | place: Denmark | collected 2012-08-20 ... | reverse complement strand
ACCAACGACATCGACACCATGCGGCAGATGATTTCCCAGTCCATGCCGCAGCTCATTTCCAGCGTTGTGACGATTGTGAGCATCGTGACCTCGATGATTATCCTCAACGTGCCGCTGCTGATCATCACGCTGTTCATGGTTGCCACGACGATGACGCTCTCCGTCAAGCGCATCAAGAGCGCCGGGCGGTTCTTCGTCGCCCAGCAGCAGGATCTGGGCAGGGTCAACGGCTATATCGAGGAGATGATGGACGGCCAGAAGGTCGTCAAGGTCTTCTGCCACGAGGAACAGAATTTCGCGGGCTTCAAGCAGCTCAACGATTCCCTCCGCGAGAGCGCCTACAACGCCAACCGCATCTCCAACACCATCATGCCGCTGACGATGGCGATGGGCAACCTGAGCTATGTGCTCTGCGCAGTGGTCGGCGGCCTGCTGGCCTCCGGCGGCTACCTCGGCCTGACCATCGGCACGCTGGTCTCCTTCCTGACGCTGAACAAGAGCTTTAACCAGCCGATCAATCAGGTCTCCCAGCAATCCAATGCCATCATCATGGCGCTGGCGGGCGCGGAGCGCGTCTTTGACCTGCTGGATGAAGCGCCCGAGGTGGACGACGGCTATGTCACCCTCGTCAACGCGAAGAAGGACGAAAACGGCGCCATCACCGAAAGCGACGGCCGCACCGGCCTCTGGGCGTGGAAGCACACGCACAAGGACACGGGCGAAACCGAATATCGCGAGCTGAAGGGCGATATCGTGATGGATCACGTCGATTTCGGCTACAGCGACGACAAGATGGTGCTCCACGACATCAAGCTCTACGCCACGCCGGGGCAGAAGATCGCGTTCGTCGGCTCGACCGGCGCGGGCAAGACGACCATCACCAACCTGATTAACCGATTCTACGACATTCAGGATGGCAAGATCCGCTACGACGGCATCAACATCAACAAGATCAGGAAGGACGACCTGCGCCGCTCGCTGGGCATCGTGCTTCAGGATACGCACCTGTTCACCGGCACGGTGATGGAAAATATCCGCTACGGCCGTCTGGACGCGACGGACGAGGAATGTATCGAGGCCGCCAAGCTCGCCAACGCGGACGGCTTCATCACCCGCCTGCCGGACGGCTACAACACCATGCTCAAGGGCGACGGCGGCAACCTCTCGCAGGGGCAGCGCCAGCTTCTGGCCATCGCGCGCGCGGCGGTCGCCGATCCGCCCGTGCTGATTCTCGACGAGGCGACCAGCTCGATCGACACCCGCACCGAGGCGCTCGTTCAGGCCGGCATGGATTCCCTGATGAAGGGGCGCACCACGTTCGTCATCGCGCACCGCCTGTCCACCGTGCGCAACAGCGACTGCATCATGGTGCTTGAGCAGGGGCGCATCATCGAGCGCGGCACGCACGACGAGCTGATCGCCCAGCACGGCAAGTATTACCAGCTCTACACCGGCGATTTCGAGGAAAACGATTGACGATACTCGCCGCGAGAAACGGCGCAGATAGAACGAAAAAGAAGCCGAAGAACGCCTGAAAGGGGTCCCCTGTGTGAAAACGCGGGGGATTTTTTTCGTTCGCCGGGATAAATTTGACAGCCTCATGCGTTTCTATGGTATAATCGGAGGGAAGATTTTCCCGCCGAGGCCGTCTGCCCGGCGGCAGGCAGGAGGCTGGCACGATTGAATCAGGCTTGGTATCAGGTGGCGTCCATGGGCTTTGGGTATCTCAGCGCGGCGATCATCGCGCTGATCGTGCTGCTGGCCTTTCGGAAATATACGAAAGACCGCGCGCTCTGGCGGCGGGTCAAAAAGAACCTGCCGCGGACAGGCGCGGCGGGCCGCCTGATTGTGCTTTCCGCGGGGAACCGGCGGCTTCCGGCGGGAACGGAGCTGCGCGTGCCGTTTGAGGGGACGCTGGGCGGCTCGATGGGCTGCGACGTCTGCGTGCCGTATAAAAGGGTGCATATGCGCTCGGCGTTTTTCTGGGTCGAGGGCGAGGCGCTGCACCTCGTGCCGCTGCATAAGGACGGATTTCTGGCGGATGAAACGCCGATTGAACCGGGCGACGAGGCCATCATGCGCGACGGCGCGATGCTACGCGTCGGCGAATTGAAGCTGGTGCTGCGGATGTATGACCGCGGCGAAGGCGTGGTCGGCGCGGACGAGCCGTATGTGACCCGCGCCCGCCGCAGCAAGGCCGGACAGGGGCGCGGCGACGGGCTGGGCGCGCCGACGCGCGGCGCGATCCGCAGGGAGAAAAAACGGATGAATTACAGCGAAGCGGACGAGACCGAACGAGCCTCCGCCGCGCAGAAGGATAAAAAGATGCGGAGGTGACGGCATGGCTCCACGCAAGCGCGATACACAGGTGCAGGAAGACGGGCAGACCGTCTATAAACCCGCAAAGAAAGCGAAAACCGTCGTGAAGGAAGAACCGGAGGACAAAAAGCCCGTCCGCCTCAAGCCGGCGCGGACGAAAACGGGCAGGCTCAAGCCCGAAGCGGAGAAAGAAGAAAAAAAGCCGGACAAAAAACCGCCCCGGCGCTACGAGCCGGAGCAGAAGCTGACCGGGCGGGAGAAAAAGGAAAAGGCGCGCGCCGCCGCCGTCGCCCGCGACAGGCGCAGGGCGGTCAGCCGCGCGGGGGACGGATGCGTGACGATGATCGCGCTGCTGACGGCGGTGTTCGAGGTGCTCGGGCTGCTGCTCTGCGCGGCCAAGGCGGAGGGCGCGTGGGATACGCAGGCGGTCAGGCTGTGCATGGTCATGGCGCCGCTGGGGCTGCTCACCACGCTGGCGCTGCCGCGGCTTCTGCCGATGGATTCGCTGGTGATGGCGCTGACGAATTTCCTCTGCGGCGTGGGCGTGGTGGTGCTCTATACGGTCTCGCCCGAACGTGGCGCGCGGCAGGCGATGTTCTACGCGATGGGGCTGGCGGCGATGCTCGTGATGAGCGAAATCGTCTTCCATGTGCGCCATTTCCGGGGGCTGACGCTGCTGGGCATGGCGCTGGGCATCGGCGCGCTGATCCTGCCGCTGGCCTTCGGCGAATGGAACAACGGCGCGAAGAACTGGGTGTCCGTGCCGCTGCTCGGCTCGTTTCAGCCCAGCGAAATCGTGAAGCTCTCGGTGGTGCTGGCGCTGGCGTATTTCTTCAGCGCGCATCGAACCGTCTGGCAGATGATGCCCGCGCTCCTGTTTGCGGCGGCCTGCCTTCTGCTGCTGATGATGCAGCGCGACCTCGGCACGGCGCTGATCTATTACCTGACGACGCTGGTGCTGTTCTACGTCGCCTGCGGCAACGTGCCGCTGACGATCCTCGGCCTCGGCGGCGGCGCGGGCGCGGCGGTGCTGGGCTATCAGATGTTCGCGCATGTCAAGGTGCGCGTGGCGATGTGGCGCAACCCGTGGAGCGACCCGACGGACAAGGGCTATCAGATCATTCAGGCGTTGCTGGCCATCGGCTCGGGCGGGCTGTTCGGCGTGGGGCTGGGGCAGGGCACGCCGGAGAAAATCCCCGCCTATTACAACGACTTTATCTTCGCCGTGGTCTGCGAGCAGCTTGGGCAGGCGTTCGGCGTGCTGCTGCTGGCGGTCTATGTGCTGCTGATTCTGCGCGGGGTGACGGTGGTTGCCCGCGCGCGGCGCTCGTTTGAGATGCTGCTGGGCTGCGGTGTGCTGACCATGCTGGGGATTCAGACGTTTATGATCGTCGCGGGCGTCATCAAGATGATTCCGCTGACGGGCGTGACGATGCCCTTCCTCAGCTACGGCGGCTCGTCGCTGCTCTCGTGCATGGCGATGATCGGGATTCTGCACGGGGCGAGCGCAAGGGCGCAGGAAAATCTGGAAGAAGATATTCTGTGCGTGAGAGGGTGATTTTATCAAGGTTATCAAGCGGCGCATGCACCTGCTGACGCTGCTGCTGGTGCTGATGTTCGCGCTGGTGATCGCGTATTTCTGCTACTGCGTCTATTTCTACGGCGGGCGCTGGGTCGCGAACCCCTATAACCCGCGCATCAGCAGCCGGAAGCGGCATGTCGTCATGGGCACGCTGACCGACAGGGACGGCACGGTGCTGGCCTATACGGATGAGGACGGCAGGCGGTGCTACAACGGCAGCGCGGCGACGCGCAAGGCGGTCTGTCAGGTGGTCGGCGACAGCGGCGGCAAGGTTTCCACCGGCGCGGACACGTTCCACGCGCAGTTTCTGCTGGGCTTCCGCTCCAGCATCTTCGAGCGGCTGGCCGACGCCTTTACCGGCACGACCCAGCGCGGCGACGACGTTCGGCTGACGATCTCCGAGCGGCTCTCCCGCTACATCAGCGAGCAGTTCCCCGCGGGCAAGCGCGGCGCGGTCGTCGTGCTCAATTACAAGACGAACGAGATTCTGGCGATGGTCTCCATGCCGCAGTTCGATCCGACGAACATGGATTCGGCGCTGTCGGACGAGGCGGCGGGCGCGCTCATCAACCGCGCGACGCAGGGGCTGTATCCGCCCGGCTCGACGTTCAAAATCGTGACGCTGGCCTCCGCGCTGGAAAATCTGCCCGATCTGAATGATTTCGCGTTCGACTGCACGGGCTATTATCCCGTGGGCAATTACGCCGTCACAGACGGCAGCGCGCACGGGGTGCAAACCCTGTCCGACGCATTCGCGCGCTCCTGCAACACGACCTTCGCCGCGCTCTCGCAGGATCTCGGCTATGAGATGCTGGGCAATACGGCGGAGGAGATGGGCTTTAACCGGAACTTCATGTTCAGCGATTTGATCGTTTACAATTCCAGCTACCCCATCGACGACCTGAGCGCCGAGGATCTGGCGTGGTCGGCCATCGGTCAGGGGCGCGTGCTCGCCACGCCGATGCACATGGCGCTGATCGCCGCGACGATCGCCAACCGCGGCGTGATGAACGAGCCGCGCCTCGTCGCGCAGATCACGACCGCGCAGGGCGGAAACCGCGCGCTGCTCAGCCACGCGGGCGGCAGGCGCGTGCTCGGCGAGGACGTGGCGGCGCGGCTGGAAAAAGAGATGATCCGCGTGGTCAAATCCGGCACGGGCAAGCGCGCCGCGCTGGATAACGGCTATACCGTCGCGGGCAAAACCGGCTCGGCGGAGGCCAGCAACGACAAAAGCATCGAATCACATGCGTGGTTCGTTGGCTATATCACCAATGACAGCGCGCCTTACGCGATCTGCGTCCTCGTGGAAAACGGCGGAAGCGGCGGCGGCGTGGCCGCGCCGCTGGCGCGCAAGACGCTGCAAAAGGCGATTCATCTGGGATTATAATCAAGGAGGTTTTTAGCGATGCGCAAGAGGATTTCGGGTTTGATGGCGTTTATTTGTCTGTTGGTGGCGGCGGCTTCGGCGCTGGCGGCAGGCACGACGGTGACGACGTTCACGCCGTTTGCGGATATGGATTTCGCCGCGCAGGGGTACATGGATTTGATTACCGCGTGGGAAGACGAAACCGGCAACATGGTGGAGGATTATTCCGGCCTGGAGGACGACCTGTTCATGGAGCAGATGCAGGAGATGGTGACCGCCGGCCGCGCGGATCTGGTCGTCGTGCCGCTGGGCAGCGGGCTGACGAAGGATCAGCTGGTCAGCGTGGACGAGCTGCTGGCCGCCGCGCCGGATTGCGGCGCGAGGCGGATGGACGCGATGGCGGAGCGCGACGGCAGCGTGCTGCTCGCGCCGGTGCGCTTCAACTGGGAGGCGCTGTATGTCAACGCCGACGTGCTGGAGGCGAACGGCGTCGCCGTGCCGACGAATTACGACGAATTGATCATCGCCTGTGCGTCGCTGGCGCAGAAGGGGATTCTGCCGCTCGCCAACGCCATGTGCGAATGGCCGGAGATCGTGCTGGACTGCACGGCGATGATCGGCGCGCCCGCCGATCAATACGGCCAGCAGACCTCGCTGGACGGCGCGAAGGCCGTGACGACGGCGCTCACGCAGGTCGGCGCGTTCGGCCTCGATCCGTGGAATCTGACGGACGAGCAGGCGAAGCAGGCGTTCATGGAGGGCGCGGCGGCGATGCGTTTTGACGGCAGCGATTTGGCCGAGCTGGTGCCCGAGGCGCGGCAGGAGCACGTCGTCGCCGTCGCCCTCGCGGGTATGGACGGGCAGGCGCGCACCGCGTTGGTCGGCACGCCGAGCTATGGACTGGCGCTCACCCGCGCCTGCTGGCAGGACAGCGCGCGCCGCGAGGCCGCCCTGTCCCTGGCTCAAAAGCTGCTGGGCGGCGACGGCGCGGCGATGATTGGCGCGCCTGCGTATACGACCGCGCTGGGGAAGAGCGTGGCGCAGATGAACGCTTCGGCGACCGCTTGCGCAGGGCTGCTGTATGACCTGAACCCCGAGCATTTTGACGAATGGTCGGAGAGCGTGGTTTCCGCGCTGATGGCGCTGTAATACTAATTCTTGTTAAAATGGCTTAATCCGCGCACCATCTTTTTCGCTCTGACTTTGCCTCGTTCCGTTCAACGTACCTCCAGTACGCCTCACTTCACTTGGCTTCGTCAGAACAAAAAATCTGATGCGCTCTGTTAAGCATTTTAACTGCGAATTAGTATAAAAGAACAGAAAGAGCGCATGGCCGCGTGGCCGTGCGCTCTTTTTAGCGAATCGGAAATTGCATAAAATCGCATGCGTAAGCAGAAATATGATGCTTTTGCAGACTTCGGCGGAGGGGCAGGCGGGCTCAGCCCGCGTTATACCCGTTCCGCGACGAGGTCGCCCATCTGTGCGCAGCCGACCTTCGTGCAGCCTGCGGAGAAAATATCGCCGGTGCGGTAGCCCTCGTCGAGCACCTGCGAAACCGCGCGCTCAATCGCGGCGGCTTCCTGCTCGAGGCCGAGGCTGTGGCGCAGCAGCAGCGCGCCGGAGAGAATCGTGCCCAGCGGATTGGCGATGTCGCGCCCCGCGATGTCCGGGGCGCTGCCGTGAATCGGCTCATACAGGCCGCGCGTCGTGCTGCCCAGGCTGGCGGAGGGCATCATGCCCAGACTGCCCGCGATGGCGGCGCTCTCATCCGAGAGGATGTCGCCGAACAGGTTGCCGGTTATCATCACGTCAAACTGCGCCGGGTTCAAAATGAGCTGCATGGCGGCGTTGTCCACGTACATGAAGCTGACCTCGACCTCCGGGTATTCGCGGCTCAGGCGCTCGACCGTCTCGCGCCACAGGCGACTGCATTCCAGCACGTTGGCCTTGTCCACCGAGCAGAGCCTGCCGCGGCGCTTTTTCGCCATTTCAAAGCCGATGCGCGCCAGACGCTCGACCTCCGGCACGGAATAGGCCATCTCGTCCGTCGCCGCCGCGCGATCCTCGCTGCGCCAGCGCTTGCCGAAGTAGATGTCGCCGGTCAGCTCGCGCAGGATCATAATGTCAATCGGCTTGGCGATGATGTCCGGGCGGAGCGGACATGCGCCGGAAAGCTGCGGGTGAATCGTGCACGGGCGCAGATTGGCGAACACCTGCATGCCCTTGCGCAGGGCGAGCAGCCCCTTTTCCGGGCGGCGGGCCGGCTCGACCGCGTCCCACTTCGGGCCGCCGACGCTGCCCATCAGCACCGCGTCCGCCGCGTTGCAGGCCGCCAGCGTCTCGTCCGTCAGCGGCACGCCGAATGCATCGATGGACGCGCCGCCGAGCCTGCGCTCGTCAAAGCAGAACGTGTGGCCGTATTTTTCCGCGACGGCGTTTAACACCTTGACCGCCTGCGCGACGATCTCCGGGCCGATGTAGTCGCCCGGCAGAGTGACGATATGGGCTTTCATGGCTCACGCCTTTCCCGCGATCTTTTCGCGAACGAAGTTTTCAATGCCGCCGACGTTGATGATCTTCTGGATGAACGGGGGGAACGGCGCGGCGGTGAAGCGCTCGCCGGTGGTTCGATCCTCGATCACGCCGGTATCCAGATGGACGGCCACCTCGTCGCCGTCGCGGATGGCCTTGGCCGCTGCCGGACACTCGATGATCGGCAGGCCGATATCAATCGAGTTGCGGTAGAAGATGCGGGCGAAGCTGTCCGCGATGACGAGCTGAATACCGCTGGCCTTGATGGCGATGGGCGCGTGCTCGCGAGAGGAGCCGCAGCCGAAGTTGCGCCCCGCGACGATGATGCGGCTCGTTTCGCTCTTGCGCTTGAAATCGCTGTCCAGATCCTCCATGCAGTGGGCGGCCAGCTCGGCGGGGTCGGTGGTGTTGAGGTAGCGGGCGGGGATGATGACGTCCGTATCGACGTGATCGCCGTATCGAATGACGGTAGACTGAACGAACATGTTAGAGCACCTCCTCAGGCGTGGCGACGCGGCCCATGATGGCGGAAGCCGCGGCGACCGCCGGGCTGGCCAGAATGATTTCACTGCCGGTGTGACCCATGCGGCCGACAAAGTTGCGGTTGGTGGTGGAAACGGCGCGCTCGCCGTCGGCCAGAACGCCGCAGAAGCCGCCCAGACACGGGCCGCAGGTCGGCATGGTGAAAATCGCGCCCGCGTCGATGAAGATATCCACCAGCCCCTCCTTCAGGCAGTCCTTGACGACCTGCTGGGTGCCGGGGATGACGATGCAGCGCACATGGTCGCTGACCTTATGCCCTTTGAGAATCTGCGCGGCGACGCGCATGTCGCTGATGCGGCCGTTGGTGCAGCTTCCGATGACGACCTGATCGATGGTCTGCCTGCACTCGCGCGCCGGACGGGTGTTTTCCGGCAGATGCGGCAGGGAGACGGTCATATCCAGCTCGTCGAGGTTGATGGTCACGGTGCGGCTGTATTCCGCGTCCGGGTCGGCCTCAAACGCCGTCCATTCGCGCGTCACGCGCCCCTTGAGGTATTCGCGGCAGACGTCATCCACTGGGAAAATGCCGTTCTTCGCGCCTGCCTCGATGGCCATGTTCGCGATGGTCAGGCGGCCGTCCATCGGGATTTCCTTTACGCCGTCGCCGGTGAATTCGAGGGACTGATACAGCGCGCCGTCCACGCCGATTTCGCCGATGAGGTGCAGAATCACGTCCTTGCCGCTGACCCACGGCTTCATTTTGCCGGTCAGCACGACCTTGATGGCCTCCGGCACCTTGAACCAGCATTCGCCCGTCGCCATGCCCACGGCCATATCCGTCGAGCCCACGCCCGTGGAGAACGCGCCCACCGCGCCGTAGGTGCAGGTGTGGCTGTCCGCGCCGATGATGACCTCGCCGGGGGCGACGATGCCCTGCTCCGGCAGCAGCGCGTGCTCAATGCCCACGCGGCCGACCTCGTAATAGTGGACGATGTGCTGCGCGCGCGCGAATTCGCGCATCTGCTTGGCGAGCGTCGCGGCCTTGATGTCCTTGTTGGGGACGAAGTGATCCGGGATCAGCGCGATCTTCGCGGGGTCGAACACCTTGACCGCGCCCATCCGGTGAAACTCGTTGATGGCCACGGGGGCGGTGATGTCGTTGCCCAGCACAAGGTCAAGCTTGCACATGAGCAGCTCACCCGCGCGGCAGCGCTCAACGCCGGCGGCACGCGCGAGGATTTTTTGTGTCATGGTCATGCCCATAGCGGAAAAACCTCCCTCAAGAAAATGAAAAAGCCTCGCACACCTGCTTTTCGCAGGGGCGAGGCGAGAATGCCACACGGTACCACCCTGATTCGGCTTTCACTCAAGCGCGGAAGCCCTCTTTTGCCTTAACGCGGCCGGTTCGTCCTCTGCTCGGCACAGAGGCAGCTCGGGAGTGAGTTATCCCGCGTCCCCGCCGTCGGCTTGCACCGGGCGCCGACTCTCTGAAGGTCAGGGGCGCGTCTTTGTTCCGTCATTGCTTTTGCGGCTGAAAGCCGCCTTTCGCTTAAAAAGCGATGTGCGATTTGCGTATTATTGTAATCCGAATGTGACAAGTTGTCAAGTATGGAAATCAATCCCCCGCCATGGCGCGGCGGCTCGAATGGATGAAATCAAACGAATCCAGGGTTTTACCGGCCATCACGCCGGTTGCGCGGCCGTTTTCGGCAGCGATTTCGCCGGATACGATGACAAAACGGATGCCCTCCGGCGCGGCGTCCGGGCGGCCGAGACCGGGGAAATCCGCGCGGTCGCAAATCGTTTCGGGGTCGAAGACGAGCAGATCGGCGTCCATGCCCGCGCGGATGCGCCCCTTGCGCCCGAGCCCCATCGTCTGCGCGGGGAGGAGCGTCGTATGCGCAATCGCCTGCTCCCAGCTCAGCTCGCCGCGCTCGATCACCATTTTGCGCAGATAGCGCGGGAAGCTGCCCGCGATCTGCGGGTGCCCTTCGCCGGGGGCGTAGCTGCCCGTGTCGGTGGAAACCATCGTCATCGGGTAGCGCTGAATGGTGTAGACGGCCTCCTCGCTGCCCGTGTTGACCACCACCGCGTCGCACGGGTGCGCCGCGCGCAGGTGTTCATAGAGCGCCTGATCCGGCACGAGGCCGATGTGCTCGCCCGTGATGACCCGCAGGTGGCGCAGCTCGATGCCGTTGTCGCGCATGGTCACGGGCTCAAAGAGCGCCGAGCCGATGGAAGAACACCAATCCTTGTACATGCCGCTGTCCAGACGCATATCCACGCCGCGCGCGCGTGCCAGCTCCAGCATCTCCAGCGCCTTGTATTCGACGCCAACGCCGTATTGATATTCAAAGTGCGAGACGATCATCCGGCAGCCCGTGACCTCGGCCAGCTCGATGGCCTCGCTGAGCGAGTTGAGGTCGGTCATGGCGAACATGCGCGTGTCGATGGCGGCGGGTCTGCCGTAGCGGCGTGCCATCGTGCACAGCGCCTCCATCTCCTCAAGCGACGTGCCCGGCGCGTAGCCCGGCCCGAGGGAAACGCCGGCCGCGCCGCTTTGCAGCGCGCGCTCGCAGAGGGCTTCCATCGTGTGTACCTGCGCGCGTTTGGCCGGGGCGAACAGATCGGTGACGCCCGCCGCCTCGCGCAGCGCGCACAGGCCGATCATCTCCGCCTGATGAATCGGAAATGCCGTCTGGCTACGCAGAAATGCGTCTATATCCAGCGGGGAAAAGCCGCAGTTGCCGCCCACCGTCGTCGTGATGCCCTGAAGCAGGGAGAGCGTGCCGGTGTATTTACAGCCGTCAATATGGCCGTGCGGGTCAATAAAGCCGGGGCAGACGAAGCAGCCGGAAGCGTCGATTACCCGCGCGTCCTTCGGCGCGCCAGACTGCGCCGGTTGGACGGCGGCGATGCGCCCGTCCTCGCAGAGCACATCGGCCTGAAAGCGCGACAGGGTCTCCGGGTCGATGACCGTGCCGCCGGAAATGAATAGCTTTGACATGGTTTTCTCCTCCATACTCCATCTTACGAACAGAAAAATATGGCGGTTCATCCGTCCTGAAAAACCCGCCCGAAATCGGACGGGCATTTCAGGACGGGGCGGCAAAGCCGCCCCGCCCTTCCTTTGGTCTCGCCGACGCGCGCCGAAATTCGGCTTTTGTCTGCCTGTTTAGGCAAAACGCGCTCAAAAAGGGAGCCCTTTTGCATCGGTTACATTTACGTGGGAACAAAACCTCCCTCCTTGAGGGAGGTGGCCGCGCCAGCGGCCGGAAGGAGTTACTGCATGCTCAGCTTGAACGTCGTCCAGATATCCTGGTATTTCTGCTCGTCCTCGCTGGACAGGTTGCGCACATACTCCGTGTCGTCGATGCGGTCATAAATGCCGTTGAACACCGGGTTGTTCAGGTAGCTTTCGGAAAGGCAGGCCTTCGCCGCCTCGTTCGGGCTGCAATAATACTGCCACTCGGCGCAGACCGCCGCGACTTCCGGGCGCAGCAGGTACTGGAGGAAAAGGTTCGCGTTCTTGGCGTGCGGCGCGTTCACCGGGATGAAGCAGCCGTCGATGCCGAAGCCCAGACCCTCTTCCGGCCAGACGACCTTCAAATCCGGGTTGGCGTCCAGCGCCAGCGCGACGAACGGGGTGAAGGTGTAGGCCACGGAAATATCGCCGGAAACCAGATAGTTGTGCAGGTTCTCATATTCGAGCACGTGGATGTTGCTGCGCAGCGCGTCGAGCTTTTCCGCCGCCTCCGCGAGCACCGCGTCGTCGGTGGTATTCATGCTCTGGTGCATGGAGAGCAGCACCATGCCGATGGTCACGCGCGCGTCGTCGATCAGGCCGAGGCTGTCTTCAAGGGACGGATCCCACAGGTCGTTGAAGCTCTTGATGTCGATCTCCACCGCGGACGGATCGTAGACGATCAGCGGAATGCCGCTCACATACGGCACGACGTACTGGTCGTCCGGATCGAAGAACTGATGGGTGAAGCCCTCGTTCAGGTTGGAATAGTTATCCACGATGGCGGGGTCGAACGGCTGCATCAGCCCGGCTTCGCGGGTGGCGTTGAGCATGTAGTCGCTGGCCAGTACCACGTCGTAATCGCCGCCGTTCACCGCGGAGAGCTTTTCATACATCTCCTCGTTGCTGGAGAAGGTCGCATAGTTGACCTTGATGCCCGTCTCATCTTCAAACGGCTTGATGACGGTCGAGTAGTCGATGTAACCTTCCCAGGTGAAGATGTTGAGCACGGCCTCGTCGGTCTTGTTCTCGGTCTCCGCCAGGGCGCAGCCGCCGATGGTCAGCAGCGCAAGCAGCAGGCAAAACAGTTTCTTCATGTCCATGTCCCTCCTTGATTCAGGAACGATTGATCTATCTCAAACGCGGGATGCGTTTGATGCTTATTGAAGATGGGCGTTGCTCCGGGCGGTCACCAGTTGGCTGACGGCCACGCAGATAAAGATCACGCCGAGCATCAGGGTGGAGAGCGCGTTGATCTCCGGCGTGCCGCCGGAACGCAGGCCGGTGTAGACCTTGAGCGGCAGGGTGGTCGTCTCCGCGCTGGTGACGAAGAAGGAGATCACCACGTCGTCAAGGCTCATCGCGGCGGAAAGCATCATGCCGGAGAGCACCGCCGGGAAGATCAGCGGCAGGGTGATGTCCTTCAAAACGCGCGCCGGGCTCGCGCCGAGGTCGCGCGCGGCCTCCGACAGCGAAGGATCCATGCCGATCAGGCGGGATTTGACGTTGATGAACACATAGGGGATGCAGAAGGTCGTGTGCGTCAGCACCAGCGCGCCCATGCCGAGCTTAAAGCCCACGGCGGTGAACACGGAGAGATACGCCATGCCCAGCACCAGCTCGGGGATCATCATCGGCAGGGTGGCGATGGTTTCGACCGCGCCGCCGAGCTTCAGGTGCGACCGCGCCAGCCCGATTGCGCCCAGCGTGCCGATGCCGCCCGCCAGCAGGCTGGAGACGACGGCCAGAACCAGCGAATTTTTGAGTGCGTCAGCCATCAAGGCGTTGGAAAACAGGCGGCTGTACCAATCGGTCGTGAAGCCCTGCCAGCTTCCGATGGTGCGCCCGCTGTTGAAGGAATAGATGACGACCATCAGAATCGGCAGATAGAGGACGATCAGCACCAGCGTCAGATAGACGGGGGAAAAGATCTTGCGCTTTCTGCGCCGCTTTGCCTGCACCATCACATCACCCCCAGATCATCGCCGCCGACCTTGCGATACAGCAGATAGATGCCGGCGGAAAGCGCGATGAGCACCATGCTCATGGCCGAGCCGACGTTCCAGTCGCGCACCTTGAGAAGCTGGTCGCGGATGAGGTTGCCCACCAGCACCAGACCGCCGCCCATGATATCCGACAGATAGAACAGGCCGACGCTGGGCACGAACACCAGCACGCAGCCGGCGAGAATGCCCGGCATGGTCAGCGGCAGCGTGACGGTGAGGAACGCCCGAACGGGGCTTGCGCCCAGATCGCGCGAGGCCTCCACCAGCGTGAAATCCATCTTATCCACCGCGTTGTGGCACGGTAGGATCATAAAGGAAATCAGGCAGTAGACCATCGCCAGCAGCACCGAGCCGTAGGAACCGAGGAACTTGATGTTCTTCTGAATCAGCCCCAGCGAGCGGAGCACGCCGTTGACCGGGCCGTTGGCCTGCAGGAGGATCTTCCAGCCGTAGATGCGCACCAGCGCGCTCGTCCAGAACGGGATGATGACCAGCATCATCAGCAGCGCCTTCCATTTGCGCGGGGCGCGCGCCATGCAGTAGCCGAAGGGATAGCCCACCAGCAGGGAGATGACCGTCGTAAAGAACGCGAGCTGGAGGCTGTTGGCGAAGACCTTGAGATAATCCTCGCGCAGCAGCGCCTTGTAGTTGGCGAGCGTCAGCGGCATGCCGAATTGGAATTTGCCGCCCGTCACCAGCGACGTACAGAGCACGTAGATCAGCGGCAGGGCGACCAGCAGCACGCCGAAGGCCGCCATCGGCGCGGTCATCAGCGCGCGGGTGCGCCGCTCGTGCGCCTGAAGGGTGTTTTTACGCGCCATGGGACGTCCCCCCAATGACCGCGGCCTGCGCGGGATTCCAATACAGATAGGCGGTGCTGCCGGGCGTGAGCGCGTCGCTGAGGCGGCCTTCGCTCGTCGCGACGGCTTCCTCGCCGTCGGGGAGGATGGCATAGGTCAGCACGCTGCCGCCCGCGTAGCGCGCCTCGCGCACGGTGACGGGCAGTTGGAAGCCCTCGACCGGCACGGGGGAGACGCGCATCCGCTCCGTGCGCACGCAGATTTCGCAGTCCTCGCCCGCAGAAAGCCGCGCGCGGGAAGCGTCCGCCGTGAAGCTGCCGCATGCGCCGTGGATGACCGCCGTATCCTTTCCGACGGCTTCCACCCTGCCGCTAAGAATGGTGGAGCGGCCGATGAACTGCGCGACGTAGTGCGTCTTCGGCTCGTCGTAGATTTCTTCCGGTGTGCCGAGCTGCTCAAAGCGCCCGCCGCGCATGACCGCGATGCGGTCGGACATGTTGATGGCCTCTTCCTGATCGTGGGTGATGTAGACGAAGGTGATGCCCAGCTTCTTTTGCAGGCGCTTGAGTTCAAGCTGCATCTGGCGGCGGAGCTGCAAATCCAGCGCGCCCAGCGGTTCATCCAGCAGCAGCAGCTCCGGTTCGGGCGCGAGCGCGCGGGCGATGGCGATGCGCTGGCGCTGGCCGCCGGAAAGCTGGCTGGGCATGCGTTTGGCAAAATCCGCCATTTGCACCAGCTCGAGCATCTCGCGCACGCGCTTTTCGATGGAGGCTTTATCCATCCTGCGCACGCGCAGGCCGTAGGCCACGTTCTTTTCGACATTCATATGCGGAAAGAGCGCGTAGCTCTGAAAGACCGTGTTGACGGGGCGGCGCTCCGGCGGCAGCGCGGTGACGTCCTGGCCGTCCAGCAGCACCGTGCCCTCGTCCGGCGTTTCCAGGCCGGAGATAATGCGCAGGGTCGTCGTCTTGCCGCAGCCGGACGCGCCCAGCAGCGTGACGAACTCGCCCCTGGCGACGTCCAGCGAGATATCGCGCAAAACGTCGCCCTCGCCGAAATTCTTGGAAATGTGCTGTAAAGAAAGAAGGGTATCCTGCATGGTTTCCTCCCTGAGTCATCAAGCCTGTGCGGGCGGGGCTTCGCGCCGCAACCCATAAAACAGCATGATTATATGCTAGAAAAAGCGCCGTGTCAACCATAAAGTTCAGCGGGAAAAATGTGCAGGTTTAATGCAGCTAAACTTCCGGCAGGAAAAGACCCTCTTTGCGCAAAAACGCGCAAGAGGGCGCAGAAATGGCTGCTCAATCGCCGCATTCTCCGGCGAACGCGCGGATGGCCGCGCTGCGGGCGCTGCCGAGCACCTCTTTGGCCGGGCCATCCTCCGCGACGAGGCCGTTTTCCATATAAATCACGCGATCCGCCACGTCGCGGGCGAAGTTCATTTCGTGGGTGACGACGATCATCGTGCGCTTTTCGGCGGCCAGCTGACGGATGACGCAGAGCACCTCCTGCGTGAGCTGCGGGTCAAGCGCGCTGGTCGGCTCGTCAAAGCAGAGAATTTCCGGATCCATGGCCAGCGCGCGGGCGATGGCGACGCGCTGACACTGCCCGCCGGAAAGATTGCAGGGATATGCGCCCGCCTTATCCGCGAGGCCGACCTTTTCCAGCAGGAGCATGGCCTTCTGCTCGGCCTCCTGACGGCTTCGATGGAGCACCAGCTGCTGCGGCGCGACGATGTTGCGCAGCACCGTGTAATGCGGAAAGAGGTTGTAATCCTGAAAGACGAGCCCCATCTTGAGGCAGAGCCCACGCAAGTCTTTTTCCGTCCGATAGCGCGCCGCGCCGTCCGCGCCGGTGGTGACCATCGCTTGACCGTCGATGCGGATTTCGCCGCTGTCGATGGTTTCAAGGTGGTTGAGGCAACGCAGGAGGGTGCTCTTGCCCGAGCCGCTGCGGCCGATGACGGCGACGACCTCGCCCTTGTCCACGCGCACGGTCACGCCCTTCAAAATTTCGTTGTCGCCGTATTTTTTTCTGATGTCAATCGCCTGAAGCATGACCCTTGTTCTCCCTTTCCGTTTCCGCGCCGGAGCGCTTGTCAATCCTTGTAATACGCCATGCGGCGGTTGAGACAGCTAAACACGAGCGAGACCGCGCCGTTCATCAGCAGATAGAAAAGCCCCGCGACAAAGAGCGGCTCGACGGAAGCGGTGCGGCTGGCCTCGTTCTTCGCCGCGCGGAACAGTTCGGCGACGGCGATCACGTTCGCCAGCGACGTATCCTTGACCAGCGTAATCACCTCGTTGCTGACAGGCAGCAGCACGCGCTTTGCCATCTGCGGCAGGATGACGTGAAAAAACGTCTGTCCGCGCGTCATGCCCAGCACCTGACCGGCTTCGCGCTGCCCGATGGGGATGGACTGAATTCCGCCACGGAAGATTTCGGCGAAATAAGCGGCATAGTTGATGGAAAAGGCGAGAATGGTGGCATTCATGCGGTCGAGGTTCACGCCCGTCAGCGTCGGAATGGCGAAATAGATGGCGAAGATTTGCAGCATCAGCGGCGTGCCGCGCATCACCAGAATATACAGCGACGTCGGCACGCTGACGATTTTGCGCCTGCTCATGCGCAGCAGCGCCACGGCCAGACCGAGCGGCAGGGAAAACAGCAGCGTGAAGAAGAAAATAATCAGCGTGTTATAAAAGCCGCCCGTCATGGAAAGCACGAGCTTCATAAACGCATCGAAATTGTTGAAGTATCGCATGAAGGCCTCCGAAAAGGTGATATGGACGGAAAGAGGGCTGTCAAGCCAACAACGCTGATATTTCAAGAAGAATCAAGTATTTGGGCCCGAAGGTTTCCAAAGGGCGATGCGCCAAACGGGCGCCGTAAACGCTCGGAAA
>ERZ1106954.1511-NODE-1511-length-17286-cov-3.070687_pt1 | contig 17286 bp, 15 predicted proteins | sample MGYA00403678_ERZ1106954 | MGnify/ENA primary metagenome ERZ1106954 (study PRJEB35170, sample SAMEA104062445) | human gut metagenome | biome: human gut; feature: human-associated habitat; material: faeces | place: Denmark | collected 2012-08-20 ... | reverse complement strand
TTTTATCGGCATTGCTGATTGGATGTGAAAGTATGAAAGCATCATCAGAAAATAATAACAGGATTGAATATAAACAAGAGGGGACATCGGAGGAAGCTGCTTTGCTGCTCAATCAAGTAAATTGGTATGGGTGACCGTTGGAACAATACGGACAAAATATTCACGACCGACACAGGAAAAACTATACACCCTGATAACGGTGAAGGCATGGTTAGAAATTTATTAAACGCCATAATCTGCCCTATATGCCGCTGCACAGCTTAAGACATACGAACGCTGCGCTTTTAATCGCAAGCGGTACGGATATAGGGACAATCGCCAAAAGGCTCGGACACTCAACACCGACCACTATCGGCAACATATATCTGAACGCGATAAAAACTGATGACGAAATGGCAGGCGATAGCCTTGATGATATACTTCACCCGACATCAAAAAAAGCAAGCTCGGGCGTAAACTCATAAGAGAAAAATTTCGAAGAAAAATAAAAAGTTGGACAAAACTCGTTTTTACTCTCTGTCCAACTCAAACATTAAAACCCCATAAGCCTTGCCGCTACGGGGTTTTTGAGTGGTATGCCTGATGCGATTCGAACGCACGACCTTCAGAGTCGGAGTCTGACACTCTATCCAGCTGAGCTACAGGCACATATTTAATTTTTTATAAACCGCTGCGGGCGGGTCATGTCGCCCGCATACGGCTAAATTTTAGTAGTTTTCTATCGCGTCATCAAGCCAGAAAAATCCAATATCAAATGCCTTATACAAACCGTCTCTTTCCGCCTGCTTGATAAGCGTTGAATTTTTCTCGTCATTGGTACGAAGCTCTATTACAACTCTTTTGGATATGTCTAAGTCCTCCAGTTTATCCGTTTCCATTATACGGAAAAGCACAATATACTTATCCTCCGGACTTCCGTAATATATCTCGTTGCCCTTTCTGAGCAGCATTTTTCCCTTGTACGTTAGTACATCACTCTTTTTCTTTGAAGGCATATTCTGTCCTCCCTTTCAAAATTTCTATCTGACAATATTCTGCTCTCTGTCGGGACCTACGCCGATTGTGGCAATCCGTACGTCGCAAAGCTCCTCAATCCGTTTAATATACTTTTGACAGTTTTCCGGCAACTTGTCAAATTCACGGATATTGCTTATATCCTCGCTCCAGCCGTCCATTTCCTCATAAACCGGTTCGCAGAGCGCGAGTTCTTCCAGCGTGGGCGGAAAATCATATGTCAGCTCGCCGTCCTTGCGGTATGCCACACAGATTTTCAACTTATCAAGACCGCCGAGCGGGTCAATCTTGTTGAGAACAAGCGAGGTAAGTCCGTTTACGCGTGCCGCATAACGAACGATAACCGCATCAAACCAACCGCAACGGCGCGCACGTCCCGTAACCGTTCCAAACTCATGTCCCTTGTTGCGGATTTCATCTCCGATTGCGTCATGCAGCTCTGTCGGGAACGGTCCGTTTCCGACACGGGTTGTATATCCCTTCGCTATTCCTATACATTCGTCAATCATTGTGGGTCCTATGCCGCTGCCTGTGCAAACGCCGCCCGAAATCGGGTGTGACGACGTGACATACGGATATGTTCCCATGTTTATATCAAGAAGTGTTCCCTGTGCGCCCTCAAATAATACCTCTGCGCCCTCTTTTACCTTTTTGTAAAGAATCGGCGCGGTATCTCTGACATACTTTCTGAGTCTGTCGGCATAGCCGTTATATTCCTTTATAATTGCATCGGCGTCGCACGGTGTGCCGCCGTATACAAGCTCGATTATCTTATTCTTTATGACAAGGTTTTCACGGACCTTAGCCTCGAATATCTCGCGGTTTATCAGGTCGCACATACGAATACCCGAACGCTCCGCCTTATCCATGTAGGTCGGTCCGATACCCTTTTTGGTCGTGCCGATGTCAGACTTGCCTCTTGCCGCCTCGGACAATCCGTCAAGCTCAATATGGTACGGCATTATAACGTGCGCCCTTGCGTCTATCATGAGGTTATCCGTGTTTATACCGCGGCTTGTCATGCCGTCAATCTCTCCGAGAAGTACCTTGGGGTCAACAACAACGCCGTTGCCGATTATGCAGAGCGTTTTCGGATTCAAAATACCCGACGGCATAAGCTGGAGCTTATATGTCTCGCCGTTTGCTTCAATCGTATGTCCCGCATTGTTTCCGCCCTGAGTTCTTACAACGACCTCCGCCTTTGACGCGAGAATGTCTATTGTCTTACCCTTTCCTTCGTCACCCCACTGGGCGCCTACCACTACCTTTGTCGGCATAAAAACCAACCTCCCAATATCTTGTTTTATCGCCGTACTTAGCCGAAATCAGCCGCGCGCGACGCAGGTTATCACCAACACCATTATATAATACCAAATTTTTCGTAAAAAATCAATAGTTTCTGCCGATTTTATTTAATAAATCAGTCAACCCACAGTTTTATCCGCCCTGTTTTGTGAAGTCCTACCAAAATTGTTACCGCAACAGGCAGCATAATCATTCCCGAAACGCCAAACCAACGGTAGCCGAGATAGATGACAATCAGCGTAACAACCGGGTTGAGTCCGAGCTGGTCGCCGACAATCTTCGGCTCTGTAAAATTCCTTACCACAAGAATTATAACATACAAAATCAGAAGTCCTGCTCCGACAAGGTAGTTTCCGTTGATAAGACTGATTATTCCCCACGGAATAATCATCCACCCCGTTCCGATAACCGGAAGTATATCCAAAACGGCAATAAGCGCTGCAATGCCTATCGCACCCTTTATTTTGAGTATTGACAGACCTATCGACAGCTCTGTGAACGTAATCAGAAGGATAATAAAGTACGCACGCAGATAACCGGAAAATGTTCTTCCCAAATGCTGCTTGGCATCGCACAAAAACTCAGCCGTTTTCGGAGACATCTGTTTTTTCAGAAACTCCTTGATTTTGTCATAGTCAAGGCTTATGAATACGGACGCAAGTATGCTGAATACAAGCGATATAAGGAAAAACGGCAGCTTTGCGGTCAGTCCCGCAAGGTACGACACCATTCCCGACGAGAATTTTACTATAAATTCCCTTATGTTGTCGGTCACATTTTGCATCATATCATAAAGCTGATTGAGCGTATCCGGTGAAATCCTTGTCGCAAGGTCAACCAGCAGTTTATTCATCTTTTGTATAAACGGATAAATACTGTCATTGTAATACTGTGGCAAATGCGTAAAAAGTCCCTTCAGCGTTGACACCATTTTTGCGCCGAGAATCCACAAAAGCATTATTATAAGCGCGTAGTAGATAATCAGCACTGCCACCGCACAGACCTTTCGGTTAATGCGCGTAGCCTTACAGATCGCGTCCACCGGCGGCTTTGCCGCAAGGACGAACAGCAGTCCGATTATAAACGGCATTACCCAGCTTACCACATATTTCAGGCATACAAAGGCAATCGCCCCCACCAACGCAAAATAAACCGTATTTATTATAAATTCTCTGCGTTTTTCCGTTCGTTCCTCGTGCATTTTTTCATCTTCCTCTTTTGGTTACTGAAACGCCTGCCCCTAAAATTTCTCTTTTTTCAGCCTTAGCCAAATACATTATTAAAAGGCTATACTTACTCGCCGCTCTGCGCGGTGTCTATAGAAATATTATGTCACAAAAGCGGCATTTTGTCAAGGCGGAAAAGCCGAAAAAACACAGCATACCCTTAAAAGCGGTATGCTGTGCCATGTTTTTTACTTATGATAAATCCTCAACGTAAAGAGTTCTTACGCCATCCGCGTCAGTCTTTGCGGCAGCAGCCGAAGGCTGCTGTGCCTTTTGCGGGTTGTCGCGCATTTCAAAGAATTTCTTTGCAACCTGCGGGAACAGAGCATAGCTCAAAACATCCTCCTCACATTTCGCAATACCCTTTGTTTCCTCGCGGTATTTTTCAAGCTCAGGCTCAAGAAGGTCAGCCGGTCTTACGGTAATAACCTCCGCGTCGCCGATTGCTTTCTTGCGTACCTCCTCGTTTACCTCACCAGGGAGCTTGCCGTACTCGCCCCTCAGAACGCCCTTTGATTCCTTGGTTATCATCTTGTAACGCTCGCCGGAAAGAACATTGAGCACTGCCTGTGTGCCGACAATCTGGCTTGTAGGCGTAACAAGCGGAGGATAACCGAAGTCCTTGCGGACTCTCGGAACCTCGGCAAGTACCTCATAATACTTGTCCTCCGCATTTGCCTGTTTAAGCTGTGAGATAAGGTTTGAAAGCATACCGCCCGGAACCTGATAAAGCAGTGTATTCGGGTCTACGTTCAAAACCTTGGGGTCAAGTATTCCTTCCTCCTTCAGCTTGTTTGCAACCTTTCTGAAATGAGCCGCAGCCTTTGAGAGCTTTTCAAGGTCAAGACCGGTATCTCTCTCCGTACCCTTCAGTGTTGCAACAAGGCTCTCCGTTGCGGGGTTTGAGGTACCGTTTGCCATAGGCGAAAGCGCACAGTCAACAATATCGACGCCCGCCTGTATCGCCATAAGGTTTGTCATGTCGCCCGTTCCCGCCGTGTTGTGCGTGTGAAGGTGAATCGGAACCGAAATGTTTTCCTTCAGCTTTTTAACAAGAGTGTACGCATTGTACGGCAAAAGAAGGTTTGCCATATCCTTGATGCAGATTGTGTCCGCACCCATTTTTTCAAGCTCCATAGCGAGCTTTACGAAATATTCGTCATTGTGAACCGGGCTGACGGTGTAGCTGATTGCCGCCTCGCAGTGACCGCCGTATTCCTTGACGTACTTTATCGCCGCCTGAAGGTTTCTGGGGTCGTTGAGCGCGTCAAACACCCTTACAACGTCAATTCCGTTTTCAATGGACTTTTTGCAGAATGCCTCGACAACGTCGTCGGCATAGTGCTTGTAGCCGAGGATGTTCTGACCTCTGAAAAGCATCTGCAGTTTCGTTTTAGGCATATGCTTTTTAAGAGTTCTCAGTCTTTCCCACGGGTCCTCGTTCAAAAATCTCATGCAGGCGTCAAATGTTGCGCCGCCCCAGCACTCAATTGACCAGTAGCCAATGCTGTCAAGCAGCTCAAGTGCCGGTATCATATCTTCAATTCTCATTCTTGTCGCAGCCTGCGACTGATGAGCGTCACGAAGAATCGTATCTGTAATCTGTACTTTATTCATATTCTCTCATGCACCTTTCTTATGCTGTTTTTATGCGAACAACGCTATGAGAACACCCGCCGCGATTGCCGAGCCGATAACGCCGGCAACATTCGGCCCCATTGCGTGCATAAGCAGGAAGTTCTGCGGATTTTCCTTCTGACCGACAACCTGTGAAACACGCGCAGCCATCGGAACCGCCGAAACGCCCGCCGAGCCGATAAGCGGATTTATCTTGTTCTTCAGGAACAGATTCATCAGCTTTGCAAGCAGAACGCCGCCCGCAGTACCGAATCCGAATGCGATAACGCCCATAACGATAATCTTGATTGTCTGCATCGAGAGGAATGTCTGAGCCGTTGCGGTTGCGCCGACCGATATTCCGAGGAATATGGTAACTATATTCATAAGCTCGTTCTGCGCCGTCTTGGAAATTCTGTCAACAACGCCGCACTCTCTTGCAAGGTTACCGAGCATAAGGCAGCCTACCAGAGGGCCTGCCGACGGTACAAGGAATGTAACGAATACGGTAATCGCAACCGGGAAGATAATCTTTTCTGTCTTTGAAACCTTGCGCAGCGGCTTCATAACAATCGATCTCTCGTGCTTGGTTGTCAGAGCCTTCATAATAGGCGGCTGAATAACCGGAACAAGCGCCATGTACGAATATGCGGCAACCGCGATAGGACCGAGCAAATGCGGCGCAAGTCTTGTTGTAACGAATATCGCCGTAGGTCCGTCCGCACCGCCGATAATACCGATTGAGCCTGCTTCCGCAGGTGTAAAGCCGAGGCATCTTGCTCCGATAAACGTGATGAATATACCGAGCTGTGCCGCAGCGCCGAGGAGAAGGCTCTTCGGGTTTGCGATAAGCGGCTCAAAGTCGGTCATAGCGCCAACACCGAGGAATATAAGACACGGATAAATACCGAGCTTTACGCCGAGGTAAAGTATATCGATAAGTCCCGGTGTAATCGCATTTGTAGCCTTAAACAAATCCCAGTGAATATGTCCGTTTGCAAAAAGCTCCTCATGGAACATATCAGCGCCCGGAAGGTTTGTAAGCAGCATACCGAAAGCAATCGGAAGGAGCAGCAGCGGCTCGAACTGCTTTACGATAGCCAGATACATCAAAAGGAACGAAATCAGAATCATGATAATAATTCTGTAATCCGAGAACAGTGCCATAAAACCTGTCTGCTTTGCAAAGTTCACAACTGCCTGTTTTGCGGTTGCGCCCGCCGTAAAGATGTTATCGATTTTGCAGGTCTTGATTTCCATATCCTTTGTTGCATCAATAACGCCGTTTTCTGTGATGTACTGCAATTCAATGCCTACCTTAGGCAGCTTTTTCGCGTCATAGTTCGCGATTTCCGCAGTAACCTTGATTACCTTTTCGCCGCCCGCCTCGAACGCTCCCGTTCTGAGCTGCGGCGTTTCTATTTTCACATCGGACGCGGGATTCAGTGTTACAACCGAATCCGAAATCTCCGTCTGAGAGGTATTTGCCAGCGTAAACGAAAGCACCTTGGTCTTTGCGTCATACGCCGTATTCTTAACACTTATTATATCCGTCTTGTCCGCCGCAAAACAACCCATAACACTGCACAAAAGCAACATAGCGGCAACAAGCGCGGTAAAAATTCTCTTTTTCATGTTAATAACCATTAGCCTTTCCGACCCACATAACTTTTATAAGCGCATCGCCTTGCAGTGAGCCTGTGCAAAGCGGGTATCCGTTTCGTCAAAACCGACGTCGGCGTTTGGCGCCGATTTCATCCGCGCCGCGGACAGCCTTTTAAAGCCGCCGAACTTTGTCAAAACGGATTTTATGTTTCCCCCGTAAATTCCCGGGAAATTATTTTATCGTGCAAAGAAGCGCGCCGGCCTCAACGGTTGCGCCGCTCTGTACCGCAACGGATGTAACTGTGCCGTCGGCGCCCGCCATAATCTCGTTCTCCATTTTCATAGCCTCGAGAATCATAAGTACCTGACCCTTTTTAACCGCGTCGCCAACCTTTACGTTTACGGAAAGGATGTTTCCCGGCATCGGGCTTGTTATCTTTTCGCCTTCGCCGGCTTTAGCCGGAGCCGCCGCGGGAGCTGCCGCCGGTGCTGCTGCCGGTGCTGCTGCCTTCGATGCCGCAGCCTCTGTCTCGCTCATCAGCTCTATCTCAATCTCATACGCTGTTCCGTTTACATTTACTTTATACTTTTTCATTGTAAAACCCTTACCTTTCTTTCAAGTTTCCTGAATTTTTCTGCGCCGTCTGCACTGTTAAAGACACATTTCCGTATGCCGCACTGCGGTTTACCGGCTGTGCCGTATCCGAAAATCATCTGCCGTACCGTCGGCGTTTTTTGGGGATTGTGTTCAATTCCCGCGTTCTTAAACCCTTTTAAATGACAACACTCTGATGTTTGTCACGTCCGTGCCAAGCTCCTCGGCAATCGCCGCGCATACGCCGGCAACCACCTTGCGCTTTTCCTCTGCGGGCAGCTCGGTTTCCGCTGCTGCCGCAGCCGTGCCTGCGCCGGAATCGGATGAGTTTTCACCCTTCTCCATTCTCGTGACACAAAAGCTTATGAACATACATATAAATACTATACATATAAGACCTATGAAAACTATTCCCATGCCCATTATGCAGACAAAACCGTTTGATAATTCCGTCATAATGAATACGCCTCCTTTCAAACAAGTTCAAATCTAACCCAGTATAATAGTACCACTTGTTCCAAATAACTTCAAGAACGGCTTTCCCTTTTTTGTGATTTCTTAGCACTTTTTATTATCTTATTAACATTTTCTTAGCACAATTCTTAAAAGCTAAGACCCTTCGGTGGTCATCCGTTCGGGTCTTATCTGTACTAAATTTTCCTTTGCACTGCGGAAAAGCCTTACCATATCAGAGCTTTTCAAGCGCCTGTTTTATATCGCCGAGTATATCGTCTATATGCTCTATACCGACCGACATTCTTATAAGGTCGGGAGTGATTCCCGCCTCGACAAGTTGTTCATCGTTCATCTGTCTGTGCGTTGTTGACGCGGGATGCAGAACGCTTGTCCGAGCATCGGCAACGTGTACGACTATCGCCGCCATTTTCAGCGAGTCCATAAACTTTACCGCGGCGGGCTTTCCGCCCTTTATTCCGAACGAGATAACTCCGCTTGTTCCGCGCGGCAGGTATTTGTCCGCAAGAGCCTTGTACGGACTGTCAGAAAGTCCCGGATAATTCACCCACGAAATTTTGTCATTTTTTTCAAGGAACTCCGCCACCTTCAGCGCGTTTTCGCTGTGGCGCTCAACTCTCAGCGCAAGCGTTTCCAGTCCTACGTTAAGAAGGAACGCCGACATGGGTGACATTGCCGAGCCGAGGTCGCGCATAAGCTGAACTCTCGCCTTTGTTATATATGCCGCACTGCCGAAATCGCGCGTATATACAACTCCGTGATAGCTTTCGTCAGGCTCGGTAAGCTCCGGGAATTTTTCCGAGGTCCAGTCAAATTTACCGCTGTCAACAATCGCGCCGCCGAGTACCATCGCGTGACCGTCCATATATTTGGTTGTCGAATGAATGACGATGTCCGCGCCGAATTCAAACGGGCGGCAGAGTATCGGCGTTGCAAATGTGTTGTCAATAATTAAAGGAACATTATTCTCATGAGCAATTTTTGCAAACTTTTCTATATCCAGAACAGTAAGCGCGGGGTTTGCGATTGTTTCGCCGAAAACCGCCTTAGTTTCGGGTCTGAACGCCGCGCGGATTTCCGCCTCGTCCGCGTCAGGAGCCACGAATGTAAAGCTGATGCCGAATTTTTTGAGCGTAACCTCAAACAGATTAAACGTGCCGCCGTAAATTGTACTTGAGCTTACAACGTGGTCGCCCGCCTTGCAGATATTCATGATTGCAATAAGCGACGCCGCTTGTCCGGATGACGTTAGCATTGCCCCTGCGCCGCCTTCCAGCTCTGCGATTTTCTGTTCCACACAGGCAACCGTCGGATTGCTTATTCTTGTGTACATATGCCCCTCGGCTTTAAGGTCAAAGAGCTTTCCCAAATGTTCGCTTGAATCGTATTTATATGTAGTGCTTTGATAAATCGGCAGCACGCGAGGCTCACCGTTCCCCGGCGTGTATCCCGACTGAATACATTTTGTTTCCGTTTTCATAATTTTTCCTCCTTTTTGTACCTATTTCTACAATTTATATTACTATTTTTGCTTAAAAATGTCAAGAAAAACTATAGAAATACCGCGTCTTTTGTGTTATACTATGGTTAGTTTCCGTCAGCGGCGGTTTTAAGGATATTTTCCGTTTCGTTCAGTCCGTGCATAAAACCGTTCGGTGCAGTAGAGGATATATCCCCGGCAATTATGCGGTTTTCGTACACGAAAATGTTTGCTATGACCTCCACGCTTGCGGAACGCTTATGATTTATAACCCGATACGAATATCTTGACACGTTTTTCCCCTTGAACGGCGACATATCGTACCCCGACTCGGTCTGCACCGCGTTGTAGGTTTCGTACACCGTGTCAAACCGTTCCGGCAGGGTGAGATGCGCTATCTCGACCGGCGAGTCCTCTACCTCCCAGCCGATTCCTTCAAGGTATTCGACTATCATTTTATTTGTTGAATTATCTATGCTGAAAAGCGTAAATATAACCAGCATAATCGCCGCTGCAAAGCCGAGCGCCGCAAGTACAAAACGGTATTTTTTAAGAAGCAGAATCATGAAAGATACCTCCCTACGTTAATATATGCCTGTGCGGCACAAATTATGAGGCAACAGCAGCGGTTAAAAGCATTTTATCAAAGGAGGACGGCTCCATGCGTCTTGATAAGTACCTTTCAGAAACAGGCTTCGGCACACGCTCCGAGGTTAAAAAGCTCATTCGCGGCGGCAGCGTCACGGTAAACGGCATTGCCGCGTCAAAGCCCGACCTTCACATAGACGAGCTGTCCGACCGTGTATGCATCGGCGGCAATGAGGTAAAATACCGGAAATTTATTTACCTTATGCTCAACAAGCCGCAGGGCTGCGTTTCGGCAACCTTTGACAGACACTTTCCCACGGTTATTGACCTTGTGCCGGAGGAATATCTGCATTTTGAGCCGTTCCCGGTAGGCAGACTTGACATTGACACAGAGGGACTTCTGATTCTGACAAATGACGGCGCGCTCAGCCACCGCCTGCTGTCGCCGAAAAGCCATGTTCCCAAAACCTATTATGCCGAGCTTGACCGACCCGCGGACGAAAATGACATCGAGCGTTTTCGGCGCGGGATAGCTCTTGACGACTTCACCGCAATGCCCGCGGAGCTGAGTTTGCTTGACGAGGGCGGAACAAAAACCGAGGTTGTTATCCGCGAGGGCAAGTTTCACCAGGTAAAACGTATGTTTGAGGTCTGCGGCAAAAACGTGACATATCTTAAACGGATAAAAATGAATAACCTTCCGCTTGATGACGGCTTGCGACTCGGCGAAATTCGCGAGCTTATGCCGCGGGAGCTTGAAATGCTAACATCAACCAATCCGAATATAATGAAAGGCGCTGATGAAAATGATTAAAAGCTATATACCGCGGGTTGCCGCAGTAAACGATTTGTCCGGCTTCGGAAAGGTATCGCTTACCGAGGCAATACCGATTATGTCCGCTATGGGAGTTGAGGTCTGTCCTCTGCCCACCTCGGTGCTTTCAACGCACACCTACAAATTCACCGATTATACCTTTCTTGACATGACCGAGGAGATGCGCCGTATAATTGCGCACTGGCAGTCGCTCGGACTGCATTTTGACGCGGTATACAGCGGATATATGGGCAGTGCGGAGCAAATCGGAATCATTTCCGAATATATATCGTTTCTTAAAAAGAACGGCGAGTGTACTCCCCTTACGGTAATCGACCCCGTACTTGGTGATAACGTGCTTTCTGACGCTGAAACGGTTTATTATGACCGCATGAGCGGACTTATCGGCGCAATGCGCAAATATATCGCACTCGCTGATGTAATAACACCCAATCTTACCGAGGCTTGTCTGCTTTTAGACGAGGACTACCCGAGCGAAAGCATATCGGAGGACAGACTGACCTCAATTCTGAAACGGCTGTCCGCGCTCGGTCCCGAAAGGGTTGCTGTGACAAGCGTTATGGCGGATAAAAACAAAATGGTTGTCGGCGTATATGACAAAACCCTCGACCGGGTCAGTCTTATCGACTGCGGATATATTGACAGACCGTTTCATGGGACGGGAGATATATTTGCAAGCGTACTCACAGGCGCGCTTGTAAAGGGAAAGGATATGATTTCCGCATCAAATATTGCCGTCGATTTTATCAAATGCGCCATAGCCGAAACACTCAAACATCCCGAAATTCCGATTGAACACGGTGTTCTTTTTGAAAATATTCTTTCGGATTTTTTCGCAAAAAATAAATAGTAATAAAGGTGCAACAATCATCGCACCTTTATTACCGCCAAATGTATAAATCTACATACAGGCATTATAACCACGCACAGCAAATACCAAAGCGCGGTATATTCAAGGCATATCTGCCCCATAAAATTATACGGCCGTCCCGAATAGTCCCATACCGCCATTCCCGCCACGATATTAAATATAAACCCGAAAATCAGTTCTATCGCCGTTACGGCAACACAGCCTGCGGCAGCCGCCGCAAATATATTCAAATGCCGCAGTCTTACCGCGATGTAATATATTGCGGTAAGACACAATCCCCCCGCAAATGCCATTGTAATATGTGTGTATCCCCTCCAGATAACTTCAAGAATCGGATAGGCAACCATTCCGAACGTAAACACACAAATCCATTCCATTTTCCGCTCATCATCCTTTTAATACTGCGATTTTTAAACCGAATATTATATATTATTGGAAAATGGCGGATTTTTATGCAAAGAAAAAAGAACTGTTAAACAATTTCACAGTTCTTTTTCTACTTGGGGAATAGGAAAAAAAGATTCAGAACAGACAAACTGAACCCGAAGGCGTACAAGTGTACTCCGAGAGGTTCAGTTTGTTTGTAGCAAAAAGGCTTAGAATTGAGAAAAATCGAGTAACATGAGAGTTTTCCACCTATACAGATTTAATAGACTCACAATCAATGGTGTTGTATTTTAAATTCCTTTTTGCGGTCTGGACTTTTTTTACATCCCCTGTCTTGACAAAGTTATTGTTCTGCGGTATTATAAAGATAATCTTTAACATACGGAGGAACTATGTTTAAAATAAGACTTGCAGAGCTGAATATCGGCGTAAGCTGTATATACGATTATACGCGGGAAATGTGCGCGGACTATATGACGGACGGCGAATGTGACTTCTCGGTTTCGGTGACGGAGGAGGACATTGACCGCGAGGACGACGGTAGCGGTTTTGACCGCGGCTATCTGGAAAGCCTTGCGGTCTACCGCAAAATTGCCGAAAGGCTGCTTGACTATGACGGTTTTCTTATGCACGGCGTGGCAGTTGACGTGGACGGCGCGGGGGTTGCGTTCCTTGCGCGGAGCGGTACGGGCAAATCCACCCATTCGGCGTTTTGGCAGGGGTATTTCGGCGACCGGCTGACGGTTGTAAACGGCGACAAGCCGCTTGTCCGCATGACGGACGGCGGCGCATATGCCTATGGCACGCCGTGGGCGGGCAAGGAGGGCTTTAACAAAAATACAAAAACCCGCCTTGAAAAAATATGCTTTATCGAACGCTGCGAAAAAAACTATGTCGAAAAGGTACAGGGGCGCGACGTGCTTATGCGCCTTTGCGCGCAGATTTATATGCCGCCGGACGGCGCAAAAAAGCTGAAAACCTTTGAGCTGTGCGACCGCTTTATCCGCAGCTGCGAGTTCTATATCATTAACTGTAACATCGACCCGCAGGCGGCGGAGGTCGCGGCGCGCGGAGTCGGAATAATCGACAGATAATTACATTTTTGTATAAAAAACTACAAAAAAGTATAGTGACTTGACAAAACGGTAGGTTTGTGCTACTATATTTGCAGTATTATGAAGGAGGTAAGGAAGAGATGATGTTTTCGGGTGCTGCAAAAACCGAATATACGTCAAATGATGCAAAGAGTTTTGCACCGTCTTCTTGCTCTGCGAATAATACCGACAATACAAAAAAAGTAAATTTTGCGTTTTTTACAGGCATTGCGTCAGCAGTGTCTGTTTTCTTTTTTGCTGTCCTTAGCATTATTATAATTAAAAGCGGTATTCTACTTATTACGGCGCCGGTCATTATACTTATAATTATTGCTCGGGGAACGGAAAAGCAAAACGCTATCCTATGCGAAGGATAAAAGTAATACGGTTAATTACGGCGGTTTTGCTTTTCGGCAAAGCCGCCTTTTTAAATAATTAAGAATAAAAAATATTTAAAGTAAGGAGCAGAAGCTATGACAAACATTGCAATTTCGGACATTACACTCAGGCGTTATTCGGAAACGGACGGCGCCGCACTCAGTTTCAACGAAAAAGTTGAAACGGTTAAGCGACTTGACAAGCTCAATGCTGACGTTATCGAAACGGCGCCGGTATTAAGCGGTAAGACGGATGTGCTTTTTCTTCATACGGCGGCGTCGCTTATAAAAAACAGCACGCTTTCCTGTCCGACTGCCCTTACGGAAGAATCGGTAGAGGAAACCTACAACGCGATAAAAGGCGCGAAAAAGCCGAGAGTGCTTATTCCCGTTCCGGTATCGACCGTTCAGATGGAGTACGTTTGCGGCAAAAAGCCGGCAAAAATGCTCGCGCTGGTCGAAGCGCTGGTTAAAAAGGCGGCGTCGCTGTGCGATGACGTTGAAGTATCGCTGCTTGACGCGACAAGGGCAGAGCGCGACTTCATCTGCTCGGTGATAGACACTGCGGTCAAAAACGGAGCCAAGACGGTCAGCCTGTGCGACAACGCGGGAACAATGCTGCCGTGGGAGCTGGGCGAGTACATAAGCGAGCTGTACCGCGGCGCGGCGGAGCTGAAAAACGCCGTTTTGTCGGTTGAGTGCAGCGACAAGCTGCATATGGCGGTGGCGGACATGGTTGCGGCAATCAATGCCGGCGCGGCGCAGGTAAAGGTATCTGTATCTCCCGAACTGGAGCCGTCGCTCAAAACCTTTGCGGACTTTATGCGCACTAAGGGCGACAGCATGGGAATAAAGACCTCGGTTGACATGACTCAGGTGGAAAAGACGGTTGCGACGCTCGGATTTTTATCAGGCAATTCGGAAAGCGCGGCGTCTCCGTTTGACAGCGGCACGGGCGCGGCGGCGCTTGAGGGCGTTTCGCTCGGCGCCGGGGACGATATAAAGACGGTTTCCGACATCATAACCAAAATGGGTTACGAGCTGACGGACGATGACATCAAGACGGTTTATGACGAGTTTAAAAAGACTGCGGCGAAAAAGAGCGTCGGCATGAAGGAGCTTGATTCGATTATCGCAAGCTGCGCAATGCAGGTACCGTCAACGTATAAGCTGAAAAGCTACGTTATAAACAACGGCGATATTATCACTCCGACCGCGAACATCGAGGTATACAAAAATAACGAGGTTCTGCACGGCCTGCGCATAGGCGACGGCCCGATTGACGCGGCGTTCCTCGCATTGGAGCAGATTGCGGGACATCACTACGAGCTGGACGATTTCAGAATCCAGTCGGTAACGCGCGGTTATGAGGCTATGGGCTCCGCGCTTGTAAAGCTCAGACACAACGGAAAGCTGTTTTCCGGCAGCGGAATTTCGACCGATATTATCGGCGCGTGCATAAATGCGTACATAAATGCGCTCAACAAAATTTGTTTTGAGGAGGGTATACGGTGAACCTGGCATTTTCGACCAACAAGTGGAGCGGCTTTAACGTGGGCCGTTTCATGGATATGGCACATGAATATAAATTCAACGGGATAGAGCTGCACGGCGCGTATGAGGTGAAGGGCGAAAATACCGATGAGCTGTACAGAAAGACGATAGAGTACGGTCTTAAGGTGCCGTGCATAGACATTGCGGCGGAGGTATCCGAAAATACGGACGAGGCGGCAGCCGAGTTTGACTACGCCTGCCGAGTTGCGGCAAAGCTGCACACGGAATACCTAAGAATAAAGTCCGACGGCGACGCAAAGCCGTTCATCTCAAAAATTCTGAAAAAGGCGGAGAAAAGCGGAATAACCGTGCTTGTCGAAACGGCGGGCGCGTATGCCGACACGGCAAAGCTGCGCGAGCTGCTTGAATACTTTGCAAGCGACAGCCTTGCGGCGCTGTGGGATTTCCACCATCCGTACCGCGAGCATGGCGAAAGTCCGGAAACAACGGTTACAAACCTCGGCGCGTACATAAAGCACATACATATCAAGGATTCTGACGCGGAGAACGGCTACTGCCTTATGGGCGAGGGTACGCTCCCGGTAAACGAGTTTATAAACGCGCTTAAAAGCGTAAACTTTGAAGGGTTTATCTCACTTGAATGGGACCCCAAATGGGTTGAGGAAATAAGCGCGTCAGACGTTATATTTCCGCACTTTGTCAGCTATATGTCAAGGTTCGGCGCTCCGTCAAGGGCAAAGGCGACGCTTTACGACAACAAGCGCCACACCGGAAAGTATGTGTGGAAAAAGGATATACTTATCGAGCATACCTTTTCGGAGGTACTGGACAGAATGGTTAAGGAGTTCCCCGACCAGTACGCGTTCAAGTACACCACGCTCGACTACACAAGGACGTATTCACAGTTCCGCGACGATGTTGACGAGTTCGCAAAAACGCTCATTGCGATGGGCGTAAAGCACGGCAGCCACGTTGCGATATGGGCGACAAACGTGCCGCAGTGGTTTATCTCATTTTGGGCGGTTACAAAGATAGGCGCGGTTTTGGTCAGCATGAATACCGCGTACAAAATCCACGAGGCAGAGTACCTGCTCAGACAGTCCGACACGCATACTCTTATCATGACGGAAGGCTACAGAGATTCCGACTATGCGGAGATTATGCACGAGCTTTGCCCCGAGCTTGGCAGCAAGGAGGACGGCGCACCGCTCCACGCAAAGCGGCTTCCGTTCCTTAGGAATATAATAACGGTAGGTTTTAAAATGAAGGGCTGCACAGATTGGGACAGCGCAATCGCGATGGGAAAAGGCGTAAGCTCGGACGAGGTACGCATAATGGCGAACGCAACCGACATACACGATGTCTGCAATATGCAGTATACATCGGGTACAACTGGATTCCCCAAGGGCGTAATGCTGACGCACTACAATGTTGCGAACAACGGTAAGTGTATCGGCGACAGAATGGATTTGTCAACCGCAGACCGCATGATGATACAGGTGCCGATGTTCCACTGCTTTGGCATGGTGCTTGCGATGACCGCGGCAATGACCCACGGCGCAACGCTTTGTCCGCTGCCGTACTTCTCGCCAAAAAGCGCGCTTGCGTGCATAAACGCGGAGCGCATAACGGCGTTCCACGGCGTTCCTACAATGTTCATTGCAATGCTGGAGCATCCCGACTTTGAAAAAACCGACTTCTCATACATGAGGACGGGCATCATGGCAGGCTCGCCGTGTCCGGAGGCGGTTATGAACCAGGTTGTGGAGAAAATGAACATGACCGAGATAACAATAGTTTACGGACAGACAGAAAGCTCGCCCGGCTGTACAATGAGCTCGACCGACGATTCGGTGGAGGTCAGAGTAACAACGGTCGGCAGGGCGCTGCCGGAAATCGAGTGCAAGATTGTAGACCCGGAAACCGGAGAGGACTTGCCGGATAACACGACAGGCGAATTTGTCGCACGCGGCTATAATATAATGAAAGGTTACTACAAAATGCCCGAGGCAACCGCAACCGCAATCGACAAGGACGGCTGGCTGCATACCGGAGATTTGGCACTCAGAACGCCGGAGGGCAACTATCGCATAACGGGACGTCTGAAGGATATGATTATCCGCGGCGGCGAGAATATTTACCCCAAGGAGATTGAGGAATTTATCTACACACATGACGCGGTAAAGGACGTTCAGGTTATCGGAATCCCCGACGAGCAGTACGGCGAGGAAATCATGGCTTGCATTATCTTAAAGGAGGGCAAGTCGGTGACCGAGGACGAGATGAAGCAGTACATTCTGTCG
>ERZ1106954.1496-NODE-1496-length-17368-cov-10.875065_pt1 | contig 17368 bp, 10 predicted proteins | sample MGYA00403678_ERZ1106954 | MGnify/ENA primary metagenome ERZ1106954 (study PRJEB35170, sample SAMEA104062445) | human gut metagenome | biome: human gut; feature: human-associated habitat; material: faeces | place: Denmark | collected 2012-08-20 ... | reverse complement strand
CGTGAGATCGGCTACCTGTTCGGCCAGTACAAGCGCATCCGCGACGAGTACTCCGGCGTGCTCACCGGCAAGGGTCTTGAGTTCGGCGGCTCCTTGGCCCGCACCGAGGCCACCGGCTACGGCCTGTGCTACTACACGCAGGAGGCGCTGCGCGTTCTGAAGAACGATTCCTTCGAAGGCAAGACCGTGGTCATCTCCGGTTCCGGCAACGTGGCCATCTTCGCCACCGAAAAGGCCCAGGCCCTGGGCGCGAAGGTCGTCACCGCATCCGATTCCAACGGCTACGTATACGATCCGGACGGCATCAAGCTCGACATCGTCAAGGACATCAAGCTGGGCCATCGCGGCCGCATCAAGGAATACGCCGAGCGCGTTCCGGGCGCCGAATACCACGAGGGCTGCAAGGGCGTGTGGACCGTGCCGTGCGACATCGCGCTGCCGTGCGCCACGCAGAACGAAATCGACGGCGAATCCGCCAAGGCCCTGGTGGCCAACGGCTGCAAGGTCGTGTGCGAAGGCGCGAACATGCCGTCCACTCCGGAAGCCATCACCGTCTACCAGGGAAACGGCCTGCTGTACGGCCCGGCAAAGGCTGCCAACGCAGGTGGCGTGGCCGTGTCCGGCCTGGAGATGAGCCAGAACAGCTACCGCCTAAGCTGGACCTTCGAAGAGGTGGACAACAAGCTCAAGTCCATCATGGAGAACATCGTCGCCAACTCCTTGGCCGCCGCCAAGGAATACGGCCATGAGGGCGATCTGATGCTCGGCGCCAACGCCGCCGGCTTCGTCAAGGTCGCCAACGCCATGGTCGCCCAGGGCGTGCTGTGATCCGCCGTGCTGTGATCCGCTGAATTCCGATTCGGCTTACCGAGCCGGTTTGCGCTGATTTGAGTATCGAGTACTCAGATCAGCGCAAACCGGCTTTTTGCTATCCCACCATTCGGCAAATGGTGGGGCACTAGACCACGCCAAAAAGCAGACCGATATTGATGTTGTGGCCGGCGATCCAGCAACACAACCGTGCTGCTCGGCGAATGCGCATGGCGCAGCAATTTCGACGAGACCGAAGCGGTAGAGTCTCTGCTGGAAAGGGAAGGCCTGATTCAGGGATATACGACTACTTATTTCATGTTCTTCAGCAAGCGTCCCGTCTCACAGGCCACCCGGAGCAAATATGCCGGCCGCGTGCGTTTTCTCGACGTCAATGAGCGGTATGGCCGCAACAGCTACGACGAGTAGCGTACAAGCGCAGGCACGAGCTTGGGCTTAGAAAGCCCGGAGACATTCCCACCAGGACCGCCCACCGCATAGACTGGAGGCCATGAGCGAAATAAGCGCGTTGAATCTTGAACCCGGCGATGCGGTGGGTGGCTACACGTTGGTGTCCCGCCTTGGAGCGGGTGCCATGGGCTCGGTATGGCGGGTGCATGATGATGGCGGCCATGTCTATGCGATGAAGATTCTGCGCGATTCCCTGTCCGACGACGGCGGTGTGCGCGATCCGCGCGATCCGAATCTCAAGGAGAATGTTCCCGCACGCGAGCGCTTGCGTCGCGAGGCCCTGGCCTTGCAGAAGATCCATAATCCGGGTGTGTGCGGCATTGTCGACATGGAGCTGGATGATGCGGTGGCGTTCATTGTCACCGAGCTGATCGAGGGCAAGAATCTTAAGGAGGATGTCGCTGCGAACGGCCCGTATGTGGGCAATGATCTGGAGCGTCTCGCGCGCAAGCTTATCGAAGCGGTTGGCGCGGTGCATGCGGCTGGCATTATCCACCGCGATATCAAACCGACCAATGTGATGATTTCGGCCACGGGGCCGGTGCTGGTCGATTTCGGCATCGCCATGGGCGAGAACGAGAGCCATGTGACCCGTACCGGCCTGGTTATGGGCACGCCTGGCTTCATCGCGCCGGAGATCATCGATGGCGCGGATTCCAATGAGGCGACCGACTGGTGGTCCACGGCGTCGGTGCTGGCGTTTGCCGCCACAGGTTCGCCGGTGTTCGGCACGAAGCCGATGATGGCAGTGTTGGAACGTGCCGCTTCGGGCAATGCGAATCTTGCCGGCTTGCCGCCCAATACGCTGGCCGCGTTCCGTAGCGCTTTGGACCCGGATCCCCGCAAGCGTTGCACATCCGACCAGCTGCTGCATGCCATTGCGTTGGATGCGTTGAATCCGTTCGCCTGGCAGACATCGGACTCTACCGACCTGTTCGGTTCCACCACTGGCGCAGACGCTTCGGAGGTGGTGCACCCTTTTGACGTACCGCTTCCCGAAGGCATGCAGGCACCTTCGTCATCGTCTATGAGGCAGACTGCGCCTGCTCGTTCCGCCGCGTTGAACCGTTTGGCTCAGCGCAATCAGCCTGGTAATCTGCGTGCGGATTGGGATGCGACCACGGATGATGGCGGGGATTCCGGATTCGTTGCCGCCACTATGGCGCTTTCGCCCGAGCAGTGTACGGTGGCGCTTCCCAGTGACTATTTGGGCCCTGAGCAGGCGACCCGGCCGATTGCCGCTGCCGGCACCGCCGCTGTTGCGGATGCCGCCACACGCGTAATGCCCGCGGCGGCACCGTCGCCTTCGATCGCGCACACCACGGTCATGCCCGGTATGGCACGTCAGGCGACGCAACGGATGCCACAGCAGATGCCGCAACGTCCAGTGCAAATGCCGCGTCTTCCTGCACCACCGCAGGCACGGCAATCGTGGCCGCAGCCACAGCAACCGCAGCAATACCAGGCCAATCCGGCTGACATCAAGCGCGGCCGCTACCTTGCCCATAGTGTTGCACCGCTGATATTCGCAGCCATCGTTCCGGCGGTCGCCGCATTGTTCATGCCGCCTGCCGGCATTGCGGCCGCACTGCTGCTGTTCTGGGTATTGCTGACGATAGGGTTCAGCACCGAAGCACAGCTGGAACGGGAAGGCAAACGCGGCGGCATACGCAAGGGCTCCGATACCGCGATGCGCATACTGTCGCTGCCGTGGCATGCGGTGCGCGCGGCGGCACACGCCCTGCTTCGTACCGTTTGGTTTGCGCTGATCGATGTCATCGTTGTCGTTATCGCCACAGTGGCGTTGCAACTGCCTTGGCAGATGCTGTTCATCGGCGACGTATGGCCTCATCAGATCCCCTATCTGACCGACGGCCCCTTGTCGCTCACCGGGCTGGCTGTGTCGTGCTCGGCTGCGGCCACATGGGTATTGACCGCGTTCCTTCCCAAAGCACCCATACTGCGCCTTGGCGCCGGGGTTCTGGCAGGCGGGCCTGCAGGCCGCAATGTCCCCTCATCCGCAATACAATCGACCTGAAATTTCGTTCCGATCTCTCGGCATCGTTTTCATAGTTCTGTGGGCTACACTGAGCACGGAGCGAATCTAAGACAAAGGAGCACGCATGTCCAATAAGGACAATCACCGTCAATCCCGTGCCGAACGCCGCGCCGCCAACGAGGCAGCGGCAAAGGCAGCCGCAGAACGTGCGGCCAAGGAACGCCGTCAGCAGACCATCATCGGCGCATGCGTACTGGCCGTCATCGTGGTTCTTATCGCGGTGATCGCCCTGTCCATCTGGCAGCCTTGGAAGAACAGCAAGTCTTCGGAAAGCAGCAACGCCAGCAATCTGACCGTCCAGCAAGCATACGACCAGCTGCAGAAGGTCAAGAACAAGCCCACCACCGCAGACGCCAAGGGCGGTATTCTGCTGTCGAAGAACGGCGTGGGCAAGAAGGCCAACGGCGCACCCACCGTGGCCATCTACATGGACTTCATGTGCTCCGGCTGCGGCAGTTTCAACCGTCTGGTCGACCCCACGCTGGAGAAGATGCTCGACGCCGGCCAGTTGAACATCGAACTGCACCCCATGTCGTTCGGCGACCGTTGGAGCAGCGACAACTATTCCACTCGAGCCGCGAACATGCTGCTGTACATCACCGAGCATGATGATGACCCGGCTCATATTCTCGGCTTCATCTCGAACATGTATGCCGACGACTTCCAGCCGGCCGAGAACTCCGGCGTCGCCACATCCGACGCCCAGATGAAGAAGCAGGCGACCAAAGCTGGCGTGTCGCAGAAGGTGGCCGATGCCGCAGTCACCGACAAGTACACCGCCTGGCTGGATGCCATCGACACCTACACCCCCAAGCGCAGCGATTTGTGGAACACGTCCGGCGACCTTAAGGGCCAGATGACCACGCCGACCATCACGATCAACGGGAAGTTCTGGGATATGAACCAGTCCCAGTCGGTGTATTCCGACACGAAGTCCGGTCTGCTTGCCGCGCTGGGCATTGACGAAAGCAAGGTAGGCGTTGCGGGCACGATGCCGTCCATTGGCGAAAACGGCAAACCAATCGCAGTTTCAGCCAATAAGTAAGCGTTTCGTCCCGGCAGAACTGATATGCTTCTGTATATTCGTGTGCGGTAATGCGCACGCGCCTCTTTAGCTCAGATGGCCAGAGCGGCCGCCTTGTAAGCGGCAGGTCGTCGGTTCGATCCCGACAAGAGGCTCTCTCCCCTTGAATGGGGAGCGTACGATCGGGGTTGTAACAACACGTCGCGCGAGTAAGAGCGAAGGGCCTCACCCCCTAATTCGGCCCTTCCATTAATGGGGCAGGAGCGTCCCCCTAAATTGCTCTGCCCCTAGAGGGGGCGGGAACATTCCCCTTCTCTCCCGCCCCCTCTTTCTACTTCTTCCATGCTTGTCCCGCGAGTTTCCGCGAAGGAAGCGTATGTGGGGAAATGGCCGACACTTGGTCCATGCCGTCAGCGACTTCAACCGCAACCATTAGGATTAGGCGCTAGTATGCCCGATACGCCACTGGCGGCGAGTCAGGAAAGAGGTTGGTATGGCACGGAGATGGACACCGCAACGTTTTATGATGCTGCGTCGCGTCCGCGTTGCCGTCTGCGTGATCGCGGTGAGCGCGATGGCTGTGGCGACGTTCGGATTGAGCACACGTAAGGCCGTGGCGTTGAACGTCAATGGCAAGACCACAACCGTGACTACATATGCCATGAGCGTCAAGCGACTGCTGGAGGAACAGCATATCGCCGTCAGGTCGCACGATATCGTACAGTCCACGTCGGGCGGCACGCTGACCGATCATGCGGTCGTCACCGTGCGCAACGCCTATCAGACCACTGTGACCGTCGACGGCGAGGACATTCCCTTCTGGACGGTTGCGGACAGCGCCGACCAGCTGATCGGCTTCTTCAAGGCGAACGAAAGCAAGGCCTCCGCCATCACCATCAATATCGACAACGTGTACCAGCAGCTCACCGGCGGCATGGTGATCAACAAGAAAGGGCCGGTCACGGTAATAGCCGACGGCAAAAGCTCCCAGGCCCCCGACGGCAAGCTGCCGGCGGCATCGATTCTTGATTCCAAAGGCATTACCGTAGGCAAGGAAGACAAGGTAAGCGTCAGCGAGCAGGGTTCGGAGACCATACTGCGCGTACAGCGTGTGACGCATGGGCAGGAGACGCGAACCAAAGTCGTGCCGTTCGATACGCAGACCATCGTGGATTCCTCGTTGCAGCCCGGCGAAACGGTGATTCGCCAGCAGGGCGAAAACGGTGAGATCCAGCAGGTATACAACGTGACGTACGTCGACGGCGTGGCCCAGAGCGAAACGCTCGACAGCGAAACCACCACCAAGGCATCGGTGAATCAAATCGTGGCGGTCGGTCCGGCCAAGCCCGCGACAACCGATGACGACGCCAAATCGGATACCAAGACCGACGCCAAATCAAACGACGCGTCCGACGACGATCACAGCACGTCGAAGAACGGCAAGTCCGACAGCAAGACCGACGCTTCGGATTCCAAGTCGAACGCCAAAACCGATACATCGGATTCCAGCAAATCCGATAACAGCACGAAAAGCGACGACGCCAAGCAACAGGAACAGCAGAACAACCAGTCGCAGAATCAGAACAGTCAGAACCAGAGCCAGCAGAACCAGAGCCAGCAGAACCAGAGCCAGCAGAACAGCAGCCAATCAAGCCAAAACCAAAACAACCAGAACAACCAAAGCCAAAATAACCAGAATCAAAGCAACACCTCCACCAGCGGCCGGCTCTGGCACCCCAGCGTGGCCCAGGCGCAGGCCTATGCCGCCGCGGCAGCGGCCCAGCGCGGCTGGACCGGCGCGGATTGGGACGCATTGGTCTGGATCTGGAACCATGAGTCAAGCTGGCTGTGGAACGCCGAGAATCCATCCTCCGGCGCATACGGCATTCCTCAGGCATTGCCACCGGATAAGATGGGCGCCGGATACAGGGACGACGCCGCCGTCCAAATTGACTGGGGCTTGACCTATATTGCTGGACGCTACGGCAGCCCAAGCCAAGCCAAACAATGGTGGCTGCAGCATAACTGGTACTAATTCGAAGGCTTTACGATGACCGACATTTCCGATACCGCACCTACCGCGCACCTGCTCGGTGCCGCAGACATCCGCCGCATCGCCGATGAGGCCGGCGTAAGCCCAACCAAAAAATTCGGGCAGAACTTCGTTATCGACCCGGGCACCGTGCGCCGTATCGTACGCGAAGCCCACGTTGAAGCCGATACGCACGTGCTCGAAGTAGGCCCCGGTCTTGGCTCGCTGACGCTGGCGATTCTGGAAACCGGCGCCACCATGACCGCCGTGGAGATCGACCCGCCGCTGGCCGAGCGTCTGCCGAACACCGTGGCGGAATTCATGCCCGACGCCTCCAAGCGCCTGAGCATCGTCAACCGCGACGCGCTCACCGTCGACCCCGCCACACTGCCGGAGTTCGCGGACGGCAAGCCGTTTACCCTCGTGGCGAACCTGCCATATAACGTGGCCACGCCGATCCTGCTCACCCTGCTGGAACGATTCGACAATCTCGATTCCTTCCTGGTCATGGTGCAAAAGGAGGTCGCCGACCGTCTGGCCGCCACCCCCGGCAATAAGATCTACGGCACGCCCAGCGTGAAGCTCGCCTGGTACGGCGAAGCGAAACGCGTAGGTACGATCGGCCGTAACGTGTTCTGGCCGGCGCCGAACGTCGATTCGGCACTCGTGCATTTCCAGCGTTTCGGCACGCCACGCCCGCAAGAGCTGCGCGAACGCACCTTCTCGCTCATCGACGCGGCCTTTGGGCAGCGCCGTAAAACATTGCATGCGGCTTTGAAGAAAATCGTCCCCGCGGAGGCATTCGCAGCGGCCGGCATCGATCCGACCCGCCGAGGGGAGACACTCACCATCGACGAGTTCGTGGCGCTTGCCACGGCCATGGAGGGAAACGAGGGGAAGCGTTCATGAACGAACCCACTCGCAGCATCGTCGTCGAGTGCCCGGCGAAAACGAATCTCACCCTTGCCGTGGGCAAACCGCACCAGGAATGGTCGGGCCGCCACGAACTTGACACCATCTACTGTGCCATCAGCCTGACGGATACCGTCAAGGTTACGGAAAAGCCGGCCGATACCGGGTTCTCGCTGGAACTCGACGGCACGCATCTGGGCGATCTCGCCTCCTCGCAGGCGGACATGCGCCGCAATCATGCCGTACTCGCCCTGTTCGCCATGGCCGAAGCCGCAGGCCGCGAGCCGAATGTCGCCTTGTCCATTACCAAACGCATTCCGGTGGGCGGCGGTCTTGCAGGCGGTTCGGCCGATGCCGCCGCCACGATCCTCGGATTGAACGAATTATGGGATCTGCATTGGCCTGTGGAGCGACTGCAGCAGGTTGCCGCGACTCTGGGCGCGGACATGCCGTTCTGCGTAGCCGGCGGCTATGCGCGGGGAACCGGCTACGGCGAGCGCATCGAAACGTTCGCTTCACAATCCCCCGAGGCTCAGAGTCTTCGCTCCCAGGGTTTTGCCGGCCCGCTGGTGGTGGGCGCATATCAATCCCAGCTCAGCACCCCGGAGGTCTACGCTGCGTTCGATCAGATCGGCGCGGGAGACGGGGATGCCAACCACTTGCAGAAGGCGTCCATCAGCTTGCATCCACGCAGCGGCCAGGCCATCGAATCCGCGGTGAAGGCCGGTGCCACGCATGCGTTCGTTTCCGGTTCCGGTCCGTCCGTCGTCGCATTCACGCCGACCGCCGCCATCAGGCGCGCCGTCATCGAAGCATGGAAACGAAGCGCCTGTGTCGACCGCATTATCGCGGCAAGCGCACCGGCAGTGCCGTCCGTATCGCGTCACGGTAACGCGATACAGTGAAACAGTTCCAAAGCGAAGGGAAAACGCAATGACTGAGCCGTATGACGAACGTGCAGCCCGCAAAGCGTATATTCGTCGCCGTCAGAAGACGGTGTTCACCGTTATAGCAGTGATTCTTACGATTGCATTGGTCGTATCCTGCCTGATCTCCTTCAGGGTGATCGACGTGGAGCCCCAGGCCAAAAGCGTTGTCCAGCCGAATTATGGCCAAGCGGTCCCTTGTGCGGCAAAGAATCAGGACGGCACCGCCATGAAGTGGGCGGATAACAACACCGTGCCCGTGCGTGTGCGCAATGGCACCGAATTCGCGGGCCTGGCCAAGGCCGTGGGCGAGGCGCTGCAGGATCGCCAGTTCAATGTGGTGACCATCGACAACTACCCCAGTTCCAAGGTCACTCGAACCACGATCTACTTTGGCGTGAACGCCATCAATCCGGCCTATACGTTGAACGCGTATTTCAAGGATGCCGTCATGGTGATGGATAACCGTCAGGATCGTCTGGTCGATGTGGTGCTCGGCGCCACGTTCAACGATCTGAACAAGGAGAAGGAAGTCAAGAAGCAGGGCGATACCATCAAGGATTTCAAGGGCTGCAAGACGGTTGACGAATTGCAGAAGGCCGGACTGCCGAAGGCGTCCGAGCATACCGCCGTCAACTGACGGCATCGGTTGCCGGAAAAGCGAAAACTGCAGTGGCCGCTCCCCGTTTCGGGAGCGGCCACTGCAGTTTTCGCATATATGGATGGCGCTGGTCTGCGAGCGTCTTGCACGCCGCTACTGGTCCTGTTCGCTATACCAGCGTTTCAGTTCGGCCACTGCAACGTCATGGTCCACCGGTCCGTTATCGAGACGGTAGTCGAGCATGTGCCTGTAGGCTTTGCCGATCATCGGGCCGGGTTCGAGCCCGAGCAGATCCATGATCTCGTTGCCGTTGATATCGGGGCGGATCGCGTCGAAGTCCTCTTTCTTCTTCAGCTCGCGCACGCGATCTTCCATCTCGTCCATGGCGCTGGCGAACACCATCGCCTTGCGGCGGTTCTGCGTGGTGGCGTCGGCGCGTGTAAGGCGGTTCAGACGCTCGTACAGATGGCCAGCGTCTTTCACATAGCGTCGGACCGCGGAATCCGTCCACGGCTCATCCACATAGCCGTGGAACCGTAGGTGCAGATTGACCAGTTCGCTGACGTCTTCGACCAGATGGTGGTCGAAGTGCAGTGCGCGTAGACGCTTGCGGGTCAGTTTCGCGCCCACCACGTCATGATGATGGAAGCTCACCTTGCCACCTGCTTCGAAGCGGCGGGTCTTGGGTTTGCCGATGTCGTGCATGAGCGCGGCCAGACGCAATGTCAGGTCGGGGCGCGGCACCGGGCCGTCATCGTCGGTTTCCAGTGCCACTGCACGATCGAGCACGATCATGGTGTGTTCGAATACATCCTTGTGGCGATGGTGTTCGTCGATCTGCAATTCGAGCGCAGGGATTTCCGGGAACACGATGTCTGCCAGCCCGGATTCCACCAGGGCTTCGATGCCTGCTCGCGGACGGTCGGACAGCAGTGTCTTGACCAGTTCGTCGCGCACGCGCTCCGCGGAGACGATGCGGATACGATCGGTCATGTCGTACATCGCCTCGGCAGTTTCCAGTTCGATGCTGAATCCGAGCTGCGCCACGAATCGCACCGCACGCATCATGCGCAGCGGATCGTCGTCAAACGACTGGCGCGGGTCGACCGGCGTGCGCAATACGCCTTTGGCCAAATCGTTGGCGCCGCCGAAGGGGTCGACGAATTCCAGTTCCGGCACACGCAATGCCATGGCGTTCACGGTGAAGTCTCGGCGTGACAGATCGCCTTCAAGCGTGTCGCCGTATGCCACTTCGGGCTTGCGTGAATCGGGATTGTATGCGTCGGTGCGGTATGTGGTGACCTCGACCTGCACTTCGGTGCCGTCCGCACGACGACGCATGGCACCGAGCGTACCGAATTTACGCCCCATATCCCAGAATCCGTCACGCCCGAATTTACGCAGGATCGGCTCGAACTGTTCGGGGCGCGCCGATGTGCAGAAATCAAGGTCGTGGCTGCGGCGGTGCAGCAGCAGATCACGTACCGGGCCGCCTACCAGGGCCAGCTCAAAGCCTTCGGCGGCGAACATTTCTCCCAGTTCCATGGCCTCTGGCCATACTTCGAAATTCACGTGGGGCCTTTCCATCATGTCGTTTTACTGCCAACAAGCATAACCGTTACCCTATATCCACACGGGTTTGAGTAAGGTAGGAAGCATGATTACTCCCGCGGACCTGGCGCGCATGCTTCAGCATGCCGACGATGCCGCGGTTAACCATGCCCAAAACCACCCTGACGAGGAGCGCCCGCTGTGGACTTCGCAGTCCGCTCCATCCTCCGGCCACACCGCCGATTTCGCTTTCACGGCCATTGCCGCTGTAGCGGCGACGCATGCGAGCAGCGGCCCGACTCCGGCCATGATGCCGCAGAAACGCACAACGGACGGGCCTACGACCTTTGCCTCGCTGGATGCGCAGGAACTGCCGGTCGTTCGTGAATATTCGGCGGGCGGCCTGGTGTTCGACGCCAAGGGGCGTGTGGCGATTATCGCGCGTCATTCGCGTAGCGGCCATCTGGAATGGTGCCTGCCGAAGGGACATATCGAAAAAGGCGAGACCCCCCAGCAGACTGCCGTACGTGAAGTGCATGAGGAGACCGGCATTCTGGGCGAGGTCATCGATTCCATCGCGACCATCGACTATTGGTTCACCGGCACTTCGCAGCGCGTGCACAAGCTGGTGCATCATTTCGCTTTGCGTCAGATCGGCGGCAGCCTGACGGTGGACGGTGATCCCGATCATGAGGCAGAGGACGCCATCTGGGTGGATTTCAAGGATCTGGACGATGTGCTCAGTTATCCTAATGAACGTAAAATCGTATGGCTTTATGCCAAAAAAATGAATAGGCAGGCGGAAGCGTGAGCCAAAACGCCCCCCATATGCTGCGCCGCAGCATCATCGGCATACTCAGTGCGGTGTTGTTCATCGCCTGCGGACTGGTCTGCATGCCATCGCAGGCGTTCGCAGCGCAATCGCAGACCGCGGCATCGACCGGCACGCAGCATCGGCAGGTGCTGTCCCTATCCGAGGCGACGGCCGTCGTCACGGACACGTCCGGCTACCATCTCAAGGTCACGATCACCAATACCGACAGCCAGCAGTGGCAGGCCGGCCGGTTGTCGTTGAACATCAATTCCGATTACACGTTTACGTCCCGCACCGATATGCAGGAGTGGGCGCAGTCGCAGAATATGATCCCCGCGCCGAATGAGCTTGGCTCCGTTGCGGTGCCGGCCCTTGCCCCCGGTCAGAGCACCACGGTGGCCATCAATGCCAAGGCGGACAATGCGGCGTTGACCAGCATCATGACATGGGGTCCCAAACCATTGCTGGCGGTCTATGCGCATGACGATGAGAACGTGGAACTGCGCAGCTTTCTGACGCGATCCTCGGCGGGGCTGGCTGCCGCTCAGACGCCGGCCATGCAGATCACCATGGTGGCTCCACTGTCGAGCAGCCATTGGCAGGTGTCGAATGAAGCGCTGACGGCAATGGTGAATAATCCCGTCGTCTCGAATTCCGGAAACGGCCAGACCACGGCCGATGCCGCGTCCTCGGGAGAGTACGGCAAGAACGACAATGCCGCCGTCACACTCAATAGCAACCACACCCGTTTCGACAGGTCGCTCAGCGACGTGCTGTCCAGGCATTCCGCATTGCAGGTCATAGCCGACCCCACGTATCTCAACGCGTTGAACATGCCGCCGAAGGTTTCGGCACTGATGCAGCCCGCAGCCTTCGACATCACAGCATACGCGGCGGATGGCAGTACGCAGCGCTATGCCAACGCCGGAGTGCAGAACAGCATGTGGAACGCCAAGGCTTCCCTGACGCAATACAGGAACGCCATCGGCGACAATAACGCCACCATCGGCACCGTGGCATGGCAAGGCAAGGGTCATTGGACCATGGATGCGCTGACCGAGGCACGGCGCCACGGATATAGCGCGGTGATCTCTACCGCCGATTTTGAACCGTCCGCCAGCGACACGGTTCGTACCGGCACCAACGTGGTCACCACGGATGCCGGGGATATCACGGTACTGGTCGAACAACGCGAGCTGAGCAATCTGGCACAGGGCAGCGCCACCAGCCGCAAGGCGCGCGCGGAATCCAGCGAGGCGGGCCGTCTGGCGCGATTCGTTGCGCAAAGCGCGTTCTACCAGATGGAACAGCCGTATACGCAACGCAATCTTCTGGTCAATTTCGGGTTCAACGCCGACGCTGCGACGTTGAATTCCTTTATGAGCGCGGTCGAATCGTCCCCGTGGCTGCAGGCCACCGATCTGCAGACGTTATGCGCGGCCACTCCCCTTGCTTCCGGCGATGACGCGCAGGCCAACGTTCCACGTGAAAGCGATATCGGCAAGGATGACGCCGCATTCATCGATTCCGCCATTGCAGCGCTGTCGGCAAGCCGAAGCGACATCATCCGTTTCAGAGACAACATCATGAAGCCCGACACCACCGCCACGCATGATCGTGACAACGGCAGCACAAGCGATGACCGGGGAACGTGGATCAACCGCATTCTCAATGCGCAAAGCACTATGGCGCTGCGGGCTTTCACCGCCGACGACTCCGATGCGGCATTGCCTAACGCCATGGTTTCCGGCGCGCAGCAGCTTTCGGGCATCGTGATGAACAGCATCGCGCTCACCCCATCCGAAGCCGTCACCATGGTCTCGGAAACGGCCACCATGCCGGTGACGGTACGCAACAGCACGCCCTTCCCGGCACAGGTAACGGTCTCTTCGATTACCGATTCGTCGGAAATCGCAACGTCACGACGCACGACCATCACCGTGCCGGCGCATGCCGAAGCGCAGACGACGGTCCGTCTGCGCGCCGCGACATCGGGGTCAGCGATCGCCTCCATCGCTTTGGAGGATCGTGTGGGAGTGCAGTTCGGCCAAATGCAGCAGACGTCGATCTCCTGCATATTGAAGATCAGCGATATGACCGGGTTTATTATTATCGCCGCGGCAGTGGTCCTTGGGTTGCTTGGACTCTGGCGCCAGTTCCATCGGAAAAAGGATCCTGACGAATGAGTTCTAGTGTCGGCCGTAATTCCCTGATCATGGCGTCGGGAACACTGGCTTCACGTGTTACCGGCCAATTCCGCACCATTCTGCTCGCCGCCTGTCTGGGTACCACCGGCGTCGCGGCGAACGCGTATCAGACCGGTGCCATGATCCCGCAGGTGCTGTTCACCGTTATCTCCGGCGGCATCTTCAACGCGGTGCTGGTACCGCAGATCGTACGCACGTTGAAGTTGGCCGACGCGCAGGAACGGCTCAACAAGCTCATCACGGTATCCATCACGTTGCTGCTGGCCATGACCCTGCTGATGATGGCATCCACACCGCTGCTCACCATGCTGTACCTGAATTCCAACTGGGGCCCGGCACAGCGCGCATTGGTGAATTCGTTTACGCTATGGTGCATGCCGCAGATCTTCTTCTACGGTCTTTACACCATTCTTGGCCAGCTGCTTGCGGCAAAAGACGATTTCACCACGTACGCGTGGAGTTCCGTCGGAGCCAATATCATCAGCTGCGGCGGTTTCATCGCGTTCCTATGTCTGTTTGGCCGTGCGAATCATAAGCCTATGACGTTCTGGACCACGGAAAAGGTCATGCTTTCCGCCGGCACGTGGACTTTGGGCGTGGCCTTCCAGGCGTTGGTGCTGTTTATTCCGCTGATCAAACTGGGGTTCAAGTACAAGCCGCAATGGGGTATCCGAGGCATCGGCCTGCGTTCCATGGGCCCGGTGGCCGCATGGAGTCTTGGCGTCATGGGCGTACAGGAAGTGGCCAATATCGTCAACGCCCGCATCACCAACGGCGCCCCGTTCGCAGGCCACGACATGTACGGCATTGCGGGCAACGGCTCGTATCAGAACGCCTTCACACTGTATATCCTCCCGTATTCGCTGATCGCGGTTTCCATCGGCACCGCGATCTTCCCGAAGATCTCGCGCGCGGTCGCCGATAATAACCTTGATGAGGCGCGCATGGATTTGAGCGTGGCCTTGCGCAATGTCGGTATTCTGATGATGTTCTTCACCGCAGCGTACCTGGTCATGCCGGTGCAGATTATCATCGCCCTGCTGCCGAGTGTGAATCTGCATGAGGCTTGGCTGATCGCGGGACCGATGATGATGCTTGCGTTGGGGCTTCCGCTGACCAGCGCCTATCTACTGATCCAACGCACGTTCTTCGCGTTCGAGGACGGCATGCACCCATTCCTGTTCCAGCTTGTCATGAACGTGATCCAGATCGTCTTCTCCCTCACCTGCATGCGCATCCTCGATCCAAAGGATTGGACCTTATGCGTGGGCCTGTCCATGACCGTAGGCTATGCGCTCAGCTTCCCATTGCTGGTGATCATGCTGCGCCGCAGGCTTGCCGGCCATCTTGACGGCCGTCGTATAGCCGTGACCTATATCAAGACGTTCCTTGCCGCAGTGGTGACGCTTGTGGTCGGGGGCTTGTTCATCGCCCCGCTATGCAATCTGCTGCAGGTGAATCTCAGCAATTACCGGATAGGTCTGCCTTGGTTCCGTGCCGTCATGTTCTGTGCGGTTATGGCGGTGCTGATGGCTGTGGTGTATGCCGGCATGCTGATCGTGCTGCGATGCCAGGAGTTCATCGCCATGGTCAGGAATGTGGTCAGACGATTCCGGCGCACGCCCGTGGTTGCCGAGGCGGGTTCCGATGCCGCTTCGATCGCTGCGAACCCGCCTGCTGATGCAGATGATGCAGGTGACGGCAGTGCAGACACGCATGACGACGACACGGCTGATAATGCCGATAATGCACCCGCCGACGAAATGGCCGGGGAATCAGCCGAGAAGGCGAACGGCTTGCCGCCGCAACCGCCGGAATCCGGTTCCCGGCCCGCATCCGCAGGCAATGAGCAGCCCGCCACCATATCCCCCACCAAAACATCACAAACAACTGTTGACGCAGCCGTGATTTCGACCAGTCCCGTGGTTACAATAACACCAGCGTCAACGCATTCGGCGTTGCAATCATCTGCGCAAATCGGAGTCGAGAACATGACCAAGCCTCAGCTGGGAGACACCCTGTTCAATCGCTATACACTGATTGCACTATTGCGCGATGAACCTGGCATCCAGGCGTGGAAGGCCAACGATCGCGTCATGGCGCGCGACTGTCAGGTGTTTATTCTCACCGCTCCGCAGTATTTGGAAAGCGTTGCGGCATCGGCTTCCACCCTGGGCCGTGCCAAGGGCTTCACGCACGTTGTGCAGTTCCGCAAGGCGGGTAATGCCGCTGTGCTTGTCACCAACATCGAATCCGGTCTTTCCCTCACCGATTATCTTCAGGGGCAGTCCGGCACTATTCTGAGCAACGAGGCGATCCGTTCCATCATCGGAAGCGCTGCGGCCTTGGCCGATGATCTGAGGACCCCGCGTCTATCCACTGCCACGCTGCGTATCTCCACCAATGGTCTGGAAATAGCCGGAACGGCCATCGCGTCCATGCTGGAGGAGCCCACGCAGGCCGCAGGCCATATGCAGGGCGATCAGCTTGTCATCCGCCAATTGGCGGCCCTTCTGTATGCGTTGCTGACCCGCACCCCGTCGTCGAAGAACATGACCTTCGATCTTCGCAGGCTTGACGATACCGTTCCCAGCGAATTCCGCATGATCATCATGCGCGGTCTTACGATGGACGACGGCACGAATCATACGATTCCGATGGTTTCGCTCAGCGAATTGACCGCGCTGCTGGGAGACTGGACTCCTCTGGACAAGCTGTCCACGCAAGATATCGCGTTGCCGAGCACGGCCGGCGAAGGTTCCATTGCCACCGCCGAGGTCATCAGCATCGACGAGGATCAATTGGCGGAGCTTCCCCACTCCATCATCACTACGGAAAAGCTGCGCGAGCTTACCATCGAGCATTCCCCAAAGCCCCGTACCGCCAGCTCCACGCCGAACGACCGGGAGCTGCTGCGTAAGGGCGAAGCGGATCTGTCCAAGCTCGCCACGTCCACCGAAAAGACGATTTCCGCGGTGTGGCGTAAGGGGCAGGAAGGCGAGGAAGCGCTGAAAAACCGGCTGAACCGCCCGTCCAAGCATACGAATTCCAAGGAATTCAGCAACACGGACCTCTTCGAGGATTTCGCGTTCCAAGCTGATTCCGAAATCGGTACGGATGCCAATAAATTCGATATGACGACCCAGATCCCTGTGGTGGATGACACCAATTACCCGACACAGGCGATTCAGGTCAGCGAAATACAGGCCAGCAATGATACGCCGGCGGCACAGGATGCGGCAGCCTTGCCTCCCGCATCTTTCTCCCCTGCTTCCACCTCCCCTGTTTCCACCTCCGCTGCACAGCAGGACGCAGGCATTGCCATGCAGCAACCGCCGAGCTTTGCACCGCGGTCCAAGCCCACTGCGGATGATGAAGGCGACGATCTTGCGGACACCAGGCTTTTCGGCAAATACACCACGGCCACGGTGGTGGTGGCAGCAGCGGCTGTAGTGGTGCTGCTGGCGCTCGGCATAGCGCTGGCCTGCATGCATTTCGGCAACAATCCGAATAATCCTGATTCCAAGCAGAACGATTGGTCCGACAGCAACATCGATAATGTGCCGTTCGGCAATGAGGATGGCGACGATAGCGGCAAGAACGATTCGTCGAATAGCGCCGAAGGCGCTGCCGGATACGACTATATCGACGTCACCGATCTGTTCACCAAGTAGGTTCGGTCTGCACCTATAGCAGTTGAGAGGGGCTGGGAACCGCAATGTTCCCAGCCCCTCTCGTCGTATTACCGGCGGTTCTGGAATACTATGGCCTGCTTCGTGCGAACGGCGGCCGTATATGCCAGCAACGGTCTTGCCTCGCTGTCGGAAGCAGGTTTCTCATGCCCTCTCAGCGGTGGCATAAGGGCCTGGAGACAGTGCGCCAGCAGATGGCAGGCATATGGATGGGCTGCAGAAGGCGCTTAGAGCACCGATAAGCACTTCGGGCTTGTGTCTTATGGGGC
>ERZ1106954.1466-NODE-1466-length-17692-cov-7.693825_pt1 | contig 17692 bp, 23 predicted proteins | sample MGYA00403678_ERZ1106954 | MGnify/ENA primary metagenome ERZ1106954 (study PRJEB35170, sample SAMEA104062445) | human gut metagenome | biome: human gut; feature: human-associated habitat; material: faeces | place: Denmark | collected 2012-08-20 ... | reverse complement strand
TTGACTTGTTTATATCATAAAGAATTTGATAAAAAATTTCGCCATCATAAAAGTTCGGCTTATTTAATATTTCTAAAATTAAATATTTTTTATCTAACTTATCAAGCGTATTTAATATTTTTTTGTAAAATTTGTATTTCCTGAAATAATCAAAAATAATATTAAATGTTGCAACTAAAAAAAATAATATTGTCAATGCTATTTTCAAATCATTTTCCACTTTAAATGCGTTTAACATAAGAATAGCAATTATGAATCCAACAATTGACGCAGTTATCTGTACTGTTTTATCTAATAAATATTTTTTAAAACTCATAATAATTTATACCCTTGTCCTTTTCTTGTTTCAATTCTATTTTCAAGTCCAAAATTTTGTAATTTATTTCTCAATCTACTAATATTTACTGTTAGAGCGTTGTCATTGATAAACTCATCATTGTTCCATAAATCTGTCATTAAATCATCACGAGTTACTATTCTACCACGATTACTTAAAAGATATGTAAAGATAATCATTTCATTTTTAGTTAGTTCTAATACCTTTTCACCTTGTTTCAATATTCCCTTTTGTGGATTAACACTAATATTATCATAAAATAAATCGTCCATATTATTATCCATTCGTTTAAATATATTTTGTATTCTCAATAATAAGATTGTTGGATTATATGGCTTAGTAATATAATCGTCTGCACCATAAGATATAGATAAAACTTCATCTACTTCTCCTACCCTGCTCGTAACCATAATAATAGGAACATTAGATTCTTTTCTAATTTCTTTTAATAAAATTTCACCATTTTTATTAGGTAAATTAATATCCATTAAAATTAAATCAAATTTCATATTTTTTATATTTTCTTTAACATTATCAAACTTTTCTATAATTAATACTTCATACCCTGAATTTTCTAACAAAGATTTTAACTCATTTCTGATGATTTTTTCATCTTCTATAATTAATATTTTTTTCATAGTTTGTCTCCTTTCATAATTTGCTTTTTTAATCATTCATATTATATCACTTTAATTTTATAAATTATAATAATTCAGAAAATTAAATATAATTATTTTATAATTTTTTCTGCTTCAACTTTATCTAGGTTACCATATTTAATCATTTTATTTATAACTTGCCTCTGTCTTTCAATTGCTAAATTTTTATTTTGAATTGGATTATATAAAGACGGAGCATTTGGGATTCCTGCTAGCATAATTGATTCACTATCATTCATATCTTTTGGTAATTTATTAAAATAACCTAAACTTGCTGACTTAACAGAATAAAATCCATTGCCAAAATATGAAGTATTCAAATATAATTCTAATATTTCATCCTTATTATAGTTACTTTCTATGCTAAATGCCATAAAAATTTCTGCAACTTTCCTTACTATTTTCTTATCTTGTGTAAAATAGATATTCTTGGCTAGTTGTTGGGTAATTGTGCTTCCTCCCTCTACAAATTTCATTTTTTTTATATCATTTACAAATGCTCTTCCAATAGAAATGACATCTATCCCAAAATGTTTGTAAAATCTATGATCTTCAACTGATACAACTGCTTTTAAATATATTTGAGGCATATCATCAATTTTTGTATAATCTTCTTTTTGCCTAATTGTTGTAATTTTATCCTTTAATGGCATTTTATTTATGGCATTCTTATACATTTGATAACCACTACAAATAAAATAACTTCCTATACAAATAAATATTAATAAAATTGTTATTGCAATCTTTTTAACTAATTTCATATAATGCTAATCCCTTCTTTACTAAAAAGTAATTTATTGCAGTAATATTATCATTTTTTATCATATAAGTCGTCATTCTAATATTACTCAATATTACAATTTTGTAATGTAATTTAATTATGTATCAAGGCTATTTCATAATTTTAGAAATAACCTTTTTTATTTTAAAATATAGAATTAGTATTTCTATACTTAATTTTAAAATTGCAATTAGCATACTTACTCAGCCTTAAAGTAGTTAAATTACTCTGAGGATCAACATCTACAACTAACACTCTTTTTCCTTGTTTAGCCAATGCTACACCAAGATTAAAGGTTATTGTTGTTTTACCAACTCCTCCTTTCTTTTAATTTAGCCACCTTAATTTAATAAGATGGCTATGTATTCCATTTCTGGCATAAAAAAAGAACTGACCATTTTTAATCAGTTCAAATATGTTTAATAAATTTTATTTAATTTTAAAATTAGTTCATCAATAGGTTCTGTATATATATCCTGTTTTAATTTATCATTTTTAAATTGTATTAAGGCATTTAAAATTATGTTAGTTTCTATATTCTTAATAGGTAGTTTTATTTTTTTCATTATAACCACACTTCCTCTGTTTCTTATCTATATTATATAGGAATATGGTTAATAAGTTAATTGTGCAATTTAGTAAAAGTTTTTCATAACTCCTACACATTTATTTTTTTAACATTTTTCAACAAAAAATATGTTTTAAATGTAAAAAGAGATTTTATTTTTTTCCTTTATTTTCAAGGGTTTAATAGTGTTTTTTCATAACTCCCCACTTACCAGCTAATTCCGACTTTAGTTAACTTTTCTTTTTGATTGTTATTTTTCATTTCTGCTCTGATTTTTCTTTTTTGATACATATCCATTTTAATCACTTCCTTTATTTCTTATGTTTATTTTTCAAATTAACAAGTCCAATATTAAATGTATTTGACATTACTTCAAACAGTTTGTAATTATTTGTCATATTGGTATATCTCATCTTCATAATATCATCGGTTATTTCATATTCATTATTAGTACATAATACTTCATAATTAATACCAGTATCTTCATAAAATTTATTAGTATCATAAAAACCATTTCTTAAATAAAAATTTTTACGTCTAACACTTATATTATCAACAGGTGAATCAATTGATAAAAATAATACTTTATATTTTTCTTTCAAATCCATTAATATTCTAGAACCATAATTTTGGTTTCTTAAATTCGGTTCTACTGCTAAATACATAAGATAATATGCATTACTACAATTAACAAGATAACACATTCCTATTAATTTATCATTATCAATTATGCCGTATAAATCAGAATTATTTTCTTTAGAACACTCTTCTAGTATCCAAAAAGGAAATCTTTCTTCTTTAGGAAACGAATTTAAATATAATTCTTCTATTTCATTTGCATATTCAATGTTATTTATATATTTTAAAGACATTATTCCTCCTATTTTATTCCTTCAAGTTTCTTTTGCACTTTTATTTCTAATTTTTTCTTTTCTTTTTCTAATTCTTTTAAGTTCTTCTTAGGTGTTGGCATTTCTTCTGGTATCGTTCCACCAATATCTGCAATTGCCTTTCTAACTTTTTTTCCCACCTCATAATGTACATCTTTTGCTTCTTTATCACCTTGTACATTATCTTTTAAAAGTTTTTGCTTCGTTTGATTTATTCTAAATAAATTAGCAACTAATTCATCTTCATTCATATTATCTAAAATATCTTCTCTATATCGTAATTTTTTCCTTTTAAATATATCATCCGCGGTTTCACCATTGGGAGAGTTCTAATAAGGACAAAATTTTTCTTATAAACTTCTTCCAAAATTTCATTGTGTTAGATAGCCATTTAAAGATATAAATTATTTAGTCAAATTTGTAGTGAAAATCAATTTATGGAGGTTTTAACTATGGCAGAAATAACTTATCACAAAGAAGGAGATTATTTTGTCCCTGATTTATATTTAGAGAAAGAAGAATATGAAAATGATTATATTATTGGAAAGTATGGTCATTTAAGATTAGAATATTTAAAAAATCATAAAAAAGCTGAATATATAATAATGTTCATGAATTGTACTTTGAGAAAACATATTGTAGATACTGATAAACAAGCTAAAGAAAAATTCGAAATGCTTATGAATCAAATGCTAGAAAGAAATCCTATTGATGAAAACTTGAAAAATACTGACCCTTTAAAATGGACTGGGATTATAAATAATTATAAGTATTCAGTTGAAGACATTATTTTTAACGAATTGATATATTGCTAAAGTTAAAGAGTAGCTATCCAAGGCTACTCTCTATTTATTTGAGATATCGTAGAATATACATTTTTTGTCGTTCTAGTAATTGCTGTATATAAATTTTTAACATTTAAAGATTTTCCTATAATAACTACATCTTGCTCTATTGTACTTCCTTTAGCTTTTTTTATAGTTTGCTTATCGCCTTGCCATTTATTCAATATTTCTTTATTTGAACCTGTATTAGAAGAATATAGTAATACTCTCTTTCCGTTATCATACTGCAAAACATCTGAAATTTTAATTTCTTTATACTCACCGCTACTTGAATTTCCAAGTATATTAATATTTAAATTATTTCTTATCCATGCACAAATTTTATCTGAACATCTAAAAGTTTGATTTTTGTATTCATTAGCAGGCAAACTTTCAAACCATTGTCCTCCACCATTTATATTTTGATTATCATCTCCTAATAAAATTAATTCGATACTCGAGTTATATAATAATTTGGCAAATTCTTCTCTATATGCTTTCAAATCTTGTGCCTCGTCTATTATGATATATGAAAACCTAGAAGCAAGAAATTCAATAATCTTATCACCATACTGTTTAATTATATAAAATGATAATTCTGCTCTCAATTGGTCGGTTATATTTAAGCTATCCCTACCAAATATATATTTAATAAATTGACTGTTGGTAAAATTTTTCATTGAATGTAACTCATCATTTTTTATATTTAAATTTATAATTGTTTTCTTTTCTTTATTATATATACTACCATCTTCGTTTATCTTTATATTTGCAACTCCTTTTAAGTATGTTGGTAATGTTTTTGAATCTACATAATTAATAGTACTACCTGATGCAATCAATGCAATTGCAGATGTGAATTTAGGAATAATAAAACTAGAAAAAAGTGAGTCAATTGTTTTGCATAAATATCCTTTATTTCTAAGTTCGTTTACAACACTATTATTAAATGCTAAATATATGCCATTTTTGTGTTCATTCATATATTCTTCTGAATATGTAGTTTTTCCTGCACCAGCTACACATTTAATTACTCTTGAATCCATTTTCTATCTCCTCTATTGCGTGCCAATTACTTAAATCAATATCATTCTCAATTAATCTTTCAGCTATTTCAACTTTCTTCTTATGCTTTGCTACATAGAATTCAGGATATTTTTTATGTTTTTCTAACAAATCATTGCAATTATTTAAGAAGCCATTTATGTATAAATCAGTTTCTAAAGTATTTTCAATCTCAATCAATTTAATATTTTTCTCGGTACATATCAACTTCAAATTACTAAACCTAGATGATGACTCTTGGTTATCTGATAGTAATTTATCATTATCACTTACTACTATTACCTTTTTATTTAATAGACTTGCTAACTGAATATATGGCTCAAACATTACACCTGCAACATTTATTATTGTCCAATTATAATTATTTTTACTTAAATAATGTTTCAATAAAACTTCTTCGGTATATCCTTCAACCAAAATAATATTATCAGCTAACATTAGTTCATTTCTTCCTGGATGTAAAAATGTATTTAATTTTTTTATATAAGTTTCATTTAGTGAATTAATACTTGTTCCTGAAATATCTATGATTTCTTCCATTTTCAATTCATTAATAACAACTGATGAATGAGTTGTTGAAATGATAATAGTGTTAGCTACATTCCTTAGTTCTCTTATCAAAGTTCTTATTAGAGCTGGATGAAGATGATTTTCAATTTCATCAATTAAGATGATATTAAAATTTTCATCTAAAGTATTTAACATTATATTAGCTATGCTTTTATATCCTGATCCAATATGAAAATTGTGTTCTTTATTGCCATCTACTATATACACTTTCTCATCTGAAATTTTGGGGTCAGTCAATTCAATATCTAAATTTTCATTAAATTTTTTACATAATTCTTTAAATCTATTTACCTTGCTAGCTAGCTCTTGCTTTATAGCTTTTTTAGAGTCATCTTTTAATTCTTTATATCTTTCTTCTGAATCAATAAAAGTTGAAATACCTGTTGTTAATCCTGCTGTATAAATATCTTCCACTCTAATTAATGGTATTAAATATAAGTTTGGAATACATTCATCTTCTCTTACAATATCTACATCAATATTAGTTCCATTTAATAATGAAAAGGTTTTAATATATCTTCCTGATTTAGTTTTCTTTATGCAAGTAATAAATCCGCATTTGTTTTGCCCATTATCATCAAAGTTAAGGCTAGATATTGAATTATATTGTAATTCAACACTTATTTTTATTACATTATTATCTTCACTATCTTTAAAATCACTATCTGATATTTTAAAATAATCATTAGTAATTGCTGAAAAAGCCAGTTTAATTCCATCCAATAGATTTGTTTTTCCCGAATTGTTCTTTCCTATAATTACATTTAAAGTATTATTAAACTCATATTTTCCATCTAAGTTTCTAAAGTTTTTAAAAGTTACGCTTTTTATCATAAATTACCTCTCACTTGCTTTTTACTAAATTTTCATACATCTTCATCAATTCAGCCACACAATCAGATTTAGTCATTTTCTTCTAGTTAAAGCCATAGGATTCCATTATTGTTTTATCACTTTTCAAACTAATTTAATGCTCCTGACATAATTCTAAATTTAGGCATATTGTTCCAAATTTCTTGTAGTTCACTAAAATTTTCATTAAGATTTAGCATTAAGCTGGCTAAATTATCTAATTCTTTATATTCTTCTTCAGATAACTCAAATTTCTTATCTTGTATATATTTAGGCATATGTAAGAATATAATTTCATCATTCATTAGTGAATGGAAATCGTAAAATAATCCCCTTATTGAAGCTTTTAGTCCTAGAGTTGGTGGATCAGAAGCATATAAAATCGTTTCAGGCTTATATTTATTCTGTCTTACGCCTAAATAAGCATTTGCACCAAATAAAAACTTATCATAAGGAATATCATTTAAATCAAATCCCATTTCATGGTCTGGACAATGCTCATCTGCATCTACTAATCTCCATCTATTTTCTTTTTCATCAAAATATTCTGTAATCCAGTGGTCATAACATATTTCATCATAATGTATATATTCAGCAAATCCACTTCTAGCTCTAGCTGGTATTCCTTTAGCCTTTAATATACTTGCTAATAATATAGCTTGACTTCTACATGTAACATGAACTTTGTCTTTTGCCTCTCTTTTTGTAGTATAGTTAGGATTTTTTCTTAATAATTCAGCTATTACACTTTGTGCTGTTGGAAAAATATCATCTTCATATTCTAATCTAGTAACTGGTACTTTAGTCATATCTCCCCAAAAGCAATCTTTTTTATTCCTAATTTCTTTATCTTTAAAGGCTACTGGATGTATTATTTGCATTCTTTGTAATATACATAATTTTTCAATATCATCTGGCAAGTTTTTTGCAAAATCCTTATAATATCCCAAATCTGTAAATTGACTTGTTTGCTTATAAAATTCTAATATTTTTTCTTTCTCCATATTAATACCACTCCAATACTTCATTTAATTTTTTCCTAGGTCTTTGTTTAGGACTTTCATCTGGATAACCGATAGAAATTGCTGAAATCAGTTCCATATTTTCATAGCCTACTAATTTAGCTATTTCTTTTTGAGTATATACAATATCTCTTATCCAAAGTGAACCTAATCCTAAATCGGTTGCTCTTAAGCAAATATGTTCTATAGCTCCACCGATTGAAAGCGAATCTCCTATAATCCAATTATCTTCATATTCTTTAAGAACTAATATAAGTATAGGTGCTTCTTTCATTATTTTTGCAGTTGCTTTAACACTACTATTAGCATTATATATTTGTCTTTCTAAACTCATCTTTGAGCTATTTTCCTTTTCCAACATAATGTCTGCAATTTGATTTTTTATAGTGTTAGTTACTATTACAAATTTCCAAGGTTGTCTATTTTTGGCAGATGGTGATAACCTTGCACAATCAATTAAGTCTTCAATTATTTCCTTAGATATCTCAGTATTTTTATATTTGCGAATACTTCGTCTATTTTTTATTGTTTCTTTTAATTCCATTTTAACCTCCTAGCCTTTGCAAACATTTATAAATTCTTTAAAAATTTTATTCATTTTTTCGTCTTTAGCATATAAACTTTCTGGATGAAACCTAACTCCTATATAGAATTTTTTGTTTTTAGCTTCAATAACATCTGGGTAACCATCTTCACAAAATGCAACTTTATCAAGCATTGGGCAATCTTTTATTGTTCTTTTATGTCTAGAATTTACCATCATTTCAGTTGTTTTAACTATGTTATAAAATTTTGAACTTTCATCTATTTTGATGTTATGCACATATTCATCAAATGACTTATCATGCTTATCTGGGTTAGGTATTTTATATGTTGTCCCTCCAATAGCTCTAGCAATATTATTTTGACCTGCACATATTCCTAATATAGGTATATCATTGTCATAACAATATTTTGAGATTATACTTTCATAATTATCTGTTTCAATACCACCTTGTAATATAATCCCACTACACAATTTAATTTGTGTAATCAAATTTTCTTTTTCTTCTATTGACAAATTATCTTTCCAATTATCTCCACAATAATTAACATTAGATTCAGTAGGTAATATTCCGATAGCAATTCCTCCATTATCAAATATAGCTTGCTTTACTTCATCTCTTACAAATGTATCTATTTTATTTGATTTATATGTAGCATAGTGTTTTGATACAATGCCAATGATAGGTTTATTCATCTGTTCCCTCCATATTAATATTTTCCTTTATTTTCTTTTTGGATGTATTCTTTAAAGTTTTATTATCATCTAAATACTTATAATTTAAAGCATTTTTTCTAGTTACAACAGTTTCACCTAAATTCTTTTCTATATCATTTCTTGCAACTTTTGCAGCATGACCACCCATATGTGAGACTTTTTTGTTTTCTTCCAAGCCATAAGGTCTATGCTTTTTAGCAAGTTCTCTTGTTGCGATTTCTCCTAAATCAGTTAAAGCAACTTCTATGTCTGTCATATTATCTCTTAAAGACTCTTTTCTAATTCCTTTAAAGTTTTTATATTCTGATGCTTTCATTCCAGACCAAGCCTGATATATTTCATTTGTTAAAACTGCATATTCAAAATTTTTTGTTATTCCATTTTCTTTCCATACATCTGTTAATTTACGTCTATCTACAACTCCTGTCATTCTTGCCTTAATCCAATTATCATCATATCCACGACTTCTATAATAATCAACAGCACGATTAATAGCAAGTTCTGGATCAAATACTTCATCTATTCTGTCATTTCCCATTTTAGCAAGCCAAAGTTTAAATGGCTCAGCTTTTGGACTTGGTATTGACTCTATTAGTCTTAATATTCCTTTTGTATCTAACGTATCTGTTTCACGCATTTTACCATCTGTTGCTTTCATTTTCAACTGCACGATATTTTCGTGCAGTTGACTTCCTTCTTGCTTTAATTTTCTTTTTAAATCACTCCAATAGTTTCTTGGAATATTGCTGTCAGTTAATGCTCCAATAACATCTACAACACTAAAATAATATTCTTCCTTTTCACTATCCCAAACACTTCTTATCTCACTGTCTTCAAAAAGATTTGATATTGTTTATAATTTATTATTTTCCATTTAGTCATCATTCCTTTATAAATTTATTATTATGGACAAATTATATCAAGAAATTCCACTTTTTTCAATGAATATTCTGTATTTTATTGACATTTACATAAAAAGATGATATATAATAGATGTATTTTATAGTACACTGAAAAATTAATAGACACGAAACACTGATTAGTAAGGGATACAATAAAATATTTTCTATCTTTCTCCTAATTTGAAAATTAAGGTTTGTAGGAAACTTACTAATCCAATGCGGTGAAATATATTTTGGCTGGTTTAGAATGAATAGTATGTAAAATGTCCAGCAGTGGTTAAGACCGATTAGCATGTTTCAAGTAAAACTCACTACTCTGCAAAAAAAATGCAATATTAGTAGTTTTATTTGTTGTGCCTAATGGGTCTTTTTGTTATGCTAAAAAAGACTATATAGGTATTTCTCTATATTCTTACGAAGCATAGCAAACAGATACTGAAAAAATTTTATGCTAGGTAGCACAAAAATTTTTCAGTAGTCAAAATAATATTTGAATGGAAATGAAAAATATTATTTTGATTTGGCGAAGCCAAACATAAATTATCTATCGCAAGATTAGATAATTTATGAGCACTCCGCTAGGAGCCCACGACATCTTTGCAAAACGAAGTTTTGAAAGTGTCATAGTGGGTTACATACTTTCGCAAGAAAGTTATGTAACAGCTCCCTTTGGTCGCCTCCTGCTACCTGCAAGAAAGGATTTATAAATGGACAAAACAAACTATTCGGTAGCTAGAGTTGAAACTTATACTAGAACAAGTGTTGTAAAAGCAGAAAGACACAACGAAAGAAAAAACAAATCTTACTCTAATATGAATGTTGACTTAACTCAAACATCAAAAAATGTGCATTACAAAAAATGCAAAAACACTTATAACGAAAAATTAAAAGAAATGATTGATGATGGAGAAATATCACTTCGAGGACTAAAAGATAATGCAAAAGTATTTGATGAAATTATATTTGATATTAACTCTGACTATTTTGAAGAAAATGGTGGTTATGAATTTGCAAAAGTCTTTTACGAAAAGGCATTTCACTTTGCTGAAAGAGAAATGGGGACAGATAATATAATATCAGCTGTTATGCACGCAGATGAACTAAATACTGCCCTATCAGAAAAATATGGAAAGCCTATATATCACTATCATTTGCATGTTATAGCAATCCCTGTTGTAGAAAAAGAAATCAAGTGGTCTAAAAGATGTAAAGATAAATCTCTAATAGGAACTACAAAAGAAATAATCAATCAAGTGAGCCATAGTAAGAAATGGAAATCAGAACAATTAACTGATAATTTTGGTAATCCTGTATATGATGAAAATGGAAAAGCAAAACTCGTAAAATCATATAGCCTATTACAAGACAGATTTTTTCAATATATGTCTGATAGTGGTTATAGAGGATTTATTCGTGGTATAAAAGGTAGTACTAAAGAACATTTATCTGATTTAGAATTTAAAATTAAGAAAGAAACTGTAAAACTTGAAAAAATAACAAATAGTGTTGATGAAAAACAATCTAATTTTGATAACTATATGCAATACGATAAAAAGGTTGAAGATATTTCAAACCTAGGTAAACCAAAGAAGTTCTCAAAGAAAATTGAATTAGAACCAAAAGATTATGAAACATTGACCCAATATGCTAAAAAAGGAATTGTAGCAGATAAAGAAATTTATGAACGTGATACTAAAATTGAAAATTTAAGGAACACCGTAAATAGATGGATAGAAAAATATGATGGTTTAGTAGAAAAAACAAAAGAATACTTCCATGCTATAAAACTTGCACCACAAAAAGTTGCAGATTTCTTTAAAAGTTTATTTGATAAAGAAAAACAAGATGAATTAGAAAGACAAAGAATTGAACAAGAAAAAATACAAGCTGAAAGAAAAGCTCGTGAAGAAGCAAAAGAAAAATCTAGATTAGAAAAGCAAAAACTAAAGAACTCTCCTGAATATAAGAAAAGGAGGGCTAGTTATGGACGATAATAATGAAAAATATAGAATTGAACTCTCTAATGAAGAATATGAATATGTTGAAAACTTAAAACAAGAATATTATAAAAAATTAGAAAATATGACCGAAGATGAAAGATTACAATATTTTAGAGATAATATTGCAATAGAAAATAAATTGAACTTTGAAAAAGAAATAAACGGCACAGTATACAAAGTAAATACTTACTTTGATGAAAATGCTGAAGAAAGCATTTTAAATAAATTTTTTAGACTGACAAAAAAATTATAAGAATCACTTGCACTATAAAAACGAATATGGTATTATGTGAACAATACAAATTGAAATTGTAACAATTTATATCATATTCGGCTGTCTAAAAGAAAGGAGTTTTTATGGGACAGTCAAATAACGAAAAAATAACTGCTTTATATTGCCGTTTATCAAGAGATGATGAACAGCTAGGAGAAAGCAATAGTATTAAAAATCAAAAATCAATTTTAAGTAAATATGCAAAAGATAATCATTTTATAAATACTCAATTTTTTGTAGATGATGGTTATTCTGGAACGAGTTTTACAAGACCTGCTTTTATGGAATTAATGGAACTTGCAGAACAAGGTAAAATTGAAACAATTATTGTAAAAGACCATTCAAGGCTTGGTAGAAATAGACTTATAGTAGGTCAATTATTAGAAGAAGATTTTGTTAGACTAAATATTAGATATATTGCTATCATGGACAATATTGATACTGATAAAGGACTTAATGATTTTCTTCCTATACAAGATTGGTTTAATGAAATGCATGCTAAAAACACAAGTCAAAAGGTTCGAGCAGTATTTAAAAATAAAGGTAATTCAGGTATCCCTTTAACTATTAATGTGCCATATGGTTACAAAAAAGATCCTTTAGATAAAAATAAATGGATTATAGATGAACCAGCTGCAGAAATAGTAAGAAGAATATATGATTTATGTATTCAAGGATATGGAACTCATCAAATATGCAATATATTAAAACAAGAAAAAGTTCCAACTCCAAAAGAATATAAAGCAATCCATGGCTTATGCAATTATCATATATCTGAAGTCAAGTATTGTTGGCAGGATAGGTCTATATATGACATCTTGTTCAGACAAGAATATATTGGAGATACAGTAAATTTTAAAGGTACAACTAAATCTTTTAAAGATAAAAGTAAAATTTATTTTCCAAAAGAACAATGGAAAATCTTTAAAAATACACATGAACCTATCATTGATGAAGAAACTTGGAATACTGTACAACGCATTCGAGAAAATAGACAACGTCCTACTAAGATTGGTAAAATAAATATATTTTCAGGACATTTATTTTGTAAGGATTGTGGCTCAAAATTATATTATTGCACTTCGAGAAGTTATACAGAAAATAAACATTTTTATAGATGCTCAAAATATAAAAATACTTCTTCTAAATCATGTACAAGTCATACTATTAGGGAACATATCTTAAAAGAATTAGTTTTAGAAAATATTAAACAAGTCCTATCTTATATCCGTTCTTATGAAGATTTATTCATAAAACAAAAACTTGAGACTTCACTTGAAGAACAGAAAAAAATAGATAGCATAAACAAAAAATTATTATCACAATATGAAAAACGAATAAAAGATATTGATAACTTGATACAACATATTTACGAAGATAATATTTCTGGCAAAATTACGGATGAAAGATTTACTATTCTATCATTAAATTATGAAAAAGAACAAAAAGAACTTAAAAGTAAAGTTAAAGAATTAGCTAATAAGCTCGATACAACTAAACAACAAGAACTAGATTTAGCATCTTTTGTTAGTAAAGTAAAACAATACACTGAGATTTCAGAACTTACGCCAGAAATTATAAATGAATTGATTGATAAAATATATGTATATCAATCAAAAAAGGTAAATGGTAAGCCAACTCAGCAAATAGACATTTACTATAATGAGATTGGAATTATAAATATTCCACTAAATGAATATGAGCTAGAAAATGCTTTTCAGAAAAGTATTAAAAAAATAAAAACAGCTTAATTTGTACTATTTTAGAGTAATGGAGCACATACCAATAATTGTCCTTGTTGGTAGTGCTCCTTATATAATCCTTTATATCCTGCATTATGAAACTCAGCCATATTTTTAACACCTGCTGCAGAAGCAACTCTTTGCAAAGTATAATTACCTTGCTTTGTTAACTTTCTTTGATAAAATTTTTTTCATCATCTGATAATGAATCATATTCCTGTTCTGTTATTTCTTGTTTTCTTGTTTGTATAGCAAAATAGGTTTGTCCTAAAGCAACAACTTCTTTACTAGGGTCAGCATTTTGCACAATCAAATAACATATGTATCTTGATAGTTTATAATCTTTAATAATCTCTTCTTTTCCTTTACCAGTTTTTATTGGCTTGTTAATCTCAACAATCCAATCTACTTCGCTTGAAACGCTATTATTTGCAGCTAAAACTGCTTTATCTATTACTTTTTGAAAATTTCTCCAATCCTTGTATTCCAATACTTTTTGTAATTCACGTGCATACCAATATTCATTTCCATAATCATCAATATGTTTTATATTTTCAAAAGTATTGTTAGAATATTTTTTTTCAATTATCTTCATTGCTACCTCCATTTCTATTAATTATATTAAGGTTTTCTTTATGTTCCCACTCCCCCCATATTTTTATAGTTTTTTTTTAAAAAAATATAGTAAATATGTAAAAAGAATTTAGTAATTTTTTCTTTATTTATAAGGGGTGTATGGTTTTCCTTAAGTCTCCATTACCCACGAAATTGGGGCAATTTGACGATTTTTTTCTTCATTATTATTTTCTCTTTTTTCTTGTCTTACTTTTCTTTTTTGATACATATTCATAATTTTATCGTTTCCTTTTTTATAAATTGTAATTTGTCTATTCAACAAACTCTACAAAAAAATAATTATCATAATCTTTAATATTTTTCAATTCATCAAAATATATTGAAAAATCTCTACTTGATTTAAACACATTACTTTCACAATTAGTAATGTAGAAAATAGGTGTGTTATTATTGTTTTTAAAATAATTTGGAAATTTCAGATTCATATTTTCAAATTCTTGTTTTAGTTCACTTAATGATTTTTCTGTTTTAACTACTAAAACTACACGACGTGTTAAATAATCTCCATTTCCTCCTGAATCTTCAATTTTACTTTTTAATGCAATCTTATCAACATTTTCAGGCAATATAATATTATCCACTTGTTTTTCAAGACCTTTTAACCCAGTATTTGAATATACGAACAGACATATTAAAATTGCAATTACAACAATACTTATTATAATTATTACTTTTTTATTTTTCATATAATCTTTTTCTCCTCTACAACTTACTATTTATTTGTTTCATCTATATCTAAATATAGGTTTATTTCTTCTTCTGTTGGTAATTTATCTATTAATTCTTTTGGTAGTTGTTCTTTCACTTTATAAGTTGAAACACCTATAGGAATATTTGTGGATTTCAAAGACCAATCTACCGTTACTCTGTTCTTTCCTCTACATAATAATAAGCCAATCGTAGGTGCATCACATTCTTTTTTTATTGTTTCATTAATTGCTGTTACATAAAATCCTAATTGTCCTATATATTCTGGTTTAAATTCACTTGCTTTTAATTCAACAACCACATAACATCTAAGTTCCAAGTGATAAAATAGCAAATCAATATAATAATCTTGATTATCAACTGAAATTTTGTATTGATTTCCGACAAAGCTAAATCCTTTCCCTAATTCTAATAATACATTTCTTATTTTAGTTATCAAAGCTTCTTCCAGTTCTTTTTCTTTATATTCTTCTTTTAATGTAATAAAGTCAAAAATATATGGGTCTTTTATAGTATTATTTACTAGATCACTATCTTTTGGAGGTAGCATTGCATTAAAATTATTGTTACTACTTCCTATTCTTTTATGAAATTCTGTTTCAATTTGAATAGCTAGTATATTTCTACTCCAGCCATTTTTAATAGTATTTTCGGCATATATTTGTCTAATATCCTTATCTTTAATTTTTTCAATTAGTAATAAATTATGTCCCCAAGGTGATTTGGCAACAAGTTGTTGCCATTTTGTATCATCAGCATATTCTTCATAGAATAATCTCATCGACCTTATATTCCTTTCAGAAAAACCTTTCATATTAGGAAAAGTTAATTTAAGTTCTGTTGACACTTTCTTCGTAAAATTATTTCCATATTGTTTGTTTTCTGAAACAATTTTTCCCAATCTAAAATACAACATAATGAGACAAACAAGACCTGTCCCTATAATGTCCTATAATTGTTTTTGTCTGCTCTTTCGTCCATTTTTCTATCAAATTGTTCATTATCATAAAACCAATCCGTTTTTTTGTCTTTTGGATGATTTTTTCTGTTTTTATCCATCAATAAGTCTAATAATACTGATATTGGTAATATCATTCCTATTAATGATAGTAATAAATTCATATATAAATTTATGTCTATATTTGACTCTACTGCTGATATTAATGTTTGTAAATTATTTACTATATCAACTCCAAAATACATTCCATATGCTAATAAATATATAAGTCCTCCTAACATTTTTCTTTTCACTACTAATATTACACATACTAACACTACAAATAGTAATATGATTTCAACTTGTTGATTTAGTGGCTTAAGTGCTCCTAAATCCCAATTAAGTTCGGCACTTACTGCTACAATAATTCTCAATATCCAAAATAGTATCATAAACATAACTAACATCCATGTTGAAAAGTTCTTCATTTTTTCCTCTCTTTCTATCAAAAAATGTAATATATTTTGATATTTTTTTATTTTTTCTATTGTACTATTATGCAAAAAAGTGAAGTCAAGATTTTTATTTTCTTTCCTTCACCTTCCTACCTTAATAACCTATTTATATTGATATATAATTTTATATTTTTTAATCAATTTGATTAATCAACGAAATCAAAATCATCTTTGAATTTTTCTTTAAATATTTCAAATACTTTGTTTAATGTTTCTTCGTCTTCTACACTTACATAAGATTCTTCATTTTCATTTTCTTCATAAACCCCTGTGCTGTTTTCAGGCATTTGTGATAACTCATATTCACTACTTAACAATTCATTTTCTGATATGATACTGGATATAAACATCCAGATAATTGGCAATAGCGTCCAAAGAACCAATAATATCACTGCCAAATATAATAATATCCTTCCTATTCTTCTCTTTACCGTTCGATTCATATCTTAATCCTCCGTTTTTCCTGCTTTCAGGTAAAGAAGGCTCAATAACAATATAACAACTGCTATAATTACGCATATTGCCGAACCTTTACCATAATGTAAGTAATCAAAGATTTCATGATACGCATAAAAGCTTACTACCTGTGTACTGTCATTTGGTCCACCTGACGTCAACGAATATACAATATCAAAAACTCGAATCGTCTGAATTGTACGCAAAACAAGAACCACTATATACATTGGCTTTAATGCAGGAAAATACACTACTTTAAATCTCTGCCATGCATTTGCCCCGTCTATAATTGATGCCTCCTTTGCATCATTAGACACGGTCTGGAGTCCTGCAAGCAGCATAATGATAACAAGTGGAAGCATCTTCCATGTATCTGATAATATAATCATATTAATTGCAAGCTTACCACTTCCAAGCCAGACTATATTTTCATCTATCAAATGTAATTTTAATAATACTTTATTCCTATAAACGTCCCGATTCGAAAAATACTGCGCCCGGGCATGAAAAATGTGCGAATTATTCTATTTTCATCCTGCAAACCGGGCATCCGGCCCCAAATCATCGCCGCCAAAAGGTGCGCCAGGCCCGGCACAGAAAACTTCCCGGAAACCGGCCCCAACGTTTTCCCAGGTTCGATTGCGGCTCAAAGGTACGAATATTTCACTTTTTTTCACTATATTGGCGTTGTAA
>ERZ1106954.1465-NODE-1465-length-17695-cov-3.301701_pt1 | contig 17695 bp, 8 predicted proteins | sample MGYA00403678_ERZ1106954 | MGnify/ENA primary metagenome ERZ1106954 (study PRJEB35170, sample SAMEA104062445) | human gut metagenome | biome: human gut; feature: human-associated habitat; material: faeces | place: Denmark | collected 2012-08-20 ... | reverse complement strand
CCCTGAACGACGGCGCCTATACGGAGCCGGTGACGCTGGACTTCGGTCTCACCACGGTCTCCGCCATCGTCGTCATAGTCGCCCCAGTCGTCTCCGTTATTGTTGTTGCCCGTGCTGTTGGGAACTTCGGGCGGATCGTATTCCGTGGGGTAAATCAGTTCCTTGCCGCTGAAGAAGGTGGCTTTTTCCCCTGGGCGTACAATCACGGAAGGATGCTGCATGATGTCCGTGCCTTTCTTCTGGCTCAGGCCGCGCATGATCATCGTGATGTCCGCCTGGCTCCACATGCCGCGCATGGTGACGATGCTGGGCGCACCGCCGGGAACGTAGGCCACGCCGGTGCTTCTGGCGGAGGAACCGCGCTCAATCATGCCGTCAATGCTGTCTTCCGTAAAAACCTGGTTGCCGGACCTCAGTCCACCCACCACCCCTGCCGGGACGGCGGCTCCGACCACGCTGGCGGCGCTGTCCAGCACGGTGTTGTTGTAGTCATTCTTGTTGGTGCCCGCACCGCCCATGAACCACTTGGAGGGGTCCAGGTTCAGGTTCACGATCCAGTTGAAGCCCAATTCTTCCAGGTCCGTCTGATTGACTTCCAGGAACGTCGCGCTGACAACCACCTGCAGGGGCTGTTCCGCCGTCTTGGACGCCACCAGCTCCTCCAGCATGCTCAAGTCCTTGGGCGTGCCGTGGAAAAGGAGGGTGGAGTTGCCCGAGTTGTATTTGATGAAGCTGCCTTCCGGGAATTTCACGCCCAGGGAGGCCAGGGCCTTCTGCGGGTCCACCCGTTTCAGGGTCATGCCGGAAGAACCGGCATCCCCGGAACCGAAGGGATCGGCATTTTCCGAATCGGAGGATTCCGACAGGCCGGAGAAGAAGCCCGGAGGAAGGGCAATGGCCTTGGTCACCATGTAGGAGGTGCCGTCGGAGCTGGATACCAGCTCCGCGCCAAAGGCGTTCGTGCGCAGAATGAGGCCGGAAGCGCGCGCCACGTATTCCAGGGCGTCGCGGAGCGGCACGTTTTGAAGATTAAGCGTAATTCTCTTGCCGGCGGTCTCCTTGGCGGAAACGCTGTCCGCAGGACCGGGGTCCACGGAAATGTTCACGCCGCGCTCCGCCGTCGTCATGGCCGTTGTATCATGCGTCCTGGCCAGGCTGCGCAGATAGTCCACGGCTTCCTGCACCGTTGCGCCGTCCAGCTGCACGCGGGGCAGACGGATCATGCCCAGCTTCTGGTCCACATTCACCACCGGATTGTCCAGCGGCTGGGAGAAGGAAGCGGGTTCCTCCGGCGTTTCCGTCAGGGGAACGGGCATCTCCCACAGCTTGGAGACGTCCGCCAGGGCGCTGCTCCGGGTTTCATCCCTGGCAGCGTCAAAGTAGGCGGTCCTGGCGCGGTTGACCAGCTCCATGCCGCGCCGCGCCGCCGTGTTGTAAGGGTCCGTCTGGAGGACGGAGGTAAATTCCTTCAGGGCCGCATCATACTGGCCCAGTTCATAATAGCCGTAAGCCAGGCGAAGCAGGCGGTTGACTTCCTCCACGTTCTTGACGTGTTCCGGGGATAGGGCCGGATTCGTGCGAACCGGGTCCCGGGCTATTTCCAGCGTGCGCTTGGCCAGGGCATGGCCCGGCGTGGCTTTCAAGGCATCTTCCAGCAGCTTGACGGCCTCGTCGTAACGCCCCACCTTGATGTATTCCTGCGCCACGGCCACGCTGGCGTCCGCAATGCTGGTTTCCAGAAAACGGCGCCGCTTCTCCATGTTGGGGGACTTGGGCAGCGCGGTCAGGCTCCTGCGGTAATTGTCCAGGGCTTCCTGGTACTTGCCCTCGGAATACAGCTGACGCGCCTGCCCCAGCAGCAGCATGGAAGCCTGGGCCTGCTCTTCCATCCGGGCCGCAGTCCGGCGGGCGGCCCCTGCTCCTTCCTGGGCCAGCCCCTGGCCGGCTCCAATACCGGCAACGGCAAGCGCCAGGGCAATTTGCTGAATGGCAGACATGGAGTGAGGGAAACGTCTAGTCATAGGAATTTCCGGGACTATACCGAATTAAAAACCGCCCGTCATTATAAAAACGCCCAGCAGAGCAAAAAATATCGGAAAGGGCAGCCGCACCCCTCCGGAGGGAATGCCCCTTTAAACGGCAGAGAGTTCCAGCACGCCCACATGCCCCGGTTTCAGGGGATGGGGAAGCCCGCGTTCCATCAGTTCCTTCCGGTCAAAAACCCGGTCTTCCCCCTCTCCGTCCATCAGGTTCCTGACACGCACGCGGTCCGTCTGGATGCCGCACCAGCCGAAGGCGTGCTGGGGAATGGAAATGAGGAGGTTGTAGAAGTTGATCTCCGGGGAAAGGTTCCCCACCACCAGCACGGTGGCCCTGGCACGGGCATCATGCCGGAGCATGGCGTACACCCAGTGGCCGGAGGTGTCTTCCGCAGGTTCCCTACCAAAGGTGGTGTTTTTCATGTTGGCCCAGTTCAGGCCGTAAAAATCCCCGCGGTCCAGCGCCGGATGCTGCATCAGGGGAAGCAGCCGCTGATGAAAGTTCCTCAGCTCCGCGGAGTCCTCCGGCAGCAGAGAGGCGTCAAACCGTCCGTCCTCCACCCAGGGCTGGAGCTGGGGCAGGCAGGTGTAGTCAAAAATGCTGGTGCGGCCGTCATGGCCGCCGTAGCCGCCGGGACTTTCCGCCCGCTCTCCTACTTCCTGCCCGTTGTACACCAGCACGGGACCGCGGCCGGACGCGTACACCAGCGTCATGATCGCCGGAAGGATGATGCGGCCCACCCCGCCCCAGGAGAGCGGGGAGCACACGCGCGTTTCATCATGGTTTTCCACGTAGCGGACGCCGTTGGCCATGTATTTGGGGTCGCTCCGGAAAAGGCGGTCGAAGTCGTTTGCCCAGTTTTTTTCCGTGTACACATGGAGCGCCAGGCGGTAGCAGGCCGAATCGTAAACGGCATTGAACCCGGATTCCAGCAGCGCGGCGCAGGGATCGCCGGGGGTGGTTTTCATGTGGTCATTGTACGCTTCCGCCATGAAAAACACGTCCGGCAGGCGGACGCGGGAGCGGGAGATGGCCCATTTCCAGAAGGCCATGGGAATCATGTGGGCCATGTCGCATCTGAAACCGCCGATGCCCAGGCCCTGCCAGAAGGAAAGGATGTCGTCCATGATGCGCCAGGTCTTGGGCACGCGCTGCTTGGGGCTCGTCCAGTCCGGCAGCAGGCGGAGGGCCGGCAGTCCGGCCAGGAAGTTATAGCCGTAGTTGAGCTTGACCGTTTCATACCAGTCATACCTGGTGGGGTTCCACGTAACGGCATTGTTGCCCGTGACGCGGCCGAAGGTCATTTCCCCTTCAAACAGGCCGTCCGGCAAATGCAGGGGAGGGCCGTCCCCCGGGCTGTTGGAGGTCAGGTAAAAGTACCCCTGCTCCGGAGAGAAAAACGTATGGTGGTCGTCCCCTTCCCCGAAATCGTCATGGCCGTCCCAGTCCGCCAGGTAGGCGCGGGAAACATGGTTGGGGATGAAGTCGATCAACGGCACCAGCCCCACCGTTCGGCAGCGTTTCACGAGTGCCTTGAACTCCTCCATTCTTTTTTCCGGCATGGAGGCCAGGTCCGGGTCCACGTCAAAATAATCCACCACCGCATAGGGACTGCCGGCCAGGCCTTTTACGATGGATTCCGGCTGGGCGGGAAGCTCGGGATAGGCCGTCTGCGTGGCGTGCCTCAGCACCCCGGTCAGCCAGATGTGGGTAAAGCCCATCCGGGCTATTTCCCTCAGGGCCTAGTCCGTCACGCCGTTAAAGGTGCCGCACCCGTTCGTCTCCCGGGTCCCCCAGTCCACCCCATGGGTTTCCATGTTGGAGAAATGGCGGACAAACAGTTGATAAATGACCGGGCGCATGAGCTGAAAGGATGAGGTCTTGCGGCCTATAATGCTAACTTTTCCAGGTACTCTGCAAGTGTATTCTGTTCCACCGGGGCAATTTGCCCCAGCATCAGCAGGGCCTCCTTCCTGGTCCGGAGCGTTCCTTCCAACTGGAGCTCCTGCAAACGGGACAGCCATTTCCTGAAATCGGGACCGGGGGGCAGCCCCAGGTCCAGCAGATCGCGCCCGGTCACCAGGGGCGGAGGCACCAGGGGTGCGTCCCGGTAGGAATCCATGGCGTCCCTGACAAACTGCCAGTTGTCCATCAATCCGTTGGAGGAAAGGCAGTCCAGGCGGTGAAGCTCCAGCTCGTCGCTGAAATGCGGAGCGCTCATGAACATCCGCAGGGTGGACTTCTTCATCTGTTGCACGTTCATGAAGCGCATGTGGCGCTCCACCATGGCGCACACCGCATCAATCACGGCATTGGAATACTTCAGTCTCCTTAAAATGTCCCGCGCCATGGAGGCGCCCTCCTTGTCATGACCGGAAAAACGGATGCGCCCCGTTTCATCCACCTGGCGGCAGGGAGGTTTTCCGACATCATGCAGCAGCACGCCCAGGGCCAGCTCCAGAGACACGGGGGCGCCGTCCTTCCCCAGCGCGTCCAGCATCATCAGCGTATGGGCATACACATCCCCCTCCGGGTGCCACTGGGGAGGCTGCGTGCAGCCGATCATGCCGTATACCTCTGGAATAACATGCTTCATCAGCCCCGTTTCCACCAGCATTTCCACGCCCCGTTTCCTTCCTGGAGACAATAGAATCCGGTCCAGTTCCTCCCGGATGCGCTCCGGCGCGATGCGGGCCAGCAGCGGGGCGTTCCTGCAAATGGCGGCATAAGTTTCCGCTTCCACCCGCACTTCCCTGGTAACGGCGAAACGGACGGCGCGCATCAGCCGGAGGGAGTCCTCCTCAAAACGGCGGTCCGGCTCCCCGATGCACCTCAGCACGCGGGCCCGGATGTCTTCCACGCCGCCCACATAATCCACCACATAACCCGGAGGAACGGAAAACGGATCTTCCAAGAGGCCGTTCATGGTAAAATCACGACGCCGGGCGTCCTCCTCCGCATCCGTGAAGCAGACGGATTCCGGGCGCCTGCCGTCCCTGTAGCTGCCGTCCCTGCGGAACGTAGCCACTTCAAAGGAGAAACCGCCACGGCGCACCAGCACCACGCCGAAGGCGGCGCCCACTTCCCAGGCGTCCGGGAACAGGCGCAACACCTCGTCCGGACGGGCGGAGGTGGCAATGTCAATGTCCTTCACGGGATATCCCAGCAGCCTGTCCCGGACGCAGCCTCCCACAAAATACACCGTGTGCCCCGCTCCGGCCAGCACGCGCGCCACAGCCTCCGCGGCCTTTCTCAATGGAATATTTTCCATGGAACAGGCTATTCGGGCATGGGCCGCAAGGGGGGAGCGGAAAGAGAAGAGGGCTGCTCCGCACCGGAGGAAGCAGGCGGGGCCGCTGGCCGGGGCGCGGCAGGCTGCGGAACGGAGGGAATGCGCGTATCCGGAGAGTTGATCCTGGCCGGCAGCGGAGCCGGCTTCACGGCAGCGGGGGCGGCCGGGGCCTTTTTCTCGTCCGCCTTTCCATTCTTTTTCCCTTCCAGCTTGCCCATGACCGCGTACAGATTCGCGTCAAACAGCATGTCCGGCGTGCCGCGCATCAGGATTTTCCCCGCAGGGTCCAGCAGGTACACCCGCGGCGTGAGCATCACGCGGTAATCCTTGAACGCCGCCGCCTTTTCATCTACCAGGGAGGGAGTATCCATCTCCAAATTCAGCAGGGCCTTTTTCACGTCCTCATTGTTTCCGGGGGCCACCGGCATGACCGTCAGGCCCGGAAATTCCTTCCGTAGGGAAACGGCCTTTTGCAAAAACTGGACGGAGCGCACATCCCGGGGATCCCAGAAAACCAGCAGCACGGGCTTGTCCCCGGAGGGGACCGTTACTTCCGCGCCCGTGGCGGTGGAAGGCAGGCTTATTTTGGGCCCGGTCTGTCCAATGTTGAGATTGCGTATTTCATACAGCTCTTCCTTCACCAGATTCCGGACCGGAACGGGGCCGAAGCTGGAATCATAGCATTTGATGATGGCGTCTTTCAGCAGCTTTCCGCGTGCCGCCACCAGCCTGACGTCATCCTGGAGCATTCCCGTCGTTTCCTTCATCACCATGGCCAGCCCCAGGGCGGACAGCCCCTGGTCTTCCGGAAACTGGTTGTAATCCTTGATTTGTTCCAGAATAACGCGGCAGCGCAGGTCGCGGGAGTTGCTTAACGCATACGCCGCCTTTCCCGCTCCCTTTTCCCGGAACAGGGTATTTTCCAGGGAGTCCAGGCAAAGCACGACAATTTTCCTGGCAACGTCTCCGTTGGGGAAAGCCTGCGCCACGGCCTGGGGATGGTCCAGGAACCAAATGACAGCCGGGAGAAGGTAGGGTTTTTGAGTCTCGGGCTTTTGAAGGTCCCTCCCCACCTGCCTCCACAATTCCTGCGCCACCGGAATGGCATTCGGACGGCTCTCCATCAGTTCCGCTCTTTTTTCATCGCTTTCAGCCGTTTTGAATGCGGATTCCCAGTCGGACTGCCTCATTTGCCAGTCCGCCAGCGCATTCTTCATGCCAGCCTCGTCCGCCGGAGCCCATCCAAGCAGGCTGCATGCACCGGCTATCACGCAAAACGCTCTCTTCATACCCTGCCACTATGCCCTGATGCGCCCCGCTCGTCAATCAAACCCCGCGGCAAAACGCCTCCTATTCTTCCTTCCCCGCTTCCTTCCAGCCGTTTACGGCGCGGAACGCGCCATCCGGAGACGAACAAACCCCGGCGAATCCCTTCGCCGGGGCTGCTGTTCAACTAACTACCTATGAAGACGGTTGAGTCCTTAAGTGGATGAAGTGCTCTCTCTTTCACTGCATCCGGATCATAACCGTTATGGGTGAGACAGCCGGGCGGGAAATATGTTCAAACATTCCTTCTTTTGTATGACACAAGGTCCGCCCCCCTCCTGCGGGGGCAAAAAAGCGGCTGCGGAATTCTTTCCGCAGCCGCTCCAACTAACTACCTATGAAATCAGGGTCGTTCCTGGTGATTCGGAAGGCTCTCGTTCCTTCCTTATCGAACACCCCTGTCCATTCAGCATACCTGCATGAACCAAACGCTCAAGATTTTTCTTTCCTTTTCATGCAAAAAGCCCGGTTCCCCGCCGCCTTACGCCGCCACGAAGTTGCGTTCGTCATTGGTCAGGGCCCGCACCTGCACGGCCATGAACCTCATTTCATTAAGCATGTTCAGATAAAGGAGGGAGGAACGGGTGCGCGTCTGGTTGCGCTGGGCGCGCTTGATCTGGCGCTTGGTGGCCTTTGCCACCAGTTGAAGGAGCTGTTCCTGGGCCACCATGGTATAGTCGAACTGGATGTACGTTCCCGTCTGGAGCATCTTGCAGTATTCATCCAGAAGCTTCATGAGAGCGGTATGCACCTCCTTCAAGTCGTCCACCTGGTCAATCGTGAACGGCGTGTGGTTGTTGTCCACATACGTGAAGATGGACTCGGAAAACTGCGCCAGGCTCTGCGTGGCTTCGTTCAAATGCTCCAGGGCCTGCACGAAGTGGTAGCCCATGTCCAGGGAACGGGACTGCATCTTGTACAGGATGGGGAGAATGTCATACTTGTGGTGCTCGCTGCTGGTCAGGGCCAGGCGTTCCGCGGCGTCCGCCAGCTCTTTCAGGGCCTTCCGGTCCCCCTGGAAGAAGTTTTCCACGGTGTCATTGTAGATTTCCCGCAGCTTGAGCGTGCTGTCCACGACCTGGTGGCTGCACACGTCCAGAATGTTTTCCTCCGTAATCTGGTCAAAACGCTCTACGGAAAGCTTGTTCTCCCGCTTGCGGTGCATGATGGTGGATTTCACCAGGATGACGACCACCAGGGCCAGCAGCCCGAAGATGGCGTACACCTGCCCGTAGTGCAGGACGGTCGCCATGACGGCGGCCAGCGTGAAGGCGGCCAGGCCGGTCATGAACCAGCCGGAGATTACGGTCAGTACGCCGGTCACGCGGTAAACCGCGCTTTCCCTGCCCCACGCCTTGTCCGCCAGGGAGGAACCCATGGCTACCATGAACGTCACGTATGTGGTGGAAAGGGGGAGCTGCTTGCCCGTGGCCCACGCGATCAGCAGGGAAGCCACCGTCAGGTTCACCGTGGCGCGGATCAGGTCAAAAGCCACGCGGTCCTTGGGGTTCAGTGGCTGCGGGGCAGCATCCCACTGATGGTTCATGCGCACCAGCATGCGGGCGGGGATAAGCTTTTTCACCCCGCGCCCCAGCGCGATGGCGCTGCGCACGATGGCGCGGGCGGGGGGAACGGAGCCGAAGCGTTCAATGCCTCCTTCACCCTGCCGGGAAAGCTCCACGCCGGTGGCGATCACCGTCTTCGCCTTCTTGGAGAACCACAGCGCAAAAATCATCATGCATCCGGCGGCAAAAAGAATGTAATGGTTCACCGGAACGCCCTGCCCGGGCATCAGGCATTCCATGGCGGTGATGGAGGAGGCGGAGCCGCCGGCCTCCACTACGCCTGTGGCGTACTGGAAGGAATCCAGGCCGCCCATGAACACGCCGATGAAGTTCACGAGGTCGTTGCCCGCAAAGGCCAGGGCCAGGGAGAAGGTGCCGGCCAGCACGGTCAGGCGCAGGATGTTCGTCATGAACAGGTGCTGGAGCAGGAACATGAGCACGGAAAAACCGCCGAAGGCCACCAGCAGGGCCATGCCCAGGTTCTGGTCAATGTATTGAATGAAGGAAGGCTCCATCAGAGTGGATTCCTTCAAGCCCTTGAACACGGCAAAGTAGGCCACCGCCGTCATGGCGATGCCGCACCAGAAGCAGCCGAACCACTTGAAGCGGGACTGGTATTTGAACGTAAACGCCAGGCGGGAAACCCACATGACGATGGTGCCCACCGTGAAGGCGATGGCTACGGAAAGGAGAATGCCGGTGACGATTTCAAACGCCTTGTCCGTATTGATGAAGTCCCACACGGACTGCGTCATGTGAAGCTTGGAAATCTTGAACAGGGCCGTCGCCACGGCGGAGCCCAGAATGCCGAACACCAGGGAAACGGTGGTGGACGTGGGAAGGCCGAATGTATTGAAGGTATCCAGGAGTATCACCTCGCTGATCATCACCCCCAGGAAGAGCAGCATCACTTCGTGGTAACTGAACATGTTCGGGTGAAAAATGCCGTTGCGGGCCACCTCCATCATGCCGCCGGAGAAGCAGGCGCCCACCAGCACGCCGATGGAAGCCACGGTCAGGATCACCCGCACGGGGGCGGCCTTGGAACCAATGGCGGAGTTGAGGAAGTTGACGGCGTCATTCGCTACGCCGTTGATCAGGTCAAATGCCGCCAGAAGCAGCAGGGCTACGATGATAATCCAGTAAATTGAGTCCATAACTGTCTCTTGTGAATGGTGGGCGGAGGGCGTCCGCGAGCTGCACCACCGCCTCTTTACACGGAAACGGACGATTTTGCTACTGTTTTGTTACAGAAAAATCCTTTCGCCTTCTCAACGGGAACGGGGGAGGAAATCCAGCTCTTCAGGATCGGGCCAGCGGTGCCGGGGATAGCGCCCCGCCAGGTCTTTTTTCATCTGGCCGTAGCCGTTCCGCCAGAAGCTTTCCAGGGAGCCCGTCACCTGCCAAGGCCTCTGGCTGGGGGCCAATACCTCCACCTTCACGGTCACGGAGCCGTTGGCAATGCGCGGAGACGCCGCCACGCCGAACAGCCGCTGCACCGTAAGGCCGATCACAGGCGTGGAATCCACCCCGTACCTCACTTTCGCGTGCTGGCCGTTGGTCAGCGTGAGGCTCACCGGAGCGTAATCGTCCAGCGCCTTCGCCTGCCAGCCGGAGAGCCAGTCCCGGAGCACGGGAATGATCTCCCTCTCCTTGATGTCCTTGTAGCCCACGGCTCCCTCGCAAACCAGGGAGATGGCAACCAGCTTGTCTTCCTCTGAAAAACGGGGGAGTTCCAGTTCCGGCATCCAGACGCTTAAACCATTCAGACGGCGTATCCACTGCTCCACGGCGTCATCCCATTTCACCAGCTTCAAGGTTCCGTCCACCACCTTTTCCGCCAGAATGGGGGCGGCCAGCTCCGGCGGAGCGTCCCCGCGGTCCCGGTCTTCCAGCACCAGGTCTTCATACATCAGTCTCCGGTGCAGGCGCACGCGGCGCAGCGCGGCGTCAAAGACGGCCGCCTCCCCGCCGGAAAAACGCTCCGGCCAGACGGCGCGCAGCTCCTCCGGGTCAATGAGCGTACAGCGGCCCACACGGGTTTCCACCGCCTTTCCGGACAACTCCGCCACCTCCGCCGCCACAAAATGCTCCCCGTGGAACACCACGCTGCCTTCCGCCAGCCTGCCCCCCACGCCGCCGGCCATGCGGCACGTGTTGGCGGCCACTCCGTTCCGTACGCCCACATGGTCAGCAAAGCTCTCCATCATGGCGCGGACCACGGCAGGCCGCGCCGCCGTGAAATCCGGCTCCGGCATTTCCCGGGATTTCCCCCGGCTGCCGATGGACAAAAGCTGCCGGTACGCCATCCACACTTCCCGCGCCCCGCGGGCGGAAATGCCCCAGCGGGTGCACGCCCCCGCCTCAAACCCGGCGTCCACAGCCTTTTCCACCGCGCGCCACTCCGCCTGAAAATCCGTATAGTCCGCAGAATCGCGCAGGTTGTCGTTCAAGCCGCCCTTCATCGCTACGCCCTCCCCCTGCATCAGGGCCGCAATGGCGGCAAGCTCCACCACGCACTGTTCATCCTGCCCGGCCGCCATCAGGCGCGCCAGCCGCGGCGGCAGAGGAAAAGCGGTCATCCTTCTTCCCACGTCCGTCAGGCTCCCGTCCGCCTCCGTAGCTCCCAGGGCGGCCAGCAGGTTCACGGCCCGCTGCATCACCAGGGGGTCCGGCGCATCCAGCCAGCGGAACCCTTCCGGCGCGGTTATGCCCCACGCGGCCAGATTCAGCACGGCCCCCGCCAGATCCACCCGGAAACATTCGGGCGGATCAAAATCCGCCTTCCGCGCCTGCTCCGCCTCACTCCACAACCGGAAGCAGCGGCCCGGAGCCACGCGCCCGGCACGGCCCGCGCGCTGGGCGGCGGACGCCTTGGAAATCTTCGTCAGGTGCAGCGTATCCATGCCCCTGTAGGGGTCCCAGCCGGACCGGCGCACCAGACCGGAATCAATCACCGTGCGCACCCCCTCAATCGTCAGGGAGGTTTCCGCTACATTGGTGGAAACGATGACGCGGGGATTTTTCCCCTGCTCCACGGCGCGATTCTGCTGTTCCGGGGTCAACGCTCCGTAAAGAGGAAAAACGTCCCGGCCGCCCATCCACGGCCTCCCGGCCCGCAACTCCGCCGTTTTCCGGATTTCATACACGCCCGGCATAAATATCAGCACGTCCCCGCAGCCGTCATCCTTCACCGCCTCCTTCACGGCGTCCGCCGCCTGCTCCCACACGGGAGGGGGAGCCACCCTGCCGCGGCCGTCGCTGACCAGCCGGGGAGCCCGGTAAACGGTTTCTACGGGATACTGCCTTCCGTGCGCCTCCAGCACCCGGCAGGAGGCGCCCATGTAATCCCGCAGGCCGGATATTTCCAGCGTGGCGGACATCACCGCTACGGCCATGTCCAGGCGCGGGCCTTCCTGCAAGTCCAATACGCGCCCCAGGGACAAATCCCCGGAGAGGCTCCGTTCGTGAAACTCATCAAACACCACGGCGCTCACCCCTTCCAGGGCGGGCCGCTCCGTCAGCCAGCGTTCCAGCATGCCGTCCGTCACGTACGCAATGCGGGTGCGGGGGGAAATGTGCCGTTCAAAGCGCACCACATACCCCACTTCCTTCCCCAGCTCCACTCCGCGCAGCCGGGCCACGTGGCGCGCCAGCAGGCGCGCGGCCATCCGGCGGGGCTGAACGACGACGATCAGGCCGCGTTCCCCCAGCCCGGCGTCATCCATCATGGGGGGAACGCCGGTAGACTTGCCGGAGCCCGTGGGCGCTTTCAGCAGGATGCGCGGAGAGGGGGCTTGCAGCGCGTCCAGCAATTCTCCGCGGATTTCCTCAATGGGAAGGGAGGGGGAATCCATACCGGGTTACAGGGGAATCCGTTCATGCCCGGGCCGTTCAACCGATGCAGGCCAGCAGGAACCAGAAGAACGGCACGGTAAAGGAAGGACTGTCAATCAAATCAAAAATGCCGCCTATCCCCGGCAGCAGGGAGCCGGAATCCTTGATGGCCAGGCTGCGCTTCACCAGGGAGCCCGCCAGGTCCCCGTAAACGGACAGCAGGAAAATGAAGGAGACGCAGCCCACCAGCACCAGCATCTGGGGCATGGACAGGACGGAGACCCTGAACATCGGGAAAACCAGCCCGATGGCCGCCGCATTCGTCAGCACCCAGGAACCGAGGATGCCCTCCCACGTCTTCTTGGGGCTGATGTGGGGAATGAGCCTGCGTGAAAAAATGCGGCCGCCCAGCAGGAACCCGCTGACATAGGCAAAAATGTCCGCCATCTTCGTCACCAGAATGACCCATAGCACGCACATGACGATGGACGGATAAACATACCCTACCCTCATATAGGCCAGATGCAGGGCCAGAATGGCAAAGGCGAACAGCCAGCCGGGATAAATGAAGGAAAGCAGCGTGGTCCCGACGGAACGGAGCGCCCGGCTTCCCACCACCGGATACTTCATTTCACGGATAAAGGAAATCACGACCAGAAGGACCGGGGCGGCAAGCGCCACCAGAAGAGGAAGGGGAATCAGGAACGGGGCATTCTCCGTAGGGGCGATTTCCCGGAACTTGGTCACGTAGCACGCCCAGGACAGCAGCACGGGATACGCCGCGCCGAAAAGAAAGCTCAGGTTCGGCTGGGAGGCTTTTCTGGAACGCAGCAGCATGTGCCTCCATTCCCAGGAGGCCAGGATGCAGAAGATGCAGACCAGCCCGTAATACCCAAGTTCACGGTCCCACCACAGGGCCCCCGCCAGCAAACCCAGCAGAACCACGGTGCTGAATGAACGCTGCAGCAGAACGCCCATTTTGCTTCCGGAAGGCTTCTTGTCCTGGTTCGGTGTTCTCATCATCACGCGAAGTGTACAGAAAACCTCCGTGACCTCAATCCTGAAATGCTCCCTTCCCCGAGGGGCCATACTGGAAACATCCGCGCCCCGTCCGGCCCTCCCCCCCGCTGACAAGGAAGGAATGCCTTCCCCGCTCCGGGAGAAATGCGGCGGCGGAAAAAGAAAAAGGCTGCCGTCAAGCGGGCGGCGCTACGGCACACGGGAAAAAGCCTCCGGAAACCGCGTTCTCCTTCCTGTACGGCCCCAATATGACAAATGCCGGACTTCCGCACAGAATTTCAAACTTTATGGTGTATTTGTCCACTAATGAATTTGCCTCTTTCTTTCTCCCGTGCCCTGCATCCGCAGAGGATTGCAACCCCGCCGGATGCCGTTCCTTCCGGACGGACGGGGGTTTTTCCGCCCTCTGGCAGTCCCTTTCCCCCTTCCGGAAACCCGGCGCGTAAAATAGCGTCATGTGGACGTTTTATAAGATAGACAATCACCTACAAATCAGTAACACTCACATCCCAGCACTAGCTTTTTTTCCCTGATGGAGAAAACCGCACCCTTTTCCGTTATGAACATGCACTCATTCCGTTGGATTCGACTTACAGCATTCTCGGCCCTGGCCGCAGCCGCCATCACCTCCTGCGCCTCCGCGGCCACGGACTTCAACCAAGTGGGCAAGCAAATGTCCCTCCTGCTCCAGAACTTTCACTTCTCCCGCAAGGAATTCAGCGACGAACTGTCCGGAAAATTCCTGGAAACCTACCTGCGCAAGGTGGATCCCAACAAGATATTTTTCCCCCAGCAGGACGTGGACGCCCTCAAGAAGAAATACGGCAGGGAACTGGACGACTACCTGATGTCCGGCCAGATGATGGACGCGGCCCAGGCCATGCACGCCCTGTACCGGCAGCGCGCCATGCAGCGCATCGCCTATGCGCGGGACCTGCTGAAAAAAGGCGGCTTTACCTTTGACAAGGACCGGTCCATTGAACGCTCCCGCCGCAAGACCGCCGCGTGGCCCAAGGATGAGGCGGAAATGCAGCAGGTCTGGAAAGACATGGTGGAGGAACAGCTCCTGTCTGAAATACTGCGCCGTGAAACCGTGGCGCGCCTGGCGAAGGAACAGAACAAGCCCGACCCGCTGGCCAATGAAAAGCCTGCGGAGGAAAAACTGCTCATGCGTTATGAACGCATCCAGCGCAACATTCAGGAAACGGACCTGGAAGACGTGGCGGAAACCCTGCTCAGCGCAGTAGCCATGACCTATGACCCGCACACGGACTACATGGGCGCCCGCCAGGTGGACCGCTTCAAGATTTCCATGGGCACGGAGCTCACCGGCATCGGCGCCCTGCTGGGCAGTGAAGACGACGGCTCCACCAAAATCACGGGTATCGTCGTGGGCGGTCCGGCTGACAAATCCGGAGAGCTCAAGCTGAACGACCGCATCGTGGCCATTGACTCCAACAACTCCGGAGAAATGGTGGACATCCTGTTCCTGAAGCTGGACAAGGTGGTGGACATGATCCGCGGGGCTGAAAACACCCAGATGCGCCTGAAGGTGGAACCGGCGGACGCTCCCGGCCAGGCCAAGATCATCACGCTGACCCGCTCCAAGGTGCCGTTGAAGGACGAACTCGCCAAGGGCGAAATCATCGAACTCACCGGAGCGCCGGAAGGGCAGAACCGCATCGGCGTGCTGAGCCTTCCCTCCTTCTATGCGGACATGGAAGGCGGCGACCGCCGCTGCGCCAAGGACGTCAAAAAAATCCTGGAACGGATGAACAAGGAAAACGTGGACGGCCTGGTCATTGACCTGCGCAGCAACGGCGGCGGCTCCCTGGAGGAAGTGCGCCTGATGACGGGCTTCTTTACCGGGAACGGCCCCGTGGTGCAGATCAAGGACACCCGCGGCAACGTGGACATCAAATCCGCCCACAACCGCCAGAAGCTTTTCAACGGCCCCATTGTGGTGCTCATCAACAAGCTCAGCGCCTCCGCCTCTGAAATTCTGGCCGCGGCCCTCCAGGACTACGGCCGCGCCGTGATCGTGGGGGATGACTCCACCTTCGGGAAGGGTTCCGTGCAGCAGCCGGTGGACATCGGTCAGTACCTGCCCTTCTTTGCAGCCAGGGACCGTGCCGGCCTGCTGAAAGTCACCACCCAGAAATTCTACCGCGTGGCGGGCGGCTCCACCCAGCTCAAGGGCGTGGAGAGCGACATTCAGCTTCCCACCGCTACGGCGGCGTTTGAACTGGGGGAAGACATTCTGGACTACGCGATGCCCTATGACCAGATCACGCCCTGCACCAATTACAAAAAGGACTCCTCCATCACGGCCATGCTGCCCGCATTGAAGGAAGCCAGCGCGAAGCGCGTGGAAAAAGACCGCGACCTCCAGATTGCCAGGGAAGACATCGCCATGATGAAGCAGCGCATCAAGGACAACAAGCTCTCCCTGAACAAGAAGACGCGGGAACAGGAAAACTCCACGCTGGAAGAGCGCCGCAAATCCATCAACAAGGAACGCAAGGGCCGCTTTGCGGAAATGGCCAAGGAAGACGCCACCAAGTACAAGATTTACCGCCTGACGCTGGACGACGTCAACGCCAGGGAACTTCCCCTGGCGGACCCGGACAAGGACAACGAACAGTTCATGCACCTGGCGGAAGACCCCACGGCGGAACTGGACGACTCCCCGGAATATCCCTCCGGCCTTGACCCGGAACTCCGCGAAGGCATCAACATCGTCCAGGACATGTTGAAGCTGGAATCCTCCGGAAAATAACGGTCCCTTCCCCATTCCTTCCCACTCGCCCCGGTTTCCTCCAGGAACCGGGGCCCTTTTTTTCCGGGGTAAAAGGCGGCCGCCGCTCCTTCCGGAACGTGCCGGAATGAATCCGGGACTTGCCAGCCGGGGTGAAATAAGGCAGTATCTTTGCCCGTCAGCAATGAGCACCATCATGAATACGACATATAAAATTGCCATCGGCGCGGACCACGCCGGAGTCGACCTCAAGGAAACCGTAGTAGAACTCCTCAAGGCATGGGGCCATGAAGTGACCGACATGGGTACCATGACCAAGAATTCCTGCGATTATTCCGACTACGCCAATGAAGTCGCAAGCAGCATTGCTGACGGTACCAACGACCGCGGCATCCTCATCTGCCGGTCCGGCATCGGCATGAGCATCGCCGCCAACCGCTGGGTGGGCGTGCGCGCCGCCCTCTGCCGCACGGCCCCCGCCGCGGCCCTTTCCCGCCAGCACAACGATTCCAACCTGCTGTGCCTGGCCTCCGCCTATGTGGACAATGAAAGCGTGGAAGACGTGCTGGACGCATGGCTGCACGCGGACTTTGAAGGCGGCCGCCATGAACGCCGCGTCGTCAAATCCTCCGGCAGCCCCCTGCAATGGACGGACCCCGAACTGGCCGCGTTCATCCAGGAGGAAGGCCGCCGCGAAAGCAACAACATTGAGCTGATCGCCTCTGAAAACTTCGCCTCCCCCTCCGTCCGGGAAGCCCAGGGCTCCCTGCTGACCAACAAATACGCGGAAGGCTATCCCGGCAAGCGCTGGTACGGCGGCTGCGAGGTAGTGGACAAGGTGGAACAGCTTGCCATTAACCGCGTGCTGAAAATCTTCGGCGGGGACCATGCCAACGTGCAGCCCCACTCCGGCTCCCAGGCCAATATGGCCGTTTACTTCTCCGTATTGAAGCCCGGCGACACCATTCTTACGATGGACCTTTCCCATGGCGGCCACCTCACCCACGGCCACCGCGCGAACTTCTCCGGCAAGCTGTACAACGTAGTTCACTACGGCGTATCCCAGGAAACGGAAGCCATCGACTATGACGCGCTGGAAAAACTGGCCCTGGAAGTGAAGCCGCAGATGATCACGGCCGGAGCCAGCGCCTATTCCCGCACGATCGACTTTGAACGCATGGGCCAAATCGCCAAGGCCTGCGGCGCCTACCTGTTCGTGGACATGGCCCATATCGCGGGCCTGGTGGCCGGCGGACAGCATCCGAACCCGGTTCCCTATGCGGACTTCGTCTCCTCCACCACGCACAAATCCCTGCGCGGCCCGCGCGGCGGCTTCGTCATCTGCAAGGAGGAATACGCCAAGAAGCTTGACGCCGCCGTCTTCCCCGGCATGCAGGGCGGCCCCCTCATGCACGTGATTGCCGCTAAGGCGGCCTGCTTCGGGGAAGCGCTGAAACCCGAATTCAAGGATTATGCGGCCCAGGTCGTGAAAAACGCCAGGGCCATGGCGGACAAAATGGCGGAACTCGGCTTCCGCGTCGTCTCCAACGGCACGGACAACCACGTATTCATGGTGGACCTCCGCAACAAGGGCATCAACGGGGCGGACGCGCAGGAAGCCCTGGACCGCGTGGGCATCACCGTGAACAAGAATGCCATCCCGTTTGATACGGGTTCCCCCATGAAGCCCTCCGGCATCCGCATCGGCACGCCCGCTGTGACCACCCGCGGCATGAAGGAAAAAGACGTGGAACAGGTAGCGGAATTCATCGCCCGCGCCCTGGCCCTGTACGTAGGCGACCAGGTCTGCCCGAACCCGGACGGCTTCGCCCAGCTCAAGGAGGAAGTCTCCGCTTT
>ERZ1106954.1458-NODE-1458-length-17757-cov-4.306971_pt1 | contig 17757 bp, 18 predicted proteins | sample MGYA00403678_ERZ1106954 | MGnify/ENA primary metagenome ERZ1106954 (study PRJEB35170, sample SAMEA104062445) | human gut metagenome | biome: human gut; feature: human-associated habitat; material: faeces | place: Denmark | collected 2012-08-20 ... | reverse complement strand
CGGGAGCAATTTTTTGCAAAGGATGCACAAATCGGCTATGATGCTGTCAAAGAGCAAAACAGGGCCGAAAAAGAAAGGAGCGCGGAACATGGAAGTGACCTACAGAGTACAGGAGGGCTTTCGTCTGCCGAACCTGATGATGCCGCAAGAGCAGGAGATCCACCTGGGCAAGTACGCGGAGCTGCGGAGACAGTACCTGATGCAGCACCGCAGAGTGCTGTATACCAACCTCAAGACCAGCGGCCAACTGGCAGCGCATCTGGCGGAGATCGAGGAGACAGCACAGCGGATGGTGACGCGGGCCGTGGCGCAGATGGCGAGGGCCGAGGGCGTGACGGAGGAACTGAAAGCCGCCGATTCCCGGCGCTGGACAGTGCAGAGTACGCACACTTGAAACGACTTTCTGCGGATACTGGCCTAAAAATGGAGCCGGTGATCCGCAGTCTTATTATGGGTGCGGAATTGCGCCGCCGTCCGCCTGATGAATTGACGGAGTTGCTGCGTCAGATGTCCGGTATGGCCGCGAATATCAATCAGATCGCCAAGGTCGCCAATGCCAGCGGTTTTGTCCGTATAGAGGATATAGAGCATATCAAGACAATGCAGCAGATGCTATGGCAGGCGGTGAAGTACCTCTGATACGGACATCACGAAAACCATCGCTATCTGTGACCGGCTGAACAAACGGGTAAGCTATGCCGTCAACGAGGAAAAGACCACGCTGGCCGCCGGTATTACGGGGATATGTAGCGCGAACAAGAAATGCTTTCCCGCTTTTGCCAACCTCCCCTCCCTCCTGCTACAATATTCAAAAATGACCGGGAGGGTATGGATATGCGGAAAAAGCTGGAGATCACAGAGAAGAAGTTGACGCGGTTCGCAGGGTATCTGCGGCGGGAGGAGCGAGAGGCCTCCACCATCGAGGCGTACCTGCTCGCGGCGATGCGCGGCTTTTGCTGCTCCTGGAGACACTTTGCGCCACGGGTATCCGTGTCAGCGAGCTGCAATACATCACCGTGGAAGCCGCTCAAAACGGCGTGGCGGAGATCGCACTGAAGGGCAAGATCAGAACCATCCTGCTGCCCACAAAGTTGTGCCGCAAGCTGCTGACATATGCAAAAAAGAGGAACATCTGCCACGGGCAGATATTCCTCACGCGAAACGGAAACGGATTGTCGAGGAAGTTCATCTGGTCGGAAATGAAAGAGCTGTGCGAAGGAGCCCAGGTAGCGCGGAGCAAGGTGTTCCCCCACAACCTGCGGGGGCTGTTCGCCCGGACGCTTTACGCTGCCTGCCGGGACGTGGTACGTTTGGCGGACGTGCTGGGTCACAGCAGCATCGAGACGACCCGCATCTATTTGCTGGCCACGGCGAAAGAAAGCGCCCGCCAGCTGGACAGACTCAACCTACTCAGCGGGTGGGCATAATTATTATTTCGCACCGTCTGGCGGAAATCGTGCAATAGAAACGCCCCACAGCAAAGGCTGCGAGGCGCAAATGGATATAACTGGAAAAGCCGATTCAAAACACAACGAATCGGCTCTGCATAATTGTGTGAAATGGTTGCGTTTGCTTGACGTTAGCTACTAAATGTGGTACACTACCACTGTGATTTTGACGAAACACTGGACATTTCTGACAGTAGCTCGTCAGATTAATAATTATGTCTTGAACGGAGCGACTATGGCACGGAGAAGAGCGAACAGCGCAAAGATCGACCCTGCACTTTTCCAACGAAGCGCGGCATCCGTGACGCTGACGGAGGATGTGATCACGGCCTATGTGTCCATCCTGCGTGCAGAAGGCCGTACCGGGTCAAGCCTGCATCTCTGCGAGACTGTTCTGCGGCAGTTTCTTGCATTCCTGCCAGATGGTGTGAGCACGAAGGACTCTCTGTCCGCGTGGCGTGAGCAGCTGCTGACCGAGGGCTTTGCCATCCGAACGGTGAATTGCAGAGTCTCCACGGTGAGCGCATTGCTGGAGGCGATGGATTGCCGGGAGTTTCAGGTGGATCGTCAGCTTCGCCCGCCTCAGTTCGAAGCGCCGGAACTGACACGGCAGGAATACCTGCGGATGCTGCAGACGGCGAGAACGCTGGATGACAGGCGCGGCTATGTGCTGGTAAAGCTATTCGCCACCACGGGCCTGTCGGTGTCTGACCTGCCGTTGGTGACAGTGGAGGCTGCACAGGCCGGACGGCTGGTGAAGGGGCGGGAGATCGTCCGTTTTTCGGAAGGCCTGCAAGCCGACCTGCTGGGCTATGCCAAGCAGAACGGGCGCACGACCGGCGTGATCTTCACGCAGAAGAGCGGCGCTCCGCTGATGCGCACACAGGTGGGTGTATACATCCAAAAGCTGGGACAAGACGCGCGGATACCCGCCGAGAAAGCCAACATTCGCGCACTGCGCCAGCTGCACAAGGCCGCGGTGACGGCCATAGAAGCCAATTTCGACCTTCTTGTTCAGCAGGCCTATGAACGCCAGTTAGAGCGGGAAGATGCGGCGGTTGGGTGGTAAAAACCACAATTCGATTGAGGGGAGAAAAGAAGCATGAAAGGTATCGTATTGGCGGGCGGTAGCGGAACGCGGCTGTATCCGCTGACCATGGTGACATCCAAGCAGCTGCTGCCTATCTATGATAAGCCCATGGTGTATTATCCCATCTCCACGCTGATGCTGGCGGGGATACGGGACATTCTCATCATATCAACGCCGACCGACCTGCCGAATTTCCAGCGTCTACTGGGAGACGGCAGTCAATTCGGCGTTTGTTTTTCGTATAAGGTGCAGCCCTCGCCGGACGGCCTGGCGCAGGCGTTCATCCTGGGTGAGGAGTTCATCGGGGATGACCGGGCGGCCATGATCCTTGGCGACAACATCTTCTACGGCGCGGGCCTCACGGCCCAGCTCCGCAAGGCAGTGGAGCAGGAGGAGGGTGCGACGGTGTTTGGCTACTACGTCAATGACCCGGAACGGTTCGGCGTGGTGGAGCTGGACGATACCGGCAAGGCCATCTCCATCGAGGAGAAGCCCAAAGAGCCCAAGAGCAACTATGCAGTCACTGGCCTGTACTTCTACGACAAGAAGGTGGTAGAACGGGCCAAGGCGCTGAAGCCCTCTGCTCGTGGCGAGCTGGAGATCACCGACCTGAACCGCGTGTACCTGGATGAGGGCACGCTGCACGTGGTGACACTGGGCCGCGGCTATGCATGGCTGGACACCGGGACGATGGATTCTTTGGCGGAGGCCACGGAGTTCGTCCGCGTGGTGGAATCCCGGGAGGGTATCCAGATCTCCGCACTGGAGGAGATCGCCTACCGCAACGGCTGGATCAACCGGGAGCAGTTGCTGCTGGCGGCCAATATCTACGGTAAGTCCCCCTACGGCCAGCATCTGAAACATGTGGCCGAGGGCAAGTACATCTATTGAGGGCAGACGAATGGAATTTATCAAGACCGCCATTGACGGCGTGTATATCGTAGAGCCGAAGGTGTTCGGCGACCATCGCGGGTTCTTTATGGAGAGCTATTCCAAGCGTGTGTTCGAGGAGGCCGGGCTGCACTATGACTTCGTGCAGGACAACCACTCATCCTCCACGGTAAAAGGTACGCTGCGGGGCATCCATTTCCAGCGGGGCGACAAGGCCCAGGCCAAGCTGGTACGCTGCGCCCGCGGCGCGGTGCTGGACGTGGCAGTGGATCTGCGGCCCAACAGTCCTACCTACAAGAAGTGGGTGGCGGTGGAGCTCAGCGAGGAGAACAAGCGGCAGGTGATGATTCCCCGCGGCTTCGGCCATGGCTTTGTGACGCTGACTGATGAGGTGGAGTTCCTCTATAAAGCGGATAACTACTATGCGCCGGAGGCGGACGGCGGCATCCGCTGGAACGACCCGGAGCTGGCCATCGACTGGGGTGTGGAGAACCCCATCCTGTCCCAAAAGGATCAGACTTCTCCGTGGCTGAAGGATACCATCACCGATTTTTGAGGAGGAAACGACTATGACCATCATCGTCACCGGCGGCGCCGGTTTTATCGGCAGCAACTTTATCTTCTATATGCTGGACAAGCACCCGGAAGACCGCATCGTCTGCGTGGACAAGCTGACCTACGCCGGCAACCTGTCCACGCTGGAAAGCGTCATGGACAAGCCTAATTTCCGCTTCGTGAAGGCGGACATCTGCGACCGCAAGGCCATCTATGACCTGTTCGAGGAGGAGCATCCTGACGTGGTGGTGAATTTCGCCGCCGAGAGCCACGTGGACCGGTCCATCGAAAACCCGGAGGTCTTTTTGCAGACCAATATCCTGGGTACGCAGGTCATGCTGGACGCCTGCCGTAAGTACGGCATCCAGCGGTATCACCAGGTGTCCACCGACGAGGTGTACGGTGACCTGCCGCTGGACCGTCCCGACCTGTTTTTTACCGAGGAGACGCCCATCCACACCTCCAGCCCGTACAGCTCTTCCAAGGCGGGCGCGGATCTGCTGGTGCTGGCGTACCACCGCACCTACGGCCTGCCCGTCACGGTGAGCCGCTGCTCCAACAACTACGGCCCGTACCACTTCCCGGAGAAGCTGATCCCGCTGATGATCGCCAACGCCCTGAACGACAAGCCGCTGCCGGTGTACGGCGAGGGGCTGAATGTCCGGGACTGGCTGTATGTGGAGGATCACTGCAAGGCCATCGACCTCATCCTCCGCAATGGTCGGGTGGGCGAGGTGTACAACATCGGCGGCCACAACGAGATGCGGAACATCGACATCGTGCGGCTGATTTGCCAGAAGCTGGGCAAGCCGGAGAGCCTCATCACCTACGTCACCGACCGCAAGGGACATGACATGCGCTACGCTATCGACCCCACCAAGATCCACAGCGAGCTGGGCTGGCTGCCGGAGACGAAGTTCGCCGACGGCATCGACAAGACTATCGACTGGTATCTGACCCACCGCGACTGGTGGGAGAACATCATCAACGGGGAGTACCAGCACTACTATGAGCGGATGTATGGGAACAGATAAGCCGCTGATCTCTATTCTGATGGCGGTATACGAGCCGCGGATAGACTGGCTGCGAGAGCAGCTGGTGAGTCTGAACGAACAGACGTATCCCAACCTGCGGCTGTATATCCGGGATGACTGCTCACCTACCGTGTCCTATGAACAGATACAGTCCTGCGTGCAGGACTGTATCACGCACTTCCCCTATACCATCACGCGCAGTGAGAAGAATCTGGGCTCTAACGGTACGTTTGAGCTGCTGACCAGAGAAGCCGAGGGCGTCCTGTTCGCCTATTGCGACCAGGACGATGTGTGGCTGCCGGAAAAGCTGACGGTGCTGCAGGAGGCCATGGAGCGGGAGAAGGCCGTGCTGGCATACAGCGATGTATCTGCCGTAGATGACGAGGGCAGGCTGCTTGCCAGGTCGTTGCGGGAGCTGAGGCCACGGCTCACTTATCTAGAGGGCAGCGATCTTGCACCGAAGTTGTTTTTCCGAAACTGCGTTGCCGGGTGTGCCATGCTGGTTGACGGTGATATAGCGAAAAAGGCAGCTCCTTTTCCACGGCAAACAGTCTGTGACCACTGGATCGCGTTGCTGGCGGCCACGGAAGGAATGGTCGCGTTTGTACCCGATCAGCTTATCCGATACAGGCAGCACAAGCGTAATCAGACCGGCGTTCTCGCCGGAGTTTCGGATAAGCAAAGCTATCTGCGCTACAAGGTCGCACCGCTGGAGGAGCGCCTGACCTGCTATCGGCAGCATACCGTGCCGCAGGAGGAGATAGAGGTATTTACAAGGGCGAGAATAGACGGTCATATTATCAAAATTTGGAAGCACAGGGCTCTAGCCCCGCATGAGGCAGAGTTTGAAATAGCAGCGCACCTACTGCCTGACGCGGTCGTTAGGCGGATACTGAGGAGAATCAAATGAGAGTATTTGTTACCGGCGTTGGAGGTCAGCTTGGCCACGACGTGATGAATGAGTTGCATAAGCGCGGACACGAGGGCATCGGCAGCGACATCGCGCCGCAGTACAGCGGCGCACAGGACGGCTCTGCCGTGACCGCCATGCCATACGTGCCGCTGGACATCACCGATGCCGCGGCGGTCAGCCGTGTGCTGCGCGAGGTCAAGCCGGACGCGGTGGTGCACTGCGCTGCCTGGACGGCGGTGGATGCGGCGGAGGATATGGAAAACCAATCAAGAGTCCACGCCATCAATGCGGAGGGGACGGCCAACATCGCGGAGGTCTGCAAAGAGCTGGACTGCAAGATGGTCTACATCTCCACCGACTATGTGTTCAACGGTCAGGGCGAGACGCCGTGGCAGCCGGATTGTAAGGACTACGCGCCGCTGAATTTCTACGGACAGACAAAGCTGGAGGGAGAGCTGGCGGTCAGCAGCCGGTTGGAGAAGTATTTCATCGTCCGCATCGCGTGGGTGTTCGGCCTCAACGGCAAGAACTTCATCAAGACCATGCTGAAGCTGGGCGAGACCCACGACACGCTGCGGGTGGTCAACGACCAGATCGGCACGCCGACGTACACGCTGGATCTGTCCCGCCTGCTGGTAGACATGATCGAAACGGAGAGGTATGGCTATTACCATGCCACCAACGAGGGCGGCTATATCAGCTGGTATGACTTTGCCCGCGCCATTTTCAAGGCGGCGGGTATGCACGTGAACGTGCTGCCCGTGACCACCGCGGAATACGGCGAGTCCAAGGCAAAAAGGCCCTTCAACAGCCGTTTGGACAAGAGCAAATTGACAGATAGCGGCTTCCAGCCTCTGCCGGATTGGCAGGATGCGCTGGAGAGGTATATGGAGAACGAGTGCGAAGGGAACAGATAAAGGCATGAATAACGTACCCACGCTGAAAAAATTGGTCGCCATCGTGTTGGCTGCATATGTGCTGTTGGCGGCAGGCCTCTATTTCCTTGGCGGAGAGCAATTCCACAGACGGGAGGCGGACACCGGGACGATGGTCTCCCCCACGGGTGATCTGAATGAGCTGCTCGCAGGAGAGGTCGTGCAGCAGCCGTTTGTGATAAACGCGGATCAGATCACATCGGTCACGCTGATGACGGCCACCTACGGCAGGGAAAACACCTGTAGCCTTATGGTCTCTGTGCTGGCAGACGGAGAAACGATTGCGGAAACGACCGTGCAGGCATCTGAACTGAGAGATGCCGGGAACACGGTATTTACTTTTTCGCAGGCGGTAGATGTCCCGAAGGGGAAGGAATTACGATTGAAGATCGCCTCGCCGGACGGGAACGAGGGCAATGCTGTGACAGTCTACTATGGCAGCAGTATATCCGTATCCAAGGGTTCGGTCGACGTACCGCTGGATGAGTCACAGATGGCTTCGCTGGACGGTGAGCTGGTGGATGGCATCCTGTGTTATCAGGTCAACGGCTATGAAAATCTGCTGTTCGGAAGGCTGTACTGGTACGGCGCGGGGATTTTGGGACTGCTGCTGGCCACTTACGGATGGCTATTGCTCCGTAAAACGGCACAGGGTAGATCTTCTCCTACGTTGCGTTTTATTGACGCGATCCAACGTTATGCCTTTCTTATAGAGCAGCTGGTCAACCGCGATTTCAAGACCAAGTATAAGCGCAGCGTTTTGGGCGTTTGCTGGAGCTTCCTTAATCCGCTGCTGATGATGTCGGTGCAGTACATTGTGTTCTCCACCCTGTTTAAGTCCAATATACAGAATTTCCAGCTTTATCTGCTGACAGGTATCGTCTGCTTTAACTTCTTCAATGAATCGACGTCCATGTGCCTGACATCGATTTCAGGGAATGCGGGACTTATCACCAAGGTCTATGTACCGAAGTATATCTATCCTGTCACGAGAGTCTTATCCAGTGGGATAAACTTTGCATTATCCCTGATACCCCTTGTCATAGTGATGGTGTTTACCCGAACGCCGATCCGTCCGCAGATACTGCTGATTGTATTTGGAGTGTTATGTCTTGCCGTACTCTGCTTGGGCATTGGCCTGATTTTGGCGGCGGTAATGGTGTTTTTCAGAGATACGCAGTTTATTTGGGGCGTTTTAGTGACGGTTCTGAACTTTGCAACACCCATTTTTTACCCCGAGAGCATCATCCCGCAGCGGTTTATGACGATTTATAAGATGAATCCCCTGTACCACATGGTGCGATTTATGCGCATCGTTTTGATGGACGGCATTTCCCCGGAGCCGAAGGCGTATCTGCTGTGCCTGATCGCTGCGGGTGTTCCGCTGCTGCTGGGGATAGCTCTATTCAAGAAGCAGCAGGACAAATTTATCCTCTACATTTAACGCAGGAGGGGACGAATGGCGATTATTAAGGCGGAGCATATTTCCATGCGGTTTCATCTGTCCGCGGACCGCATAACGAGTATGAAGGAGTATGTCGTAAAGCTGATAACCGGCAAGCTGCGCTACAAGGATTTTTGGGCACTTCAGGATGTATCATTTTCCATCGAGCCGGGGGATGTGTTAGGCATTATCGGCCATAACGGCGCGGGGAAAAGTACGCTTCTGAAGGTGATATCCGGTATCATGAAGCCGACGGAGGGGACCGTAGAGGTACATGGCAATGTAGTGCCGATGCTGGAGCTTGGCTCTGGCTTCGACTACGACATGACCGGCAGGGAGAATATTTATCTCAATGGTGCGATCCTCGGCTACAGCAAAGCATTCTTAGAAAGCAAATGTCAGGAGATCATTGAGTTTTCGGAGTTGGGTGAGTTTATTGAGGAGCCTTTGCGAAACTATTCATCGGGCATGATGATGCGACTGGCGTTTTCAATCGCTACCGTAGTCCAGCCGGAGGTGCTGATCGTCGATGAAATACTGGCTGTCGGAGACGCGGATTTTCAGGAAAAAAGCAAAAAGCGCATGATGGAACTGATGGCCGGGGGAACTACGGTGCTTATGGTGTCCCACACCATCTCTCAGATCAGGGAGCTTTGTAACAAGGTGCTGTGGATCGAGCACGGCAAGGTGTGCGGCTTTGGAGAAGCCAAAGAGATCTGTGATGCATATGAAGGTTTACTGTCTCCTGATGTTCCGGAAAATGCTGGTATAGGCAGGCAGAAAGAACATATTCGACGGATATCAATGTATGACGATGATTGGTTCCCTCCTGAAGGAGCCTATAAAATCCGGACCGGCGAAGAAGGAGTTGTAACTGGAATATTGTATTGTCCTTTTCGAGACTTGACAGGGACTGAAGCGGTTACATTGTCTTTGAATCGAAGTGATAAGATAATAACTCTCCCAATTACAAGGGAATATACGGAGTTTCGGCTATGTGGGACACCCAATTCCGTAGTGACTGTGTCGGTAAACAGCAACTTTTGGCGATACTCTGGCGAAGACAAAAGGCAGCTGTCTGTTCTTTTGACGGATACAAATGGTCAGTGATGAAGAAAACCAAATGCAAGATGGTCGGAAGGGTACCTAATAATGAGAATAGAGAAGACGAAGGAACCGCTGGTTTCAGTTGTTATGCCTGCCTATAATGCGGAACAGCATATTTGTGCTGCCTTAGACAGCGTTCTTGCTCAGACATATCACAACTTACAGGTCATTGTGGTGGATGATGCATCTACAGATAAGACAGCAACGCTGTTAGCTAGTTATGATGATTCTCGCTTAGAGGTGATTCGGCAGCCGGAAAACAGACACATCTGTGCCGCAAGAAACAGGGGATTGGAACGAGTGAAGGGCGAATATGTTGCGTTTCTTGACAGTGATGACGTATGGCATCCCGACAAGATTGAAAAGCAAGTAGCATTTTTGGAACGCGAACATCAGTATGGTGCCTGCTTCACTTGGTGTAAAATTATCGATGCAGATGGCAATATACGAGAGCAAGATGACGAGGATGTTTCATGGCTCTATAATGCTTTTCGTGCCAATAACCGTAGTCATGTTGATTGGCTGATGCGGCTACTGACTGGTGGAAATCTATTTGTTTGCTCGTCTGCAATGATTCGGGCAGAGGTTATCAGCTGCATTGGCTTTCAAAATTTATCTCTATTGCAACTGCAGGATTTTGACTATGCAATTCGTATCTAAAAACGAGCAGAAATTGATGGCAGAAATTGATGAAAAAAATGTTGAACTTTCTGCGATGGGACAAAGATGCTGTAATCAACAGGGGCATATTGAGCTCCTTTTGGAATCCGATCGAGAGCTGCAGCGCATCAAGGCTTCCCGTTCCTGGCGGTTTATGGGATACGTATGGAGGCTGCGCGACTGGCTGCTCCCTAAGGGGAGCAAGCGACGGCTCCTATGTAAGATGCTGGTCCGGTTTGTCAAGCACCCCATTCAATTCCTGTCAAAATGCACCCCCAAGAAGGTGGCAAAGTTTTTCAAGACACTGCATCAAGAAGGGGTTGAGGGGACATCAAGAAAGCTGGACGATTGCCTGCTGTATCCACAGGGAGTGGTCAGCTCGTTGGAAATCAGCCCCGTGGACATACAGGTGCAAAAGACAAAGGCTGACTATGCTCCCCTACAAGTTCCAATATGGGAAAAACCTGAGGTGTCAATCGTCATTCCGGTCTATAACCAGTTTGGGTATACCTATGCCTGCGTGGAATCCATCATAAGGAACAGCGGAGAGGTATCCTACGAGATCCTGATAGCGGATGACTGTTCAACGGATCTGACGGAACAGATCGATGACATTATCGGTGGATTACACACGATCCATAACGAAAAAAACCTTCGTTTCCTGCTGAACTGCAATCATGCTGCGAAGCAGGCGAGAGGAGAGTATATCCTTTTCCTGAACAACGATACGCAGGTGCAAGAAAACTGGCTGGAGCCGCTGGTGTCGCTGATGCAAAAGGATCCCTCCATTGGTATGACCGGCTCTAAGCTGGTATATCCCGATGGGAGATTGCAGGAGGCCGGCGGTATCCTCTGGAGCGATGGTAGCGCATGGAACTATGGTAATCGCAGCGATCCCAACGCGCCGGAGTACAACTATGTCAAGGAAGTCGATTATATTTCCGGGGCCTCCATTTGCATCCGCAGGGAGCTGTGGAAGGAGATCGGCGGCTTCGATGAGCGGTTTGTTCCCGCCTATTGTGAGGACAGCGATCTTGCATTTGAGGTGCGCCGGCACGGGTATAAGGTCGTCTATCAGCCGCTTTCCGTGGTGGTGCATTTTGAAGGTGTATCCAACGGGACGGATGTTGCATCCGGACAGAAGGCCTATCAGGTAGTCAATCAGAAGAAGTTTTTTGAAAAATGGCAGCAGATACTGACACAAGACCATTACCCCAACGGTGAAAAGGTGTTTTTGGCACGGGAGCGGGGAAGGAATGCAAAGGTGCTTCTGATGGTGGATCACTATGTTCCGCAGTATGATAAGGATGCTGGAAGCCGGACGGTATTTCAGTATCTGAAGCTGTTTGCGGAGTCCGGCTATCATGTGAAGTTCATCGGAGACAACTTCTTCCCGCACCAGCCGTACACGCAGGTGCTGCAGCAGATGGGCGTCGAAGTGCTGTACGGAAACTGGTATGCAAAAAACTGGAAAGAATGGCTGCGCGAGAACGGCAGCTGCATAGAGTACGCCTTTTTAAACCGCCCACACATTTCTGTGAAGTACATTGACGAAGTCAGAAAGTACACAAAGGCGTTTATCGCATATTACGGACACGATCTGCATTTCCTGCGGGAATACAGAGAGTATGAACTGACAGGCGACAAGGGCCACCTTCAAGATTCCGTCGAGTGGAAGGAAAAAGAATTGGCATTGATGCGTAAGGCGGATATAGCGTACTACCCGTCCGTTGTGGAGGAGCAGGAGATCCACAGAATTGCACCTGAGGTCAATGTAAAGGCAATTCCCGCATACTTGTTTGCGGATGTGCCGGATGCAGATTACAGCGCGTCAAGCCGTCAGGACGTCATGTTCATCGGAGGTTTCGGACATCGTCCAAATGTGGATGCGGTGGTTTGGCTGGCGAAAGAGATCATGCCGCGCTTGAACACCTCCCTGCCGGGACTGGTGGTACACATACTTGGCTCCAACCCGCCAAAGGAAGTGACTGATCTGCAAACCGAAAATCTGCGGATCGAGGGGTTTGTGACGGATGAACGTTTGGAACAGTACTACCGTGAGTGCCGCATGGCAATTGTTCCTCTGCGCTATGGCGCGGGGATCAAAGGAAAGGTAGTCGAAGCCATGCGGTATGGTATGCCGGTGTTGACGACCAGCGTAGGTGCGGAAGGAATCATAGGGGCGGAAAAGATTCTCGCCGTAGAGGACACTCCGGAAGACTTTGCCGCACGGTTTGTATCACTTTATGAGGATCATGCCGCCCTTGAGCGCGTTAGCCGTCAGGAGGTTGCATACATCCGGGAAAACTATTCCCCGGCCAATGCAATCCGTGTGATCGGAAAAGAATTTGACATGGAGGATCTTCGCTCGTGATCATCACAAAGACACCGTTCCGTATGTCATTTTTTGGCGGCGGAACAGATATGCCGGCGTTTTTCCGCGAGCATGGCGGAGCGGTGCTGTCAACAACTTTTGACAAGTACTGTTATGTAACGGTACGCCACTTACCGCCGTTCTTTGATTACCGCACGGAATTGTCTTATGCCAAGACAGAGCGGGTGAAGACGACGGAGGAAATTCAGCATCCGGCCATACGCGAAGCCATGAAGATGCTGGATATGTACGATCTGCGGCTGACCTATGAGGCAGATCTCCCGGCCCGGACAGGCCTCGGGACAAGCTCATCTTTTGCGGTCGGAATGCTCAACGCATTTTATGCGCTGAAGGGAAAGTATGCGGATAAGAAGAAGCTCGCCGATGAAGCAATCTATCTTGAACGAACGCTGTGTCAAGAGGCCGGCGGCTGGCAGGATCAGATCGCGGCATCCTTCGGGGGGCTAAACCGCATCAATTTCCGGGACGATGAGTACGAGGTGCTGCCGGTGGTAATATCGCCGGAGAAGAAGAGACTGCTCAATGAAAATCTGATGCTGTATTTTACCGGCTTTACCAGATTTTCCTCCGAGATACAGCAGTCTACGGAGAAGAGTATCAAAGACAAGACGGCACAGCTTTTGGATATGCTGGCGCTGGTAGACGAGGCGCAGAGCATTCTGACGTCCCGCGAAGGTGATTTGGACGAATTTGGTCGGTTACTCGATCAAAGCTGGCGATTGAAAAGGCAAACAGGCAGCAGAATATCCACGGACAGCATTGATATGCTGTATGAGCGGGCACTGGAGGCCGGTGCACTGGGCGGTAAGCTCTTGGGAGCTGGCGGAGGCGGTTTCCTGCTGTTCTATGTGCCGAAGGAAAAGCAGCCATCTGTATCGGAAAGCATGTCGGAATTGATGCACGTTCCATTCGCTTTTGAAAACGGTGGTACACAGGTTATCCACTACACGCCGGAAAGCTACACGGTTATGTAAGAACGAAGAGGATTTCTGTTATGAAGGTTTCTACAGATGTGATTTTTCGCAGGCTTTTTGTTAGGTACACTGAATTATCGGAAATGCAGGGCGATATTCGTGCTGCGGTTGAGGCACTGACAACTGCTTATCGTCATGGTGGAAAGATTCTAGTATGCGGTAATGGCGGCAGTGCTGCGGACAGCGAGCACATCGTTGGAGAACTGATGAAGGGCTTTCTGCTTCCCCGTCGGATAACAGGTGAAATAGCGGAAAAGCTACTCGCTACATATCCCGAAGAGGCCGGACAAATGCTCAGTTCGCTACAGCAAGCAGCACCGGCAATCTCGCTGGTCAGTCAAACAGCGCTGATGACGGCATTTGGGAATGACATTTCATCAGAAATGATTTTTGCACAGCAGGTATTGGGATATGGCCAGCCTGGAGACGTGCTGCTGGCAATCAGCACCTCTGGAAACTCTGCGAATGTGCTCCACGCGGCTAGAGTTGCACACGTCAAGGGCGTGAAGGTCATTTCGTTGACAGGAAAAACAGGCGGAAAGCTGAAGGTGCTGAGTGATATTTGCATTTGTGCGCCGACTGACATTACATTTGAAATACAGGAATATCATCTGCCGATTTATCACTGTCTGTGCGCCTGTGTGGAGAATGAGCTGTTTGGAGACGCACAATGAGGGAAGCGATCATTTTGGCCGGCGGATTTGGAACGCGGCTGGCTCATATCGTATCCGATGTGCCAAAGCCTATGGCACCGGTTTGTGGGCGACCTTTCCTGCGGTTTATTCTAGATGATTTGCAGGAAAAGGGCGTGGAGAAGGTCATCCTCGCAGTGGGCTATAAATGGGAAACGATCCGCGACTGCTTTGGAGAGCACTACCGGGGTATGCAGCTTCGGTACTCTGTCGAGGATACGCCGCTTTTTACCGGTGGCGCTATAAAAAAGGCGCTGGCGCAATGCACGAATGAGCGTGTGCTGGTGGTCAACGGCGATACGTACTTCGACGTGGAGTTGGGTAGGCTTTATGAGACAGAGGCTCCCGTTGTTATTGCGCTTAAGCGTATGCGCGATTTTTCACGTTACGGCACGGTGTGTATGCAGGATGGTCAAATTACGGGCTTTTGCGAAAAACAGCCCTGCAAGGAAGGACTTATTAACGGGGGCATTTACCTTTTGCACCGGGAAATACTCTCTGATATGTCGGATCGGTTTTCGTTTGAAGCAGACTTTCTCGAACAGAAGGTGTCGGCGCTGACCATGCATGGCGTGGAGAGCGAAGGGTACTTTATCGACATTGGCGTGCCGGAGGACTACGCACTGGCGCAGGAGTCTTTGAGACCGCTGGTAAAAAAACGCAAGGCGGCCTTCTTTGACCGCGACGGTACGATCAATGTGGATGTGCACTATCTGTATCGTCCGCAGGAGCTGCAATTCATTGACGGTATGCCGGAATTTATCCGCAAATGGAACGAGTGGGGCTACAAGGTCATTGTGGTGACAAATCAGGCGGGTATAGCGCGAGGCTATTACACAGAGGACGATATGCACGTACTGCACCACTGTATGAACCAGCGCTTGTCGGAGTATGGGGCGCACATTGATGCGTTTTACTTTTGCCCGCATCATCCTGATTTTACCGGCCCGTGTCATTGTCGAAAGCCAAAACCTGGCATGATCGAGGAGGCCATTCGGGAGTTTGATCTTGACCCTGCACAGTGCATTCTCTTCGGGGATAAGCCGTGGGACATTGAGGCGGGGGAATGCTGCGGAGTAAAGGGCGTGCTGACGGAAGCGAAAACCAAATATGATGTTAGGTGATTTGAGAATGGAAGGCGAAATATGAATGAAGAATTGAAAGCCAAGGAAAAACGGCGCACATATGCGATGTGGTGCTTGATTGCTATCTGTATCGGAAGCATGATGGCAATTTATTGGAGGTATATTACCATTGCGAAGAGCACTGTACCCATAATGGACTTTTGGCACTGGATAGCAATTTATGGGGAGAAGGTACAGAACGGTATAATAACATTCTCAGATTATTTTTACTCGGACAAAGGGCAACATATACAGCCGTTACCTATGGCAATACAGTTTACAATTCTGAAATGGTCTCATTTTGACGTGCAGCCATTAGTGGTATGGGGCTTATTTGTTAGGCTTTTACTTGTGGTTGGCATGGTGGTTTTATTTTGGCGTGCTTACAAGGAGTCCATAACGACTAATCGTGTTTTCTTTGCGCTTATATGCATACTAATGACAGGGTGCATTATTAACTATAACCAGTGGGAACTAACAACAGAACCGTTTTCGTTTGGAAATAGCTTGCGAGTGTTATTATACTATGCCTCATTTGCATGGGCTGCGCTTTTCGTGGTAAATATATCGAAGCGGTCACTGTATGGTAATCTGTTGCACGGCGGTTTTTTGGGCGTGTTGTGTGCGTTTCTCACTATTTTCTTCGGGGCGGCATATTTTGTTGGCCACCTTCCAGCCATAGGAATTGCATTTATCCTTGTACTGTTAAAGGATAAGAAGCACTTCAAAAAGTACATGCTTCCGTTAGCTCTGTGGTTCGTAATTTCTCTATTTGGGGCAATTATTTACTACTGGCTGTATACACGAGGAGGACGTGCCGATGTGGTGGCTTCATCTAACGCAGTAATTCTATTTATCCGTATAATTACAGCCGAAATGTTGTTCTGGGGCTCCAGCATACTGCCTGAAAAACTATTATCTACAGTAGGTCAAGGCCCGTTTTACGTTTGCGGGACACTGATATTCGCGTATATTGTTTGGCTTATTGTTAAACAGGTGAAAACAAAACAGACGAAACGAAATTTGTTTCCGCTTATTTGCGTTATATACGCCGTAATAATATCGATGGCGATAGCTTTTGGTCGTGTAGAAGTTTTTGGCGATTCAGTTATGTGTTCCTCGCGTTATGTGGTGGAAAGCAGCATCGGTTTGTTGGGCATAGTGTGGCTGACATATGAGCAATATCATGCGGACGGGAGTGAGAAAATAGCTATATCCAACGTGGTGCGTAGTACATATGGAGTTGGAATTGCTGTGGCACTATTTTTCGTAGGAGGATTGACCATTTCTGCCATTTCGGAAATGAGGATTGCCCCGTACAGAGGTGCGTATAACGAGAGTATAAAGGAAATAATGCTCAATATTGACGAGCGTTCGGATGAAGAATTGGCAGTAACACAAGGAGAGGCTTCTGATGTCCGAGTAAGTGTTGCTTTTTTGAAACGCTACAATTTAAGTATCTTTGCAGATAAGGAAGAGCATTGAAAAAAGAGGGAAAGCCTATGATCTCATTCAACATACCCCCCTGCGTGGGGGACGAGCTTACATACGTCAAGCAGGCGATGGATTCGCACAAGATCTGCGGAGACGGACAATTTACGAAAAAATGCAACGCTTGGATGGAGGAACGCTTTCATGCTAAGAAGGTGCTTCTGACTACCAGCGGGTCTACCGCGCTGGACATGGCTGCACTGCTGTGTGACATCAAGCCCGGCGACGAGGTGATCCTGCCCAGCTACACGTTTTCCAGTACGGCCAACGCTTTCGTACTGGCGGGTGCAACACTTGTGTTTGTGGATATTCGTCCCGACACCATGAACATTGACGAGAGCAAGATTGAAGCCGCCATCACAGACCGCACCAAGGTCATCGTGCCGGTGCATTATGCCGGCGTGGCCTGCGAGATGGACACCATCATGGATATTGCCCGCCGCCACGGCCTGATGGTGGTGGAGGACGCGGCGCAGGGCGTGATGAGCACTTACAAGGGCCGTGCGCTGGGTACGATTGGTGATTTCGGCTGCTACTCGTTCCACGAGACAAAAAACTACTCCATGGGAGAAGGTGGCGCGCTGGTCATCAACAACGCGGCCTTTGACGAGCGGGCCGAGATCCTGCGGGAAAAGGGCACGAACCGTGCCAAGTTCTTCCGCGGACAGGTGGACAAGTATACATGGGTGGACTTCGGCGATAGCTATCTGCCCAGTGAGCTGAACGCTGCATACCTCTGGGCACAGCTGGAAAGAGCTGACGAGATCAATAATGACCGTCTGGCCACATGGCGGGAATACTGGAACGCGTTCCAGTCGCTTTCCCTAACAGGGAAAGCGAAACTCCCTGTCATCCCCGAGGGCTGCGTGCATAACGCGCATATGTTCTATCTGAAGCTGCGGAATTTGCAGGAACGGACAGCGTTTATCAGCTATATGAGGGAGCATGGTGTGCAGTGCGTGTTTCATTATATTCCGCTGCATTCAGCTCCTGCGGGGCTGAAG
>ERZ1106954.1456-NODE-1456-length-17771-cov-5.851490_pt1 | contig 17771 bp, 21 predicted proteins | sample MGYA00403678_ERZ1106954 | MGnify/ENA primary metagenome ERZ1106954 (study PRJEB35170, sample SAMEA104062445) | human gut metagenome | biome: human gut; feature: human-associated habitat; material: faeces | place: Denmark | collected 2012-08-20 ... | reverse complement strand
GATACAACACAGGGCGAAAGTTTACCTCTCGCCCTGTGCATTTTATTATAAACCTTTTGAGATAACGTCCCGCGTAGCGGGACACAATAATTCCGAATTCCGAATATAGTTTTGCGCAGCCCGTTACATAATCCATCAGCATTATGCACCCAAGTGCGCAAAACTCGAATTCCGAATTGAACCAAGTTCCGAATTAAAAATCATGTACTGCTTCTCTCTGCCTTTTCGCCATTCTTCTCCAGTTAACGAAGCCGTAGAGGTCGTTGGCGAGGAATGCCGCGAAGCACACCAGCACCGAAATATAACGCATATCCTGCGCCGAAGCAAGCCCCCACAGGACTATCAGCACCACGTCGTTAGCCGCGTATGCCGCAGCGTAGAGCGGGCTTCTGCGGAACACGAAATACACCGCCGCAAAGCTGGTCGCGACTGAAATCGTGCTCGGAACGAGGTTCGCGGTGTTGAAGTACGCGAGAATGAAGTAGAACGCGACAGTCACCGCGAGCGTCAGCACGGACATGAACACGTATTCCGCGGGCTTAAGGTGGTTCACGCGGACTTCGTTCTTCTGCTCCGACGGGTGCCTGAGCCACGAAACCAGCGAAAACGCCGCCATCGGCAGCGACATGCACATGTAGGTTATCATCTCACCGTAATACCTGAACTGCCAGGATATCAGCCCGTAAATCACCGCAAAGACTATCGCCATCGCCTGCGCCGCAGGGTGCCCCTTTGCCGCGAATATCAGCGAGGTCACGCCCACCAGCGAAGCCGCAAGCGTCAGCCAGCTTTCCCTGTCGAACATCACGAACGCGATAACCACGGCAGCCGTGGAAATTCCCCACAGCAGCCATTCGCCCCTGCTGAAATATCTCAGTAACTCTTTCATAGGCACCTCACACGAAAAAAGCACCCGCACGCATCTTCTAAGACCTGACGATGTGTGCGAATGCTCAGCATTCTTCTACCCGGTGGCAGTATTTATTCTGTCTGACAGTATACCACATTCCTGCGGTTTTGTCAAGTGGTGTATTCCCCGGAGCCGGGCGCCAGCACCACGTCCCCGGCGGAAATGCCGTTGAGTATCTCGGTGTAGCCTCCCAGGCTGACGCCGGTGGTTACTTTAAGCTTGTAGCGCTCGCCGTTTTCCACCAGGGTGACGTAGCTCTCAGTGCCGCTGGTCTTTATCGCGGAATCTGGCACCGCAAGGACGTTCTTGCGCTCCGTGGTGACGAATGCAGTCGCCCAGCCGGAGGAAACAGCCATCTGCTGCTCCTCGAGCACCTGCGCCATAACGTCCTCCCCCAGGTCGAAAACCACCCTCTGCGCGGACTGTCCGTAAGCGGTCGCGGGTGCGACGTCGGGGGCTTCAACGACGGTGGCGTCGTACATGTCGTCGTCTATCCTTATCTGCAGCTTCTGCCCGAAGCGGTAATCACCGCCGTCAATGTATATTTCCGTCTTTGACACCTCGGAGACAGCGCAGCAGACGTCGCCGCCCTTTGCCTCGGCGCCCTCTCCGATGGCGTAAGCCTGGCATATGATACCGTCAAACGGCGCGGTTATCGTGTACTTTTCCTTTTCTGCGAGCATCATGTCGAGCTTTTTCTGCTCTATCTGATACTGCAGCTGCTCAGCCCTGCCGCCCGCCAGCGAAGCCTCGTAAGCGGCGTTGACTATGGTCTGCTGGTTGCTTATGTCATAGTCAAGGCCGGAGGAGTCCAGCACCGCGAGCACTTCACCCGCAGTTACCTCGCGCCCTTTCAGCGCGTTGTAGGACATCACCAGCGCGTCCCCGGGGTAAGTCAGGTACACCGCATATGGGTAACCGATGGTCACGCCGGAGCTTTCAGTTTCGGAGAGGTCCATGTACTTCGCAGCCGCGACCTCGTACTGCACTTCATCAGCGCCGTAAATCGGCAGCTGTATCTCGTCCGTGGTGGCTTTACGCGCACAGCCGGTCAAAAGCAGCGCCGTTGCGGCAAGCGCTGCAGCTATCTTCTTCATAGGGGAATTCCTCGCAATTATGCCAATAGGGGTTATGCCTTTTCTGCCAGTCTGCGCATCATTTCCATGCACATTCTTCCGTTGTGGTAGGGGCACTTCCAGGGGTCTACCACCGGCTTGAAGTCAGCGGGCTTCCACTGGTCGTCTACCTGAGAATGCCACTCGCCGCCCGGGCGCTTGTCGATGATGTGCTCCTGAATGAACTTCCACACGCTGGAGGATATCTCGAAATATTCCTCGCCGCCATAGTGCTTCTGGAATGCATTCATGAAGCCGATAACGGTCTCAGCCTGCACCCACCAGATGCGCCAGGTGTTTATCTTGTCCTTGTCGCGCTCGTTGAGCAGCGAGCCGGAAGCCTTGTCGTATGCGATATCAGCGATGTTCCTTACGATGCGCTTGTTCATCTCAGCGAACTTTGCGGTGACAGCGGGGTCGCCGATTATTTCGGTGGCGCGGTCGATGAGCCATGTCGCCTCGATGTCGTGCCCGTAGGAATGGATATCCCCGATAACGTCCATGTTCTTGTCGAAGAACACCAGCAGCTTGTTGCCCTGCTTGTCGAATATCTTGTCGTATGTAAGGTCAAGCTGGAATTTCAGGCGCTCCAGCACCTTCGGGCTGTGGTCAGCGAGGTAAAGCTCGGTGTAAGCCTCCATCATATGGAGGGTGGTGTTCATGGTCTTGTCGGCCATCAGTCCATTTTCGGAAAGCTCGTCGTTGGCAAGTTCGCTCTTCCAGTCGCGCGCCATGGTCTCGAGGTAAGCAACGTCGTCGGTGGAATTCTTCTCCACCAGCTCCATAACGTCGTACGCGAGTTTCAGCGCGTTCTTGTCGCCGCTCGCGCGGTAATAGCTGGAAAGCGCGTAAATAAAGAACGCCTGGCAGTAGGTGTGCTTGAAATCGTCCTTTACGGTGCCGTCGTAGTTCATGCTCCAGTAAACGCCGCCGTATTCCTTATCGACGCACTTTTCAGTCAGGAACTCATACGCGTGCCTTGCGTTGTCAAGCAGCTGGGGGTCCTTTAACTCAATGTAGGCGTTGGAATAGAACCACAGTATGCGGGAATGCAGGATAACGCCCTTTTCACCCTTCTTGTCGATATTCAGCGCGCTGTCCATGAATCCGGTGAAACCACCGTTCTCATCATCGCGGAGCTTGTTCCAGAACGGAATGATGTGCCCTGTCAGCTCCTGTACAAATTCTTCTCTCTTCATGCTTTTGTACCCCTTGTGTAAATTTTGTTCTACTCACTATATCCTATACTTTGTATCAGGCGGAACGCAAACCGGTAATGCGTTCCACCTGTTTTTTATAGTCCCCTGAAATTATTTCAAATCCCGGGCACACTAAATTTAAGCGAGAAGTGCTCAGATGCTAGGAGCGATGGCATAGGCCAGGCTTAAAGCCTGCCTATGTCATCGCGGTGACGCAGATGAGTGCTTATCGCTTAAATTTTACTCGTCCTTGCCGCAGCAGTTCTTATACTTTTTGCCGCTTCCGCAGGGGCAGGGGTCGTTTCTGCCAACCTTACCGCCCTTGTTCTTGTAGGGAGTCTGGGAGCCTGCGTTCGGTGCGTCAGGCTGCATCACCTGCTCGCGCTGAATGGGGCGCTGTACCCTTACGGGGACAGTCAGCACCAGGCGTACTGTTTCCTCGCGGATAGCGGCTATCATCTCGTCGAACATCGCGAAGCCCTCGAAACGGTACTCTACCACAGGGTCCTTCTGACCGTAGCTTCTGAGGTAAATGCCGCGCTTGAGCTCTTCCATCGCGTCGATGTGGTCCATCCAGTGACGGTCAACGGTCTTGAGCAGGCACACGCGCTCTACCTCGCGCATTGCCTCGCTGCCCATGTCAGCCTCGCGGGTCTTGTAGATAAGATGCGCCCTGTCCTTGAGGAATTCCACAATGTCCTTCTTGGAGATGGAGTTCAGCTCGTCGGTGGTGTAGCGCAGGTCGCTGTCCATAACGTAAAGGTTCATGAAGTGCGAACGCAGCCCGTCGAGGTTCCAGTTCTCGGCGACTGTATCGGAGCAGTACATGTCCACTGCTTCCTCAATGGACTTATCCATCATATCCTGGATATTCCTGCTTACGTCCTCGCCGTCGAGAACCTTGGAGCGCTGAGAATAGATAGTGGTACGCTGCTGGGACATAACGTCGTCGAAGTCCAGGACGTTCTTTCTGATGGAGAAGTTCCTGCCCTCTATCTTCTTCTGCGCGGACTCGATGGCGCTTGAAAGGAACGAAGCCTCGATAGGCGTATCCTCGTCGAAATTCATGCTCTCCATGAACTTCTGCACGCGGTCGCCGCCGAACAGGCGCATGAGGTCGTCCTCAAGGGAGATGTAGAAGCGGCTCTCACCGGGGTCGCCCTGACGTCCGGCACGGCCGCGCAGCTGGTTGTCGATACGACGGGACTCGTGGCGCTCGGTGCCGATGATGAACAGACCGCCTGCAGCGCGGACTTCCTCAGCCTCGGGCTTTATCTGCTGGTCGAACTTCTTGATGAGCTCCTGGTACTTGTTTCTTGCCTCGAGAATTTCCTCGTTGTCTGTTTCAGCGTAGCCGGTAGCCTCCTGGATAAGCTCCTCGGAGTACTCCTGACGGCGCATCTCGTGAATAGCCAGGAACTCGGAGTTACCGCCGAGCTTGATATCGGTGCCACGGCCTGCCATGTTGGTGGCGATGGTGACTGCACCCTTCTTGCCAGCCTGCGCAACTATCTCAGCCTCGCGCTCGTGGTTCTTCGCGTTGAGCACCTGGTGCTTTATCCCGCGCGCCTTGAGCAGCTTTGAGAGCAGCTCGGATTTCTCGATGGTGACGGTACCTACCAGCACCGGCTGACCCTTCTTGTGGCATTCCTCCACCTGGTCGCAGACTGCCTTGAACTTTCCGCGCTCGTTCTTGTATATCTGGTCGTGATTGTCGATACGGATAACAGGCTTGTTGGTGGGTATCTCGATAACGTCCAGGCTGTATATCTGACGGAACTCGGCTTCCTCGGTCATAGCCGTACCGGTCATACCGGAAAGCTTCTCGTACAGGCGGAAGAAGTTCTGGAACGTGATGGTGGCAAGCGTCTTGCTCTCGCGGTTCACCTTTACGCCTTCCTTTGCCTCGATCGCCTGGTGCAGACCGTCGTTGTAGCGGCGTCCGAACATCAGACGTCCGGTGAACTCATCGACGATGACGATCTCGCCGTCCTTGATAACGTAGTCAACGTCCAGCTTCATGATACCGTTTGCACGGATAGCCTGGTTGATGTGGTGCAGGAGAGTGGTGTTCTCGGGGTCCATGAGGTTATCTATGCCGAAGTACTTCTCGGCCTTTGCGACGCCGGCAGGCAGCAGGTTGCAGGTCTTTGCCTTTTCGTCGATGAGGTAATCCCCGTCGAAGTTGCCCTCGTAGTCCTCTTTATCGTCAAGCTCTGCGACCTTGTTCATGGTGAGGGTCTTTGCGAACTTGTCAGCCTTTTCGTACAGGTCTGTGGACTTGTCGCCGTGGCCGGAAATGATGAGCGGGGTTCTCGCCTCGTCGATGAGGATAGAGTCCACCTCGTCCACTACCGCGAAGTTGGGCGCGCGCTGGACCTTATCCTTCTTGTAGATGCACATGTTGTCGCGCAGGTAGTCGAAGCCAAGCTCGTTGTTGGTGGCGTATGTGATATCGCATGCGTAAGCCGCACGGCGCGCGTCGTTGTCCATATCGTGGGTGATAAGTCCGACGGTGAGGCCGAGGTACCTGTGCACCTTTGCCATCAGCTCGCTGTCGCGCTTTGCGAGGTAGTCGTTGACGGTGACGATGTGCACGCCCTTACCGGTGAGTCCGTTAAGGTAGGACGGCAGGGCGGCAACGAAAGTTTTACCCTCACCGGTCTTCATCTCTGCGATACGGCCCTGGTGGAGCACGATACCGCCGATGATCTGGACCGGGTAATGACGAATGCCGATAACTCTTGTGGAAGCCTCACGGCAGACAGCGAAAGCGTCCGGCAGTATCTGGTCGAGAGTTTCGCCGGCAGCGAGCCTGTCCTTGAGGATACCGGTCTGCGCCTTGAGTTCGCTCTCGCTCATAGCGGAATACTTGTCCGCGAGGTCGAGCACTGCCTGCTTTATCGGCTCTATGCGCCTGAGTTCCTTGGAGGAATAGGTGCCGAAAAGTGATTTGAATAAACCCATTGTATTGCAATTCCCTTTCTGTAAGAACGTATTTCGAATATAAATACTCACATTATATTATACCGCATAACCTTGTATTTGTCAACCGGAATATTCACACAAATCAAGAATTTGCGGAAATTTGTCCCATACTGTCGCCAGAAGTATAATATTGACGAAACTGCCCAAACTTACACCGAAAGGAGATGTTCGCATGAAAAAACAGCCATACCCTCCGCACGAGCGCCCCGAGGAAGCCCAGGCGCTGCAGGACCCCACCATGAACTCCGGCTGCGCCGGCGACTGCACCGGGCTTATCCCCGCGGTTTCAGGCGAAGAGGAATACGACAGCTACGCGGAACTCTATCCTTTTCTTCCTCCGGAAGAAAAGAAAATTCGTAATTCTTAATTCGGAATTATTGTGTCTGCTCCGCAGACGTTATTTCAAAAACTTTTATAGAAACACTACAGGGCGAAAGTTTACCTCTCGCCCTGTGCATTTTATAGAAAATCTATTGAGATATTGTCCGCGCAAGCGGACACCATAATTCCGAATTCTTAATTCCGAATTCCGAATTTTATTTGAGGTTTGCTGCGTCGATGCGGTTGAGGGCGCGTTTGAGCTTGGTCTCTGCGAGTTTCAGCTCGTTGTCGCTGTGGGCGGCTTTTATGCGCTCCTCCGCTACCTGCTTTGCGTGCTCCGCGCGGTTGAGGTCGATTTCCTCTGCCCATTCGCAGGACTGCACCAGGATAACGGTTTTCTCCTTCGATACCTTGATGACCCCTCCGGAAGTGGCGGCGCGTTTGAACTGCCCGTCTATCATCACGCGCATCTGCCCGATGCCGAGAGCCGCGCAGTAAGGCTCGTGCCCGTTGAGGATACCGACGTCGCCGACGGTGGTGCGCGCGATTATCTGCTCGGTCTCCCCGTCGAAGAATATCTTCTCAGGCGTGATTATTTGTAACTTGAACGGCGTCATATCGTACCCCCGTCAGACTTTCTTTGCCTTTTCGATAACCTCGTCGATGGTGCCGGCGAACAGGAATGCGGACTCCGGCAGGTCGTCGTGCTTGCCCTCGATTATCTCCTTGAAGCCGCGTATGGTTTCCTTGAGCGGAACGTACTTGCCCTCCATGCCGGTGAATGCCTCTGCGACGGAGAACGGCTGGGACAGGAAACGCTGTATCTTTCTCGCGCGGGAAACGGTGAGCTTATCCTCGTCGGAAAGCTCGTCCATACCCAGTATCGCGATGATATCCTGCAGCTCGTTGTATCTCTGCAGAATGGACTGCACCGCTCTCGCTACCTCGTAGTGCTCCTTGCCCACGATGTCGGGGGTGAGTATGCGGGAGGTGGACTCCAGCGGGTCAACGGCAGGGTAGATACCCATTGAAGCGATGTTTCTGGAAAGTACGGTGGTGGCGTCCAGATGCGCGAATGTCGTTGCAGGCGCCGGGTCGGTCAGGTCGTCCGCGGGGACGTAGACAGCCTGTACGGACGTGATGGAGCCCTTCTTTGTGGAGGTGATACGCTCCTGCAGGGCGCCCATCTCAGTCGCCAGCGTGGGCTGGTAACCAACGGCGGAAGGCATTCTGCCCAGCAGCGCGGAAACCTCCGAACCTGCCTGCGTGAAACGGAAGATGTTGTCGATGAACAGGAGCACATCCTGACCCTCTTTGTCACGGAAGTACTCTGCCATAGTCAGACCGGAAAGGGCAACTCTCATTCTTGCCCCTGGCGGCTCGTTCATCTGACCGTAAACCAGCGCAGTCTTGCTGATAACGCCGGACTCCGTCATCTCGTTGTACAGGTCGTTACCCTCACGGGTACGCTCGCCGACGCCGGTGAACACGGAGATACCGCCATGCTGCTTTGCGATGTTGTTGATGAGCTCCATGATGAGGACTGTCTTACCAACGCCCGCACCGCCGAACAGACCTATCTTACCGCCCTTGAGGTAAGGCGCGATAAGGTCAACGACCTTGATACCGGTCTCGAGCACCTGGTTGGAAGCCTCCTGATCCTCGAACTTCGGAGCGGGGCGGTGTATCTCCCACTTCTCCTCGGTCTCGGGCTGGGGCTTGTTGTCTACTGCCTCACCGAGCAGGTTGAACACGCGTCCCAGGGTCTCCTTGCCGACCGGGACTTTTATGGAAGCCCCCGTATCGACGGCCTCCATACCTCTGACAAGACCGTCCGTAGAACCCATCGCGATGCAGCGTACCACATCGTCGCCGATATGCTGTGCGACCTCGACGACAAGCTTCTGACCGTTGTTGTCGATCTCTATCGCATTCAGCAGATTGGGCAGGTGATCGGGGTGGAACTTGATATCAAGAACCGCACCGATGACCGTCACGATCGTGCCAATGTTCTGATTTGTCATTTCTGAATTTTCCTTTCCATTTGATGTGGTTGGAAACGCTATACTTTCTGTAATGTTCCTGAAAAAATTACAGCTCGTTGTTATTCAAGCGCATTCGCGCCGGAAACTATCTCGGTGATCTCCTGCGTGATGCTTGCCTGGCGCGCTCTGTTGTACAGCAGCGATAGGCTCTCTGTCATGGCGTCTGCGTTGTCGGTCGCGGACTCCATCGCAGTGCGGCGCGCTCCCTGCTCTGAAGCGTAAGCCTCGACGATGGCGCACATCACAAGGCTTGCCATGAACTTCGGCACGATACGGTCGAACACCGCTTCCGGCGAGGGGTCGTAGGTCATGGTGCCGTAATTCTCGAGTTTCTGCGTCTGCATGGGGAGCACAGCCATCTGCTGAGCCTCCTGGGTCAGCTGCGAAACGAACATGGTGAAGAATATCTGCACATCGTCCACCTCGCCCTTTTTGAACAGCTCTATCGCCGTGTCGGCGATATCCTGAGCCTGAGCGGGCTTGATGTTCTCAGCGATGGTGGGATAAGCCCCCACGATGTCGTAGTCGCGCTTGGAGAAGTACTCGATGGCTTTCTTGCCGACAGCGATTATCCTGGGCTTTTCCGCGTCGGAGGCGTGTGCAGCAGCCGCCATCTTCAGGATATTCGAGTTATATCCCCCCGCAAGACCCCTGTCGCCTGCCACAACGATGAACAGACGGTGCCTGATCTCCCTCTTCACGGTGAAAACGGTGGAGAAGTCAGTGTTGGCAGAAACGATCTCGCACATGGACTTATACAGCTCGTTGAAATACGGACGAGCCTGCTCTGCGCGCTGCTTTGCCTTGCGCAGCTTGCTAGAGGACACCAGCTCCATCGCCTTCGTTATCTGCCGTGTGGAGCCTACGGACTTTATGCGCCGCTTGATGTCCTTCATGTTTCCTGATGCTATAATATCACCCCCGGTAGCTTCCGCGTGCCCCGGCTTTCACCGGGGAGCGGAGAGTGATCACTGAACGTTATCGTCCGTTGTGATATATCTTACTTTCTTTTCGATGTAGAGCCATGCGACGCCGAGCGTTGCGATGACGGAAAGAATTGTGGCAATAATGCCGAGCACAAAAGCAGCCTGCTTCATGAATTGCTCCTTTCGTTATGCGGTGTAGCCCTTTGCGAAATCAGTGAGGACGCTCTTCAGCTTCTCCTCGTTGTCGGGGGTGATCACCTTTTCGGTCTTTATGCTTGTGAGTATCTCAGGGTCGGTGGACTTGATATGATCCAGCAGGTCAGCCTGATACTGCTTTATCTTCTCCACGGGGATATCCCTGAGGAAGTTGTGAACGACAGCGTAGATGATAACTACCTGTTCCTCCACCTCCAGCGGGGAATTCTGATCCTGCTTGAGCACCTCAACGATGCGCTCACCCTTTGCCAGACGGTCCTTGGTATCCTTATCCAGGTCGGAACCGAACTGTGCGAAGCTCTGCAGCTCCCTGTACTGGGAGTAATCCAGCTTAAGGGTGCCTGCGACCTTCTTCATTGCCTTTATCTGTGCATTACCGCCAACGCGGGAAACTGAGATACCCGGGTTAACTGCGGGGCGTACGCCGGCGTTGAACAGTTCGCTCTCGAGGTATATCTGACCGTCGGTGATGGAAATTACGTTGGTCGGGATATACGCGGATACGTCGCCTGCCTGCGTTTCGATTATCGGCAGCGCAGTCAGCGAGCCGCCGCCGTAGTTCTCATTGAGTCTTGCGGCACGCTCGAGAAGTCTTGAGTGCAGATAGAATACATCGCCGGGGTACGCTTCACGTCCTGGCGGTCTTTTCAGCAGCAGCGAGAGGGTACGGTAAGCCACGGCGTGCTTGGACAGGTCGTCGTATACCACGAGGACGTCCTTGCCCTGGTCCATGAAGTACTCGCCCATGGTGCAGCCGGAATAGGGCGCGATATACTGCAGCGGCGCCAGCTCCGAAGCGGTAGCGGAAACGACGATGGAATAATCCAGCGCGCCCCCTGCGCGGAGCTGCTCAACAACGCCGGCGACTGTGGAGTTCTTCTGACCTATGGCGACATAGATGCAGATAACGTCCTTGCCCTTCTGGTTGATTATCGTATCGATAGCGATGGCAGTCTTGCCGGTCTGGCGGTCGCCGATTATAAGCTCACGCTGACCTCTGCCTATCGGGATCATGCTGTCAATTGCCTTGATACCGGTCTGGAGCGGCACGGTAACAGGCTTTCTGGTGATGATACCAGAAGCGATCTTTTCGATGGGGCGTGTTTCCTTTGCGAGAATTGCGCCCTTGCCGTCGATGGGCTGTCCCAGGGAATTGACAACTCTGCCGAGAAGCTCTTCGCCGACGGGCACGGACATGATGTGACCGGTGCGCTTGACGGTGGAGCCTTCCTTGATGTCCTCGTCGGAGCCGAGCATTACGGCGCCTACGAAGTCCTGCTCGAGGTTCATCGCCATGCACTGCACGCCGTTGTCGAATTCAAGCAGCTCGTTGAGCATGCACTTTTCAAGCCCGTGGATACGCACGATACCGTCGCCGACGGTAACGACCGTGCCCACGTCCGCAAGCTGCAGCTTTGAGTTGTAGTTCTTTATCCGGGACTTTATCAGACCCGTTATTTCATCGGGGCGTAGATCCATTAAATCAATCCCTTTCTTTTAGTGATACGCTGTCAGACGATGACGCCGCCAAGCTCCCTGCGTAATCCAGCGAGCCTTGAGCGGATACTGCCGTCCCAGCGTGTGCTGCCGTAGTCGATAACGACGCCGCCGATGAGCGCCGGGTCTACCTTTTCGCGTATGGAAACGGTCCTGCCGGTGACTTCGGTCATCTTCGCCCTTATCTTTTCAATAACAGCCTCCGACAGCGGAGCGCTGCTAGTTACAGTGATTTCAGCGATCTTGAAATAGTCGTTGTACGACGCGCGGAAATCCTTGAGAATGCCGCTGAAGCAGTTCATTCTGCCGCGCTCAGTGAGCACGCACAGCAGGTTGCCCGTCAGCCCGGAGATCTTTCCCTCCGATATGACGTCCCTCACCATGGCAAGCTTCTCCTCCATGGTGACTGTGGGCGTACCCAGCAGCTTGATGAACTCCGGCTCCTCGTTGAACACCTTTTCAAGCGCGTCCATCTCGCCGAGAATGTCGCCGAGCCTTTCCGGAGCCTCCTCCGTACACAGCTCAAAGAACGCCTCAGCGTATACTTTTTCAGCCTTGTCGTTCATAAAAGCTCCTCCCTGCGACGGTCACTTTGCGGTGCCGACGTTCTCGAGGAAGCTGTTTATGAGCGCCTCGTTGTCCTTCGCGGAAATTTCCTTTTCAACAACGCTGGACGCCGCCATGATGACGATATCGGATATCTCGTCCTTTATCTCGTTCACGGCGCGCTGCCTGTCGCGCTCGATGTTCTCCTCCGCCTTAGACCGGATCTCCGCAGCCTTCTGATTAGCTTCGGTGATTATCTCTTCCTCGCGGCGCTGCGCTCTGGCGGTAGCCTGCTTCATTATCTCAGCGGCTTCCTCCTTTGCCTTTGCCAGCTTCTCGAGGTATTCCTGCTCGGTCTTTGCTGCGGACTCCTTGGCGCGCTTTGCTTCGGCTATCTCAGCCGCAGCCATTTCGTTGCGCTTGTCCAGCATCTTTCCGACCGGCTTGAACAGGAATATCCTGAAAAGGATAAAGATGATCAGCGTGTTTATCAGCGTGAAAACGATAGTTCCGGGGTCGATGGTAACGAGCGGCAGTACTTCCTGCGCTGCGCTTTCACTGATGAGTGTCAGCATAGGTTCCAACTCCTCCCTTTATGCGATATGCCTTATCGGTATTACTTGTTGAACAGAGCGGTAAGGTTGCTGAACAGCGGGTTTGCATAAAGGAGAAGCAGTGCGATTACCAGTGCGTACAGACCTGTTGTCTCTGCGAGCGCGTCGCCGATGATCATTGTTCTTGTCACTGCGCCGGAAGCCTCGGGCTGTCTGCCGATAGCCTCAACTGCCTTACTTGCGCAGATGCCCTCGCCGATACCAGGGCCAAGACCTGCGATCATTGCCGTGCCTGCGCCGAGTGCGGACGCACCGAGTACGATGGCGCTGGATAAAAGCTGCATATCTTCCATTGTTGTTTCCTCCATTTAGTTATAAATACTATCCGCGGGAATACCCGTGGAATATTTGCCGGATGATGTCACTCACACTCTGCGCCGGAGATGTACGCCATTGTCAGGGTGGTGAAGATGTAAGCCTGGATAACTGCCGAGAAGATGTCGAAGTACAGCGAGGTTATCGCGGGTATCAGTATCGCGAAGTTGCCCAGCGCGAAATAGATCAGCCCACCGATGACCATACCTGCGACCATGTTGCCGAAGATACGCAGCGCCTGCGAAAGCGGGTTTGCGATCTCGCCGATGATGTTGAACGGCAGCATGAACGGCATAGGCTCGATGAATGCGTGGAAAAATCCCTTTACCTTACCGGTCCTTGCACGGTTTATCTGCGTCAGGGCAAACGTGATGAGTGCGATGGCGCCAGTCACCGAGATATCGGAGGTGGGGTTCTTGAGCCCGAAAAGGCTCATCAGGTTGTTTAGCAGCAGAAAGCACAGGAGCGCGCCGATATAGGTGGTGTAGCCCTTGTACTTCGGGCCCATCGTCGTATCCACCATATTTCTGGCGAATGTCACGATCCATTCCGCTGCCGCCTGGCGCTTTGTCCGGGGTATGACCTCGAGCCTGTGCGTCAGTATCAGCATCACGATCAGCAGGACAAGCATGACTATCCACTGAATGAACACTGTTTCGGTGAGGTTCCACGTTATACCGAACAGGTCGAAACTCGTGATGACCTTAGCTCCGGTGACGGTGAAGCCGCCCTCTGACGCCAATAGCAAAGCTGCTGGCATAGATTATCATTCCTCCTTTGGGGTAATACGGCGCCTGGAGCGCCGCTTGTATCTATTTCCGCTTCGTGCGCGTTTCCCACAGGGACTTCACGGTTATGACAATCCTCGGAAAAAACAGCGGCACAGCCGCGGAAAGAAGATCGATGAATGGCAGGACAGCCGCTGCAGTCATCACCAGGAACAGCCCCAGGTACCTGACGCAGTAAAGCGTGTTCATGTATTTCTGCGCGGATTTTGCGCCGTGCCGCAGCGAGTTCTCAGCCGAAACGCCCATCAGCCAGAAGTTGCCGATGCCCGCGATGTTCCCCCAGACGCCGCCGAGAAGCAGCGAATAGTTGAACCCGCACGCGAAGAAGAGCACGATGAGCAGCGCGAAATACACTGCGTTTATCGCGAGCAGCCAGGGGCGCATGGCGCGGAGTTCCTGCCGGGTGACGTTGTATTTTCCTGCCATGGGCACCTCACTTGCGGTGGTCGTCGTAGTAGTCGTTGTCGCTGCGGTCGCTGTAATATCTGCGGTATTTCGACTTGTCGTCCTTTGCGTACAGCTTTATCATCTTCATCAGGTGGTTAGCCGCGCCCCCGAGCATGAAAAGAATGCCCAGAATTATGCACACGACCATCACCCAGTCGGGCAGGTCGTAGTATTCCACGGCGTAATGCCCTCCCACGATGAACACCAGCAGCGGCGCAAGAATGACGAACGCGAACTGGCTCGCGACCGCGTAGGCGGCAAAGGGGCTTTTTTTCCCTGACATTACCTTGTCACGAAGTTCTCAAGGCGCCAGCCGTCGTCGGTATTTACCATGCCAATGGTGACGGTGGCGTCAGGCTCGCGCTGGGACTGGCTCGCTTCTGCGGTGCCTATCACCGTTTCCAGCTTGTCGTCGAAAAGACCCACGGTGAGATCGCACTTGCCCTCCTCGACGTAATCTATCGTGATGGAGCAGCTTATCCAGCTCTTGGCGGGGTCTGCGGTGAAATCAGAACTTATACCCAGCACCTCGACGGTCTCGTACTTTATGGTATCGTCCGCTTCTGCTGTGGAGCCCTCGGGAGCCGCGGTGGTCTCGGCGCGCTGCTGTATCCTGCGGTTTGCGTATACAGTCAGACCGTTGCCGTCGATGTTGTGCAGCACGCGGGTCGCCTCGTCCTCGACGTAGACGGAGCGCACCAGCGTTTCTATCTTGTCAAGGTCGTAATCGGTGTTGTTGACGGTGTAATATCCGTCCTCGGGAAGGTTGCCGTAAGGCTCGTCATTGTGGTGGAGTCCCTCGGTGACGAACAGACGGAGTATCTCGTGGCTGTCGTCCAGCAGGTCGTGCGCCGCAAGTCCCACCTCGTCGCGGTATTCCTGCGTGAGGTAGGCGGCGGTGTTATTGTGCGCGCCGGAATTCTGCGCCTGACTGCCGTTATTCCCGCTGCCTGGCAGGTTGAGCATGATCACCGCGATTATCGCGGCAGCGCATGCCAGCGCGGCAATGACTATGGTAGCTATGAGTGAAGTGTTGTTCTGGTTTTTTTTGGTGCTCATTCAGTGATACTGCCTTTCCCGGTTTGTTTTCACGCCTTTTCCGTGGTCTTGCTGTCGAAGGAGATAGCCTCGGGGAATACGCTGCGGCTTGTCCTCCTTGGAAAGGAAAGTCGTGTTGACATAGCCCTGGATTATCGCGCCGTCAGTCACCGCGATGGTGGAAGCGTTGATGTCGCCGAATACGATGGCGTCGGTGTTGTCCTTCGCGCCGTCCTTTTTCCACAGTTCTTTCACTGCCTGTGAAAAAATATCTTTGATACCCATTGTGATTTCCTTTCTTTTACGCAAACGGCCCGGTGAACTGTACCGGCTTTGTGTCGTTGTTTATCTTGTCGAATTTATAGCCCTTGTTCATCAGCACCTGGAGCACGTCGCCCAGCACCAGCACGGTGTTCGGGGTGGAAGCTGAGTCATGCATGATGCCACACTGCCAAACTGCATTTTCAGACCTCTTTTGTATCACAGCGCCATTTTCTGATACTGGCGCATAAATTCATTTATGGGGAAAAATCGGCTCATACCCCTATTATTTAATGATACTATAAAACGGCGTTTTTGTCAATAGCAACATCGGTGAAAAAGTCATTTATTACCCGGAATATGGACAAAATATGCTGTATTGGCATACTGATTATAGACAAAGTGCACAAAAAAATATACTTCGGCATTATCCGGGTTATTTCGCAGGAGAAATAGGTGTGTATAATATTTTTATCGAAAACGAAAATGACTATTGATTTTTATGGAAATATGTGATACAATAAATGTATGTATGAATAAGAAACGGGGTGACGCTGTGCTTGACGGAAGAAAAGTGATAGGCGTATGCTGCGCGACGGTCAACAAGGAGCCTTCCAAGCCGCTGGTAGACGGGCTTGCAGAGCTGCTGAAAGACCGCGCCGACTACAGAATGCTGGTTTTCCAGTGCTTTGAGGACCTTTACGGCAACAGCAGGAGCAACACCGGCAGCAGTTCGGTGTTCAGCCTGATAAATTACGACATGATAGACGTGATGGTGATGGTGCCGGATTCGCTGCATTCCCGCACGGTGGTGGAGAAGATAGCTGAGGACTGCCGCAGCAACAACGTCCCGCTCATATCGGTGGATATCCCCATCGAGGGCGCCTACAGCGTCTCTTTCGGCTATGGGGAAGCCTTCAGCGCTATCGTAGACCACATTCTCGGCTGGCACAGCTGCCGCAGGATAAAGCTCGTCGCGGGGCAGAAAGGCAATGATTTCTCAGAGACCCGTGTGAAATGCTGCCGCGACCTGATGGCAAAATACGGCCTTACCCTTAACGACAACGACATATATTACTGCGATTTCTGGGAGGGGCCCACCTACGCCGCGATGGACCGCTTCTTTGAAAGCGGGGAGCCGCTGCCGGAGGCATTCATCTGCTGCAACGACACCATGGCAATGGCTGTCTGCCTGAAACTTAACGAGCATGGCGTGCGCGTGCCGGAGGACGTTTTCGTTACCGGCTTCGACGGGATAAAGATAGAGCAGTATCACAAGCCGAGGCTCACCACCGCGGTGCGCAACAACGCCATGATAGCCGAAAAGCTGCTGGAACTCGCCGACGGCATCACCAGCGGGGAATACCCCGAGCCGTTCGACGCGGAACTCAGCTACGAGCCGGTTTTCAGCGAAAGCTGCGGCTGCGCGTTCCCGGACCAGGGGAATTCCAACCGCCTGCTCGCGGACTTCGTGCAGAGCTACGCCTACGCCCTCAACTACGAGGAACACGTCAACAATATGGAAAACCGCATCGCCGCCGACCCATCCCCCGGGAACGTCCGCAGCACGCTGGATGAGTACTGCTTCCGCAACTCGGTGATATGCCTGACGGAAGAATATTGCAGGTGCTTCACCGACAGCGAGGAGCATCAGGCGGAATTCACCGGGTTCGGCAATATGCGCGTGTTCCTGAATACATTCACCGACGGCAGGAACACCGGCAGCGTGGATTTCCCCGCAAAGCGCCTTATGCCCCTGCTCGAGAACTCGTTCAGCGAATACAACACGCTGTTCATAATCCCGCTGCATTTCCAGGACCGTGTTATCGGGTACCTCGTCACGCACTACGCCCACGACGAGCACCACAACGAGAGAATGTACACATTATGCAACAGCCTGAACCGCTGCTTTGAAACCATGCGCCTGCACGAGCAAATGGCGAACCTCAACCGCCAGCTGGAATTCATGTTCACCCACGACCATCTGACACAGATATACAACCGCTACGGCTTCTACAAGAGCTTCCGCGAGAACTGCGCAAAGCTTGAGGGGAAGTACTGCGACGTGTTCATCGTTTCGATAGACCTGAACGACATGAAGTACATCAACGACAACTTCGGGCACTCAGCCGGGGACAACGCGCTGTGCATCACCGCGAAAGCGCTCACCGGCGCCGCTGAGGAATGCGGCGACGTGATATGTTCCCGCTTCGGGGGCGACGAGTTCGTTGCGGCAAAGGTGTGCTGCGGGGACGCCCGGGAGCAGTCCGAGCGTTACCGCGACGCGTTCGTGCGCGTCCTCGGGGAACTGAATTCCGCAGCCGGAGCGCAGTATCAGGTGCACGTGGGGCTGGGGGTATATTCCGCGGACCTCGACGGCGTGGACTCCATAGAGGCGCTCATAGAACTTGCCGACCGCCTGATGTACTCCGACAAGGCAAAGCACAAACGACACCCCAGGAACTGAGTTCCGATTTCGGAACTCAGTTCAATTCGGAATTGTGGTTGTCCCCCAGTTGCCTTTGTTGGGCAGCATCGTGCTGCC
>ERZ1106954.1446-NODE-1446-length-17833-cov-4.626392_pt1 | contig 17833 bp, 17 predicted proteins | sample MGYA00403678_ERZ1106954 | MGnify/ENA primary metagenome ERZ1106954 (study PRJEB35170, sample SAMEA104062445) | human gut metagenome | biome: human gut; feature: human-associated habitat; material: faeces | place: Denmark | collected 2012-08-20 ... | reverse complement strand
AAAATAAAAATTAATTCTTTTTCAACTTAGTATAATGTAATTGGAATATTAGAAAGGTACAAAAGAAATATGCGAATATTTTCAAAGCTTAATTCAAATGAATATAATAACCAATTGGAAAAAATATTGGAAAATAAGACATTTGATGAGAGTGTAAAAAATTTATTATTAAGTATGTTATATAAAATTGAAAATGGATATGCAGACTATTCTATAGTAAAATTTAATGCACTTCCAAAAGCAGATTTTATGGAGAAAATATTAAATATAATAGATAAACAATGTTTCGAAATAAAACTAGTAATACCAGAAACAGAAGAGAGTAAGCCTCTAGAACACGACAACGTGGTTTGCAAAATAGATGCAGATAGAGGCTCTATTTTGGTATATGCAAATGAGGAGGAAATTTTATATTCTTTAATTCAGATGAATTTGTTACAGGAAAAGTACAGCAAAAATCAATTGGAAATAACCGAGAGTAAGTATTATAGAGATGCAATAAATAAGTTTTTACTTAAAGCAAAAAGTATTAATGGAAGTGAGGTTATACGCGATTTTGATGGTTGGTCTTGGAACAATAATATAAAAAAACAGAGTGATTTTGAATATAATTTGATATTCCAAAACATGATGCTCTTAAACTTAAGATTAGATGATAATTTTAAAGAGAAAATCTATGAACAAAATTTCCAAAATCCAAATTTGTTTTATCAAAAATTGTATACTATAATTTTGGCTATTATTGCAAAACAAGACGAAAAGATAAAAAATGAGATTACAACAAGGTTAAATGAATTAATAAGACTATTATTTTTGATGGAAGATAGAGTAAACTTTCTAAATAAGATTACAGAAGAAAAGAAAATGATTTCAAGTAAAATTAAAGAAATAGATGAGACTTTAAATGATAAAGAAAAATTGAAAAAAGAATATATTAATAGAAACTCTAAACTCCCCAATAGGGATAAGATATTTAGTGTAAGTTTTTTATATGATATACTTGAAAATGAAAGAAAAGTACAAGTTGAAAAACTAAAAACTATGAATGGATACCTAGATCCAAGAAATTTTTCTAAACAAAAAACGAATATGGAAAATGAATGTTCATTGTTAAGAAATGTAATAGAACTAGCAGAGAACGGAGATTTAAGAAAACAAGAAATAATAGAATTTCAAAAAGAAGTTTTAAAATATTATCAACAAAAAATAGAAGAAAATTTGGAAGATAAAGATTTTCTAGAAAAAGTACTATATGAATTTAGATATTATTGTATGATACCGATTTCAAAAAATGAAGTAATTGGAAAAGAGCCTGAGCTACAAGAGTCAATTGAGAAAGTAATGAATATTATAATTGATAATTGCATAGATAAAGAGATAATAACTAATTTTTCTAATAGTGCAAGCATATGTTATGCAATTTTGAAATATATATTCATAACGAAGATAATAGATTTAAAAGAAATACAAATAAAGATAAATAAGATAAAAGAAATACAGTATGTAAATGAAGTACAAAGCCAAATTGCTGTTAGTATATATGATGAAAAAGAGGCTGAAAGTATATACAATGAAACTGTATATAATTTAAAATCACTAAACGTAAAGCTAAACAAAAAAATTCCGTTATTTTTGAAATAATAGAAAATTTGAATAATAACCTGTGAAAATAATTAAATTTATAAACACGCAGATTGTTGTTTAAATGTGAAGGGAGAAAAACGAATGAATATAACTTTTTTAGGAGCAACAAAAATGGTTACAGGCTCTAACTTTTTAGTAGAAGGAGCTGGCAAGAGATTTTTAGTTGATTGTGGAATGTACCAGGGAAAAGCAACTGATGAAATGGAGAATGAAGCACCATTTTTGTATAATCCAGCTGACATAGATTTCATGCTTTTAACACATGCGCATATAGACCACTCTGGTCGTATTCCAAAATTATATAATGAAGGTTTTAGAGGACCAGTGTATGCTACAAAAGCAACATGTGAGCTATGTTCGATAATGCTACCAGACAGCGGACACATTCAAGAACAAGAAAATGAGTGGAAGAATAATAAGAGAAAAAGAAAAGGATTAAAACAACAGCCACCACTTTACACTGCAGAAGAGGCTACAAAATGTTTGGAAATATTTAAACCAATAAAATATGATGAAATTATTGATATTGATGAACATATTCATGTTAGATTTAACGATGCTGGGCATATGCTTGGGTCTGCAATAATAGAAGTTTGGGTAGATGAAGATGGAAAGACTACAAAAACAGTATTTTCTGGAGATTTAGGGAATAACGATATTCCACTACTTTCAGAACCAACCATGATAGAAGATGCAGATTATTTAGTAATGGAATCTACATATGGAGATAGATTACATGTTGGAACACATGACAAGGCAAAAGTGTTTCTAGACATTGTATCAGAGACACTAGACAATGGAGGCACAGTTGTAATTCCCTCATTTGCTGTTGGAAGAACTCAAGAAATTTTATATGAATTAAACGTAATAAAAGAAGAGAGAAGTAAAGACGAAGCTTTCCAAAAAGAGTATGAAACATTGATGAGAGCACCGGTTTATGTTGATAGTCCACTTGCAATATCTGCAACAGAAGTATTCAAAGATAATGAAGATTTATTTGATGATGAAACAAAAGCTATTATGGAAAGAGGAGACAATCCACTAGAATTTCCTGGGCTAAAATTTACAAGAACAGCAGACGAATCTAAGGCATTAAATGAGAGTGATGAACCATCAATAATAATTTCTGCCAGTGGTATGTGTGAAGTTGGAAGAATAAAACATCACTTAAAACACAATATTTGGAATCCAAACAGCACAATATTATTTGTTGGATATCAAGCACCAGGAACACTTGGAAGAAGTATAGTAGATGGAGCAAAAAAAGTTAAAATATTTGGAGAAGAGTTTAGCGTAAAAGCTAGAATAGAATATATAGAAGGGTATTCTGGCCATGCTGACCAAGAATGGCTACTAAATTTCGTATATTCATTCATAAAAAAACCAAAGCACATATTCCTAGTACATGGAGAACCTAATGGTCAACTGGTTTTGAAAAACAAAATTGTAGACACAACACAAATTCCAGTTACAATACCTGGATATGGAGAAAAATATACACTAGATGAAAATCTAACAGTAGAAAAGAAATACGAAGATCCAATAGATAAACGTTATTTAAGGTTAGAAGTATTAGACAGAATAGAGACCTTGCAAGAAGAAATTGAAGATATGAAAAACATCATCAAAGAAGACCTTCTATCAAAAGAAAGAAGTGATGATGATGTAAAAAGAGTTAATGAAAAGGTTAAAGAATTGGAGCAGAAAATTGTTGATATTATAGAGAACAGTTAAGCTGAAAAGTAATTACAATTTTGGCTAAAGTCAAATTTAATTCTTTTGCAACTGGAAATGATAAATAATTCGAAAAAATGAAGGAGAAAACCAATGAGTAATAAATTTTTTAATGATGCGGTTATTGGAAATAAGAATGTAAGAGCAACCTTTAGTAGCACAGGAGAGCTACTAAGGGCTTACTATCCAAGTGTAGATTTTAAGCAATTTGTGGACTTTTTCCATGTGGGAATGAAGGTAAATGATTCTGCAATTATTTATCTTCATCAAGACATAAATAACAGATATAACCAGTATTATACAGAGAACACGAATATTTTAAATACTGAAATTGAGAATACATATTTTAATTTAAAAATAAGACAGACTGACTTTGCTCTTGTTAAGGAGAATATAATTGCAAAGAGATACACAATTGTAAATGGAAATAAGCTTGATTTAGATTTAAGCTTTTTGGTACGCTCAAAATTATATTCAAATGATAATAATATGGTGTCTGGCAAAGTAACCGATAATGGATTAATTCAATATAATCATGACTTTTCATTTAACATATTTGCTAATAAAGATATATCAGGACATAGAATTAATGATGTAGAGAGTTGCTTTAGAGAAGCTGTGCTAACTGATAAAGATTATATAGGAATGTCTAATGATTCTGCTGTAAGCTATAATCTTGGACAATTGAAATCAGGTGACCAGATAGATTTTACTTTGTTTATATATATTGAGAATAATAACAATATAAAAAATATGGAAGAACTTGAAGAAAAAATAGAAAATTATAAAAGAATAGATGTAAATAAAGAATACAGTCAAGCGAAAAAATATTGGACAAACTATTTGGAAAAGCATGATGGATTAAATTTAAAAGAAAATAGCAACAAGCTTGTGAATGACAGAGTGAAAGAAATATATAAACGTACAATATTGCTGTTTCCTTTATTACAAAATGAGGAAACAGGAGGAGTATCTGCAACTGTTGAGATAGATGAAAACAGAGAAAAGAGTGGAAGATATTCATATTGCTGGCCAAGAGATGCCGTATTTATTGCTAAGGCATTTGACTATTTGAATATGAAAAAAGAAACAGACAGGTTCTATGAAAATTTCTGCAAAAAAACTCAAAGCAAGAATGGAATGTGGGAGCAAAGATTTTATACAGATGGCACATTAGCACCTTGTTGGGGATACCAAATAGATGAAACAGCAAGTGTAATTTATGGTGTTTATGAGCATTATAAAAACACTAAAGAACTAAAATTTTTACAGAGCAATATGAAAATGTGTGAAAATGCATTACATTTCTTATTCAAATATTTAGAAAATGTTTTTGACGAAAAAGAAGAAAAAGACTTAGTAAAAAAAGAGATAGAAGAGCAGGTAATAAAAGAAGGTAGACAAAAAGACCAAATATACAAGCATGTAAGCTATGACTTGTGGGAAATGAACGAAGGAGTCCATTTATATTCACTAGCAAGTATTTATGGTGCATTTAATGCTATGATTGGAATGTATGAGGAAATAAAACCTAAATACGAAAATAATAGATTGAAACTTGAAAAAATAGCAAAAGACATACAGAAAATAAAAGATGAAATAGAAAATATAAGAAAGTATGTTGAAAATAATTTGTATGATGAAAATACTAAAGTGCTACGCAGAAATGCAGAAGATAGTAAAATGGATATTAGTACAATAGGAGCTGTTTATCCATTCGAATTGTTTGGAGCTGATGAGAAAAAAGTTTTAAACACTGTTGAAAAAATAAATATGACACTACGTACATATACAGGTGGATATTTAAGGTTTGAACAAGATAGTTACATGGGTGGAAAATACCCATGGCCAGTTACAACTTTGTGGATGGCAATGTATTATTTAAAAGCAGGAAATAAGAAGATGGCACAAGAATGTTTTAATTTTGTTGTAAACAGTACATCTTCATTAGGATTTATATCAGAACAGGTAGATAACAACACAATGAAGCCTAGTTGGGCAATTGGCTTAGGTTGGTCTCATGCAATGTTTATAATAACATTAGCAGAATTATTGAAATAATAATAAAAAAATGTTAAAATAAGTATGAAAGTGTAGAAATAAAATAGTTAACACGAGAAAGGAATATGAAAATTATGGCAAAGAAAAAACATGAGGCAGGAAAAATATTTGTAAAAGTAATGGCAGCACTTTTAGCTTTATTAATGATATTGGCAGTGTCTGCAACACTTATATTTTACCTAATGCAATAATAAAATTTGACGTTGATTAAATTCTAGAAATAGAGTTTAACAACGTCTAAATGTTTTATAATGATGGACTTATTTTTACGAAGAAAGGACAGCAAAAAATGAAGGAAAATTTTATAACAAGTATAGTATCAACATGGAGCAATAGTATATCTGAATATTTTAAGCTATTACAAGAATATCCGATTAAACTAGTATCATTAATTTTGGATTTAGCAATAGTCATATTTATTGTAGTAAAAATGTTCCAAATAGCGAAAGGTTCAAGAGCATTGCAATTAATAAAGGGAATAATTTTGTTCATTCTTATAACATGGCTTAGTGGAATACTTAATTTAACAATAGTACACTCTGTTTTAACGGCATTTTTGCCTTCTGGAGTAATTGCACTTGTTGTAATATTTCAACCAGAAATAAGAAGAGGATTAGAACAAATTGGAACAAACAAGTTTACAAATTTATTTGGAATGGACAAAAGTATAGAAACTAAAACAAGAGAAGATATCTACAAGATTGTAATTGCTGTAGAAGAACTTGCAAAAACAAAAACAGGAGCATTAATCGTAATTCAAAGAGACATCAGCTTGAGTGATATTATATCAACAGGTATAGAAATGAATTCTGAAATATCTCCACAATTATTGGTAAATATATTTGTCCCAAAGACTCCGTTACATGATGGTGCAGTTGTAATTAATAATAACAGAATTGCAGCAGCAGCATGTATATTACCACTTGCAAATAACACAGATATTTCAAAAGAATTAGGAACAAGACACAGAGCTGCAGTGGGGATTTCTAAAGAATATGATGCAATAGCAATAGTCGTATCAGAAGAGTCTGGAAAAATATCTATTGCAAAAGATGGAACTCTAATTGTAGATGTTAAAGAAGATGCTTTGAAAAAAATATTAATAAAAAATATCATAACAAACAGATTAGATGAGAAAGAAAAGAACAAATTAGCAAGATTGAAGAATATTCAAGAGTTAAAGAAAAAAGATAAAGAAGAAAGTAAAGAAAATAAGGAAGCAGACAAATAATATGAGAAATATAAGACTTACCATAGAATATGATGGTAAATGCTATAATGGATGGCAAAAGCAGCCAGATAAATTAAACATTCAAGGAGAAATAGAAAGAGCTATTTATAATATTACAAAAGAAGAAGTTGATCTAATTGGTTCAGGTAGAACTGATGCAGGAGTTCATAGTTTAGGTAATGTAATCAGTTTCCAGTCTGAAAAAGAAGTTAGAGTTAATGAAATCAATAACAGTTTGCCTGATGATATTCAGATACTGGCTAAAGCTCCGGTAAGATTTGGTTTTAAACCGAGGTATGCTGAAATGAGACAGTATCGTTATGTTTTATTCAGGTCTGATTTGGATTTGTATAAACTGAATGAAGTAGCTGAAATTTTTAAAGGAACTCATAATTTTACTAATTTTACTAAACGATTCCAAAAAACAACAACCAGAACAATTGATGATATTAAAATCACCAAAGCAAATCTCAATGATTATCATAAAAAGGAATTTCCAAATTTGCATGACACACTTTCACCTGTTTTTGTAGATATTTATGGGGAAAGCTTCTTATGGAACATGGTTCGTAAAATGATGCGTGTTTTTGTTGATGTAGCTATTGGGAAGTTATCTTTGGAAAAAGTTGAAGAATTATTAAATCCTGCAGAGAATGACCATAGAGCCAATATTAAAGTTTTGGATCCGGATTATCTGATTTTAATGGATATTAAATATGATGGGGTTAAATTTGTTTATGATGATTATGCCTGTGAACGCTTTAAAAGAAATTTAGTTGATTCACTAGGCGATTTGCAAAGAAAATATGCTATAAGGGAATCCATGATAAAAAGTTTGGAAGATTTGAACGGATAAACTAAAAAACAGGTAATTTTTATTGTTACTTGAGTTTATTATGAAAAAATTCTGCATTAAAAATAAGTTTTGATAAAAAAGAAGAATTCGGGAAATAAGATGTCCCAAATTCTATTTTTCCATTTCAAATGAAAATCTGTATTCTTGATTTACAAGAACCATGTCTTTGATTTTAGCATTCAAAATCCCTGAAATTTTGTATAAATCTTCCATGGTAACTAAATTACCTTCATTTATACTTAAAAAGAAGGTTACAATATCATCTGTAATAAGATAATTTAAATTGTAGTCTTCGTCTTTGTGATATTTTTTTAATATATCATATATTTTTTCTTCAATTTCTTTATCAAGGTCGGTCATAATAATCACCCCAATGTGTATTAGTAGAAGTTTATACTATTTAAATAACCAACATTTATTATTCATGATTAACTAATTTTATATAGGTCGATAAAATGAAAATAGCTATTATACTTGGAACTAGGCCGGAAATTATTAAAATGGCTCCAATTATTGATGAAATTGAAAAGCGAGGTATAAATTCCTGTCTTATTCATACTGGCCAACATTATGATAAAGAAATGTCGGATAATTTCTTTAAAGACTTGGAAATCAAATCTCCAGATTATAATATTCATGTTGGTTCTGGTTCCCATGGAAAACAAACTGGTTTGATGATGCAGGGTATCGAAGAAGTTTTGCTTGATGAAAAACCGGATATAGTTCTTGTTCAGGGAGATACAAATGCAGTTCTTGCAGGAGCATTGGTGGCTTCTAAATTACATATTGCTGTTGGACATGTTGAAGCGGGACTCAGATCATTTGATATTACGATGCCTGAAGAATTAAATAGGATGGCTGCAGATGCCTGTTCTTTGATGTATTTTATTCCGACTGAAGAATCTGCAATTAATCTTTTAGCTGAAGGAATTTCAAGAAAAAAACTATTTATTACAGGAAATACTGTAGTTGATGCCTGTTTCAGGCATTTGGAAATAGCAAACAAAGCGGGAATTCAGGAAGAGTCTTTGGCTAACTTGGACATTGAAAATATGGATAATATTTTAACTTTGACTATGCATAGGGCAGAAAATGTTGATGATAAGGAAAGGTTAATAAATATTATTTCTGCTTTAAAAGAACTGAAAGACATGAATATTATTTTTCCGATTCATCCAAGAACTAAAAAGACTTTGGAGAACTTTAATTTATTTGATGAATTAAATGAATTGGACAATGTCCATATTATTAAACCGTTGGGATATTTGGACTTTTTAATTTTAACTTCACATTCTACTTTAATTTTAACAGATTCCGGAGGTCTTCAGGAAGAAGCAATTACTTTGGATGTTCCTGTTTTAACTTTAAGGTATAATACTGAAAGGCCTGAAACAGTCAGTGCAGGGGGAAATATTTTGGTGGGAGCTAATAAAAATAATATTTTAGAAAACGCTGAAAAGATTCTCAATGATGAAGAATTTGCAAATAAAATGAAAAATGCTAAAAATCCTTATGGAAAAGGGGATGCAGCTATTAAAACTATTGATGCAATCGAAGAAGCATATAATAATGGTTTATTGGATATTAAAGCTCCTGAAAATATAATGTCATCATTTGACCGTAAAATGATAAAAATTAATGAAGATGTTTCTGTTAAGGAATTTGAAGAAAATGAAAATGCATTAGTGCATATGGTTTTTGATGGTGAAAAAATGATTTTCCCATTGAACAATTTAAATTTAAAAGGTATGATGATTACTTATGATGTCTATCAATGATGATTCAATTTTACTGTTCGAATATTTTACAGCTTCCGGTGAAAAAGATAAATGTATTATTTCAGAAGCAGAAGCTTTAATATTTTCACTTTTAGATGATTTAAAAGATTATAATGTAACAGTTGTTCTTAATGAATCTTACAAGGAGATTATAAAGGATTATGATAACGTTACACCAATATTTATTAATGAAGATATAATTTCCTGGCTTGAAAAAAATGCAGCTAGTTTTAAAAAAGCTATTTTCATAGCTGCAGAAAATAATAATAGCCTATACAATATTACAAAAATTTTAGAAGAGAATAATGTAAAAATTTATAATTCATCTTCTGAAGCATGTTACAATTCCTCTGACAAATTTGTTTCTTATGAATTGTTATACAATATTGTTCCACAGCCTAGAACTTTTAAATTAAAAATAGACAAAGTGGGATATTGGAAGAGAGCATTGGAAAACCTTTATAAAAAATGGCATGCTGAAAAACCATTGGATGATTTAAAACTTATAATCAAACCTCTTGTTGGTGTGGATTGTGAAAATATTAAAATAATAAACGGCATTGATGATTTGGACTATAGTTTGGAAAAAATATTTCTTCCAGGTTCCAGAGTAATAGTTCAGGAATTTATCGAAGGAACAGATATTAGTGTTAGTTTGCTTTGTGACGGCAGTACAGCTATTCCAATAAGTTTAAATAAACAGATTATAGATTTAACTGGTGATAAGGGAACTTATTTAGGGGGACAAATTCCATTCGAAAGCAAATTTAAAGATTTGGCTTTTAAAACAGCCATTAAAGCAGTTGAATCAATTGATGGCTTAAAAGGGTTTGTTGGCGTGGATTTGGTAATCAGCAATGATGAAAAAGACATCGAGGATGTTTATGTCCTTGAAATTAATTCCAGATTCACCACTCCTTACGCAGGTCTTAAAAAAATAGCCAATATTAATATTGGTTCATCTATCATTGATTTGATTGATAAAAATGTAGATATTAAAGATTTAAATGAAAAAATAGATTTAAATGGAAAAATTGAATTTAAAAAATCAGGGGATAATTTAGTAATTAGGAGTATTTAAGAATGAAAGTAGCAGGTTTTGATATTGGCGGTGCAAACACTGACTTGGCAGTTGTTGATTTTGAAAATAATGAAGTAAAAAATATTGAAGTGGATTTTGCTTATCTTCCGATGTGGAGCAATAATGAAGCATTACCTAAAGTTTTAACTGAATTGATTGAAAATATTTGTCCGATTGATGAAATTGATGCTGTAGGAATATCTATGACTGCAGAATTGGTGGATGCATATGATACAAAAAAAGACGGAGTTTTAGATGTTGTTAAAAAATGTGAAGAAACTTTTGAGTGTCCGACAGCTTATGTTGGAATTGATGGGATGTTATCAAAAGAAGAAATTGAAAAAACTCCTTTAAAGGCAGCAGCTGCTAACTGGATAGCTACTGCTCAAATAGCTACATTAATAAGCGACAATTGTATTTTCATAGATACTGGAAGTACAACAACTGATATTATTCCAATTAAAGACGGAAAAGAATGTGCAATTGGAAGATCAGATTTTAAAAGACTGGCTACCGGCGAACTGGTATATACAGGAACATTAAGAACCAATTTGGCCAGCTTCTTGGATAAGGTTCAGTTACATGGAAAAGAATACAGGGTAGCTTCCGAGTTATTTGCACAAACTGCAGATGTTTACACAGTTTTGGATTTAATAACTTTGGATGATTATGTTTGCGATACTTTTGATGGTGAAAGCAAGTCTAAAAAAAGTTGCATGAAAAGAATAGCAAGAGTATTGTGTGCTGATTTGGATTCATTAAGTGAAGCAGATGTTGTTGAATTAGCCAGATTCACCCATCAAAAGCAGGTTGAACAAATTGCAGATGCTTTAAAACAGGTATCTGAAACTCAAAATTTGAATCTGATTGTAACTACTGGTCTTGGAAAAGATATTTTAGATAAAAAAGCTGCAGAATTCTTAGGTCTTGAAGTTAAATCTATGGATACAATTTTAACTGATGAAGAATGTGTTGTTGCACCGGCAGTTGGTACTGCAGTGATGATGAACAGATTTTTAAATTAAAAAAAAGTTTAAATGTGTGGTTTAATACCATACATCTTTTATTCCTATTAAGTAAGCTCCTGTATTGGCCACTAAATGTATAATCAATGTTAATACAACAGCTATTGCAACAAATGTTATGGAAAAGCTTACCATTACTGAACTGAATATTAAAGCAACAATAAGAAAATCAATCTGGTCTAAAATGGGGGCAGGTTTTCCCTGTCCAATTCCCACTCTTCTTTTTAAAAAACTTCCTACTGCATCCCCAACCATTGCACCGAATCCAAGTAAAAATCCTACTATTATTCCTTCTACTAAATTTGTACAGATTGGAGTATAAATAAATTCTCCAAAGTTTTCAAGTATTATTGGCCCAAGCAATCCCTGAATTGCTCCCATAAGGGTTCCCATAATTGTCCCACCGATTAATCCTCTCCATGTAACTCCGTTACCTATCCATCGGTTGCCATTTTTGTCTGTTTTTTTGAAATCTAAAGGAAGGCCTCCTCCAAAGACTAATGCAGAACCGTTTGACACATAAGCTGGTAATATAAAGTATAGGATAGTAATACAAGCCATTATAAAAATTTGGGTATTATCAACCATGTATGTTCCTCATTTTTTTATTAAGTTTTATCTTTGTATGTGTTATCTTTTATATTTAATGTTAAAACATTAATTAACTTTAAATATTAAATTGAGTTAATATATTTATATTATGTAATGAATGGTTAATAGTTTATTAATTATTAGCAAAGGGTGATTTTGTGAGAATAAAAATGACAAAAAGTTTGTGTCCAGTTTGTTTCAAACCACTTGATGCAGAGGTTTTTGATGAAGATGGTAAAATCTTGATTAAAAAAACCTGTGATGAACATGGTGAGTTTGTAAATACATATTGGAGTGATGATAAGCTTTATAATAGGGTTAAACAATTTGAACCTACAATAACTTCAGTTGAAAACCCTTCTGTAGAGAAATTCGGAGATTGTCCTAATAATTGTGGGCTTTGTGAAGACCATGAAACCTCCACTGTGTTAGGTTTAATTGATGTTACAAATAGATGTAATTTAAGATGTCCTGTTTGTTTTGCAAATGCGGCTGTTTCCGGACGTTTGTATGAACCTACACAGGATGAAATTAGGGAAATGTTAAGGAACCTGAGGAATTTAAAACCTCATCCAACTCCAGCTATTCAATATGCGGGTGGTGAACCGACTGTTAGGAAGGATTTGGTCGAACTTGTAGCTATGGCTAAAGAAGAAGGTTTTACTCATGTTCAAATAGCTACTAATGGTTTAAGATTGGCTAGAAAAGAAAATTTTGCAAAAGAATTAAAAGATGCTGGTTTAAACACAGTATACTTGGCTTTTGATGGTGTAACTCCTGAACCATATATCAATAACAGAGGTAAAAATTTACTTCCTCAAAAGATTCAGGCTATTGAAAATTGTAGAAAAGCAGGTCTTGGTGTAGTTCTTGTTCCAACATTAATTAAAGGTGTCAATGATCAGCAAATCGGTGAAATTATTAAATTTGCATTTGATCATAGGGAAAATGTTTATGGGGTCAATTTCCAGCCGGTTTCATTTTCAGGAAGAACTCCTGCAAGTCAGGTTGAAGAACAAAGGATAACTATTCCTGATTTTGTTAATGAGATTGCTAAACAAACTCATGGCGATGTAAATGTTGATGATTTCTATCCTCCATCTTCTGTAGAACCATTTGCACGTTTTATCGGTGCTCTTGAAGGCGAAAGTCCTAGTGTTACTTTAAACTGTAATCAGCACTGTGGAATAGCTACTTATGTTTTTATGGAAGAAACTGAAGGGAAAAATACATTAAACAATTTGATTCCTATTACTAAATTCATTGATGTTGAAGGCTTATTTGAATTATTGGACAAATATTCCGACAAACTTGAAAAAGGTGGATTTGGAATTAAGAAAAGGGTTGAAGCTAGTGCTGTGAAAAACCTTCCTAAATTGATTAATACTGATGAAGTACCTGAAGGTTTGGATATTAAGAAAATATTGTTAAATGTATTTACTAAAAGATCTTATGATGCTTTAGGAGAATTTTCAAAAGATGCTATGCTTATTTCCTGTATGCACTTTATGGATCCATTTAATTTTGATGAAGATAGAGTTAAAAAATGTATTATTCATTATGCAACTCCAGACGGTAGAATTATTCCGTTCTGTACTATGAATTCCATGTATCGTGAAAGTGTGGAAGAAGAATTCTCAACACCTTTAAAAGAAGATAAAAACTGAGGGTTTAAATACATGATTATTAAGTCACCTTCAAGACTTCATTTAACTTTAATTGATATGAATGGGTCTTATGGAAGGATAGATGGAGGAATAGGTCTTACAATTAAAGACCCTAACTTTGTCTTATACGGAGAACCGGCAGAAAAAGGAATCACTGTTGATTTCAAGGATAATGCTCAATTTAACGATGTGATTCGTAATGAATGTGTATCTAAAATAACTTCTGCAGCACAAAAAGTAATTGACCATTTTGATATTGACGAAGGATTTTATTTTAGAGTGGATAAAGCTTATCTTCCCCATTCTGGTTTAGGTTCTGGAACTCAGATGGGTTTATCAACCGGAAAGCTTATTGCTGAACATATTGGTGCTTATTCAAACGGATATTCTTTAGGAGAAATTATCGGACGTGGAGGAACTTCCGGAATTGGTGTGTTTTCATTTGATTTTGGGGGATTTATTGTAGATGGTGGACATAGCTTAAAATCAAAATCATCATTTTTACCATCATCTGCTTCACAAGCTAAACCTCCTCAATTATTGGCTCACTATGATTTTCCTGATGATTGGGAGATTTTACTGGTTATTCTTGATTCCAAAAATACAGTAAACGGTCAAAAGGAAGTAAACATATTTCAGGATTACTGTCCTGTTCCTAAAAATGAAGTGGAACAAACTTCCCACATTATATTTATGAATATGATTCCTTTTTTACTTGAAAGGGATTTGCCAGCATTTGGCCATTCAATTGATGAAATTCAAAAAAGAGGATTTAAAAATGTGGAAGTTTCGCTTCAGTCTCAACAAATCAGGGATTTGATGGATAAATTAAGGGAAATTGGAGCTTATGGTGTAGGTATGAGCTCTTTTGGACCTACAGTTTATTCAGTATTTGATAAAAATAATAAACACATAGTTGAAGAGATTAAAGAGTATGTTGGAAGCAGAGGCATTGTTCTTACAACTAAAGCACAAAATTATGGTCATGAAATCCAAAAATAAGTGGTATATATGGATATAATTAAAGGAAAAACATGGACTTTTGGTGAAAATATTGATACGGATGTTATTATTCCCGGAAGATATTTGAGAACCTTTAATCCTCAAGATTTGGCTGATCATGTACTTGAAGGAGAACGTCCAGATTTTACAAAGAATGTTAAAAAAGGAGACATAATAGTAGCTGATGAAAATTTTGGTTGCGGTTCATCAAGAGAGCAGGCTCCAGTAGCTATTAAAACTGCAGGTGTAGATGCTATTGTGGCTAAATCTTTCGCCAGAATTTTTTACAGAAATGCAATTAACATTGGATTGCCAGTAATTGTTTGTGATATTCAGGCAAAAGACGGAGATATTATAAATATTGATTTGTCAAAAGGAATATTAACTAATGAAACTACTGGTGAATCAGTTACTTTTGAACCTTTTAAAGAGTTTATGTTAGATATTTTAGAAGATAATGGTCTTGTTAATCATTATCTAAAAGAAAAACAATAATTTTTATTTTTTGGAGGCATTAATAATGGAGTGTCCAATTTGCGGTTCTGATGATTTTGATATTTTAAATTCAAAGCAGAAATCATCTAAAAAGAAGATTACGGAAGAATATTTATTAAAATGTGTAGATTGCGGTCATGTTTTTAAAAATGTTGTTTCATCTAAAAAACCTCAATTGTATAGGGTTATTATTTCAAAGCAGGGTGAATCTATAAAAACATTCATCGAATTATCCCCTAATGATGAATTGATTGTTGGGGATAGTTTGCTTACTGAAGAAGGTCAGGTTGAAATAACAAGTATTGAAACTGAAAATAAACGTGTTAAAAAAGCTTTAGTTGAAGATATTGTTACAATATGGGCCAATTCAGTTGAAATTCCTGCACGTATAGGATTTTCTGTTGATTTGCATGGTGAAGTCGATTCATATAAATTGGATTTGGACAGGGATTTCCAGATATCTACAGAAGATATTGTTAAAATTGATAAGCACATTGTTAGAATACATGTTATTAAAACACAGGAACGTAAAATTACTTCAGGATTTGCAAGAGCTGAAGTAATTAAAAGAGTTTATGGAAAACCTGTTAAATTCAATAATTTCGATTATGATTTAACCAAATATATTGTTAAGAAAACATTAAGCGAGTAAGTTTCATGAAAGTATATATTGACACATATGGCTGTACATTCAATAAAGCCGATGCTCAGATAATGGGAGGAGTTTTAAAAGAAAATCATATTGATTTGGTTGATTCTCCTGAACTGGCAGATGTTATAATTGTAAATACATGTTATGTAAAGCTCCCGACTGAAAATAAGGTAGTTTATAAAATTCAGCAGTTGCAGGAAAAATTTCCAGATAAAAAAGTTATCGTAAGCGGGTGCATGGTTGAAATTGATCCTGAAAAATTAGAAAAAGTAGCTCCTGACTGCAGCTGGATAGGACCTCATCAACTTAATAAAACAGCAGATGTAGTTAACGGAACTTATTGTGGCAGGGTTATTCGTGAGTGCGGATTTTCAAAAGACAGTAAAGTTGGGGTTCCTAAAGTTTCTGATGGTTCTTTAATTCACATAATTCAAATAGCTGAGGGCTGTTTGGGAGCATGTACTTTTTGCTGTACTCGTTTTGCAAGAGGACCATTAAACAGTTATCCGATTAAGGATATAGTTGCCGAAGCTAAAAAAGCTATTGATGATGGTGCTGTTGAAATTCAGCTTACTGCTCAGGACACTGCCGCTTTCGGATATGATAGTGGCGAAAAACTGTCTGATTTAATTAAAGAAGTGGCTAATTTGGATGGAGAATTTCGTGTTCGTGTTGGAATGATGCATCCTAAAAACATTTTAAATAATGTTGATGAAATAATTGATGCAATTAAACATCCGAAGGTATATAATTTCATTCATTTGCCTGTACAAACAGGAAGCAATAAAGTTTTATCTGAAATGAGAAGAGGCCATACACTGGATCAGTATCTGGATATTGTTTCAAAATTTAAAAGTGAAATTCCGGATTTGACCTTGGCGGTAGATATTATTGTCGGATATCCAACTGAAAGTGATGAAGATTTCCAGTTAACTGTTGATTTACTTAGAAATATAAAACCAAGTTTGATTCATTTGTCAAAATATCAGCATAGGAAAGGTGCAGTTTCATCTTCTCTTAAGGAAATTCCCCATGAAGTCATGAAAAAAAGGTCTAGGAATTTGTCTAGAATCAAAACTGAAATTACTGAAGAAGAAAACAAAGAATTAGTTGGTTCTGTTCAAAATGCCGTTGTTGTGGAAGTAGGTTCTAAAGGTGGATTTATAGCTAAAACAGATTCTTATATTCCAGTAATTGTTGACGGTGTTAATTTAGGAGACTTTATTAAGGTTAAAATCACTGATGCAACAGCTACTTACCTTAAGGGCGATGTTGTGTCAAAATAATTTTTTATTTTTCTGTTATGGTTTATTTTTCTATCATTGCTTATTTTTGTTCTTCAATTATTAACTTTGTTTTTTAAATTTTCCAATTTGGAAAATGATATACTATTATGTTTATGGTTATTGTATAAAGGGTAAATAGCCATTATTGCCGATACATTTATATACTATATGGTACTATGTTTTAATTGGAGGTGTCATTATGAGTGAATTACCAATCGCACCAGTCGGTCGTATCTTAAAAAATGCTGGCGCACAAAGAATTAGTGATGATGCAAAAATTGCATTAGCTGAAGCATTAGAAGAAAAAGGTGACGCAATTGCACAAAAAGCTGTAAATTTCGCACGCCACGCTGGTAGAAAAACTGTAAAAGCTGAAGATATCAAATTAGCTATCAAATAAGCTTTTTAACAATGTATTAAATCTATTGGCCATTTTCTTGGTCAATTTTTTATATTTTTATTTTTCATCGGTTTTTATTGTAACAGATAACTTTATATACTATGTTAAATAAATTAAGTAATGTTGCACAGGACCGGTGGTCTAGGGGTATGATTCCTCCTTGACATGGAGGAGATCACGAGTTCGAATCTCGTTCGGTCCATATGCCATGGTAGTTCAGTTGGGAGAACGCCAGACTGAAGATCTGGATGTCGCTGGTTCAAGTCCGGCCCATGGCATTAACTACTTTTAAAATATTTATTATCTTTATTTGAACTGACTATTTTTTAA
>ERZ1106954.1442-NODE-1442-length-17861-cov-5.153881_pt1 | contig 17861 bp, 13 predicted proteins | sample MGYA00403678_ERZ1106954 | MGnify/ENA primary metagenome ERZ1106954 (study PRJEB35170, sample SAMEA104062445) | human gut metagenome | biome: human gut; feature: human-associated habitat; material: faeces | place: Denmark | collected 2012-08-20 ... | reverse complement strand
GCTCACGACGGAGAGCACATTAAGTGCTCTCCTGTTCGTGCGGAACTCGCGACAACCTTAATATGCCTCAGGCCCGCCCCCTCCGCCGCACACTGGGAACGCCACGTTGATGTCTGCTAAACCTTGTTCGCTCAGGCTAATGACTTTGTTGGGGGTCCACTATTTGCTGGAGGGTGAACTTGCATTGGGGCCTGTCGCTCTCTCCTTGCAAATCTTCTTCGTCGAAATCGAAGATCATGATGGCGCAGTTGGGGAGTTTTGTTGGGAGCTCGAAGCCCTCTGGGGCTGCAGCCTTGATGAATTGGCGGCTGGCGCTGCCGTGGCTTACTGCTAGGAGGGTTTCGATGCCCTCGGAGCCCATGATATTGGTGAGGGTGTCTACCATGCGCTCTTGCAGTGCCTGGCTTCCTTCTCCTCCGAATGGGATTAAGTCCTCGCCTGGATCCCAGACGTCGGTGGGCAGGGCGTCGTGGGGGCCTTCTTCGAAGGTGCCGTAGCTGCGCTCGATAATGCCTTCACAGGGCTCGACTGCTGCGTCCGGGCCGAGGAGCTCGCATGCGACGAGACTTGCCGTGTCCATGGCTCGGCCTAAGGGTGATGAGACCACTTTGTCGGGGACGACGCCGTGGGCCTTGAGCCATGCGGCTGCCATTCCCGCTTGTTTGCGGCCCAGGTCGGTCAACGGTGAATCGCAGCGGCCCTGGACGAGCTTTTTGACGTTGAATTCCGTCTGGCCGTGGCGGAGCAGATACAGCCTCTTCATATTCTCCCCTTCTGTATAACTTGCTTTGCCGGCACAGCCCTACTCGTGGGTATGCCCTACGTAGTCTTCGTCGATCGTGATCTTGGCAATCGACTTGGGGTATTCCGATTCGACCCTCTGGGCCAACGCATGTTTGAGCTCATCGGCATCCATGTCCAAATCCGAGGGCCGTACGCAGTCAAAGATCACGTTGGTGTGCGTAGGACCCGGCACGCAGCGAAGGTCGTGAATCGAAAGGCGGCTATCGATCTGTTGAGCCATTGCGTTGATGCGCAGGCGCATGCTCGCCACCTTTGGATCGTCGGTCACGATGGGATCGTAATGGAGCGTGACAATCATGCCGTCTTCGTTCCTAAACGCCTGCTCGATGTTATCGAGCGTGTCGTGACTTTCCAGCGGGCTGGCCTCGGCCGCCATCTCGGCATGCGCACTTGCAAACTTCCTGCCCGGGCCGTAGTCGTGAACCATCAGATCGTGAACGCCCAAAACGCCGGGGTAGCTCATGATCTTGCTGCGGATATGCTCGACGAGCTTAGGATCGGGCGTCTGGCCCAAAAGCGGGCTCACCGTATCTTGGATAAGCTCAAAGCCGCTCCAGCCAATATAGGCGCCAACGGCAAGGCCGACCCACGCGTCAAGATTGATGTGCGTCACCTGCGAAACAATCGCACATGCCAGCACGGCGCCTGTGGCAAGGACATCGTTCTTGGAATCCTGCGCGGTCGCATGCAGCGTCTCGGACTCAATGCGATCGCCGAGCTTTTGGTTGAGGGCCGCCATCCACAGCTTAACAACCATCGAAAGCACGAGAACTGCCACCAGGGCAAGCGAGAACTCGACAGGTTCGGGGTGAATGACGCGCTCAACCGAGGACTTCACCAGCTCAACGCCAATCAGCAGCACGAGCGCCGCCACGACCAATCCCGAGAGATACTCGTAGCGACCGTGGCCGTAAGGATGCTCGGGGTCGGCCGGCTTGCTCGCCAGCTTAAAGCCCAGCACGCTCACGATATTCGAGCTGGCATCGGACAGGTTGTTCATGGCATCCGCCACGATCGAAACCGATCCCGACAGCACACCAATTGCGCCCTTCGCAGCACAAAGCGCCACATTGGCGACAATACACACCATGCCCGCTAACGTGCCCACGCGCGCACGGTCGCCCTGCGCACGACGCACGATCCACTCGACCATCTTCATCAGCCCCCACGGTACTACCTATATATCTATTGCTCAAACGGATTGTAGTGTAGCCACTTTGTCCCCCAGATACAAAAAGGCCGCGCCCACACGGGCCACGGCCTTGGAATGTGACATGCGGGACTGCCCCTTTGTCGATCGATTTATGCGCTTGTTTCGGCCACGCTCTTCGAGGTTTCGGGCGAATCGGCTCCGTCCCCCGTCGCCTGTCCCTTCGCCGGCACCACGCCAAAGCAGTAGCTCAGCGCCGCAGACACCACAAAAGCCGTGCCGCCGGCAACGCAGCACCACAGCAGGTTCGAAAAACCACCTGTGGCAAAGCCAATGACCATGAGGACATTCGTCATGCCGATGGTATAGGCCGTAACGTGGCCCACGGCCGCAACAAGGCCTCCGACGGCGCCGCCAATGGCCATGCACGTCAGGCACCTGCCATATTTAAAGCCGCAACCGTACAGCGCCGGCTCGCTTACGCCGCCAAGAACACCCGAGATTGAATAGCCCAGCATGAGCGTCTTCTCGTCCTTATCCGCAACGCGGAGCGACGCGCCGAAGGGCATGCCCCAAACGGCAAACGTTGCCATCGTCGCGGCAATCAGGATGCACGAATCCGTTCCCACACTCATAAACTGCGCATAGGCGAGCGATAGAACAACGTTGCTGACGCCGGCGATCTTTAGGAACTCCCAGCCCGCAGCAAGCCCCATGAGCGTGAGCAGCGACACGATGCCACCGGAATTGCCAAGCATAAACATAAGCTGGCCCAACAGCATGCCCAAATAGCTGCCCGCCGGCGCCGTAATACACAGCGAAACCGGAACCATAACAAGCATGGTCGCAAACGGAACAAACGAAAACGCCACGGCCTTAGGGATAACGCGCTTAAAGAAACACTCCACTCGCCATAGCACGGGCACCGAGATGAGAACCGGAATAACAGTCGTCGTGTAATCGTTGACCGGCGCGGGAAGTAAACCATACACGGAAGCCATCGATGCCCCCGTTGTCGATGCGGCATCGACGAGCTTAAGCAGATCGGGCGCAATCAATACGCCGCCCAGCATCATGCCCAGCTGCTCCGAGCAACCGAGCTGGCGGGCGGCCGCCCAACCAAGATAAATGGGCAAAAAGTAGTAACCGGCGTTATAGAGCCAACTGTAGAACAAGCGATAGATTTCGGAATCGGCAGGCCACAGACCCAACATGCCTTCGCCCATAATGACGGCGACGGTGCGGAACAACGCCGCGCAGACAATAAACGGCAACGCCGACATCATGCTTTTGGACAGATAGTCCACCACGGCCATGGCGTTTGATGAAACCGTCGTTGTAAACGAGGTGTTAGAAACTTGTGACATGGAACGCCTTTCCCAATGTGACATGCGGGCTGTCCCCTTGTCACATCGTGCGGTACTGACCGATTGCGCGGTACTTTTCGTAGCGGAGGTTTATGAGGGTCGCGTCGTCGAGCCGCCCAAGCGTATCGAATGCATCAAATGCCGAGGAAATGACGGCACCGGCGATCTCCTCATGTGACAGACCCCTATCGTCAACAATGCCGTCGATGATGCCGAGCGCCAACAGGTCGGGAGCCGTGAGCTTAAGCGCCTCGGCGGCCTCATTCGCGCGCTCGGTATCCTTCCACAGGATCGACGCACAGGCCTCGGGGCTCACGACCGAATAGGCCGAGCTCGAGAGCATCAGGATGCGGTCGGCCACGGACAGCGCCAGCGCGCCACCAGAGCCGCCCTCGCCTGTCACCACCGAGACAATCGGCGTCTTAAGGCCGCTCATCTCCATGAGATTCTGGGCGATAGCCTCGCCCTGACCGCGTTCCTCGGCACCGATGCCGCAAAACGCGCCCGAAGTATCGACCAGGCACAGAACCGGCCGACCAAACTTTTCGGCTTGGCGCATCAGGCGACGCGCTTTACGGTAGCCCTCGGGATGCGCCATGCCAAAGTTGCGGCGCATACGCTCTTTGGTCGTGGTGCCGCGCTCGATGGCGATGACCGTTACGGGGCGTCCGTCTTTCCAGCCAATGCCAGCCACCACAGCGGCGTCGTCGCCAAAGTAACGGTCGCCGTGCAGCTCCACAAATCCATCCAGGCCCAGCGAGATCACCTCGCCCGCCGTGGCGCGATCTGCCGAGCGGGTCTGCTTGACAATCTCGAGCGCGGTTTTTGGCGCCGCCGCGCGCTTGAACAAGTGCCCCAGCTTTTTGCCGCGGCGACCCGTATGCACGATCTCATGCGGTGCCCCCAGGCTGGGCGCATGCCCTTCGTGCAGCGCCAACAGCTCGCCTACCGTGAGCGCAATCTCGCCGCGCGGAACAACGGCATCGCAAAAGCCGTGCTCCAGCAAAAACTCGGAGCGCTGGAATCCCTTGGGCAGGCGCTTGTGCATGTTCTGCTCGATCACGCGCGGGCCGGCAAATGCCGTCAGGGCATCGGGCTCGGCCAGGATAATGTCGCCCTCCATGGCAAAGCTCGCGGTTACGCCTCCGGTCGTGGGGTCGGTGAGCACCGTGATATACAGGCCGCCCGCCTCGCTGTGGCGCCTAACCGCCGCAGAAATCTTGGCCATCTGCATAAGCGATGTCACGCCCTCTTGCATGCGCGCACCGCCCGAAACGGTAAAGCCGACAACCGGCAATCCAAACTCGGTCGCACGCTCAAATGTGCGACAGATCTTCTCGCCCACCACGGAACCCATCGAGCCCATCATAAAGTTGGCGTCCATAAAGAAGAGCGCCGTATCGCAGCCGCAGATTTTGCCCCTGCCGCACACAACGGCATCACGCTCGCCCGAACGCTCGACCGCGCCCTTGAGCTTGTCGGCATAACCGGAAAACGAGAGGAAATCCTCCGACGCCAGATTGGCATCCCATTCCTCAAACGTGCCCTCGTCGACCGTCATGCGCATGCGCGTGCGACCGCTCACGCGGAAGTGTTTGCCGCAACGAGGGCAGACCTCGAGGTTGTCGTGTAGGCGTGCCTCATCGATCACACGACGGCACTCCGGGCACTTGATAAACACGTGGCGCGCGGGAAACTCGGCGCATGACTCGGTTATCGGCCCCTCGAGGACATTGACCGTCTTCGCTTTTCTATTCATCAGCATAGAGATGCCCCATCAGATCGGTGTGATACATGCCCGACAAGAACTCGTCGTTTGCCAGCACGTCGAGCTGAAGCTCGCTGTTTTCGCTCACGCCCTCAATCACGAGCTCGCCCAAAGCCGAGCGCATCTTGCGAATGGCGCCGTCACGCGTTGGCGCACACACGATGAGCTTGCCGAGCATGGAGTCGTAGTACGGCGGAACGGCGGCCCCGGTAAACATGGCGGAATCCCAGCGCACGCGCGGACCACCCGGCACACGCAACGCGGTGACCGTTCCGCATGACGGCAGAAAGTCCGTTGTTTCGGCATTGATGCGGCACTCCATGGCATGGTTGCGGACCGGCATGTCCTCCTGCTCAAAGGGCAGAGGCTGGCCGGCTGCCACGCGCAGCTGCCACTTGACCAAGTCGGTATCGGTCACAAACTCCGTAACCGGATGCTCCACCTGCAAGCGCGTGTTCATTTCCATAAAGTAGAAATTGCCGTCGTCCGAATACAGGAACTCGATGGTACCGGCTCCTTCGTAGCCGACGGCACGAGCCAGGTCACGCGCTGCCTTGTGCATGCGAGCACGAATGTCGTCGTGTCCGTCGAGGCACGGCGCGGGGCTCTCCTCGATCAGCTTTTGGTTGCGGCGCTGCACCGAGCACTCGCGCTCGCCGAGCGAAAACACATGGCCCTGCTTATCGGCCATAATCTGCACCTCGACGTGGTGCGCCGGCGCGACAAACTTCTCCATGTAGCACTCGCCGTCGCCAAAAACGGCCTCACCCTCGGCACGCGCCTCGATGAACGCCTTTGCCGCGTCTTCCACGCGCTCGACCTTGCGAATGCCGCGACCGCCACCACCGGCACGCGCCTTAATAAGCACGGGGCAGCCAATGCGCTCGGCCTCGGCCGTTGCCTCCTCGGGGCTTTTGAGCAAATCGCAGCCCGGCACGATGGGCACGCCCGCCGCGGCAGCCGTTCGACGTGCGGCGTCCTTGTCGCCCATGCTGTCGATCACCTCGGCCGAAGGACCGACAAACGCCAGGCCATACTTGTCGCAGTCTCGCACGAAGCTCGCCTTCTCGGAGAAAAAGCCATAGCCGGGATGAATTGCCTTAGCTCCTGACTTTACGGCACAGGTGAGCACGGCATCGTCGTTGAGGTAGCTCTCGGCAAGACGCGGGCCGCCGATGCAATACGCCTCGTCGGCAAGCTGCACGTGCAACGCGTCCGCATCGGCCGTGGAATAAACGGCGACGGTCTTGATGCCCATATCGCGGCACGCGCGGATAACACGGACCGCGACTTCGCCGCGGTTGGCGATGAGCACTTTGTCGAACATGAAAACTTCCCTACTTTTCGTGCATGAGTGCAAAAGACATATCGGCGCGGCAGCAAACCTCACCGTTAACGCTCGCAGTACCTGTCGCAAAGCGGAACGGCCCGCGCGCACGCGTGATGGAACACACCAGATCCACCGTGTCGCCCGGGCGCACCGGACGCTTAAAGCGCACCTTGTCCAGACTCGTGTAGAACGGCGTCGCGCCGCGCGCCTCCTCATCGCCCATCAGCAGCACGCAGCAGTTCTGGGCGAGCATCTCGCACTGAATCACGCCGGGGACAACCGGGTTTCCCGGAAAATGCCCCTGCAAAAAGTACTCGTCGCCCGTAATCGTGATCTTGCCGTGGGCCTCGTCGCCCACCAGCTCGGCTTCGTCAAGCAAAAGCATCGGCTCGCGATGCGGTAACAGTTCTTTAAGCTCTTCTTTGTTCATGGATATCACCTATCCGATCCTCATGAGGCAGCTGCCAAACTCCACGAGGTCGCCGTCGGCCACGCAGATCTCGAGCACCTCACCGTCTGCCTCGGCCGTCACCTCGTTGAGAACCTTCATGGCCTCGATGATGCAGAGGGTCTCGCCGGCCTTGACCTTGGAGCCCACGTGCACAAACGGTTCGTCGCCCGGCGCCGGGGCAGCATAGAAAACGCCGACCATGGGAGCGGTCACCTCGGTGCCCTTAGGCTCCGACACGGCGGTAGGTGTCTGCGCGGCGGGTTCCGGTGCGGTGGCAGGCATGGCGACAGGAGCCACCGCCGGAGCAGTCACGGCACCCGGCATAGGCATGGGCACGGCGACCGGCTGCGTGGCGCTCGCGCGCTCGAGTTCGACCGCGGTGCCATCGGGCTCCTCAACCCGCACGCGCGTGAGGCCGCGGTCCTCCATAACATCGGCTATCTCGGCAATTCTTTTGGAATCCATGCTCTAGCTCCTCGTATATCTACGCAGCGCGATGGCGGCGTTGTGCCCGCCAAAGCCCAGGTTGGTCGAAAGCGCCCAGGTAAGATCGGCGCGAACCGCGCGATTAGGCGTGTAATCAAGATCGCAGGCGGGATCGGGTGTGTGGTAGTTAATGGTCGGGGGCACCACGCCCTGCTCGAGCGCCATGGCGCAGGCCATGACCTCGATGGCGCCCGTGGCACCGATCATGTGGCCGGTCATCGACTTGGTCGACGAGACGTGCGCGGCGCGCGCCGCATCCTCGCCAAGCGCACGCTTAATGCCCGCCGTCTCGGACGAATCGTTGAGCTTGGTCGAGGTGCCGTGAGCGTTGATGTAGAGGCCCTCGGAAGGCTTAACGTCGCCCTCGGCCACCGCCAGCGATATCGCACGGGCGATGCCGGCAGCCTCGGGATCGGGGCTCGTGATGTGATAGGCATCATCGGTGTTGCCGTAACCCACGACCTCGGCATAAATGTGCGCCCCGCGAGCCAGCGCGTGTTCCATGCTCTCGAGTACCAGCACGCAGGCGCCCTCGCCCATCACAAAGCCGTCGCGGTCTGCATCGAACGGGCGGCAAGCCGTCGACGGGTCAGGATTAGTGGTGAGAGCACGGCAGGATGTAAAGCCCGCAACGGCATCGGGGATGATTGCGGCCTCGGCGCCGCCAGCCAGGATTGCATCGGCATAGCCATGCTTGATGGCGCGGAACGCCTCGCCCACGGCATGGGCCGAGGTCGCGCAGGCGGTCACCACGGGCAGGGTCGGGCCCTTTGCCTTGTGGCGGATTGCGATATTGCCCGAAGCCATATTGGGAATCATCATCGCAATCATATAGGGCGATGCGCGGCGAGGTCCCCGATCGGCGATCGTGTGGACGTTGTCGACGAGTGTCTGCATGCCGCCCACGCCCGAACCCACGTAGACGCCCAGGCGCTCGCGATCGATGGCGCCCTCGACATCAAAGCCCGCATCGTGCATGGCCTCGTCCGACGCTGCCAGGGCAAACTGAACGCAGGGGTCCAGGTGCTTGGCGTCACGCTTGCCAAAGTACTCGTTGCCGTCAAAACCCTTGACCTCGGCCGCCACCTTAACGGCAAACGCATCGGTATCGAAGTGCGTGATCGGGCCGATGCCGCACGTGCCGGCGCACATGGCCGCCCAGGTAGCAAGCGCCGTGTTACCGAGCGGCGATACGGCACCGATGCCGGTGATTGCAACTCTCTGTTCCATCATGGTCTCCTCATTCAAGCCGTTGTGTGGCTCTGGTTTCTACATCGCCATTCCGCCGTCGACGCGCACGACCTCGCCCGTAATGTAGGCAGCCGCATCGCTCGCTAAAAAGCGCACCACGCCGGCCACTTCCTCGGGGCGCGCCATGCGCCTCAGGGGAATCTGCTCCTCGCACGCCGCGCGCACCTTCTCCGAGAGCTTTGCCGTCATATCCGTCTCGACAAACCCGGGTGCGACCGCGTTCACTCGTACGCCGCGGGGCGCAAGCTCGCGCGCCACCGCCTTGGTAAGCCCTATCACGCCCGCCTTGGAGGCAGCGTAGTTGGCCTGCCCGGCATTGCCCATCAGGCCCACAACCGAGCTCATGTTGATGACGCAACCGCCGCGCTGGCGCATAAAGGTCTTGGTGAGCGCGCGCGTCGTATTGAACGTGCCCTTGAGATTGACATCGAGCACGCGGTCGAAGGCATCGTCGCCCATACGCATGAGCAGGCCATCGCGGGTGATGCCGGCGTTGTTGACGAGCGCCCAAATGGAGCCAAAGTCGTTGAGGACCGTTTCCACGCACGCGTTGACGGCAGCGGGATCGGCCACGTCGCATTGATATGCGCGCGCCGTGGCGCCAGCCGCCTCGCAGGCCTCGCACGTCTCGCGCGCCGCATCGACGCTGCCGGCATAGACGACGGCGATATCAAAGCCGTCCTCCGCCAAACCGGTCGCACAGGCGCGGCCAATGCCTCGCGAACCGCCCGTGACCAGCGCCACGCGACGTAAGTCGTTGCGCTCGAGCGCGCCGTTGTTCAAGTTGCCCATGTCATTCCTTTCGGGTTACAGCCCTGTGGACTATGCGAGCTCGTCGGCAATAGATGCGACCTGCTCGGCCGTTTCGCACGAATACACACGAACGTCGCTCAGCGTACGCTTGACCAGGCCCGACAGCGTTTTGCCGGGACCGACCTCAATAAACGTGTCGATGCCTTGATCCTGCAGAGCATGCAGCGTGTCGACCCAGCGAACGGCATGACTCACCTGATTGGCCAGCACCTCCGATGCCGCCTGCGGGTCGGCCGGATAAGGTGCCGCCGTCATATTTGCCATAACAGGAATGAGCAACGGGGACGGCGCGTGACCGGCCTCAATATATGCAGCAAGGCCACAGGTCGCCTCGGCCATATAGGGGCTATGGAATGCACCCGACACCGCGACTTTCATAGCGCGGCCGCCGGCCTCTTTTACCAGGACGTCAAGCTCCTGCAGCGCCTCGGACGTTCCGGCCACAACCGTCTGCTGCGGGCTGTTGTAGTTGACCGGCCAGCAGTCCTCGCCGGTCTGTTTTGCCAAGCCCTCGACCTGCGCCGCATCGAGTTTGATGACGGCGCGCATTCCGCCGGGATGACGCTCAGCCGCCGTGGCCATAAGCGCCGCGCGCTCGCACACAAGCTCAAATCCCGCTCGCGTATCGAACGCCCCCGCAAAGGTGAGCGCGGCGACCTCGCCCAGCGAGAATCCCGCACAGGCGGCAGGCACCACGCCGCGCTCACGCAGGGCGACGGCGACAGTCAAGTCGTGCACGAACACGCAAGGCTGCGTGTTCTCAGTCTGCGAGAGCTCCTCCTTGGAGGCGCTCCGGCACTGCTCACTGGTTCCCGGACGCACCTCGTCGGCGATCGCAAACACCTCGGCAGCCGCCGGTGATGCCTCGATGAGATCGACGCCCATCGCGGGATGCTGGGCACCCTGACCGGCAAACAGAAACGCTACGCTACCCATGCGGACGCACCCTTCAGGACATGCTCAGCGCCATCGACCAGATCGTCGACGATTTCGCGTGCGCTCTGGCGTTCGTTGACCATGCCGGCAATCTGTCCGCACAAATACGAACCCTCTTCGTAATTACCGTCCTTTGCGGCTTTACGAAGCGCGCCCGTGCCCATGGCCCCGAGTTCCTCGGGGCTTGCGCCCGCCGCCTCGTTCTTGGCATACGCGTTGGTAAAGGGGCTCTTGAGAGCGCGAACCGGATGTCCCGTCGAGCGACCGGTCGCACGCGTCGACGTGTCGCCCGCCTTGAGCACCAGCTCTTTGTACTGTTCGGATACGGTGCACTCGTTTGCGACCAGAAAGCGTGTTCCCACCTGGACGCCGACAGCGCCGAGCATAAAAGCGGCCGCCACGCCGCGGCCATCGGCGATGCCGCCAGCCGCAACCACGGGAATATCGACTGCATCGACAACCTGCGGCACCAGTGCCATCGTCGAGGTCTCGCCAATATGGCCGCCTGATTCGGTGCCCTCGGCAACCACGGCAGTGGCTCCGCGACGCGCCACGAGACGCGCCAGCGCCACCGAAGCCACGACGGGAATAACCTTGATGCCCGCCTCGTTCCACGCCTTCATGTACTTGGTGGGATTGCCGGCGCCGGTCACCACAACGGGCACCCGCTCATCAATCACCACTTGTGCGACCTCGTCGACAAAAGGGCTCATGAGCATAACGTTGACGCCAAAGGGCTTATCCGTCTTGACGCGCAGCTCGTGAATCTGATCGCGCAGCCAGTTTGCGTCGGCATTCATGGCCGCGATAATGCCTAAGCCGCCTGCCTCGGACACGGCAGATGCCAACGAGGCGTCGGCAATCCAGGCCATGCCACCCTGGAACACGGGCTTTTCGATGCCGAGCAAATCGCAGAGAGGAGACTTGAGCATCACTACTTCTCCAATGCCGCCTCGACCGTATCGACGAACTCGCCGACCGTCTTGGGGTTCTCCTCGGTATCGAGCTCAATGCCAAACTCGTCCTCGACGGCAACGAGGATCTCGACGGTACCCAGGCTGTCGAGGCCAATCTCCTCGAGCGTGGACTCGGGCTTCATCTCGACATCGTCAAGGCCGGCGGTCTCACGGATAACGTCGCAAACGCGCTCGAAGGTCTTCTGATCTGCCATGGTAGTTCTCCTTTGTTTGTGCCCCAGGGGCGTTTTCATTTCCTATGTGCAACTACTTCCAGCGAAGTAGATAGCCACCTACATCCAAGCCGGCGCCAAATCCGACCAGGGCGATGGTGTCGCTCGCGTGCAGCGCGCCGGTATTTGCCAGTCGATCGAGAGCAAGCGGAATACAGGCACTCGAGATGTTGCCAGTTTCACGCAACGTTCGGACCACACGGTCGTCCGGCACACCCAGGCGCTTGACCGCCTGGCTCAAGATTCGTTCGTTAGCCTGATGGAATACAAAGTGGTCGATGTCCTCGACCGCGATGCCCGCGTCGCAGGCGAGCTTGTTGACCGTGTCGCAGATGGCATTGACGCCAAACTTGAAGACGCGACGGCCGTTCATGGAAAGCACGCTTTCGCGGTCCTGCACCGTCTTATACGGCGAAGAGCCCGCCAATCCGGGGACACGCAGTGTTTCGACGTCAGGCGACGTCGAAAGCTCAACAGCAAGGAGATTCTCTCCCCCAGCCTCTATGACCGCAGCGCCCGCGCCATCGCCAAAGAGCACGCACGTGGCACGATCGGTCCAATCAAGCGCGCGCGTCATCTGCTCGGCTGCAACGACCAGCACGTGCTTGGCGCGACCGCGGGCGATATAGCCCTCGGCGGCATCGAGCGCAAATACGAAGCCGGCACAAGCCGCCGAAATGTCGAAGGCAGGACATGTGGCACCCAGGCGCTCAGCAACGGCGCACGCTTCGGCGGGAACGAGATGATCGCCCGTCGTCGTCGAACAGACAATAAGATCCAGCTGATTCGCATCAATTCCGGACGTCTGGAGCGCTTGCTCGCTTGCTGCCACGGCAAGGTCGTCGAGCGACTCGGTGGTGCAGACGTGGCGGCTCTTGATACCGGTGCGGGTAAAAATCCACTCATCCGAGGTATCGAGGAACTCGGACAGCTCGTCATTGGAAACACTGCGCTTAGGAAGCGCCGAGCCTGTTCCAAGAATCGTGAAACCCATCACTAACCTCCTTTGAGTTGTTGACGTGTTTACATCGGCCAAGAAAGGATAGCGCATTTCAGTCGTTGTTGACGTGTTAACATTAAATTGTCCAAATGCGACAAAGGCTTCACATTGTGTCTGTCTCTCGACACCATTGCGTTATTCACTTATTCATTAAGGAGGTAGCAGCCGCTATGGATGCCAAATTAACGATAGTCGACGTAACAGGATCGACCAACGATGACCTGCTCGAAGCAGGAAAACAGGGTGCGCCGCACGGCACAAGACTTGCCGCACGGGCTCAGACAGCAGGACGCGGCCGACGCGGCCACAAGTGGGATTCAACCGCTGGTAACTTGTTGCTCTCGATTGTCCTACGTCCACGTGTTGATCCCGCCAAGTACTCTGGTCTTGCCGCCGTCAGCGGCCTAGCGGTGCTCAAGGCGCTCGAAAAGCAGGGTCTTGCAAACGAGATTGGCCTCAAATGGCCCAACGACCTCGTCGCGCGAGGGCGCAAGCTCGGCGGCATTCTGGTCGAGGCCGCACGCGATAACGATGGCAAACCTTTCGCCGTCTGCGGCATCGGCGTCAACGTGAACTACACGCCCCAAGAGGTGCCCGATGGCGGCCTGACGGCAATTGGCCTCTCGGACCTCAACGAGAGCGTTCCCACCGTCGACATGCTCCTCGATGAGGTCTATCACGCAGTTATAGACGCTGTAGATGCGTGGGCAGATCTGCTCGACGCCATGAAAGAAAACACTGGACCGCTCGCGCCCGTCCACGGCGAATATGTCACTCACCTCAATTGGATCGGAGAGCACGTTATCGCCCGTTCCCCTGCCGGTGACGAGCTGGCACGCGGCATCTTTAAAACCGTCGATGCCTTTGGTCGCGCATGTATCGAAACGGAAGGCGGCTTGCGATCCTTCCATTTTGAGGAGGCATCGCTGCGTCCCTTGAGCGAATAGGGCGCTGCAGCCACCTACTCGGCAGCAATGCCCGGCAGTCCAAACCATTATTCAAACAAAAGAGCCCCGCTACCAACATGGCAGCGGGGCTCTGTAAGCTATGAGCGATATCGCTTAGAGCTTGATGTCGATGTCGACGCCAGCGGGGAGGTCGAGACGCATGAGCGAATCAACGGTGCCCGAGGTGGGGTCGAGGATGTCGATGAGGCGCTTGTGAGTGCGCATCTCAAACTGCTCACGGGAGTCCTTGTTCACGTGCGGCGAGCGGATAACCGTGTACAGGTTGCGCTCGGTGGGCAGGGGGACAGGACCGGAAACGCGAGCGCCGGTCTTCTGAGCGGTCTCGACGATGAGCTTCGCGGACTGATCGACGACCTCGTGATCATAGCCCTTGAGGCGAATGCGGATCTTCTGGGTAGCCAACTTAAACCTCCAAAGAGTGCGAGAGATGTTCTCGCGGATTACGTAACAGGGAGCTCGAACTTAGGCGTTCTTGCTCATGACCTCGTCCACGATGGACTTGGGCGCGGGCTCATAAGAGTCGAACTGCATCGTGTAGGATGCACGGCCCTGGGTCTGGGAGCGAAGGTCGGTAGCGTAACCGAACATCTCGCCCAGCGGCACCTTGGCACGGATGAGCTTGCTGTTCTTGCGATCCTCCATGCCCTCGATCTTGCCGCGGCGACCGGAGAGGTTGCCCATAACGTCGCCCATGTACTGCTCGGGGGTCTCGACCTCGACAGCCATAATCGGCTCGAGCAGCTGCGGATCGGACTTCTTGAGAGCGTCCTTGATAGCCATGGAACCGGCGATCTTGAAGGCGGCCTCGGAGGAGTCGACCTCGTGGTAAGAACCGTCGAACAGGGTGACCTTGACGTCGAGGACCGGGAAGCCGGCGATAACACCGGTGTTCAGGGCCTCCTGGATGCCCTTGTCGATGGACGGGATGTACTCCTTGGGCACGACGCCGCCGACGATAGCGTTGACGAACTCGTAGCCGAAGCCCTCCTCCATCTTCTCGAGCTTGATGACGGCGTGGCCGTACTGACCGCGACCACCGGACTGACGGACGAACTTGCCCTCAGCCTTCTCGACGTCGTGACCAGCGGTCTCGCGGTAGGCAACCTGGGGCTTACCAACGTTAGCGTCAACCTTGAACTCGCGGAGCAGACGGTCGACGATGATCTCGAGGTGCAGCTCGCCCATGCCGGCGATGATGGTCTGGCCGGTCTCGTGGTTGGTGGACACCTGGAAGGTCGGGTCCTCCTCGGCGAGCTTGGTCAGAGCCAGGGACATCTTGTCCTGCTCGGCCTTGGTCTTGGGCTCGATAGCAACGTCGATAACGGGCTTAGCGAACTCGATCTTCTCGAGGACAATCTCCTTGCCCTCTTCGCACAGGGTGTCACCGGTGGTGGAGTTCTTGATACCGACTACTGCGGCGATTTCGCCTGCGCTGACGGCATCAACGTCCTCACGGTGGTTAGCGTGCATAAGCACGATTCTGCCGATTCTCTCGTATTTGTCCTTTGAAGAGTTATATACGGAATCTCCGGTGTGAAGTGTGCCAGAGTAAACCCTGACATAGCAGATACGACCGACGAACGGATCGGTCATGATCTTGAAAGCGAGAGCCGCAAGGGGACCCTTGGGGTCAGCTACACGATGTTCTTCCTCACCGGTTACGGGATTCACGCCCTTTATCGGCGGAATATCGATCGGGGAAGGCATGTAGTCTACAACTGCGTCAAGCAGCTTCTGTACGCCCTTGTTACGGTAAGAAGTGCCGCAAGTCACGGGAACGAACTTGTTTGCCAGGGTGGCTTCACGGATGGTCTTCTTTATCTCTGCTTCGGAAATTTCTTCACCTTCAAGGTATTTTTCAAGAAGTGAATCGTCAAAATCAGCGACGTTTTCAAGCAGGTTCTGGCGATATTTCTCGGCGAGTTCACGCTCATCTGCGGGAATCTCGATCTCGGAAATATCCTTACCCTCGTCATCGTTATAAATATACGCCTTCATCTTTACAAGGTCGATGATTCCCTTGAAATCCGCTTCGGCTCCTATCGGAAGCTGAATCGGAACGGCGTTGCATTTGAGTCTCTCATGCATCATATCAACAACATGGAAGAAGTTTGCTCCCATGATGTCCATTTTGTTGATATATGCCATACGGGGGACCTTGTACTTATCAGCCTGACGCCACACGGTTTCGGACTGCGGTTCAACACCGCCCTTTGCGCAAAGAACCGTTACCGCACCGTCAAGCACTCTCAGGGAGCGTTCGACTTCAACGGTAAAGTCAACGTGACCGGGGGTATCGATGATAGTGATGCGGTGATCCTTCCAATAGCAGGTGGTAGCAGCGGAGGTGATTGTTATACCTCTTTCCTGCTCCTGTGCCATCCAGTCCATCTCTGCTGAACGAGGAAACCATGGTGAAACTGAAGGCAGGTACGCTAAGCAAGGAAGAACTGGTGGAAAGCCTCATGGGAAGCACCCCGCTGAAACAAATCAGCAAGCGCATCGACATCCGCTGGGAAGACCCCGTCGTACCGCGCTATAACGGGCAGCGCAGCCAGCGCGTGCAATGCTCTCCCGTGCCGGGTGTCGAGACGGAAAAAGCGCGATTGGCAGTCGCGGAAAAGTTGGAGCAGATCGAACTCCCCGCAGGCTATTCGCTGCAATGGCAGGGGGAGAAGAACGCCAGCGACCAGTCCATGAAGTATCTGTTCAAGAATTTCCCGCTGGCCATTATCCTGATGATCGCGATCTTGATCATGCTGTTCAAGGATTACCGCAAGCCGGCTATCATCTTCTGCAGTATCCCGATGGTATTTGTCGGAGTGGTGATGACGATGTTGGTGACCGGCAAGACGTTCAACTTTGTCGCCATTGTCGGTACATTGGGGTTGATAGGAATGATCATAAAGAACGGTATCGTGCTGATGGACGAGATCACTTTGCAGATCGGGCAGGGGACGGAGCCGGTCACCGCCTTGATTGACAGTGCCCAGAGCCGTCTGCGGCCGGTGATGATGGCGGCCTTGACCACGATCTTAGGGATGATCCCGTTGCTGACCGACGCCATGTTCGGTTCGCTTGCTGCATCCATTATGGGCGGCCTGCTGTTCGGAACGGTGATCACACTCGTTTTTATTCCTGTCCTATACGCATTATTCTTTCATATTAAACATGTAGACTGATGAAGAAAATATCTATTATCCTGTTGTCTATTCTCTGCCCGTCGTCTCTTTTCGCACAGGAGACGTTGAGCTTGCAGCAGTGCCGGGAAATGGCGCTGCAATATAATAAGGAAATGGCGGCATCGGTGAAACAGACCGAAAGTGCCCTGTACACGATGAAAAGCTATAAAGGGAATTTCTTCCCGAACTTTACCGCTAACGGGATGGGCCTTTACAGTACGGCGGACGGCGGATTCGGAATTGAAGGTGGCAAAATGCCCGTTATTCTGTATGATGCAGCCGGGAACTTGGTCCCGACAGGCATTTATACCCATTTCCCCGGTATCAATCTCGATTATAAAGTCGGGACAGTCTACATGGGCGGAATCCGGGTCGAGCAGCCGCTTTATATGGGCGGTAAGATCCGGGCTGCCTACCGGATGTCTGTCTTGGGGAAAGAGATGGCCGAGATGAACGAGGCGCTGACGGCGACGGAAGTGATCCTCAAAACAGACAAAGCCTATGCCCTGGTCGTGAAGGCACAGGAGATGAAAAAGGTGGCGGATAAATATAACGCTGTGCTCCGGGAACTTCTGTCGAATGTCGAGAGCGCTTACAAACATGGCCTGAAACCGCAGAACGATGTCTTGAAAGTGCAAGTGAAGCTGAACGAAAGCGAACTCTCCATCCGTAAAGCTGAGAACGCCCTGCGGTTGGCGACTATGAATCTTTGCCATCTGATCGGGAAACCGCTTGTCTCCGATATCCGTATTTCCGGCAATTATCCGGCGGTCGAAAAGGGGATGGATGTCCAGGTTTCCGATATCAGTGCCCGTCCCGAATATGCCATCTTGGATAAACAGGTCGAGATCGCCGGGCAGCAGGTGCGGCTGAACCGTAGCGAGTTGTTACCCAAAGTCGGCATCATGGGGTCTTATGATTATGTACACGGCTTTGAACTGAACGACCAGATGTTGATGGACAAAGGCAGTTTCTCCGTCTTGCTGAACGTGAGCATCCCGCTTTTCCATTTCGGCGAGCGAAGTAATAAGGTGCGTGCCGCCAAAGCCAAGCTGATGCAATCCCGCCTGGAACAGGAAAACATGAACGAACAAATGATGTTGGAACTGACACAAGCCGCCAATAACCTCGACGAAGCCCGGCTGGAAAGCGAACTTTCCGACCGT
>ERZ1106954.1439-NODE-1439-length-17875-cov-4.314590_pt1 | contig 17875 bp, 18 predicted proteins | sample MGYA00403678_ERZ1106954 | MGnify/ENA primary metagenome ERZ1106954 (study PRJEB35170, sample SAMEA104062445) | human gut metagenome | biome: human gut; feature: human-associated habitat; material: faeces | place: Denmark | collected 2012-08-20 ... | reverse complement strand
GGCGATGTCGTTTCGCTCATACCGGCAGTCGATGAGTTTTTTTAAAAGCTCCTCCATCCCGGGGTAAAGCTCAAACTCAAAAATGCCTTTGACGGCGTAATTTTCACGGTATTTGGCAACGAGCTTCACGCACATTTCGTCGTCTGCGCCGCATTCTCTTTTAAAGCTGTCGTGAAGCGGAGGACCGATGAAAGTTCTGAGGCTTTACTCATCAAGCTGCGGTAGGGAGCAGGCGTTCAAGGCGTATCTTATACTGCCGAAAATCCCTTTGCCGGTGTCTGCCACTGTGCCGTCAAAATCAAAAATAACGGCGTCAAAATTTTTGCACATAATAAGCCTCCGAGTAGTTTGTCTGTGGCTATGATAACACATAAAACAAATATTTACAATGCTTATTTTGTGTGTTATAATCTTCGTTATAGAAAATAAAGCGAGGTATCAGAAATGGAATACAAATTTTCAGATAAAATTTCCTCCTTGCAGCCGTCTGCAATCAGAGAAATACTCAAGGCAACGTCTGTTCCCGGCATGATAGCACTTGCCGCAGGCAACCCTGCGCCGGACGCTTTCCCCATAGACGCGATAAGAGAAATTGCAAAAGATATTTTTGACAACAGACCCATCGAGGCACTTCAGTATGGTGTAACAGAGGGCTATCAGCCCCTTATTGAGCGTGTTACCGATTGGATGCACAACGACAAAAAAATCGGCAAAGATACAGACTCACTCATAATCACCAGCGGTGCACAGCAGGTAATGGATCTTGCAACAAAGGTTCTCTGCAACGAGGGCGACGTTATTATTTCGGAAACCCCCTCTTTTATCGGCTCGCTCAACTGCTTCCGTGCATACGGCGTTAAGCTGCGCGGCGTAGAAATTGAAGATGACGGAATAAACATAGAGGGCCTTGAAAAGGCTCTTAAAGAAGAGAAAAACGCAAGATTTATTTATGTTATACCCAACTTCCAAAATCCCTCCGGTGTAACAATGTCTTTTGAAAAGCGAAAGGCTGTTTATGAGCTTGCACGCAAATATAATGTCATGATTCTTGAGGATAACCCCTACGGCGACACAAGGGTTGCCGGCGAAGACGTGCCCTCTATCAAGAGTCTTGATGAGGACGGCAGAGTTATTTATGCCGGCTCTTTTTCAAAGGTTATGGCACCCGGTATTCGCGTAGGCTATGTTCTCGGTCCCTCTCCCGTGGTTGCAAAAATGACCGTAGGCAAGCAGACGAGCGATGTTCATACGCCCATGTTTAACCAGATGCTCGTTGAGGAATGGATGAGAAAATACGATATAAACGCTCACATAAAAAAGATTAAAGATTGTTACCGTGAGAGACTTAACTTTATGTGCGACAGAATAGACGAGGAGCTCGGCGGAATAGTAAAATATGTTCGTCCGCAGGGCGGCTTGTTTGTATGGTGCGATTTGCCGGATAATATAGATATGATAAAGCTTTGCGAAAAAGCGATTGAGCACAAGGTTGCGGCGGTTCCCGGCTCGGCATTCAAGGTTAATGATTATGACAGGATAAATGCAATAAGGCTCAACTTCACCACCCCCACTATGGAGGATATGGACAGGGGCATTAAGGTTCTCGGTGAAGTTGCCAAAGAAATGAATAAGTAAGAGGAAAACGATATGGAAAACGAAAAGAAATCAATAGTTTTAAGCTGTATTCAGCCCACGGCAGTGCCGACTCTCGGCAATTACCTCGGCGCACTTAAAAACTGGAAGTATATGAGCGAGGATTATGACTGCTACTACGCCATTGCGGATTTGCACGCCATCACGGTAAGGCAAGAGCCTGCAAAGCTTCGCAAGCAGTCAACAGAGATGTATGCTCTTTTGCTCGCACTCGGTCTTGACCCCGATAAAAATGTTGTTTTTGTTCAGAGCCATGTGCCGGAACATTCACAGCTTTCCTGGATACTCAACTGCTACACACAGTTCGGCGAAGCTTCGAGAATGACCCAGTTTAAAGATAAATCGCAAAAGCACGCAGACAACATAAATGTCGGTCTTTTTGATTACCCCGTGCTCATGGCAGCCGATATTTTGCTTTATCAGGCAAATTATGTGCCGATAGGCATAGACCAAAAGCAGCACCTTGAGCTTGCAAGAAATATTGCCGAGCGCTTTAATCAGGCTTATTCGCCGACATTCACCGTGCCGGAAGCTTTCTACGGCAAGGTCGGCACCAAGATTATGTCGCTTCAGGACCCGACTAAGAAGATGTCAAAGTCAGACAGCAACCCCAAGGCGTCTATCGGCATACTTGACAAGCCCGACGATATAGTTAAAAAGTTTAAGAGTGCCGTTACGGATTCCGAAGCGAGAGTGCATTTTGCCGACGGCAAGGACGGCATCAATAACCTTATGACCATATATTCCGCCTGCACCGGCAAAAGCTTTGACGAGATTGAAAAAGAGTTTGACGGCAAAGGCTACGGCGAGTTTAAGCTTGCCGTTGCAGAGGTTGTTATCAGCGACCTCAAGCCTTTGCAGGATGAATATTACCGCATAATAAACGACAAGGCATATCTTGAAGAGTGTGCGAAAAAGGGCAGCGAAAAAGCTTCTTATACCGCACGCAAGACCCTCAGAAAGGTTATGAAAAAGGTAGGCTTTTGGCAGGTTTGACATAAAAATAAAGCGGCATGACCACTTCTTTGTTACAACAGCCGAAAATGAATAATTATACAGAAAATACTTGCATTTTTTGTATAATGGTGTATAATCAATGCATAACAATGAATTATGCAAACGGAGGATACAACAATGAAAGAAATAAAAAAAGTAGTTCTTGCCTATTCCGGCGGACTTGACACATCAATTATAATCCCCTGGCTTAAAGAGAATTATAACAACTGTGAGGTTATAGCCGTATCGGGTGATGTCGGTCAGGGTACAGAGCTTGACGGACTTGAGGAGAAGGCTCTCAAAACCGGCGCTTCAAAGCTTTATGTTGAGGATCTTAAAGACACATTCATCAACGATTTTGTTTTCCCCTCACTCAAGGCAGGCGCTGTTTATGAAAAAGAATATCTTCTCGGCACGGCATTTGCACGTCCTATAATTGCCAAGAGACTTGTTGAGATTGCAAAGGCAGAGGGTGCAGACGCTATTTGCCACGGCTGCACAGGCAAGGGCAACGACCAGGTTCGTTTTGAGCTTGCAATCAAAGCATTTGCTCCCGATATGCAGATTATTGCTCCCTGGAGAATTTGGGATCTCAAATCGCGTGAAGAAGAGATTGAATATGCAGAGGCAAGAAACATTCCTCTTAAAATAAACCGTGAGACAAACTACTCAAAAGATAAGAACCTCTGGCACCTTTCACATGAAGGTCTTGACCTTGAGGACCCCGCAAACGAGCCGCAGTATAACAAGCCCGGCTTCCTTGAGATGGGCGTATCACCCGAGCAGGCTCCCGACAAGCCCACATATGTTACCATTTCATTTGAAAAGGGTGTTCCTGTTGCTGTTGACGGCAAAAAAATGGGCGGCGTAGAAATGGTTGAGCTTCTTAACGACATAGGCGGCAAAAACGGCATAGGTCTTGCAGATATAGTTGAAAACCGTCTTGTCGGCATGAAGTCGAGGGGCGTATATGAGAACCCGGCAGGCTCAATTCTTTACAAGGCTCACGACGTTCTCGAAACCCTTTGCCTTGACAGAGAGACACAGCACTACAAAGCACTTGTTGCACAGAAGTTTGCAGAGGTTGTTTATTACGGTCAGTGGTTCACTCCGCTCAGAGAGGCACTTTCTGCTTTTGTTGATAAAACTCAAGAGACTGTTACAGGCGACGTTAAGCTCAAGCTCTATAAGGGCAACATGATTAACGCAGGCGTAACATCACCGTATTCACTTTACAGTGAAGATTTTGCAACATTTGATGCAGATGATGTCTATGACCAGAAAGACTCCGCAGGATTTATCAATCTCTTCGGTCTTCCCATCAAGGTTAAGGCTATTCTTGACGCAGAGCGCGAAGCAAAAGAGAATAAATAAGCAGCTATAAAATTTACCCCGAAATCGCACAGCGGTTTCGGGGCGTTTTTTATAATAAAACGGCGGTGCACCGATTGAGATGCACCGCTTTTGATTATTCAAATTCTTTTATCAAATCAAAATATTTGCCTACAAGATATGAGCCGGTGTGTTTGCCTGCCGAGAGGACTTCGTCTGCAATGCCGTCGCCGATTATGTGACCCATGAATGCAAAATTGTTGTCTGTGAGCACATATCCTGTCGCATCGTTTGCAAGGCTGATTGCATAAACATCAACGCCGTCTACCGAATTTTTAAGGCTGTCATATTGCCACTCGGTTCCGTCCCAAGCGGTGTTGTTTGTAATGCCCGTACCCCAGAATACTTCGGGATAAAGCTCACCCGGGAACATCGCAAAACCGATTTTGTGACCAAACTCCAAATATCCTATTTCTGACGCCATTATAACATCGCGCACGCCTTCGCCTGTTCTGTAAACCTTGTTATTCACAAGCTTTGTTTCACAAGCGAGAATAAGAACGCTGTTTTCGGGGGATATGAACAACTCTTTGTGCTTTGCGTTTAATATCGGCGCCAATTCATATGAATAATCGCCGTCAATAATGATTTGACCGAAGGTTTCGCCGAGCTTTTTGGTTACGGCACCCATCGCGTCATATTCGCTCATGGCAGAAGTGTCAACATCAATATTGTCACGCGAAAGCTGACCCACTGCGCCCTGAACCATCATAAAGTTAGCGCCGGTTTTTTCTTTTATATATCGGTCAAGATAATAAATATAGTCTGAACCTACATATAAATTGTTTGCTTCAAAAGATGTCGGATGGCAGCTAATATCCGAAATATATGTTGCCGTGCCTCCGTTTGACGGAGCAAAATAAAGGGTTGCGATTTTTGGTATATCCTCTTTTGCAATGAGCCCGCGTTTGTCTTTAATAAAATTGCCCGCGTCTGTTTCGCCAAAATACATTTTGCCGCTTTCGCGGTTTTCAAACGCTTCTTCTATCGCTTCTATTGAGCGGCTTATAAAAAATTCTTTAAAATAAGTCGGTGCTTCAAGAAACGGAAGTTCGTCAAAGATTTGATATTTATTGTTGATAAAGTTGCCTGCGAGCTTATAAAAGAACTCTGTGCTTACGCCCTGCGTGTCAAGAACAGAGTGCGCGTGAGTAGAGGTGATGTTTATACTTGCTACTTTTATATTATTTTTTTCGCAGTATTCGAGAACACCTTTTCTTATTGAGCGGACATCGGTTGAGGTTACGCCGAGAGCGTCGATAACACCGAGCACAACCGCACCCTCACCGCTGTTGTCGTCAATAACGCTTACTCTGATACGCTGGTCGTCATAAACGCCTATTGCTTTGCGGTTTGTGAGGTCTCTTCCGATATAGTATGAGCCGTTTGCGACATCGTCCGGCAAAATGCTTTTGCTTGCATATCCGAGCGACCAATAATTGCCGTCTTGTGCGCTTGTTTGGTATTTTTCACGCCCGGGGAGGAAAAATTCGGAGTCTATATCGTCAACTCCGCCCCAATCGCTCGGGTCGGGGTAGGCACTGCATATTGCTTCAACAATTTTTTCGGTAAAGACGTTCAAAAAGTTATACATCACCTTTGTAAGGCGTGATAGCATCGAGTCAAAAAATTCGGTCGGGTCGGCATTTGCAAAAAATGCAAGTCCGCTTGCGGATTCTGTATTGTTGGACGTTTGCACAGGAAACGAATTTTTATTTTGGGCAAATGAGCCTATACTGCAAAAAGAAAAAATCAGACATAAGCACATAAAGACAGAAAACAGTCTTTTAACTTTATTCTTCATAACAAATCCTCCGTTCTCTTTTGGAATATTATACTGAAATTATGCACAAGTTACAATGATTTTTTGCTATATATACAAACAAAATTTGTTAGGTTTTATTGTTTATTTTTGCTCCGGTTAGTGGTATAATCAGTATGTTACAGCAGAAGAAGCTGAATTTTATTCTAAGGGATGACTTATTATGACAAAAGTCGATATTTTTTCAGGATTTTTGGGAGCGGGCAAAACCACTCTCATTAAAAAGCTTATAAACGAAGCATATGCCGGCGAAAAACTTGTATTGATAGAAAATGAGTTCGGCGAAATAGGTGTTGACGGCAAGTTTCTTGAGGATGCGGGCGTTCAGATAACCGAGATGAACTCCGGCTGTATTTGCTGCAGTCTTGTGGGCGATTTCGGCAAAGCTCTTAACAAGGTTACACAGGAGTATGCTCCCGACAGAATTATCATTGAGCCGTCAGGCGTAGGCAAGCTCAGCGACGTTATCCGTGCCGTTCAGGGTTCGGGCGATAAAGACCTTGAGCTCAACAGCTTCACAACCGTTGTTGACGCAGGCAAATGCAAAATGTATATGAAAAACTTTGGCGAATTTTTTAACGACCAGATAGAGCACGCTCAGACTATAATCCTCAGCCACACGGGTCTTGTCAGTGAAGAGAAAACCGCAAAAGCGGTTGAGATGATAAGAGAACACAATGCAAATGCCGTTATCGTCACCACCGAGTGGGACAAGCTCAGCGGCGCACAGCTGCTTGAAGCCATGGAAAAGAAAAACATATCTCTTGAAGAGGAGCTTAAAAAGCTCAGCGAAGAAGAGACATGCCCCGTTTGCGGCGGACATCATCACGACCACGACCATGAGCATGAACATGAACATCATCATGACCATGAGCACGAACATGAACATCATCATGAGCACGACCATTGCTGTGACCACGACCATGAACACGAGCATCACCATCATCACCATGCGGACGAGATATTCACAAGCTGGGGCAAAGAAACTCCCAATAAATATACCGAGGAGGAAATGAATAAAATACTTTCCTCTCTCGCAGACGAAGAGAAATACGGTATTGTTCTCAGGTCAAAGGGCATTGTTGCCTCTGAGAACGGCGAGTGGATACATTTTGACTATGTTCCCGGTGAACCCGATGTACGCACGGGTTCTGCGGATATTATAGGCAGAATTTGCGTTATCGGCTCCAAGCTTAACGAAGAAGCTCTCGCAGAACTTTTTCGCTTATAATTCCGCCGATTGAAGAGGTGATTTGAATGGAAATTCCTGTATATATGTTTGTCGGCTTTCTCGAAAGCGGCAAAACAACCTTTATACAAGACACGCTTTGCGACAAGCGTTTTAACTCCGGCGAAAAGACCTTGCTGCTTCTTTGCGAAGAGGGCGAGGAGGAGTACGACCCGTCAAAGTTTTACGGCAAAAATGTAAAGATAGAAACAATAGACTCGGAAGAGGATTTAACAAGAGAAAATCTTGACGCTTTAAGAAAAAAGGCAAACGCCGAGCGCGTTATAGTCGAGTATAACGGGATGTGGCCGATAAGCTCGTTCGTTCAGGCCGTGCCCGATAACTGGACTCTTTATCAGAGCATGATGTTTGCAGACGCGACTACTTTTATGACCTACAACGCCAATATGAGAAATCTTGTTGTCGATAAAATAAACTTCAGCGAGATGGTAGCGTTCAACCGTTTTAAAGACGATTATGATAAAATGGAATTTCATAAAATCGTAAGAAGCGTAACGCGCAGATGCGATATAGTGTATGAATTTTGCGACGGTCATGCGGATTTTGACGATATTGAAGACCCCATGCCGTTTGATGTCAATGCACCCGTAATCAAAATAGGCGATGACGACTATGCATGGTTCTACCGCGACCTTAACGAAAATATAAAAACCTATGTCGGCAAAACGGTAGAAGTTAAAATGATTGTGTCTAAAAATGCAAAAATCCCCAAGGGCGTTTTTGTAGGCGGCAGACATATTATGATGTGCTGCGAGCAGGATATCAGCTACTACGGCATGGTTTGCGTTTATCCGCTTGCACAGACCCTCAGCTCCGGCGACTGGGTAACGGTAACCGCCGACATTGCCTATAAATTCAATAAGCTCTATGCCGGCAAAGGCCCGGTACTCACGGTGAAGTCTCTCAAAAAAGCCGAACCGCCCGAGAAAAAAGTTGCAACATTCTTTTAAGCTATGGATATAAAAATTCTTTATGAGGATGAGCATATAATCGCCTGCGTTAAGCCTGTCGGGGTGCTTTCTCAGGGCGGAGGCTCTGCGAATATGCCGGAGCTTTTAAAAGAGCACGGCGAGATTTTTCCTTTGCATAGGCTCGATAAAGAAGTCGGCGGCGTTATGGTGTTTGCCAAAACACACACGGCGGCGGGCAAAATGAGCACCCTTATTGCCGAGGGAAAAATGGCAAAAGAATATTATGCCGTTGTGCGCGGCGAACCCGAAAATAAAAGCGGAATTCTTGAAGACCTTTTGTTCAAAGATTCGTCAAAAAACAAATCATTTGTTGTTAAGCGTATGCGAAAGGGCGTAAAAAAAGCGTCTTTGGAATATGAAACTCAAAAGACGCTCACGGACGGCGATAAAAAATATTCACTTGTAAAAATCAAACTTCATACGGGCAGAACTCATCAGATAAGAGTGCAGTTCTCATCAAGAAAAATGCCTCTTTTGGGTGACGGAAAATATGGCGGAAAATGCGAAGGCTGCAAAACCGCTTTGTGGTCTTACAGTCTGTCATTTTTGCACCCGTTTACGGGTAAAGAAATATTTGTAAACGAGCCGGCACCGAGCGTTTACCCGTGGAATATGTTTTAAAAAAACTGCATCAAATCACATTTTGTGGCTTGATGCAGTCTTTTTTATTTATCGTTTTCTTCTTTTAAAAGGTTTTTCATGCTTCTAAGGCTAATGCCAAGCGTTGACATATTGTGAAGCAGCGCCGACACGGTGGGCGGAATTATTTGAGTTATGCCCATCAAGATTAAAAGCGAATTAAACGATACTATAAATCTGTAATTGAATTTTATTCGTTTCATAAGCGCTTTGCTCGTTTTGAGAAGTGTGACGAGAGCAAAGAGGTCATCGGAGGATATTGTAATATCCGCTACCTCGCGTGCAATGGCGGCTCCGCTGTTCACGGCAATGCCGACGTCCGCTTCAGAGAGGGCGGGGGTGTCGTTTACTCCGTCGCCTATCATTACAACGCATCTGCCTTTTTCACGTTCCGCTCTTATGTATTCGGCTTTGTCCTCGGGCAATACCTCTGCGCGGTAATCGTCAACACCGACGGCTTTGGCAACCTTTGAAGCTGTTTTTTTATTGTCGCCTGTCATCATAACAATTTTGTTTACACCGCATTTGTGAAGCTCGTTTATAGCGTCCTTTGCACTGTTCTTTATCGGGTCAGAGATACATATTACCGCAGAGAGCTTGCCTGCAATGGCGAGGTAAAGATATGAATATTCACCCGTGAGTGAGTCAAATTTATCTTTTTCGTCTTTGGGTATTATACATTTCTTGTCTTCAAAAATGAAGTGGGCACTGCCGATAAGTACGCTTTCGCCGTCAACCGTGCTCGATATGCCGTGAGCAACAACATAGTCAACCTCGGTGTGGCGTTCTTCGTGGTGCAGACCTCTTACGTTTGCCTCTTTCACCACCGCATTAGCGATTGAGTGCGGATAATGCTCTTCAAGGCAGGCAGCGAGGCGCAGCATTTCGTCTTTGTCATTACCGCCGAAGGTTATTATGTCGGCAACTTTCGGGGTCGCGTATGTGAGTGTTCCCGTTTTGTCAAAAACAATAGTATCTGCGTTTGCGATTTTTTCGAGAAAGTGACCGCCTTTAACCGAAATGCCGTAGGTGCTGCATTCGCGCATTGCCGAAATTACCGTTATCGGGATTGCAAGCTTCAGCGCACACGAAAAATCAACCATGAGCACGGCAAGCGCTTTTGTCACATTGCGCGTGAGCAGATAAACCGCCGCCGTTCCGCCCAAGGTAAACGGAACAAGCCTGTCTGCAATGCTTGAAGCACGGCTTTCGGATGCGGATTTCAGCTTTTCGGATTCTTCTATCATTTTTATAATTCTGTCATACCGTCCGCTGCCGAGGGCTTTTTCAACCTCAATAACACAGCAGCCGTCTTCGGCAACCGTTCCCGCATAAACATAGCTGCCCTCGCTCTTGCGTACTGGCAAAGATTCACCCGTCATAGAGGACTGGTTAACCATAACTTCGCCGCTTACTACTTTGCCGTCAAGGGGTATCATGTTACCTGTTCTTGCAACAATTTTATCGCCGGCTTTTATTGTGCTTATGGGCACCAAGACCTCTTGCTCTTCTGCTTTGAGCCAGACCTTGTCAATATTCAGCGACATCGCGCCCGCAAGATCCGCAACGGATTTTTTATGCGTCCAGTCGTCAAGTATCTCGCCGATTTTGAGCATAAACATTATTGAAGATGCAGTCTCAAAATTGCCTATAATAAGCGAAGTGCTTACCGCTACCGCATCCAGAACCTCTACCGTGAGCTTGCCTTTGAGCAGTGCTTTAAGTCCCTTTAAAATATAGCGGGAGGATTTTAACACCGAAATAGCTATTCTCAACGGGAACGGTATAAAAAGCTTTGAAAAGGCTCTTCGTACTACCGTCATAACAAGCTTGTCTTCAAAATCGCGGTTAAGTCTTCGCACCGATGTTTTTGCCGTGTCCGCAAGTTCATGGCATGAAGAAAAAGAAAACTCCGAAAGAGCCTTTATAACTGCGGCTCGCTCGCCCGTGTATACAATAACCGCGTCACAAGTGCGGTCATATACCTTTACCTGTTCTGTGCCGTCAAGCGCTTCAAGATAGGCTTGCAGTATATCCGCATTTTCAAGGCTCATATGCCCGCAAAGCATTTTTACTCTTATTCTTCCGCGCGATTCATGAAGAATTTTACATTTCATTATAATTCCTCCAAAACAAAAGAAGCCGCCAAACGGCGACCTCTCTTTCACAATTTAGTTTTTCTCTTCGCAGTCCTCAATAACTTCTTCGGACTGAGCCGCGCGTTTTTCGTTTATTTCTTTTGCGTCTGCAAGAATATCGCCCGCATTTTCTTTAACAACGGTGTAAGTGGTCATTACGCTGTCTTTAGCACGTAATGCCGCAGCCGTTGTGTGAGTATAAACCTTTTTAGCGTCTTTACTGCTCAAAATTTTAATGCCCGCCGTGCCGAAAAGTACTCCGCCTGCAAATGCTGCTATTTTAGCTAAACTCATATTATGACCTCCTTTTAATTTCCAGCCTTATTATAGCATTTTTTTATACATTGTCAATGAAAAGAAAGACAAATTTTGAGCTTTTTTACGATTTATTTTGTTTGACTTTATATTGCCGATATGATAGAATACTGAGAGTAACACGAAGGGAGAAACCGCATTGAAATATTTATTAAAAAATGCAACGGTTTATATAAAAGGCAAGCTTCAAAAAGCAGATGTGCTTGTTGACAGCGGCATTATTGCCGATATTTCTTACAGTGGTTTGAATCTTGACGGTATCGGTGTTTTCGATTTTTCAAATACATATATTTTCCCCGGTCTCACGGATGTTCACGTTCATCTCAGAGAGCCGGGTTTTTCTTTTAAAGAAACGATACGCAGCGGAACAATGGCTGCGGCAAGGGGCGGCTACACAACTGTTTGCGCCATGCCGAATCTTTCGCCTGTGCCGGATTGTGCGGAAAATTTGCAAAAAGAGCTTGACAAAATTAAGAGAGACGCCGTTATAAATGTTAAGCCCTACGGCTCTATTACCGTGGGCGAAAAGGGCGAGAGGCTTTCGGATATGGACGGCATGAAAGATTATGTCGTTGCATTTTCGGACGACGGGCGCGGAGTTCAGCAAAATTCATTGATGAGTGCGGCTATGGACAAAGCAAAGTCACTCGGAAAAATTATTGTCGCTCACTGTGAAGATAACAGCCTCCTTCACGGCGGATATATACATGACGGTGAATACTGCGCTTCTCACTCTCACAAGGGCATTTGCTCCGAGAGCGAGTGGGGACCCGTCAAGCGTGACGCGGAGCTCAGCATGGTGACCGGCTGCCCGTATCACGTTTGCCACATTTCGGCAAAGGAGACTGTCGAAATTATAAGATACGCAAAGAGCAGGGGCATTGACATAACCTGCGAAACCGCACCGCACTATCTCGCTCTTTGTGATGACGACCTTAAAGAAGAGGGCAGGTTTAAAATGAATCCGCCGCTTCGGGGCAGAGACGACAAAGCCGCTTTGATAAAGGGTATAAAAGACGGCACGATTGATATGATTGCAACCGACCATGCTCCGCATACCGCAGAAGAAAAAAGCAGGGGACTTAAAGACAGTCTTATGGGCGTAGTAGGGCTGGAAACGGCATTCCCCGTTCTTTACACGGAGCTTGTTAAAAAAGGAGAAATTACTCTCGAAAAGCTGCTGGCTTTAATGCACGACAATCCCAACAAACGCTTCGGCATAGGCAGCGATATAGAAGTCGGTGCGAGTGCGGATCTCACGGTTTTTGATTTGGATAAAGAATATGTAATAGACCCGTCGGAGTTTATGTCTATGGGCAGAAGCACACCGTTTGAGGGCAAAAAGGTTTTCGGCAGATGCCTTATGACTATGTGCGGCGGCAAAATTGTTTGGCAGGAGGAAGACGATGTTAAAGCAAGGCTTATTTGAAGTTAAAGAAAACAAAAAAATAGCAAAATCGATTTACAAAATGACCCTTTCGGGCGATGCTTCGGCGATAGAGAACTCCGGTCAGTTCATAAACATAAAGCTTGACGGATTTTTTCTCAGACGTCCGATTTCGGTGTGCGACTGCGATGAAAACAATATAGTGATAATCTATAAGGTTGTGGGTGCGGGCACAAAGGCAATGTCAGAGATGAAAGAGGGTGCTGTTCTCGATATATTAACGGGGCTCGGCAACGGATTTGACATTTCAGAAAGCGGAGAAAATCCCATTGTCATAGGCGGAGGAGTTGGCGTGCCGCCGATGTATATGCTCGCAAAAAAATTAAAGGAGCAGGGCAAAAATGTTAAGGCAATACTCGGCTTTAACACAAAGGACGAGGTATTTTATAAAGAAGAGTTTGAGTCCCTCGGCATAGAAACCTTTGTCACAACTGCGGACGGCAGCATGGGCGTTAAGGGCTTTGTCACAGACGCACTCTACCTTTGCGGTGATTACTCTTATTTTTATACCTGCGGCCCCGAGCCTATGCTGAAGGCTATTTATAATAAAACAGAGACTTCGGGTCAGTTCAGCTTTGAGGAGCGTATGGGCTGCGGCTTCGGCGCGTGCATGGGCTGCAGCTGCAAAACAAAATACGGCAACAAAAGAATTTGCAAGGACGGTCCCGTTCTTTTGAAGAAGGAGATAGTATGGTAAACACAAAAATAAACCTTTGCGGCACCGTGATAGATAACCCTGTTATCCCTGCCAGCGGAACTTTCGGCTTTGGCTATGAATTTTCTGAAATATATGATATAAATATGTTAGGCACATTCTCTTTTAAGGGCACAACAAAAGAGGCTCGTTTCGGCAACCCCACGCCGAGAATTGCGGAGTGTCCGTCCGGCATGATAAATTCGGTGGGGCTTCAAAACCCCGGCGTTGACGCGGTTATAAAAGAGGAGCTGCCGAAGCTTAAAAAGGTTTTTTCAAAAAAAGTTATGGCAAACGTCAGCGGATTCAGCATTGACGAGTATGCCTACACCTGCGAAAAGCTTGATAAAGAGGAGCAGGTCGGCTGGCTTGAGGTCAACATAAGCTGCCCAAATGTTCACAACGGAGGCATGGCATTCGGCACAAGCCCCGAGGCGGCGGCGCAGGTGACAAAAGCCGTTAAAGCAGTTACCGAAAAGCCGGTCTTTATAAAACTCAGCCCCAATGTTACGGATATTGTTTCAATTGCGAAGGCTTGCGAAGAAAGCGGAGCAGACGGAATAAGCATGATAAATACCTTGCTGGGTATGAGAATTGACCTGAAAACAAAAAAGCCCGTGATAGCCAACAAAATGGGCGGATTTTCAGGCAAGGCGATATTCCCTGTCGCGCTCAGAATGGTTTATCAGGTTTATGAGAATGTCAGTATTCCGATTATCGGCATGGGCGGTGTCGGCAATGCCGAGGACGTTATAGAAATGATGCTTGCAGGCGCGAGCGCGGTCGAGGTCGGCGCGGCTAATCTTACAGAGCCTTATGCCTGCAAAAATATAATCGAAGATTTGCCAAGGGTAATGGAAAAGTATTCAATAAACAATTTAACAGATATAATCGGAGGTGCTCACTGATGGGTAAAGACGTAATAATCGCTTGTGATTTCAGCAGTGAAAAAGAGGTGTTTGATTTTCTTGACCTCTTTAAAGAAGAAAAGCCGTATGTGAAAATAGGCATGGAGCTTTTTTATGCGGCAGGTCCGCAGATTGTCAAAGAGATAAAAAACAGAGGTCACAAAATCTTTCTTGACTTAAAGCTTCACGACATACCGAACACGGTAAAAAAAGCCATGAGAGTTCTCTCAAACCTTGATGTTGATATGTGCAATCTTCATGCGGCAGGCACCGAGGCTATGATGCAGGCGGCACTTGAGGGATTGACAAGGCCGGACGGCACAAGGCCGCTTCTTATTGCCGTCACACAGCTTACTTCAACCGACCAAAGCAGAATGGAAAACGAGCTTCTCATAAAAGAGCCGATAGATAAGGTTGTTATGCACTATGCTCACAATGCTTGTGAGGCGGGGCTTGACGGCGTTGTTTGCTCGCCTCTTGAAGCAGGCAAGGTCAAAAACGTATGCGGCAAAGAGTTTTTGACCGTCACTCCCGGTGTTCGCTTTGCGGACGGCGATGTAGGCGATCAGGTCAGGGTTACAACCCCCGAAAAGGCAAAGGAGATAGGCTCAGATTATATTGTAGTCGGCAGACCCATAACTCAGGCGGCAGACCCCGTTGCCGCATACAGAAGATGCGTTAAAGAATTTTGTTCATAAAAAGATAAGAGAGGTAATTTAAAATGGAAAAAACTATTGCAGAAGCTTTGCTTGCTATCAAAGCCGTATTTTTCAGACCCAACGATCCGTTCACATGGGCAAGCGGAATAAAAAGCCCCGTTTATTGCGATAACAGACTTATACTTACCGCTCCCAAACAGCGCAAAATTGTTGAGCAGGCAATTGCCGACACCGTAAAAAAGAATTATCCCGAATGCGAGGTGCTTATGGGAACAAGCACCGCAGGCATAGCTCATGCCGCAATTGCCGCTTCAATACTCGATATGCCTATGGGCTATGTACGCTCCGGCGCAAAGGACCACGGCAGACAAAACCAAATAGAGGGCAAGCTTGAAAAAGGTCAGAAGGTAGTTGTTATAGAAGACCTTATTTCTACCGGCGGCAGTGTAATTGAGGTTGTCAATGTTTTGAGAGAGGCGGGCGCAGAGGTGCTCGGCATAGTCAGCATTTTTACCTACGGTATGCAAAAAGGTCTTGACCGCCTTGCCGTCGCGAATGTTAAAAATGTGAGCCTTACAAACTTTGACGTTATTGCACAGGTTGCGGCGCAGACGGGTTATATCAAACCCGAAGATGTTGAAAGACTTATAAAATTCAGAAACAATCCCTCAGACGAGAGCTGGATAGGCTGAGACGGCACTTAAAATTTGTTAAAGGACGGTCAGAATGAATAACCTTATAAATATACTCGATCTTTCTACCGAAGAGATAGACTCTCTCATGGCAACCGCCATGGATATAATCGAAAATCCAAAAAAATACAGTGAGAAATGCCGCGGCAAAAAGCTTGCCACACTCTTTTTTGAGCCGTCAACAAGAACAAGGCTCAGCTTTGAGGCGGCAATGTATGAACTCGGCGGCAATGTGCTCGGCTTTTCCGAGGCAAGCAGCTCATCCGCTTCAAAGGGTGAGAGCGTTGCGGACACGGTCAGCGTTGTCTCTTATTATGCCGATATAATCGCAATGCGACACCCCAAAGAGGGTGCGCCGCTTGTGGCTTCTATGAAAGCTTCGGTGCCGATTATAAATGCGGGCGACGGAGGGCACAATCACCCCACGCAGACGCTTGCCGACCTTTTGACCATAAAGCGCGAGCTCGGCAGATTTGACGGACTCACAATCGGATTTTGCGGCGACTTGAAATTCGGCAGAACGGTTCACTCGCTCATTTCCGCAATGGTTCGCTACAATAATGTCAAGTTTGTTATGATTTCACCGGATGAGCTTAAAATCCCCGATTATATAAAGAACGACGTGCTTTATAAAAACAATATTGATTTCAAAGAAACCGCAAGCCTTGAAGATGCAATGCCGGAGCTTGATGTTCTTTATATGACGAGGGTTCAAAGAGAACGCTTTTTTAACGAGGCTGATTATATTCGTCTTAAAGACAGCTATGTTCTCACAAAAGAAAAGCTCTCTCTTGCCAAAAAAGATATGCGTATTTTGCATCCGCTGCCGAGAGTCAACGAAATCTCGGTTGATGTTGACTCTGACCCGAGAGCGGCGTACTTCCGCCAGGCGTGCAACGGCAAGTATATGAGAATGGCGCTTATATTAAAGCTTTTGGGGGTAGAATGATGAATATTGACTCAATAAAAAACGGATTTGTGCTTGACCATATCAAAGCCGGCAAAAGCATGAAGATATACAATTATCTTGAGCTGGATAAGCTTGACTGTGTGGTTGCTGTAATAAAAAACGTGCCGAGCCGAAAAATGGGTAAAAAAGATATTATCAAAATAGATGCCGAAATAGATGTTGACCTTGATATTTTAGGCTATATAGACCCCGGCATAACGGTTGACGTTATAAAAGACGGCAAGCTTATAGATAAAAGACATCTTGAGCTTCCGCAGACCGTAAGCAATGTTATGCGCTGCAAAAATCCGAGGTGCATAACCTCTACCGAGCAGGGGCTTACACAAACATTTAAACTTGCGGACAAAGAAAACGGCATATACCGCTGCATATACTGCGAGTCAAGGGCAAAGCACGGCAGTCTGCTTTAATCGAAGCCTGTAAGCGGCATGAAAAACCGAGAAAGCTATATATTTAATATTGTCGGGTACATTCGGCTCATACTGTTCTCCGGCAGCAACATGCAGAGAGATTTTTAAAAATTCAGATGATACGGGTGTGCTTGATGACCGCACTTTTTCGTGATAAAATTGTGCGGTATTAAATTTCTCGGCAGATGCCGAATGTAACCCTTGAGCCGAAACAGCGGTATTTTATAAAATAAGCCGGTGATAACCGAATGAAAAAACCAAAAAAACATCGCCGCAGATTAAAAAGATTTTTTGCGGCCGTTGTCTTGATTGCTTTGCTGTGGGTGTTTAATAATTTTACGCTCAAAGTCAGCAAAACAGAAGTTAAAGACGAGCTTATAAACGACGAAATAACATTAGTTCAGCTCACCGATTTACACGGTATGAGCTTTGGCAAAGCCAACAGCGCAATAAAGCGAAAAATCAAAAAAATATCACCCGATATAATTGTTGTAACGGGCGATATGTTCACATATCCCGGAGGGGATGAGGGGGAGGAGACGGCATTTGAGCTGATAAGCTCCCTTGCGAAGGAATATAAAGTTTTTTACGTGAACGGCGAGCATGACGACAACGAAGATTTTTTCAAAAGACTTGAAAATGCCGGTGTAACTGTGCTAAACTATAAAGATGAGGTATTGAAGATAAAAATACCGAAATTCATCTTTACGGAATAGATAACGTCTATTATTCGCCGACATTTGATTTGAAAAACGCCTTTAAAAAAGACGATAAAAACTTTTCGGTTTTGCTCGCGCATATTCCGAATTTTAAGAAATTTGCGTCTTTTGGCATTGACCTTTCTCTTTGCGGCGATACTCACGGCGGAATGTTCAGACTTCCCGTTATAGGTGCTGTTATTTCGCAGGGCGGATTTTTTC
>ERZ1106954.1435-NODE-1435-length-17934-cov-8.398680_pt1 | contig 17934 bp, 22 predicted proteins | sample MGYA00403678_ERZ1106954 | MGnify/ENA primary metagenome ERZ1106954 (study PRJEB35170, sample SAMEA104062445) | human gut metagenome | biome: human gut; feature: human-associated habitat; material: faeces | place: Denmark | collected 2012-08-20 ... | reverse complement strand
TTAATATATTAGTATTTAATTGGATATCCTTTTCCACATGTGCTTTTTCTACATGTCCTTTATCCACATGTGCGTTTTGGACATCTGGACTAACCACTTGTCCTTTTTGGACATCTGGATTTAAAACCTCTGCAAAATCTTTACTCCAGTTTGGATTTTCTAAAGGATTTTCGTATATTATATAATCCCAATCCCTTATAATTCCTTTGTTATCTCTTATTGCTACTCTTGTTAAATATCCGTTTGCTTCTAATTCTTTTAGTCCTGATCTAACCGCCTTATTTCCGTCTGTACTCATTTTTTCTAATCCTGCTATTGAATAATCCCAATCCTCCGGCAAAGATAGAAATGTAGATAACATGCCTTTTGCTTTCCAGGATATATTTTTATCTTTAAAATGATAATTACTCATTACCGTATAATTTTTTGTTTTTTCTACTCTAAAAACTCCCATATTTTTACCCCATTCTTTCTAAAAAAATAGCTAGCAAGTATTTTATAGATTAGCCCTATAATTGCTTGCTAGCTTATATATAATAACTAACAAGTAATACTCCTCCTGGTAAAAGAATATTACTTTTAGATATTAACAATATGTATATGTATTTTTTTCCAGGAATATTTGATTAGTATATATCATTACAATTTTTATTTGTCAATACCTTTTTCTATTTTTTCTAAATTTTCTTTTAATATATTAATTTCATTTTTGCTGTTGGATAAATCAATATTGCTATTTAATACATCTTTAGTTAATTGATCTATTAATGATTTATAATTAATATCTGAATGAATTAAGTCTACTTTCAAAAATCTACCGTTTAACTTTTCCACCTGTTGCCAACTCCCATATTTCAAAATTATTTAAATTAAAAACAGTTTGGAAATTAACCCAAAAATCTATTGTTCCGTAGCATTTCCCCTTTTCAAGATTATGTATATAACCTCTAGTATAACCGAGCTTTTTAGCAATTTCAGATTGCGAAAAATTGTTAGTCTTTCTAAAATTCTTTAAATTAGTATTCATTGAGTATATTTCCCCTTTGTTTTGTATACTAAATGACGCTTTTTTAGTCTATAAGATTAACACAATTAAAAGTATACTAAAAAAATACACAATGTCAACTAACTGTATACTTTTTAAGAAATAATCTATCAATTGTATATTTAATACCTTAATGTTATATTAACTATATATATGTATGTTTAATAACAAAGTATCAAAAAAAGGTGTGAAAAATGTGTCGAAATTAGGAAAAAAATTAAAAGAATTACGCAAAAATAAAAAAGTTAGTCAACAAGTAATTGCAGACTATTTCGGTGTTACTCGTGGAACAGTTTCTAACTGGGAAATAGGACGACGTGAACCAGATTTAGAAACATTAGAGAAATTAGCTAAATTTTATGGAGTTAATCTAAATTATTTTCAAAGTGAAGACATACAAGACGATATTTTAGATCTTTTAGCACGTACAAACAAAATATTCAAAAATGAAAAAGTAACAGAAAGTGACAAATTAAAAATTTATGAAAATCTTATGCGTATCTATATATCTTCAAAAGATAATAAATAAGGAGTTTTAAACATGAGAAAAAATGCAATAGCGTATACTAGATATTCTTCGTCTAATCAGTCGCAAGCTTCTACAGAAGCACAAATAAGAGAAATCCAGGACTATTGCGAAAAGAATAATATTAATTTAATTAAAATTTATTCCGACGAAGAAACAACAGGAACAAATGATAATAGGGAACAATTCAAAGAAATGATTTTAGCTAGCAAAGCTTCTAATATTGATTTGGTTATTGTTCACAAAATAGATCGTTTTGCACGAAATACTTATGATTACGTTGTAACTAAAAAATTAATAGCAGATAATAACGCTCGAATTATATCTGTATTAGAACCTATTACAGATACTCCAGAAAGTATTATGTTGGAAATGATGTTAGTTGCAAATGCTGAATATTATTCTAAAAACCTTGCTAGAGAAGTTCTAAAAGGGAAAAAAACAAATGCACTAAAAGGAGAATTTAACGGAGGAAAACCGCCTTTAGGATATAATGTAGCAAATAAAAAATTAGTTATTAACGAATATGAAGCAGAAATAGTAAAAACTATCTTTTCTATGTATGCTGCTGGTTATGGTTATAGAATGGTAGCAGAATATCTAAACGAAAAAGGATACAGAACTAAATTTAATAATCCTTTTAGCAGAATTTCTATACATGATATTTTACGTAATGAAACATATTTAGGAACATATCAATACAAAATTAAAAAAGATCTATATAAAATCGAAAATAATCACGAAGCTATTATAACTCGTGAAGTTTGGGACGAAGTACACGAAATTTTAAAAAGCAATATTCCTAAACCACGACAAAATGCAAAAAGATTTTATTTATTGACTGGTAAAATTAAATGTTCATGTTGTGGAGGAGCTTTCGTAGGAAATACCGCAAAAACCAGCACAGGTAAAAAATATAATATCTATGTTAGTAGCAGAAGAAAAGCCATAAATGGTTGTAAAATGAAGTCTGTAAATGCTGTAGCTCTTGAAAACTTTGTACTAAATCAAATTAAAAATTTAATATTAACTAATGAAGCTATTGAGAAGATAGCAAATAAAATTATAGCTAAAATAAATAGTACAAGCAGCACAACAGATACACTTTTAAAAAGTTTAAAGAAAAAAGAAAAAGAATTAACAATCGAAATTGATAATTTAATAGACATTGCAGCAAAAAGCAAAAGATCTAATTCACGTTTAGCCGAAAAAATAGATACATTAGAAACAGAATTAGAAACAGTATCTATTAAAATAGGAGATATTATAGACATAAATAATAATGACAATTTTTCTTTTGATAAAGTAAAAAACTTTCTCCTTGAAATGAAAGACAAACTAGATCAAGGAGAAAAAGAAACAAAAAGAATATTAGTAAATACTTTTGTTAATAATATAATTATATATGATAATGAAATCATAACATCTCTAAAAGTAAATTTAGAAGCCAATAAAACAAAAGTGTTTTCTGCTCCTTCTATGGATAAAGAAAACAAAGCAAAATTAACTATTGACACAAAAATAACTAAAAATAAAATAGGGAATTACAAAAGAATGTAATTCCCTTCTTTACATCTTTTACTTTTCCTATGGTTAGACACGCTGGGACGAATTTAAACATATATATAGCTTGAAAGAGTAGTATAATACTACTCTTTTTTGCTTTCTAGTTTTATTATTCTGCCTTCGTGATCTTGTACTTTATCTTCTAAATGTTGAACCTCTTTTTTAATTCCTATTATTGTATCTAATTTTGCGTTTACTGTTCCTCTCCATTCGCTATCATATGCTATTTTTTTGTCCCTTCCTGCAAAATAACCAGCAACACCAACAAAACAACCTATAATAGCTATTAAAACTCCTATTTCTACACTCATATTAACACCTACTTTCCTTTTGTCGTGATATTTTTCACAAATTCAAAAGCTCCAGTAGCTGCTAAACCGCTCGCTAGACCTCCTAATAGTGTTTCTGGTGTAAACACCCAACCATTAGACCAAACGTTCAAAATAACCCCTATTACTGCTAAAATTAAAGGTATATAATCATTAGGAATAATTTTTATACTATGTTTTATAATATAGCCAATTCCTAAACAAATTGCTACGATATATAAAACAACAAATTGACTTAATACTTCCATTCTTCACACCTCCTATTCTACCCTACTAAATACTATTGTTCCTGTTTCTGTTTTGCCTTCTCCTGTTGAATATAAAGCCGCTGCTTTACCTAAAATACAACTTGTCAAAGAATAATAACCACTATTGATTTTTACTGTATTAGTTTGATTGTAGCCGCTTCTAGCTACAATTGGACAACTTACTTTATCTGCAATTAGAATATTACTTGTTTTATTTGCTTCCACATATAAACATACACTTTTGGCACTCGCATTAGCTGTATATGCGTATAGTTCCCCGCCATTAACTCTTGTAATTCCGCTTCCTATTCCATAGAATACAAAGCAATTTCCACCAGCACTAGCTAAAGAAAAATCACAATTGTTAAAAGTTCCGCAACATTCTACGCCCTTAACTACTCCAGATGTTCCATTTACATAAAAATCACAATTATTTAATCTGGCTCTTGTCCCTACAATTACCGATACTGTAGCTCCTCCAGTTACTGACAATGCGCAATTATCTATATTCTGTTCATTACCATTAAAAACAATAATATTATCTGTTGTAGCTAAAGTAATATTAATTCTATTACATTTTGCAAAATCTACTATACATCTTCTTGAATTGTTTGTATTTGATCCAAAATTAAAATATTTATATCTATTTACTGCTGTTCCTTCTCCTTCAAACGCTTCTGTAACTGTGAAATTATCGCCTACGACTTCTATTTTTAGTTGTGCTGCTTCGCTTATTCCTGTAAATGCTCCAGTTCCATTATAGAAATTTTGAACAATAGTAGATAATTTTTTATTGTCGTCTGCTCCTGTCGCATAATAAATATACTTTTGTATTTTTGCCATTTCTGTATTTAGCGTTCCTACCTGCGCTATTACTGTGTCTGCTCCTGTTCCGTCAACATTTTTTAATACAACAAAGTTTATTCCTGCTCCTTTTGATACCGCTTTTTTTAATATAATTTTATTTGCGTCTGATGTGTAATCCGCTGGCTCAACTATTCTCATTCCATTTATATATACTTCTAATATATCTACTCCCCATGTATAATTTGCTATGTTGATTGGAATATTAGTTGTATTGTCTGCTATTGTTGTGTATGAGCTTTCGTATTGTTGTAGTTTTATTGCTGTTGATAGTGTATCTTTTATTTCCTCAAACCATGTATTGAAATTCTGTGTACTTTGTTCATAATATCTTAAATATGCGTCTTGCCATTGTGAGTATAAATCGCTAGTGTCAATCTGATCTATTAAACAAGCTACTTTTCCGCATACATTACTATCCATTCTTGTATCTGTTATTTGGGCCTGTGTAATTGTAGTTGTTTGTTTTGCTACATAAATTGTAGCTAATGAATATTCTTTTATTTCTGTTGTTCTAATTAGCACTGGAGCTGTTGGACTTGTAGCCGCTGTTCCTTTTTTTACTACAATAGATAGGTTTCTATTTGTTTTATCTAATCTAAAAACTATTCTATCTATTCTATTTAAAGTTACATCTGCTGTATCTAAAGTTATTGGTAAATCTGCGTCGTTTGTAATGTAAAATCCGTCTATCCAGCCTTTTCCTGGTTTACATTTTACCTGTAAACCGCTGCTGGCTACGATTTGCAAGCTATTTGCTGGATCTACAAAAACCCCATTTCCTATTAATTTATCAAAATAATTTGTTATATCTAAAGCGTTATATAATCTGTCCTGCACTCCGTCTACTAATCTACTGTTAAAAAAACCATATTTTATAGCCATTTTTTGCACCTCCTAAATTCCAAACGTTGGCGTTATTTTATAACCGTTTTCGTCTTCACTTTCTGTAATTTCTATAATTCTTGAATTAATAAAAATCCCCCATTTGCTATTTTCAATTGTTACTATATCTCCTAAAAAGAAATCTTTTTTATATTTATAGTTTTGTTCTAAATCTACTTCGCCTGTAAATGCTTGTGTTATTGTTACTATGTTTTCCAATCCTCTTTCATTTAAAGCCTGGTTATATTCACTTGTCGAAATTTCCCCGCTATTAGTCGAAAGATCTCTAGCGTCTACGAATACTTCATACCTATTTAAACCTGCTCCGCTTCCTACTGTAGCTGTTTTTCTTGCTGTTCCTTCTCCTTCTCCTGCAACTAAAGCAACATTTTTCAAATTAGATGTATTTACTTCGTATTCACTTGTCAGTAAATTATCGTATTTGTCGCTAAATACTACATAAGGATTAGCAGTTTGATTATAAGATCTATCAATCCCCTTGTATAATTCATATGTAAATTTATGTCCTAACTCACTTTCTATAAGGTTAAACTTAAATCCAGTCTGATTAGCTATAGCAACATTTTTATTTATTTCTAAGATATTGTTTCCTGTGTATTGTGCGTCTAATCTATCTGTATATCCTTTTATGTTTCCTAATTCTATTATTGGTATTTTTCGGTCTGCTATTGTTGGATTTATAATGTTATTATTTATTAAATTTCTTAATCCGTTTTCTGCTGTTCCAGACAATTGCGTTTGTTCCCAAACAATGCGCCTTTCTAATATGCTTTCTGAAAATCTCCCTGTAGCTGTTAAATACTCTGTTCCTTCGTCGTCATAAGTTATTTTTATATTTTCTATTATTCCTACGCTGTCGTCGTCTAATCTTTCTACATAGTTTCCACTTTGCAAAATATTTATATACTTTTCATTAGCTCCTACATATACTTCAAAATCTCCGACGTCGTAATATCTTTTAACCCAAATAACGCTAGCGTCTTCTATTACTGCTATTCTTTCAAATTTTTTATTCCTTACATAAATATCCATTTTATACCCCTTCGTAATTATCTGTATGTCTAAATATAATGTTTAAATAGTCTGCTCCTTCGCTAGCTTCATACGTAAATACATTGTCTCCAGGCTCTAATTGTAACCAGGTAATATCTTTCATTATGTTATTAAATATGTTGCTTACTACTCCGTTTCGCAATAAATATACGGTTTTAGATCCTTTAATTGTACTTACTGTTATTACATCTCCTTTTTGCATTGTTATATTTAATCCGAAAAAATCTGTAGTATTCCTATTAAATATTTTTGGATTTTTAACTTCTCCTGCTGCTTGTAATTCTATAATCATTCCTTTTTCTACGTCGCCTTCGTTTGTAATAACTTTTTCTAACACTTCGTCATACTGACTTATTGTTTGTCCTGCGTCTCCGATTGCAAAAGGGAAATAAAACATACTAATAACTAAACTCATATCCTCTATTATTTCTTCTGCATTTTTAAAGAATGGATCTGGACATAATATACTTATTTGCACTTCTTGTCTTTCTGAAAATAAATCAATCGGAGCGCTTTCGATATATCCGTCAATATAAACATTTCTTGATCCATTTTTGTATTTAAACCTGATCCAATCTTTAGATCTAAAAACTTTATAAAGTGCAATTCTATTAGTTTCAATATCTCCTAATATTGCTATAGTCATAACAATATTGCGCATTTCTAACTTTGAGGAATTAAAACGCTCGCCATCAAAAGATCCAACATTTACGGTATTTATTGCTGCGTCTGGAGATCCTAAACCAGTTATTTTAGTTATAGCGTAATCTTCATTTTGAACAAAACTGATCTTGTTTCCTTTCTTGTTTTCTACCTCTACTTCAAACATTATTTTACCCCCTGTACATTTGCTAACGCATTTTTAGTCAATCTGTATATTTCTAATCTGCTTAAAGATTTAGGACTATTGTTATTTTGCGTAAAATATATAACATTTCCGCTTTTATTTGATCCAGTTGTTGTAGATCCGTTATTATTTCCATTCGGAACATCTACGACTAAATTCATATCCATAGATTTTACTATTCCTTTTTTTACGCTTTTCATTTCTTTTTCAAAGCCTACGCCCACACCTTGCGCTAAAGGCTTACCTATTAAATTTGCCATTTTCCTAGAAGGAGAATGTATACCAAAGAAATTTTTAATATTGTCTACTACTCCTCCAAAAAATCCGCTTATTTTCTCACGAAGCCAATCCCCAACATTTGAAATTCCTTCCCACAATCCACGAATTAAGTCTCCTCCCATGCTGACCATTTGTGGTATAGCTTCCTTTAGACCATTTATAATAGCTTTTATTATTTGCGGAATATTCCTTACTATTTCTACTATTACTTGTGGTATCGCTTTAATTAATCCTGACCAAAGCTGAACAGAAGCTTTTATAAGCAAAGGTAAATTCTGTATTAATGTAGTAGTAATGGTAGATATAATTAACGGTAAATTTTTAACTAATTCTTGAATTATCGTAGGTATTGCCTGGATTATTGCCATAAAAAATTGTACTGCTGCTTGTAATAATTGTGGTATTGCTTGAATTACTGCATTTACAATTGTATTAATTATTTTTGGTAACATTGGTATTAATAGTTGAACTATGATAGGAATTGCGTTTACTATTGCCATTAACAATTGTATTGCTCCATTTAGTAATTGTGGTACTGCTTGAACTACTGCGTCTATAATTGTTGTAATTATTTGTGGTAATGCAACTATTAAAGCGTTTATAATTGCTGGTATTGCTTCCACAATTGCCATTAAAAATTGAATTGCTGCGTCTAGTAGTTGTGGTACTGCTGCTAATAAAGCGTCTATAATTTCTGGTACAATTTGAATAATGGCTACTACAATTTGCGGTAATGCTGTTGTTAATACATTTATTAAGGAAATAATAATTTGCATTATTACTGTTGTTAATTGTGGTAATGCTGATAGTAAAGCATTTGCTAAAGTAACAATTATTTGTGCTGCTCCGTCTACCAATGCCGGTAAAGCTGTCATAATTCCATTTAAAAGCGCTGGAATTAAAGCATTTGCTACATTTACTATAATAGGTATAACCTCTGTTAGTTTTTCTGCTAAACTAGTTACAATACTATTTATTCCACTACTTAATAACTCTGCTCCGCCTTCTGTTCCTGCTATTAATTTTTTTAAACCTTCTCCTATTTGTTCAAAGCCTGGCAACATAGCATTGATAAGTTCTGTCATTCCATTTTTTAAAGCTGTTGTAATAGGCATTGCAACTCTACCCATTTCCGATAAAGCTACATTCATATTTGCTGTTGCTTCTCTTGAAGCTATTAGATCTTTATTTACTTCTTTATAAGTATTAGCTGCGTCCATATATGTACTGTTTAAAGTATTTGTAATTAATGTTGCTCTTTCTTGTTCTGAATTACATTTAGCTAGCTGCTCGTTGAATTTATCCTCACTAATTCCAGCCCAATTTAAAGCGTCTGCTAACGGGCCCGTTACTTGTCCTACTTTTGCTGTTTCGTTTGCCGCTTCTGTTAATCCTTCTATAGGTAAACTATCTCCAAAAGTTCCATAAACACCAGCTGCAATATCTGTCCATTTTGCTAATTCTTCTTCGCTTTTAGTTAGTTTTGCTAAATGGTTTACTGCTTCTACTGATTGATCCGTTTCGCCTAAAATTCCTACCATACCTTCAAAAGATTTTTGAGCAGTACCCATATTATGACCGGCACTAGTAAAAGCCGCTTCTAATTTTCCCATGTCTTCCATTGTGTCTTGTGTGCTTTCTCCTAAAGCTAGAAAGCCTGCTACTGCTCCTGCTGCTGCTGCTCCCAATCCTGCTACTGCTTTTCCTGCTCCGCTTGCTAATTTTTTTAAACTTCCAGAAAATTTACTTGTGCTTTCGTCTGCGTCCTTTGTTTCTTTTCCGAAATTATCTAACGCTTTCGTTGTGCTGTCTAATTGTGATTGCGTCTCATTTAAAGCCTTTGTTTCATTGTTTAATCTGATCTTTAGATTTTGAGCTTCTTTGCTGTTTTCGCCTTTTTCTTTTGCTACTTCTTTATATTCTTTTGTTAATGCTTCTACTTTTTGAGTTTGAACATCTAAATTAGTATTTAATTGTTTTATTTTTGCTTCTAATCCTTCTTCTGATTTTGTCCAATCTCCCATTCCAGCCGCTGCTGCTTGAAACTCACTATTAGACAATCTAATTTGTCTGTTAGCTTCTGCTAAACCTTTTTTTAGATCTGATACATCTATTTGAAATTTTCCACCAACTACATTCTCTTCCTTTGCCATTTTCCCACCTCCTTAATACCAGCCGCCTGTTGCTGTATCTGCATAAACTTTTTTTCTTTTAGTATTTGTGATATGTTGAGCATTTGAAGACGTTTCGTTTTTATCTTCTTTGCTGCTTCCATAATCCACAAATCTATTAATTAATGTTATTACTTCTTCTGCGTTTTGTTCTCTGATAATAAAAGGATTTAAGGAACTAAAACGATCACATAATAACAAAGTTATTTCAAATAAATCATTATATAAAGAAGGAGGAGTAGAATTATTATAACTACTCTCTACTTCCTCCTTTTCTAGTTTTTTGTGTTCTCTGATCCTTTTAAATTATTAGCTAATGAAATGATTTGATTAAATACATTGAAAACATTAAATAAATCTGCGTCTTTTAGTTGTTCTTCTGTTAATCCTTTAAACACTCTTTGTAGAATTGGAGTAATAGCTTTTAATTGTTCTTCTGCTCCTTTTCCTTGTGTTTCTTCTGATATTTTTATAGCGTCTTCCAAAATTCCAAATCTCACTATATCAGTTTCATATTTTTTTACAATTTCGTCATTTTCGCCATAAATAGGTAATTCAAATTTAGCCATTTTTTAATCCTCCTAAACACCAGTTTTCTTTACAATATTATCTGGAGTAACTACTGCGTCAAACCAGCTTGAAACATTACATTTATTGTCCCTTTCGTCTACTACAATTGCTTTACTTCCTTTATTAGTTTTTGTAAATTTATGTGTAGTAGTAATTCCAGTAAACGTAATAGTTTGATTATTGCTGTCTGTTGTGTTGTCTTTAGTCTTTGCTGCTTCGTCTCCCAATTTAAACTTTCCTTTATGTCTCCAAACGTAACGATATGTACCATCTGTAAATAATAATCTATAACCAATTGCAAAATATTTTGTTCCTGGCTCTCCGCTATCCATTAATGCTCCTGTATCTGTATCTAGATATTTTCCTGTTAATTTTGCAATTTTAGACACAGGTAATTGTGGAACTGTTAATGTAACTTCGTCTGATCCTTCACTAGATATTACTAAAAATGCTTTATTGTCGTAATATTTTGTTGCGCTGTCGTTTGGTGTAGATTTACTAATTTCTCCTGCTGGTGCTAATACTTCTACTTTTCCTGTTACGTATCCTTCGCCCGCTCCTGTTGTGTTATTATCTTTTGTAACTTCTGCTACAACTAAATTGTCAAAACCCTGATACTCTGCATAAACTTCATTTTCTTCCATGTTATTTTTCCTCCTTTATAATTAATTTTTCTTGATATATAAAACCTAAATTCCAGCCTGTATGTGTTGGATAATCACTTACTAGATCTGTTCCTTTACCTTGTTTTATAAATCCTACTTGTTCTAATTTTTCTGCTATAGCTCCTGGTACTGTGTTTACTAAATCTGGATCGGAACTATAAAAATTTACGTCTAAATAAAAAGCTGTGCTATTAGATTTATTGTTATAAAAAGCTAGTTCTGGACTATCAACAATAAAGAATGTAATAAAACTTTCTGGATAACTTTCGTCTTCTCTATAACTTCCTTGTAGTCTAGGTGTTCCATAGCCTAAAGGAGTTAATGTATCTATTAATAAATCTTTAATTTCTTTTATAGTCATTTCTAACCCCCTATTTCCTTTAAAATCTTTTGCATAGCTTCTTCTTGTATTGCCTGGTGTTTCTTTTTGTTGTTAAATGCTTTGTCTATAAATAGTGTTGGTGCTATTTTTGGTGTACCATAATTTAAAAATACTGCTGCTAATCCTCCGTTAGTTATACTAAAACCTACCTTACAAGATATTTTCCCTCTGTAGCTCTCTACATTTATTGGAACTAGCGAATTTTCTGTAGCTCCTGTTTCCTTGTGTTTTTTAATAAAAGCTAGCAATTGATTTCTTGTAAATTCTGCGTCTTCTTTTACTGCTGCTGTTGCTGCTTTTTCCGCTGTTCCTCCGGCTTTTTCTATTTTTGCTATTAATTCTTCAAATCCAGAAAACAAAACAATTTCTTTTTTCTTCACGTCATACACCGCCTTTTATACGTTCGACTTTGATTTTTAAAAACTGGTTTCTTTCGTCTATATTCTCTGGATCTGCAATTACTTTGTATGCTGCATTATCTGTTAGTCTAATAATTCTGCAATTGCTTTTAACATCTGGTCTGTAGAAACATACTATATTTGCTGTATCTTTTATGGAGTAAACATCATTTGTATTTTGTTCTGTTCCTCCATACGTTTTAAACGATCCATAAAATATAGGATCTTCTACGTCTTCGTAATGGTCTATTTTAGTAACTCCGCTAACGACTTTTAAAATTGGAGTTTGTAACTTTAGAGGAGTTGTCATTTGCTCCGCTTCGGTTGGTCTATAATTAGCCATTTTTTGTTGCCTCCTCTACAGTTATTTTCGTTGTCGTTAATTGTATTACTCTTTCTTTGAAATATGGGCTTAAAGAAGCTCCACCGCTTCCATAATTCCATAGATCAGAAACACCCCTTATAAAAACACCAACAGAAGCAGAAGAATTTATAACCTCCGCTGTTACTCCAGCGTCTGCTAAATAAAATTTAACATCTTGAAAGAAAGGATCTATTATGTCTTTATGGTATGTTTCTGTTAATCCTAAAGACTTTATAACCTTTTTTAATATTTCTTCCTCTGTCATTTTTTTAGCTATTATTACTTCTGCTTCTGCCATGTTTTTCACTCCTTTTAATGTTTCTTGTGAAACATTTTGTTAATTATTTTTGATTTAATATACCATTAGACGCATTAAGCAGCAGCTTTTTTAGTTACTACTACAAATCCTTTTTCATGGATAACGTTTCCGCCTACTTCTACGTCTCCTCTAATAGTTAACATTCCTTTGTCAAATTGGAAGTCCTCTGATACTGCAATTTCATAGTTACTAAATAATGCACATTCATAGTTCATTGGTTGTCCATAGAACATTGTTTTTGTTGTTGCTGTTGTTCCACTTGCAGACAATGCAGCAATATTAGAGTTAATACAATATCTTACGCTTAATCCTCCGTCTGTAATTATTCCTACGTTTGGATTTGATCCGTCTGGTGTAATTTCGTATACAGGTTTCTTATCTTCTGTTCCTCTTACATCTCCAAATACGATTAAATCTAATTTGTTTAGATATAATACTGCATTTCCTACTACGTTTTCGTCTCCTCCATAATTTAAAGCAATTGTTCTTAATGTTTTTTCGTCAATTGCTGTAATTTCTACAGTTTGGATTAAATCTGTTCCGGCTTTTAATACTCCTGTTGGCTCTGATAAAGAAGTAGCGCTAGGATCTCCATTTACAATATATGCTCCTAATTTTGCTCTTAATGCTATTAATGCTGCTTCTTTTACTTTTGCTTCGTATTGTAATGGTGTTTGTTTTCTAACTTGTTTAGAAATAGAACTAATAACAGTAATTGTTGTAGGTGTGATTTTTGAATATCCAAATCCAGGATCTGAACTATTATAAGCTGATCCCTCTGCTGTTTTATTGGCTGTTGAAGCTGTTTTTTGATATGGTACTTGATATTCTCCGCAACCTGTCATATCAGTTACTTTTACTTGATCTACAATTGAAGATACTTTATTAAACATATCTGTAATGTTGTTGCTTACTTGTGTAGGTGTAGCAATGTTTCCACTTGATACTAGAACTGCTCTCATTTCGTCTCTTGGAGCTTCAATTGTCATTCTGTTTGTTTCTGCAAATTTTTGCGCTCTTTTTTCTGCTTCTTGATTAGCATTTCTCATATTGTTTGCTGCTCCTTGATTAAATTGTGCTACAGGATTAAAAGATCTTGTTTCTCCGTTTGCTGCTGTTCCTCTTTGTCCTTCGTCGTCGTCCATTCCGTCGTCGTTGCTTGCTGTTCCTTCTCCTTCGCCTTCTCCTTCTCCGTTGTTGTCGTCTTCCTCTAATGCTCTTAATTGTTCTTCTGCGTCGTTTATTTCGTCTCTTAATGCTAGTAATTGTGTTCCTAATCCTCTTAATTCTTCTGCGTCTGTTGCTTCCTCATTTCTTTTAATTAATTTTGCTAGTGCTTCTTTTTTAGCTCTAATTAAATCTTTAAAATATTTTTTCATTTTTTCTTTATTCATAATTAAATTTCCTCCCTTTAATTTTTAATTAAATCAATTATATTTTGATTTTTTTGTTTTAGTAATGATATTTCATTACTATTATTTTTTTCGCTGTCCAGCGTCGCCCTGACATTCTCCAATGTCATTTTCGCATTGTCCAATGCTACTTTATCTCTGGCATTTATACTAGTCGCTTCGTAAGCTGGAAAACATACCGCACTTACTTCACGAACAATTGAGATCTTTTTAATATGTCTTAATGGTAAATCACTATCTAGGTTTTCCCATTCTTCTTCGTCTATATTAAACATAAAAGACATTCCTGTTATATCTCCTCTGCTAATTGCAGAATACAAGCTTTTAGCTTCTGAATTGTTTTCTACGTCTAATTTTGCTTCTATTTCTAGTCCGTTGTTATCTACTCTTAATTGCATTGTAGAACTTTTATTATTATTTCTGCTTCGTGCTAAAGGTATTTTGCTTGTGTCATGATTTACAAAAAACAATACATCTTTTAAATTAGCTCCGTTTAATGCTCCTCTTTCTATAATTTCTTCAAAATAACCTAAATTAGTTTTTTGATCGTATACTATCGGTCTTCCTATAATTGTATTTCCTGTTTCTTCGTCTGCTCTAAACTCTGCATTATAGCTCCTTGTAACCATTGTATTTTTTTCTGGTTTATTTTTCATTGCTATTCCCTCCTTCTTTATTTTCTGTAACTCCTGCATTGTTTAATTGATATTCATTAGCTATATTAGTATCAATATAATTTAAAGATTGTTTCCTCACGTTTCCTCCAGGATACGGAGGTAAACCAAATATTTTTAATTGTTGATTATCTGTTAATGCTCCTCTTTCTCCTAATAGTTTTGCCATTTCTATTTTTTGTTCCATTGTCATAAATACTAATTCTTCTGGATAAAATACTACTTGATGTCCTCGTTTTTTAGCATTACTTTTAAACAATTTTTTAGTGAAAGCTTGCCCTAAACTAATTACTAAATGTTCTATAGTTTTTTGATAAAATGCTTCCATTTGTTCTTTTTTGAAGTCTCCTAAATAAATTGGTAATGGAACTCCAAAATATGAAAGTATTTTGTTATTAACAAATTTTAATGTGTCTGCGTCTACTAATTTTGGATCTGCTTTAACTGGTATATATTCGCTTTTTAGATCTAATGCGACAAATCCACTTTCATTATTTTTTAATTTCTTTTCAAAATCTTCTCTTTCTTTTTCTAACTGATCTTTTGATATGATAGATCCATATTTAAAAATACCATTTATTTTTAATGAACTGTTTAGCGCTGCTGGTAATGATTGCAATATTAAATGATTAGTTTCTAGAGTTTCTAATAATACTTGGTTGTCTGGCTGTCCTTGCTCATTTCCTCCCATGAACTCATTAACGCTATATTTTAAACGCCAATGTATTATGTCTCTATAATCAAAAGTAAAATTATAACCATTTCCAAAAGTTAATTTAATGTAATAATTGTTTTTTGGATCTACCAAAAAATCTACTTGCGTTGGATTTAACGGATATAATCCTAAATAATTTCTTTTTACTTTTCCTGTTTCTTGATCTTTTATTAATTCATATTGCGGATAAATAAAACAATTGTAATTTAGATAAAGTAACCATGTGCATTTTTCTAAAAATTCGCTTGTTGTCATTAATTCATTAGGATTATTTAATACATATTGCAAGCTACTATCATTTATTGGAGTATCATTTAATATATGTTTTGGTGTTAATTTTTTTATTTCAGTAACAATACAATTAATTGCTTGTTGTACTACGTCCGAAGCATATATATTCGTTCCGAATTGTGAGAAAATAGGAGTATTCCCATTTAGCATTGCTGCATATATTTTATTATCTTTGTTTTTATCTTTTTTCTTGAATAAATCAAATATTCCCATTTTATTACCTCACACTTTCTAAAAATTCGTTTCTATATCTTCTAAACATTTCATACAAAATAATTGTTGTTACTGCTCCGTCTATTCTTCTTTCTTTTTGATTATTTATTTTTACCGCCATAATTTGCCCTAAATTATCCATTGAAACAGAAGCATTACCAAAACACCAATTGTCTATAGGATTTTCATTATAATTTAATATTTTGCTTTTTAAATCCGCTTCTACTAGCTTCATTGGATTAGATAATACATTTCTATTTTGTAATACCATTTCACATTCGAAGCCGTAATCTTCCATACGGTTTAAAAAGTCTTTTGCAAATCTCTGATCGTACCCGCATTTCAATAATGTAATTCCATAATCTTTATATAAGCTATAAAACCAGTCCGCAACCTTTGTTAAATCGTTGTCGTTTCCTTCTGTAGCTTCTATTAGATTGGATTGGGCCCACTCTAAATAGTTTGCTCCTGCGTTTTTATCTGAATTGTTTTCTATTTTACTTTCTGGAATAAAATATTTAGTATATACATATTTTGTTTTGTCTCCTGGTTTCATTAAAAGAACTTTTGCACATGTTAAGTCGGTAGTTTCTGATAAGTCCACCGCTCCTAAACAAACTGCATTTCTAAATTCTTCAATGTTAAATACTGCTTTGTATGTATAATCTTCTTTCATTAACCAGGCTTGTGCATTGTTTTGCTTTATATTAAAATCTTTTGCTAATGTAAACATTCTATCTGCTTTATTAAATTTAGCTTTATTTAATTGTTCTTCTATGTAAGAAGGTTGTTTTACTTCGTACAAACTAGGATTAGACTTTTGATGTGTGCTAGGATCTTGAAATACTTCTTGTTCGCTATCTTGTGTGTATAAGAATGGTAATAATGTATCGTCTTCTATTTCGTCATTTAATACCGCTCTAGCATATATCAATTCATTATCTAAATATCCGTCGTTTACAAAACCTTCCGTACTGATATTTATAAACTTTGGATTAATTTTTAATGATTGCGACTGCTCTATAGATTTACCTATAGTGTTATCTTTCATTTCGTGACTTTCGTCAAGTATTCCAAAGTCTATATTTCTTCCTTCTTTGTTTCTAGTTCTATCTGATAACTTAAAAACTTTAGATCTATTTTTTAAATTCTTAATACATTGTTGGTTTTTCCACGTTCTTTTATTATGAGTATCAAACATTTCACGCATTGTATTTATTTCTAAATAAATTATATTCGCCTGGTTGTCGTCGTTTGAACTACATACAATATCTGATCCACTATTTCCTATAATTAATTCTGCAAAAGCTAACGCTGCACATAATGTAGACTTTCCATTTTTACGAGCAATTAAAAGAATTATCTTTTTAAATCTTTGTCTTTTACTTTCTGTAAAATAAAAGCTGTATATTATTTCTATAAAAGCTTTTTCCCACAACATTAATTTTAATGGTTGCCCATAAAATGGACTTTTACTTTGCAAACAAAAGGTTTCTATAAATTCAATTCTTATATATGCTTCTGTAGTATCGTAATAATATTTTGGATTGTTTAAATCTGTTATTAATTTGTCTAGTTCTTGTATTAATTCCTGTCCTGCTATAATTTCTCCAGCTCTTATAGCTTCTCGATACTGTTCTAAATATGTCAAACTAGGTTTCTTCTTTCTTCTACTGTCTGTAAAAACTTACTAAATGCGTCGTCTTCTTCAAAATTAATTTTATTGATTAAAGCGACTAAAATTTTTGTCATATATAAATAGTTTTGCATAAGCTCTTTATATTGTTTTGCTGCTGGAGTAGCTTTCTGTAATTCTGGTTTTTCTTTATGAACTTTGATAAAAGGTAATGTTTTTAAATATTCTAGTTTTTTTTCAATAAAAATCATTTCTTCTACTGTATTTTTTACTAAAATATAATTGTTTGGATCTGCTTTCTCAAATGCTTCTAACAAATCTTTGTATTTTTCCAACAATAAACACCGCCTTTCTTTTAAAATTAATAAATGTAATTTACGGAACTTGTGCTTTTTTTCACAAATTTTAAGTTTTAAATTTCAAAAAGTTGAATTTTCGGGACGCTGTGAGAAAGACGAGAT
>ERZ1106954.1426-NODE-1426-length-17992-cov-7.292635_pt1 | contig 17992 bp, 15 predicted proteins | sample MGYA00403678_ERZ1106954 | MGnify/ENA primary metagenome ERZ1106954 (study PRJEB35170, sample SAMEA104062445) | human gut metagenome | biome: human gut; feature: human-associated habitat; material: faeces | place: Denmark | collected 2012-08-20 ... | reverse complement strand
GGCAATACGCTTGAGGATCCTTAAAAGAAAGTCCAGTTTATCCTTCCCACTCCAAGGCCGCAAGGGCCTGATTCCGGTACTCCTCCGGGGTCAGGCCCTTCAATCTTACCTGCCTCCGGCTCGTGTTCCAGTGGACTATGTATTCCTCCAGGTCGCGTTTGAAATCCTCGAACGTCTTCCACTCGCGGCCCCTGTAGAACTCGTCCTTGACGTGGCCGAAGAGCTGCTCGGTGGCGGCATTGTCGATGCAGTTCGCCTTCCTGGACATGCTCTGGACGATGCCGGCGGCCTCGAGCCTGGATGTGTACGAGGCGTGCTGGTACTGCCAGCCCCGGTCCGAGTGCATGGTCGGGGCGGCGCCCTCGGGGATCTTGGGCAGCAGCTCGTCGAGCATCCTCGCCTGCTGGGCCATGTCGGGCGTGGTCGATATGTCGCTCGCCACGATCTCCTTGGTGCAGAAGTCCAGCGTCGGGGCCCAGTAGGCCTTGCCGCCAGCCACCTTGAACTCGGTGACGTCCGTCCCCAGCTTCTGCCACGGGGCCCCGGCGTCGAAATCCCTCGCGATCACGTTCTCGAACGTCCTGCCGACGACGCCCCTGTACGAGTTGTACCTGTGGTAGGCCGTCTCGCGTCTGATCCCGCAGCGGATCCCCATCTCGCGCATCATCTTGAGCACGGTCTTGTCGGCTATCACGGCCCCCTCTTCCGCCCTGAGGCACATCGCTATCTGCCGGTGCCCGCAGCCGTTGGCGGTGCGCGAGAAGATCTCGGCGGCCGCCTCCCGGAGCTCGGGGCGCGTGGGCCTCGGCGGGTGCGCGAGGGCGTAGTAGTAGGTCGACCGCTTGAGCTCGGCGCATGCGAGCAGGTGCCCGAGCGCGTGCCCCTCGGCGCGCAGGGCCGCGACCGCTTCGGCCTTCGCCCTGGTCAGAGCCCGTCCCTCTCGACCAGGGCGCGTAATTTTTTTTAGGTAGGCCACCTCGGCCTCGAGCCTACGGCACCGCTCCTCGAGCTCCTCCTCGCGGGTCCGCGGCCTCGCCCTGGAACCGCTCGGCCGGCCCTTGGGCCTCGGGCGCAGGGCCTCCGCGCCGCCCCGGCGGTAGAGCGCGCACCATCTCTTGAGCGGCGACATCGACATTATGCCGAACGCCGCCATCGCCTCGGCCTTCGTCATGCCGCCGTCGACGACGGCGGAGGCGGCGGCGACCTTCTGCTCGTATGTGTACCTGCCCTGCTTTCCGTCCATGCGCAGCAGCACCTCGCTCCCGAACGCGCGGTATATCTCCTGCCATCTTCTCACGGCTTCCGCGGGAAGCGAAAGGGCGATCGCGGCAGATTTATACCCGTGTCCGAGCTCGAAGAGCCCTATGGCCGCCTTCCTGGCCTCGACATCATGCTTCACCCTCAAATCAACGCGCATAAAGAAAGCCTCCCATTTCTCATGTCCAAGAAATGGGAGGCAGTTCATTGTCCGTTCTAGCGGGCTCAATCAGGTAGATCGGTTAGCGCGCAGTAGTGCAGGCAAACCTTACGCAAACAGGCCGTAGATGCTGATGTTGGCCTTGGCGTACAGGCCGTTAGCGTACTCGGTCCACTTGGAGCTGGCGCTCGAGGCCTGCGAAGAATACTGCTGGTAGGCGGTGTAATAGGCGGTCATGGCCTGCTTATAGGTCGCACTATCGGCCGTAAAGGCATCGTCGGCAAAGGCCTTGGCATAGGTGCTGTCGGCGTCCTTCCAAGTGCCCTTCTCGCTATCCCACTCGTCACCGGCAAGGTTGATGATGTAGTCGGCGTAGTCCTTGCTCGCGGTCTCCTCGTTGCCGTCAGCAGGCTCGGTCGGAGCGGTCGGCATGCTTGCGGAGCTATCGCCCACCTTCTTCTTGTAGAGCTTCTGCAGCGTCGCGGACTGGCGGACGATCTGCTTGGCCTGGTCCTTGGACACGCCATACTGCGTGGCCATGGTCTTGTAGTCCGAAGTGCCGATGGAATCCTCGGCGTATTTCTTCATCTCCTTAGAAGAGACGGTGATGCCCTCGTCCTCGGCAGCGTCCAGCAGAATCTGGTTGCGCACGTAGGACAGGATAACGTCGGCAGACGGAGCGGTGTAGTTGCCGTCGTCGTCCTTGACGGTGTCGAGGCTGTACTGGCTCTCGATGGCCTCACGCGCGGTGATGTCGCTCTTCTTGCCGTTGTAGCTGTAGCTTGCCACGGTCGAATCGAGCTGGTCCTCGGTGAGGGTCGCCGAGCCGACGCCCTTGCCGCCAAAACCACCGTTGCCGATAAAGAAGCCAATCACGGCAGCAATCACGATAGCGACCACAAAGGCGGCAATCATCGTCTTCTTGTGCTTGGATGCATGGTCGTCCGCGTCGGAGTCGTCCTCGTCCTGCTCCTCGGGCATGAGGTTCTCGTCGGCGGCGTCCGCGGCGATCTTTGCCTCCAGGCGAGCGTCCTCCTCCTCGGCCGTCGTACCGGCAGCAATGTGCTCGGCAGACGTACCGGCGACCAGATCGATCTTCTCCTCCTCATCACCGTCGGGGCCTTCGCCGCGCTCGATAATCTGGATGCCGTCGATCTCGTCCTTCTCGTCCTTCTTTTGAATCAGACCCATATCAGTTACTCCTTGTTAGGAAACATAGTCCGCAATAGAATACGCCCGACAGAGCGCCGGGCGTATTGATTCTCAGGTTATACGCAAACACTTAAGTACTATTTAGGCGTTTGCAGCCTGTATGTCTTAGGCCAGGTGCTCAATAACGGCATCGGCAAAGGCCTGCGTACCCACCGCACCCTCGACGGAACCGGTCTGGGCACGACGTACGTCGCCGGTAACCTGCTTACCCTCGTCGAGCGTGGCGGACACGGCGGCGCGGATACGATTGGCCGCATCGTTCTCGCCCAGATGATCGAGCATCATAGCCGCAGACAGAATCTCGGCCGTGGGGTTAGCGATATCCTGGCCCGCGATATCGGGCGCGGAGCCGTGCGTTGCCTCAAAGATGGCGCAGTCGGCACCGATGTTGGAACCCGGGGCCATGCCCAAGCCACCAACCAGGCCGGCGCACAAGTCGCTGACGATATCGCCGTACAGGTTGGGCAGCACCAGGACATCGAAGTCATTGGGGTTCTGAACCAGACCCATGCAGGTAGCGTCGACGATCTTGTCGTTGAACTCGATATCGGGATAGTTAGCGGCCACCTCGCGCGCCACGCGCAGGAACAGGCCGTCGGTCGCCTTCATGATGTTGGCCTTGTGCACGGCCGTCACCTTTTTGCGGCCGCAGCGGCGGGCATACTCAAAGGCATACTCCACAATGCGGCGGCTCTTGGCGATAGAGATCGGCTTGATCGAGATCGCGGAATCAGCGGCGAAGGTCTTTTGGCCCGAACGCTCGACAAGCCGCAAGAGCTCCTCGACCTCGGCAGCGCCCTCATCGAACTCGATGCCGGCGTAGAGGTCCTCGGTGTTCTCGCGCACGATAACCAGGTCGACGTCGCGGAAGCGCGAGCCGTCGCCCGGCTGCGACAGACAGGGGCGCACGCAGGCGTACAGGTCGAAGTGTTTGCGCAGGGCCACGTTAACGCTGCGGAAACCCGTGCCGACCGGCGTGGTGATAGGGCCCTTAATGGCAACCTTGGTCTCGGCGACCGCATCGAGCACATGTTGGGGAAGCGGCGTGCCAAACTCGTCCATGACGCCGGCGCCGGCCTCCTGGACGTTCCAGTTGATCTGGACACCGGTGGCCTCGACCACGCGGCGCATGGCCTGCGTAATCTCGGGACCGATACCGTCACCGGGAATCAGGACTACATCGTGCGCCATAATCTGTTACTCCTCGTCTTCGGCGGCCTCAGATTTTTTAACGCTAGCACGCTTCTTCTTTTTGGAGAGATCAAGGCCAAAACGTTTAACAAGCATTTCGCAAATCTCACTCGAACGGGCCTTGAGATAGCTGCCCTTGCCGTTCTCAGCGTCGAACTTAAGGCGCAGCGCGAGCTTCTCGGCAACCTCGGCATCGATCTCGCCCTGGCCAAACTCGTACAGGCAACCGAGCATATCGCGATACTCAAGGTCTCCGTGGTAGCACTGGATGGCCTCATCCAGGATCGGCCAAGCCTCGCGCGAACGCTCGACGCCCGTAGCTCCCCACGCGCACAGCAGGTGGAAGGCGGCGTAGCGCAGCGTGGAGGAAATCTCGTCGAACAGCGCGGTCTCGGCGCCCTCGAAGGCATCGCCCAGCTGCTCGGGGCAGGTGGCGGCGAGCGCCGCCAGGGCATCGAGAGCCTCCCAGCGGGTCTGAGCCTCGGGGCGGTCGAGCGCCTCGATCAGCGCGGGCACGCAGGGCACGACGCGCTGCGGGTCACGCTCGGCCAGCAGATGCAGCACGCGGGCGGCAAACTGGCGGATGCGGCGCGTGGGGCAGCCGAGCTCCTTGACCAGACGGTCGACGGCGCTCTCGTTCTCCTCTGCCAGCTGAAGCTGTGCCAGCTCCTCGTCGGTGAGCTGTTCTTCCTTGTTTTCTGCCATAGTTACCTCTTCTTACTATTTCTTAGCGTGCTTGCCAGCACCCTTGCTGTCATCGGTGACCGAGATGAGCTGTCGATCGGCTGCACCATTGTGACGCGCACGGCGACGCTCCTCGGCGTCGCCCGCGTCGGCGGCGGCGCGGTGAGCCTTGTTGACGTTAAAGACCTCGTCGTGCTTGCGCCACGGACCGACGGACTCGCCAAAGCTCATCTTAAGGCCGGCGATAAAGCCGCCGAGCCAGCCGATCGGCGCAAACTGCACCAGCGGGAACAGCGAAAACACCCAGGTCAGTAGAACGACTGCCGCCGCGCCTGCAAAATTGGCAATCCAGTAATCGCGCTTGGTGATCACGCGCTTTTCGCAGGCCCACTGGCCGCACAAAAAGCCAATGTAAATCGCAAAGATAAAGAGCACCAGCGCGAGCACCACGAACGTCCAGCTCATGGGCGCTACTCCCCGTGATGGTGGCCGCAGCAGCACTCGTGGCCGTCATCATGGCCGTGGCCGCCGCAGCACTCGTGATCCTCGCCATGGTGGTGGCCACAACCGCACTCGTGATCGTCGCCGTGCTCGCCGCAACCGCAGCCTTCCTCGTGAGCACCGTGCTCCTCGGGACGATACTGCGACCAGTCCAGACCGGCGGCAATGGCGTCGGCCTCCTCCTTATAGAGTACCGTGATGGCCTGGGTACCCAGCTTGGCGCCACCGATGGCGTCGAGCATGTCATAGAGCGTAAAGGCCACGTCGGCGCCGGGCAGCGCGAGCTCGCGGTCGTCGGCGTAGGCGAGCGCCAGACGCAGGTCCTTGATGAAGTGCTCGACCATAAAGCCGGGCTTGTAGTCGCCGTCGAGCGCCTTGGGCGCCAGGCTCTCCATAGCGCCGGACTTGCCGGTGCCGCCCAGGATCATCTGGCGGGTCTTCTCCAGATCAAGGCCGCTCAGCTCGGCAAATGCCATGGCGTCTGCCATGCCGACCATGCAGGCGCCCAGCGACACCTGGTTGGCGAGCTTGGCAGCCTGGCCCTTGCCGGCGCCGTCGAAGCAGCAGATGTTTGCCGCAAAGGTGGCAAGGATGTCGCGGACCGGGGCGATGTCGTTTTCGGTAGCGCCCACGATAGCCGTGAGCGTACCGGCGATAGCGCCCGACTCGCCGCCGGTGACGGGGCAGTCAAACGCCATGCGACCAGAAACCTGGGCGGCCTCGGCAATGTCACGGGCGAGCTCGGGCGAGCTCGTGGTGAGGTCGATCAAGACCGCGCCCGGCTTGGTGCACGCGAGCAGGCCGTCGCCCGCCAGGTAGAGCTCCTCAACCTCAGAGGGATAGCCCACCATGGTAAAGACGACGTCGGCGTTCGCCACGGCGTCGGCCGACGTATCGGCCCAGACGGCACCGCGCTCGATAAGCGTGGCGGCCTTGGACTTGGTGCGGTTGTTGACCGTGACGGGATAGCCGGCGTCCAGGATGTGGCCGGCGATGGGGGCACCCATGATTCCGGTGCCGATAAATGCGACGGAGAGCTTGTTTGCCATGAAACCTTTCCTTTTGGGTTGGGTGTTGTTACCAGGTTGAATACTCGGTGCCAGCGTTTGGACTGCGGGGCGCCTGTGGTCGTAGCGCCTGTCTACTCACCGCGCACACGGCGCGCGATGCGGTCGGAAAGCGAGGCTTTCTCGGCACGGTTCTTGCCCCAAAACGCGCAAGCCACCATGCCGGGGCCCACGTGCGAGCCGATGGTGGGACCGACGGAACTACGGATGATGGTGACGTCGGCGCAGCCTTCCTCCTTGCGGATGGCGGCCTCGAGCCAGTCGCCGTCCTTCTCGGCATCGGCCGTCATGATGGCGATGGGCATAGTGCGGTCGGGCACGTAGTTCTCGCGGAACGACTTGAGGATGGACTTGAGCGCCTTCTTGCGGCCGCGGTTGACGCCGATCAGCGACAGCGAGCCGGCAAGGTCGTAGGAGAGCTCGGGCTTGACATCGAGCTTTGCCGTGAGCTGTGCCGCCGCGGGCGGAATGCGGCCACCGGCAGCCAGTGCGTCGAAGCTCTCGAGCGTAAAGTAGCCGTGGACGTAGGTCTTTGCCTCGTTTGCCCAATCGACCAGCTGCTTGGCGGTCAGTCCCGCCGAGCGCTGGCGCACGGCCTCGAGCGCCAAGAGCGCGCCGGTCGCGCAGGGTAGAGCGTTGTCGACCACGTACAGCTCAAAATCGGGATACTCGGCGCGCACGGCGTCCGCCGCCTGGCACGCGGAGTTGTAGCTCGACGACAGCGCCGAGGTAAAGCACAGGTAGACCGTGGGCGTGCCCTCTTTGGCGCACTCGGTAAAGAACTCGATATAGCGACCGAGTGACACGGCGGAGGTAGACACGCGAGCACCAGCGCGCATGCGGTCGTAGAACTCCTTGGGGCTCATGCTCGACCAGATGTCGTCCGTGCGCTCCTCGCCATCGATAATGAAGGGGAAACCCAGGATATCGACATCAAGGTTCGCGGCGACCTCGGGGCTAAAGTCGCAGCAGGTATCGACGACGATGCGGCAACGGTCCGAATGACCGGCGGATGCGGCCTTGTCCATCAAAGCGACTCCTTACGTAAAAAGGCGGCCACCCGCATGGGATGGCCGCCGGCCGTTAACTCATGCAAGTTAACGTATTTTACTCGTCAAGTGTTTCGATACGGGGCTTGATGATGCCATATCCACCATTCTTACGGTGATACACCACATTGATGAGGCCAGTCGTCGCGTTCTCGAACACGTAGAAGTCGTGGCCGAGCAGATCGGTCTGCACCAGCGCCTGCTCCTCAGTCATCGGGGTGACATCGATGACCTTCTCGCGGACGAGCAGGTCGTCCTCCTCCTCGGGCAGCAGCAGGTCGGCCAGATCCTCGACGCGCTCGACCGGTGCGACATCCGCCGCGCTGGCACCGCCCTGGCGGTTGTCCACGACCTTGGTCTTGAACTTGCGCAGCTGGCGGGTGACCTTATCGGCGGAGAGGTCGATGGCGGCGTACATATCTGCACCGTGCTCGGCAACGCGAATCACAGAGCCGCGGGCACGAACCGTGACCTCGACGATTGCCGGGTTGGGGTTCGAGGGGTTCTTCTCATAACGAAGTACAACGTCGACCGTCATGGGCTCGATATCGAAAACCTTGAGCGCCTCGCCGATCTTCTCATCCACATGCGCACGCAGAGCATCGGTTACCGTCGTCTTGCGTCCAGAAACCTTGATATCCATACGTGGCTCCAATCTGCCTCGGGGACTTACTGTACTGGCTATGTACCCATTGCCGTGCATTTAATCACGCGGATTCCCAAAGACCCGAATAACGATTGCTTGATACCGCATACCGAAGTCTCGCACTTTTCTGTGGCAAAGTGCGCTATGGGAGGGCGACGGCGGCTTTGTATTTGATCCCGAAAATTGGCTTTGACCTGCTGGTTTTATTGGGATAAAAAAGCCGGGCTCCCCTGTTGGGAAAGCCCGGCAATGCGTGTTGAAACCGTGAAGAGGCGTCTCTCCTAGCGCATAGGAGACGCCACCCCTAGCAATAACTAGCTATTGAGCTTGTTAATGTCGTCGTCGGTGATAGTGCCCTCCTGGCTGGACGATTTATCCTCGGAGGTTGCACCCTCGCTGCTCGAATCGGAGGATGCGGACTCGCTGGATCCGGTGTCGGTCGACTGCACATCGGCGCCCGAGACCGTCTTGGTGGTGAGGTCATAGGGCATCGTGCCGTACCAGACGGAGTGGACCGCCTCGAGCGTGCCATCGACCGTGATACCGTCGAGGGCATCGCTCACGGCACGGCATAGCTCATCGTTGGCCGCGAGACCCGCGACGCCGAGCGTCGAGGGCGTCTCGAGCGCGCCGACGTAAGAGATCTGGCTCATCAGGCGCGCAAGGTAGCCGCCGGCCGTGGAGTCGCAAATCACGTAGTCGATCTCGCCGGACTCGAGCGCCTCAAAGCACTCGTTGATGTTAGAGAATGTCTTTTGGTTGGCCGTGATGCTCTGCTTGGCGAGCGCTTCCTGCGAGGCCGAGGAGGTCTGAACGCCCAGGGTAGCGGTGTTAAGCGTTTCGGTGGAAACGCTCAGCGACTCGCCGTCGCTCGTCTTTCCGAACACTGCCGCAGCGTCGTACAGGCAAGTACCAAGCGTGCTGACATCACCATCCGTGGAGTTGATGTCGCCAATGAAGATGTCGGCCTTTTTGTCACCAAGCACGGAATCGGCAGAAGACGCATCGACGAAGGCAACCTTAAGGCCCATGCGGCTTGCAAGGGCGCGGGCAGCGTCGACCGCGTAGCCCGTGAGGTTGCCATCGGCGCCCTGCATGGCCTGCGGCGCATCGGAAGTATCGAGGGCGACCGTCAGGGTTCCGGGAGTGACCAGGGCGTCGTCCGACACCGCCGGCGTGACGGTCTCGTACTCGATCTGGTCGATCGTGGGAGTCGTGAACGTAGACAGCGGGTTGAACGCGCATCCGCTCAGGCCCAAAACGGCGATGACCGCTGCGGTCCCAGCACCTAACCGAGCCGCGTGCATCAAGCTGCCCCTCACCATGTCCACTACCCTGCCTTCTGTGTCGTATACGATCCGTGCGTTGCGCGGAATATCAGGTTGTTCCCACCAGCTGACCTGGTATTTGACCCCACACTTGCGCACCGGGGTGTTTGCTCGGGAGGCCGCAGCCACCTTCACGACTGACCCGCTCGCCCGCGAGGCGGTATTGCCCCAAAGAAAGTAGAACGGACGGTGCGACTTACATCTAGGACGCGCCATGATCGCGCCGCGCGCACGCGGTCGCTTACGTGGATCCCTTTGACCGCGTCTGTCTTGGACTAGGATGGACATTTTGTCCGTCCGCAACCACAGCCTGGTAGGAACGAAGCGCATTATAACTAAGTTCAAGCTAAAGTTTAAGGTTAGGGGCGTCATTCGCACCGTGAGCACAGATTTTGCAGGTCGGAGCGGACTATTCGTGCCCCCATGAAGCCCGGAGCTCCCCTACGGGGAGCTCCGGGGCACCCGTCTCAGGGTGCCGTGGCCAAAAAATAGCAAATATGAGTACTGTTACCAATTTAGTAGCAGACAATTTTGGCCTCTCGGACAGATTTTGCGCTCAGTGTCGCCAACCTGATGCTTAGTTATTCTACATTTGTTTATTATCTTCTTACTTTACGACGCCTCCGAGTCCTAAATTCCTTGATTTTGCTGTTACTGATTTAGTGACAGTACTCATATTTGCCATATTTTGGCCAGGGCATATGATTAACCCCCTATTTTCGACGCGAATTAGGCCGGCTTAAGCCCAAAACACGCCCGCAGCGTGTTAAGCAACGCCTCTTGCTTCTTTCTGCGGGCATCGACACGATTCCGGTACCGCTTTCGCATACGCTGGTGGATGCGCCATGCGAGCGCTTCCATCGCTTCCATGTCGCAGAGCATTTCGTTGTTGACCGTCGCGACCTCGATTCCCATAGTAATCAAGCCCGTGTTGCGTTTTTCATCATGGATACGTCCCCTCCGGGAGGAATGGCCCAGCTCACCGTTGTATTCCAGGTCAAACCGGGCTTCTTCCTGATACGCATCGCAAACTGCATGCGGCATCCCCGAGATTGCCTGCGCGCGGTCATCGAACTCGATCTTGCAGTCGGTCTTAAAGGGACCGCAGGCAAATCCGCCATAGGAAAACGGAAGCGAAAACAGAGCGAGCATGATGCATTCCATGGGTGAGCGCAGGTTTTCCGACAGATAGGGACACAGACGCAGCAGCTGTTTGGCCACATTCCCCTTGCATGCCGCAAGGTAATCTGCCAGGCGATCGGGCGTCAGCACCAGCTCGACTTCAAAGTAGCCCACGTCTGCCGGTTGGTCCTTGTCCTTTGCAAGTCTATTCGCAACAGGCGAGGTATAGGGAGGTAGATACTTCCCGCGATCGCTCAGTGAAATCTTGGAACACAGTTCCTGGGCCAGAGCAAACGCCTGGATACAGCCGACCTCGCGGGCGACGGCAACACAAAGGGCCTCGGGTGATAGGCTGTACACCCCCGGTTCCACCTCTAGAATCGAGCCGGCAGGCAACCCGGAACACACGGACCAGCCCACGCCAGGCATGCGGCGACGCTGCGCCGCAGATCCCACCAGCAAGCACAGATCTTCTTGCACCTCGCCGCTTTTGGCTCCAATTCGCACCAGGTCGGGAAGATAGATATCCTCGGCCGAAGGCGATGACGTACACAGCACGCGGCGTTCCTCCTCGGGCTCAAGGTCCTTCCAGCCGATGTAGCCCATCTGCCGACGCTCGGCGCGCATCATGCGTAGCGCCGAGGCGCCTGTTAGGATTATGGAAGCCGCTAGCTGTTCGCCTGTCGGCTCGTTGCATCGCTCAATCTTTACCGCCACATGAATCACCCCTACCAAACGCGTGCGATAGCGAGGCCATCAACGGCCGCGGCACCGGTGCGCTTGAGTTCCGCCGAAGCCGCTGCCATCGTCGCACCCGTGGTGATAACGTCGTCGATAAGCAGCAGGCGGCGGCCCCGCACGTCCTCAACGGTCTCGTACATGCCTCGGGCGCGTTCACGGCGTTCTTCACGACCGAGTTCACGCTGGTCGCCATGACCGTACTTAACGAGGGCGTCGAGTAGCGGAACACCCGACAGCTCGCAAAATGGGCGCGCGATGGCTTCCATATGATCGAAGCCGCGTCGCCGAAACGCCGCCGCCGTCGCGGGCACAAACACCACTGCATCGGCGCCGGACAACACACCGCCGTAGCGATCGGGTGCCGCGACCTGGGCATGTAAGGCGGTGTCGTATAGCAGCTCTGCCAGATACGGCGCCAGGCGTCGCTCGCCCGCGTCTTTGTACGCTTTAATGATCCGAGGCAGCGGGTGCGTGTAAACGGCACATGCCAGGCACCGGTCGAGTGCTTCGGCCATCGCCGAGGACGTACCCTCGACCGAGCACTCGGTGCACAGCAAGTCTCCAAACGGGGCGCCGCATCGAGTGCAGCTATGCCGCGGGTCGATGAGCGCGAGCGCGGCCAGGCAGTCTTGACAAATAAGCGCACCGGCGCGCTCGCAGCCGGCACATCGCGTGGGTGACAACGCCTCAAGCGCCTCGTGCGCCGCCCGCTCGGCAAACGGTAGCAATTCGTCCGCAAACGGTAGGATGCCGGCACCTTGCAGGCATCCCAACACGTTCAAATGTCTCTTCACGACACAACCCTCCCTACGCTCGGTCGCAGGGAGGGTCGTTGATTCAGCGCTATGGTACCCCGACGCGTTTGGGGTCAGGCAGGTTAAATCCGTTTGCGGGCGCTATTCGCCGGTGGGCGGTTGCGGTGCGGACGAGTTTTGGGTCGAGCCCTCGCCACCGTCCTGGCGCGGTTTGCGGGAACGACGACGGCGACGGCGCTTCTGGCCCTGGTCGGCCGAACCCTCGCCACCACGATCTTCGCGCGACTCGCGTTCGTCACGAGCAGCACCGCGCACGGCCTTGGCAGCTGCCCCTCCGCCATCTCCGGGGCGACGACGTGTGACCTTGACCTCGCCATCCGAGACCTGATCGGCCACAGAGGGCACCGAGGGCTTTTGCTGCGTGCCCGAGGAATGGCGACGACGCGGACGCGGGGTGCGCTCGTCATCGTTGCGCTGCTTGCCACCCTTGTCGGCAGGCGCATCGGAACCCGAACCACCCTTGGGGGCGGCACCGGCTTCGCGAGCGGCTGCGGCGCGGAAGGCGTCCTCGCGCTCCTCGCTCGACAAATGGCGGCGACGACGGCGCGTGGGATTCATGCCACCGCCGCGGTTTTGCTGCTGAGGCTGCTGAGCCTCGCGCTCGCGGGGAGAATTCTTGCCTGCGGGAGCGGCCTCGCCGGCATCGCCCGAACCCGAGCGCTTGCGGCGACGACGTCCACCGGCAGCCTCCTCAACCTCGGGTGCCTCGGCCTTGCCGCGACCCTTACCGCGGCCGCGACCCTCGCCCTGGCTCTGACCGGCACGGGTATCGGCGTCCGCATCGCGACGGCGGCGCTTGGGCATCGTCGTCCCCGCCAGTCGGTCGGCACTCGACAGGCCATCGCCCACGTCGACGCCGTTCTCGCGGTCGAGCTCCATAAGCGCCAAGCGCATCTCGGGCGACTCGATACGCTCGAGCACATCGCGCGTCACGCAGTCGGGACGGCAGTTGCAGCCCTGCTCGGCGGCCTTCTTTTTGCAGCCCTCAGAGCAGGTCATGTCGGCCAGGTTGACCTTAAAGACTTTGCCGTTCTCCAGGCGCAACACCAGCTGCTCGCGCGGCGTGTCATATTCCTGGATACGCGCCTTGCCAAGCGGCGTATCGATAAGCGTCTTCTTTTTGGGCGCGCGGCTCTTAAAGTCCTTGTACGCCTCGAACTCGTAGCGCAGGCAGCACATCAGGCGGCCGCAGACGCCGCTAATTTTGGACGAGTTGAGTGGCAGGTCCTGCTCTTTTGCCATGCGAATCGAAACCGGCTCAAACTGTCCGCCAAAGCGCGTGCAGCAGAGCTCCTGGCCGCACTGGGCATAGCCGCCCACCAGGCGGGTCTCGTCGCGCACGCCGATCTGGCGCATGTCGACGCGAATGTGCAGCGTCGAGGACAGGTCCTTGACGAGCTGACGGAAATCGACGCGCTCCTCGGCAGCAAAGTAGAACACAGCCTTCTCGCCGCCAAACAGGTACTCGACGCCGACCGGCTTCATCTCGAGGTCGAGTTCCTTGACCAGACGGCGGAAGTCGACCATGGCCTCGTCACCCTGGATAGCCAGGTCGTCGGCAAGCTGCAGGTCGATGTCGCTCGCCACGCGCAACACGGGCTTGAGCGGCTGACCGATCTCGTCTTGCGGCACCTCGAAGGGATCGGCCGTGACCAGGCCGATCTCGGTTCCGCGCTCGGTGGAGCAAATGGCATAATCGGCCTCGAGGATATCCAGATCCTGCGGGTCGAACCACAGGTCGCGCGAGGCGTAGGTAAACTTAACGGGTACGACTAACGGCATTTCAGTGCCTTCCTGATATCGAACAGCATGACCTCGATGGCCAGCTGGGGAGTAACGTTTCTGGCGATGTTGCGCTCGGCGGTTGCGACCGCCTCGAGCGCCCGCGTGGCACCCGCAACATTGGTCGCGGCGGCAAGCCGCCCGATCGTGTCGCGCACGTCCTCGTTCACAACGTCTGCCGCCTCATCCTGAAGCGTCAGCAGCACGTCGCGCATGAGCGTCCGCGCGCTCGCCAGCGCTTCCATGATACCCGAACGCTCGCGCGCGTTGAGTTCGCGCTTGTTGCGGTCCTCAAGCTGCTTCAATGCTCCACGCGACAGGTAGTCGGCATTTTGCTCGAGCACCTTTTCCTGCGTGGACTTGACCTCGGCAAGCGGCGCCTTGACGGCGACGATGAGCGACTTGGCGCGACTGAGCACATCGGCCTCGTCGGCGGCGATGAGCGAGTCGATGGCGCGGACCATCTGGCGACGGGCGTCCTGGCGCTCGGCGCTCTTGAGGAACTCGATACCACGCGTGGGGCTTCCCGCCACGGCGACGGCCATGCGGCAGCGCGCGAGGTCCTGACCGGTGGCGCGGCTCACGGCCTGCGCGGCCACAGTAGGCGACACCAGCCGAAACGGCACGCACTGGCAGCGGCTCACGATGGTGGGCAGCATCACGTCGGCCGAGGTGCCCAACAGGATGAACATGACGCCCTCGGGCGGTTCCTCGAGCGTTTTGAGCAGCGCGTTGGCGGTGTTGGCGCGCAGTTGCTCGGCACGGTCGATGATGTAGACCTTTGCCTTGGCGCGGATGGGGGCCAGGGGCACGTCGTCGAGCAGCTCGCGGGTCTGCGCGATGAGGTAGCCCGTAGCGCTTTCGGGCGTGTAATAGTGCACGTCGGGATGCGTATGGCGGGCGACGCGTACGCAGCTGTCGCACGAGCCACAGCCGTCCTGCTCGCACAGGAATGCCTGGGCAAGCGCCCATGCGGCGTCGAGCTTACCGGCGCCGGGCGCGCCCAAAAACAGGTAGGCGTGCGATGCGCGACCGCTGGTGACGGCATTGGTCAAAAAGTCGCGCACGCGCTGTTGGGTGTCTAGCTTGGCCAGCAGGCTTGTCTGCGCGGGGGCCATGTTACTCAGCCTCCTGGGCAAGCGCGGCGGCGACGGCATCCTGGGGGATGTCGAGACCGTACGCACGAACCAGCTCGACCGTCTGCGCGAAGACGTCTGCGATCGACGCAGTGGCGTCGATGAGCTTCACGCGGTCTGGCTCCTCGGCAGCAATGGAACAAAATCCCTGATAGACGCGCTCCTGGAAGGCCATGCCCTTGGCCTCCATGCGGTCGGCCGCACCACGGGCGGCCATGCGCAGCGCCGCCTGCTCGGGCGTGATGTGATAGACGAGCGTGAGCGCCGGATGCGTACCGGCGACAGCCAGGTTGTTGGCATCGCGTACCATCTGGCGGTCGAGGCCGTCGGCAAACGCCTGATAGCAGGTCGTGGAATCGTAGAAACGGTCGCACAGGACCACCTTGCCGGCAGCGAGGGCGGGAGCTATGACCTCGTGCACCAGCTGGGCACGCGCGGCCTCGTAGAGCAGCAGCTCGCAGGTGTCGCCCATCGCCGTATTGGCGGGGTCGAGCAGCAGAGCACGGATCTTTTCGCTGATGGCGGTGCCGCCCGGCTCGCGCAGGCTCACAACCTGGTAACCAGCAAGCTCGAGCGCACGGGCCAGCAGACGCGCCTGCGTGGACTTGCCGGCGCCGTCGACGCCCTCGAGCGTGATAAAGCTATGTTGAGCGGGCTCAAAAGCCATGGGCGCAGCCCCTTCCTACAAGGCGCGAAAATGCAAGTTATAGCAACCAAGCCATGATACCCCAGCGTCCGGCGCACCCCAAATCCCACCTAGTCATTGGGGACGTTCTTAAATGACTAGCCATTGGGGACGTTCTTTAATGACTAGTCGTTTAAGAACGTCCCCAATGGCTATAAGTTGCGGTGAAATAGGGACTGAATACGCCTTTTAACAGCAAATACAATCCCTATTTCACCGCAAGTTAGGAGTGGGCGCGGGCGTTGATGGCGAAGGAAATGTCGCACTCGAGCGCTAGGGCCTGTTCGCGTTCGAGGTCTTGGGTGAGGATTGCCAGCACGTAAGGGCGCTCGGCGTAGACGATTGCGGCATCGTGCTGAGCATTCGCCAGGCTGCCCGTTTTGTGCGCGACCAAAACGCCGCCGGGAACGCCCTCGACAATACCGCGCGCGTCTTCCTGCGCCAGCAGATATCCGCGCGCTCGCTCGCACAGCTCGGGCGTCGCGATTGTCCCCGCCGCCAGCCGTTGCAACACAGCCGCAGCATCACGGGCGCTCGTATAGTTCTCGCGACCTTGTGCCTGGGCCTCGGTGTCCATCATCAAACGAGCGAGCACGGTCTGGGTCAGCCCCAATGCGGCACACGTTTCGTTGACCGTATCCATGCCAAGCCTGCCGATAACAAGGTTCGCTGCCACGTTATCGCTCTGGGCGATCATGGCGTGCAGCAGCTCGTCAATACTGTACGACGCACCCGCGCCGCGCGACTGAATGTTGCCGCTGCCACCCACGATATCCTGTTGCGTTACCGTTATCTGCTCGTCGAGGGACAGCTCGCCCGCCGCCACGGTCTCGAGCGCACAAGCGAGAACGGGAAGCTTGATGATGCTTGCCGCCACATGTCGCGCGTCCGGCGCCACAGCGACTTCACCATCGAGCGACGCGAACGTTTGAGGATCAAGCGCCACAGCATAGACCGAGGTAGACCCACCATACGGCTCGACAAGGGCTTCGATATCTTGCTGAAGGCCGGCAATCCAAGAAGCCCAGGCGACAGCTTCCGTCTTTTGAGCGGACGGATGATTCGCTTTTTGTTTGGCAGGGACAGCGGAGCCCTCAGCCTCGTTGCGGCGCGCGGCACAACCGCCGAGACTCATCACCGAGGCAAGCGCTCCGGTCAACATCCCGGCACAAAACACTCGACGCGAGCAATCGCGCGCAGTGAGGGGTGCATCCCCCGGCGGGATCCGGAACGCCTCCACGTTTTCGCCGCCACCCCGACCTTGCTCGCCGCAGTACACAGACTCACTCCCCACCATCGCATTCTACCGAGCCGTCGATAAACGGCCGCGCCGGACACCCAGCACGCCGCACTCATTGTGACGCATGCGACAGGGCTTGCGCGACATGATCATCCTCACATAACCAGTTGGGTCGGCGCGGCCCAACCGCACCTGAACCACCTTATAATCTAGCCAACACATCGAATGGAAGGAACCATCATGCCCCGGTTTTGTACCCATTGCGGCAAGCTTCTGAAAGACGACGAGCGTTTTTGCACCAGCTGCGGAACGCCGGTAACCGATGATGGCCAGGCCTCTCAGTCGCAAGAGAATGCGCAGGCAGCCGAACATGTCGCCGCGTCCGATGCCGCCTTCGACACCGCCGCGACCACGGTTCAGTCTGCGCAGCAGCCCGCGGCAACTCAGTCCCAGCAGGCGGACGTGACCGTGCAGTCCGCTCATCAGCCCGCGCCCGCTCCCCAGCCCGAAGTTGGCACGACGCAGCAATGGGCGGCGCCAGCCGGCTCCGCGCCGCAGCAGCCCATACCGACCGCCGCTCCGCAGGCCGGCGCCCCCGCTGCTCCCAAAAACAACAACGCCCTGCTCATCGGCATCATCGCCGCGCTAATCGTCGTGATTATCGCGCTCGTCGTGTTCTTTATGATCAAGCCTTTCGACAAGGGCGCCGATGATACCAAGGGCACGACGATCGAGAAGGTCAAGATCGACCACGATAACGACGATGCGTCCGTCAAGGGCGACCCCAACAAGCTTGACGATGATGATGACGATGACGTCCACGATGCCGCCACCATCAGCGAGCAGAACGTCTACGACCAGCTGAGCTCCTACTACAGCAGGCTCTCCGATCTTGATCAGCAGGTTCGCGACTGCGCCACCACGTTTAACACGTATTACCTTAAGGATGACCGAAGCTCGCGTCAGTCGGCCAGCGATGCCGCCGAGGCGCTCGAGGATCAGATCGACGACCTCAAGGACGAGGTCGAGGACCTGGACGTTCCCATCGACTCGCAGAACTACAGCTCGTGGAAAGACATCATCGCGCTCTACGACGACCTGGAGAATCGCATTGACGTCATTTGCGATGCCTGGGAGATCAGCCTTGAGTACTCCAGCCCCGCCAACCACAAGGACGAGATCGTGGCACCGCTGGCGCGCGACAACGTAGCGGGCACCAACGACAACAAATACCGTCTGGACTTTGAGGACCGCTACCCCGGCGCCGCACGCGTCGAGGTGAAGTAATCCCAACAACTGATCAAAACTTGCGGTGAAATAGGGATTAATTAGGCCTTTTGCCAGCAAAAACAGTCCCTATTTCACCGCAACTTAGA